>Ga0307980_1000002_pt1 | contig 169589 bp, 179 predicted proteins | sample OrgLakmetage1060_FD_201817 | JGI IMG/M metagenome (GOLD analysis project Ga0307980, IMG submission 201817) | Saline water microbial communities from Organic Lake, Antarctica - #1060 | ecosystem: Environmental > Aquatic > Non-marine Saline and Alkaline > Saline | place: Antarctica: Organic Lake... | reverse complement strand
CACCAGAAGACTGGTCACGCGCCGGACGATCATACGAAGGACGATCACGGCGGGCATCACCCGAGGAATCGCGGGCAGGACGCTCATATGCGGGGCGCTCCCCACGAGAACCGGACGCGGAGTTATCCCGAGCCGGACGATCACGGCGGGCATCACCAGAAGACTGGTCACGCGCCGGACGATCATACGAAGGACGATCACGGCGGGCATCACCCGAGGAATCGCGGGCAGGACGCTCATATGCGGGGCGCTCCCCACGAGAACCGGACGCGGAGTTATCTCGCGCTGGACGATCTTTACGGTCTTCTCCAGAAGCGCTGTGGCGCTTCTTCGAATCTTGGTAGGAGGTGCGTTTGCTCGGTGGGCGCCACGAACTGGCCTTTTTTTGTTCAGGCATGACAATATAACTTTCTCTGTGATCTATGGGGAGATGAGATGTCTCTTAGACAACCAACCCAGATCACTATTTGCCAGACCGGGGCTGTTTCAACTACACATGTGGCCGCGCTCACGTTTGTGAGGCGATGGCCCTCGAGCTCCACCGTCGATGGCGGTGCGCTCTTGTTCCGTCTCTCAGGTTAGCAGGGTTTCTCTTGGATGAACAGAGCGACGGGCACCGGGGCTAGAGTGAAGTGTGAGCCGTGCCCTGTATTACACCCGCCGCTGGGTTCAATTATTGTCAGGGCTTTTTCTCTTTGGTTTTGCCGCCGCCATGATGTTGCGGGCAGGGTTGGGCGTTGACCCGTGGACGGTTTTTGCTGAAGGCTTCAACGTCACGTGGGGCTTTGGAATCGGCTGGGTGATCGTGGTGAGCGGCCTAGTGGTACTGCTGTTCTGGATTCCCCTCCGCCAAAGGCCGGGAATCGGAACCATTCTGAACGCTCTGCTGGTGGGGCCCAGCATCGAGGTGGGCATTGCGCTAGTGGACACCCCCGAACTGTTTTTGCAAAAGGTGTCCCTTTTTGCCGCAGGTTTGTTGATGATGGGAATTGCGAGCGGCCTTTATATTGGGGCCGGTTTTGGTCCTGGCCCGCGGGATGGACTGATGGTGGGCCTCAACGCTCGTTTTGGCTGGCCCCTGTGGGTGGCGCGCACCCTGGTGGAAGTAACGGTGCTGGCTATCGGGTGGGCTCTCGGAGGAAGTTTTGGCGTGGGCACTGTGGTGTTCGCCCTGATGATTGGGCCCCTCGCGCAGCGAGCGATCCTCGTATTTAGAGTTGGCCCCTACTTAGCAAAGGGCGCGGCACCTTCGAACGAAACCGGTATGTAGATGTCTTGCACTCGATCCTCGAGGGCCGTGTGATCGTTGCGGGTATAGAGACCGCAGCGCACCACCCCACAATCCACGGTGCCATCGGATACTTCGGGCATAGCGATATAGGCCTTGAACGTTCCCGCTTCTCGATCATCAAAGCTTCTCGCGCCAAAAAGACGCCACGCCCAGTCGTCGTTAATCCAGTTGGACGCACCGTATTCGATCACGTTGGCGGTGGCCTCGCCCTCGTCCGTGCTTCCCACGCCCCCCAGGCAGGGGCCTGGTTTGCCGTCAACCTCGGAGGGAACTTGGCAAACGGCAACATAAACCCCGGAAGACGGATCGTATCCCCGGCCAGAAACGATGAGCCGGTCACCAGCGCGCACCTCATCCAAGCCCCTGTCAGGGCTCGGCGGGGTGACACTCAAGAACCGTTCGCGTCCATCGTCTCCGATGGCGGAAACCTCCAGGGGAAAGCCCCGAACATCGCGTTCCTGCCCCGAGGATCCCTGGGGTGAACCGGTCAGAATCGGCACCGCAATCCAGGCGGCAAATCCGACACCGAGCACGAGCGCCGTCCCCACAACCCACAGCACGACGCGCACCACAGAAGAGCGGGATGAAGCCATTACTTCAGTCTATGGCGGGAAAAAAGGTAGCGTCAGACATGTGAAAACCCGAGAGCTGCTCTATGTCGCGCTCGGTGGCGCTCTGGGAACGCTCGCCAGACTCAGTATTGATGTCGCGCTCTCCGATGTCGTCCTGGGAGCACACCTCGCAACGCTTGGTGTCAATCTGTTAGGTGCGCTTCTCCTTGGCTTTGCGACCGGCCACGGCCTTCCCCGCCTTTCGGCTCCCGTGCGCGAAGGTGCCACGGTGGGCTTCCTCGGCTCCTTCACCACATTTTCTGCGATCTCCGTTCTGGCTACTGGTGGCCCCCTCGCTCTTTCGCTCGCCTACGTTGTGACCACGTTTGTCCTGGGCGTTGCGGCCGCATGGGCCGGATGGCGCCTCGGAACCCCCACACCACCACGAGTGGGGGTGACGCTATGAGCACATCTCTCATCCTTGCCACCGTGGCGCTTGGCGCCGCCGGGGCTGTGGTGCGGTGGTGGGTCAACTCTGCCCTCCCTGCACACAGGAACTGGATGGCCACCCTGGTCGTCAACATTGTGGGCTCCGCCATCGCGGGTGGCGTTGGCGCAGTAGCCACGGGGGACGCGGCCCTGCCCCTTATTGCCGGGCTCTGTGGAGGTTTGACCACCTTCTCCACCCTGGCTGTGCAACTACTTCCCGCCGCCACAAAAGTTTCTCCTGCCCGGCTCATCGTCTTGGCGCTCGCCCATGCCCTCGGAGGAATCAGCGCGTGTGCGGCAAGCTATCTGGTCGTTGGGCAACTCTTCCTCTGACCAGTTTTCCCCATGGCCTGCGTGGTAAGGTCGGAGAATTCTTCCTCCCGCACTGCTGGAGGCAAGTTCTCTCGCAGTGGTCAATGTGAACAAAGGGGTGACCTATGGGTCGCGGCCGGCAAAAAGCTAAACACACCAAAGTTGCACGCGAACTGAAGTACTACAGTCCCGATACGGATTTGAGTCAACTCCAGCGCGAGCTATCTCAGTCTTCCCCTACCCCAGATTCGACAGATTCTGAGCGCGAAGAAGACGATTCGGAGAATCAGTCCCGATAGGTTCCCACCAGGGCAACCGCTCCACCCTCCACGCCTTTGGCGCTGGTGGTGGGGCTGTGGGCAGCCATCTCGCCTGCTGGGGAAATGATTCCTGCGACCCAGACATGATGGCCTACGAGACGCAACGCCTCGGTCACCACGTGGGCCTGATCCTGATCGACGACGGCAATCATCCCGATGCCCATATTCCAGGTGTCCTCCAGGGCGCTCAGGCCAAAGCCGCCCACCTCGGCAAGCACACGCATCACCGGAGCAGGTGACCACGTCTGACGATCGAGTGCGACCCCCAGATGGGCGGGTAGGACTCGAGAAAGGTTCTGGGCGATGCCACCACCGGTGACATGGCTCAACACATGAATAGCTCCCGGGTGTGCCTGCATGGTCGACACCAAGGCACTCGTGTACAAACGGGTGGGCTCTAAGAGTTCCACCCCCAACTCACGGGAAAACTCTGGACGCACGTCCCCATAGGACCATCCTGCATCGGCAACAATCTTGCGCACCAGCGAAAATCCGTTGCTGTGGAGACCGCTGGAGGCAAGAGCAAGAACGACATCCCCGTCGCGAACCCGATCCGCCCCCAACATGTCGGAGGCTTCCACCACTCCGGTGGCAGCCCCTGCCACATCGTATTCGTTGGCACCCAGCAGCCCTGGGTGCTCCGCCGTTTCGCCACCGACCAACGACACACCACACTCCGCGCAGGCTTTTGCGATGCCCTCCACAATGCTGGCAATGCGCTCGGGAACCACCCGACCACACGCAATGTAGTCGGTCATAAACAACGGTGTGGCGCCCACCACCACGATGTCATCAACGACCATCCCCACCAGGTCAAAGCCAATAGTGTCGTGCTTGTCGATAGCCGAGGCGATAGCCACTTTGGTGCCGACCCCATCGGTTGAGGTGGCAAGAATGGGCCGGGTGTACGTGGTCAAAAAAGAGGCGTCGTAGAGCCCGGCAAATCCTCCAAGACCCCCCAGCACTCTGGTGGAGTGGCTCGCGGCCACAGCCTTTTTCATCAACTCGACGGCTCTGTCCCCCGCGGTGGTGTCAACTCCACTGGCGGCATACGGCGAAGTCGAGGTCACCACCTCAGTCTAGTTCAGAGCCTGTGTATAACTTTGGCGAGTAGCGCAGCAGACTTTCTAGCCTGTCTGCATGAACACACACACACCTTCCTCCACGCCCATTTTTTCCCGCTGGGTGTCCTGGGTGGGCATCCTCATTTTGGGCGCCGGTGTAGCAAGCTCCACCCCCCAGAGCGCGCAGGCGTCAAGCGCTGTGGCAAGTGCGTCACTGCACTGGTCAATAGTGAACCAAGGCTTGGGGCTTCTTGCGGGGGGCCTCCCCGTGAACTATTCCACTGGTGTGCGGGGATGGACCGACAGTGCTTTTTCTCAACTCGGAGATGCCGGTATCGAGTGGGCAACGGTTCACAAAGACAATCAGCGCAGCGAGTATGCGGGAGGCCTCTACACCGAAACGCGCGATGCAGGTGGAGCATCCACGTGGACGACCATTGGGGCGGTCAGCGCGAACCCGGTGGGAAGTTTTCGCATGTTCCACACGGTATCCATCGAGAACAACCAAGCGCAGTTTGCGATGCGCCTCGAGCCCTTCGATGACAACGCCATGGGGGGCAAAAGGATTTACTGGGGCGCGACGTTGCCGGCTACTTTCCAGCCGACCTACTCCGGTGCCGGCACCAGCACCCTGGTGGTGACCGACACGTCTCACACCCACCCAACACTTGTCATGCATGGCGCAAGCGGTGCTGGCACCGTCACCTGGGGCGGACCAGAAATTTATACTGACCCTCTCGAAGACGGGGAGCGCAACCCCACCATGTATGTGCACTCGACAACAGAGGACGAGTTCACCATTACCGTCACACTCGGACTCATTGATCGTGACCCGTGCTCAGCCACTCAAGCGGCGACATTTGCCACAGAGAAGGCGGGAGTCTTCGGTCAAGCGTGGGAGCCCATCACGTCGTGCCTGCAAGCGCCAGACTGGGCTGTCACTGCTGATGGTGCGCCCACAACGCTTTCTCTCAACACCGGAGAGACCACCACCGCTTTGCCCACAGGCCACACCAGAACGCTCGCCGTTGCCGGCTTGCCCGAGGGGGTGACATGGGAGCGACAGGCAAACACCGGGACGTCACTCGCGCTCTCGCTTGAGGCCCTAACCCGCGTAGAAGCGGGCACCTACCCACTCACCATCACCACCGGCACCTCGATTAACTCTGGTGGCGTCATCACCGCTTCGCGGACTGCCAGCACCGCCGGTTTTTTGGTCGTCACCGCAGCCCCACCCGTGGTTGTTGCCCCCGAGCCAGAACCAGAACCAGAATTGGTTCCCGACTTAAAGTCGGAGGTGCCCGGGGAACCCGGTTCGGTCAGCGGCTCCAGCAGCTCCACTCGGAGCGCCCCGATTCCACAACCTGCACCAGAGCCCGCGCCTGTGGCGCCATTGTCTCGGACCGCGCCAGTCATTGACCAACCGGAATTGGTGCTGCCTGCACCTGAACCCACACCGGCACCCGCACAGGCACGAGAGGACCCCGAGGTTCCCCGCGAGCCCAGCTATCTGAAACCCACCGACCCGGTAATTCCCGAACCGACCAACGCTTCGGCCTGGCTGGGGGCAAGCCTTGGCGTGATGATGCTCGGTGGGCTAATTCTCGCGTGGGTGCGACAGCACCGGAAAAAAGAGGACGTAACCGCTAGCGGGGGGACGTGATCTCGAGGGAGCCCTCCCGCTCGGGGGCACTAGGCTGTGGCTAATCGCTTGCGTCAAGAACAGGAGAGCGGCCCCTTCCGTGTGTGGCATCGTCGGTATTGTCTCGTCGTCACCTGTCAACCAACAGGTCTATGACGCTCTCGCCCTTCTCCAGCACCGAGGTCAAGATTCAACGGGGATTGCCACCTCTGATGAGGGAACATTGCACGTCTATAAGACCAAAGGGCAGGTTCGTGAGGGATATCGCACCCGCGATATGAGGGGTTTGCCAGGCACCGTAGGCCTTGGCCACGTGCGCTACGCAACTCAGGGAAGCGCCAAGAAAGAGCAGGAAGCTCAACCTTTTTACGTGAACTCCCCCTGGGGCATCGTGCTTGTTCACAACGGCAATCTCACGAACACCCGCGAGCTCACCGCCCAGTTGCATGACAAAGATCGTCGTCACCTGAACACAACCTCCGACACGGAGCTTTTGGTCAATGTGTTGGCGAGCGAACTCCAAAGCGCTGGTTCAACGGACACCTTCACCCCCGAGGTTGCCTTCGATGCCGTCACGCAGGTGCATCAACGCGTGGAGGGCTCCTATGCAGCCATTGCCGTTATCGCCGGTCACGGGCTCCTCGCCTTTCGAGACCCCTGTGGCATTCGCCCTCTAATTCTCGGGAAACGTCAAACCGGCTTGGTGGGTGACGAATGGATTGTGGCAAGCGAATCGTTAGTTCTCGAGGCCAGTGGCTACGAAATTGTGCGGGATGTGGAACCGGGTGAAGCAATCTTCATTGCCCGCGATGGCACCATGTCTCACCAACAGTGCGCCACCAACCCGAGGCTTGCACCCTGCTCCTTTGAGTACGTCTATCTCGCACGCCCCGACTCCATCATGAACGGCATCTCCGTCTATGAGGCCCGGTTGCGCCTGGGCGAAAAACTTGCCGACACCATTGCCCGCTACGCGCCGACGGACTCGATTGATGTCGTGATGCCCATTCCCGATTCGGCGCGCCCGGCCGCCATGCAGGTGGCCCGAAAACTTGGAATTGAATACCGAGAAGGCTTCTACAAAAACAAATATGTGGGGCGCACCTTCATCATGCCGGGGCAAGCCCACCGCACCAAGAGCGTGCGCCAAAAACTTAACGCTATGTCCAGTGAGTTCGTCGGAAAGAATGTCCTCATCGTCGATGACTCCATCGTCCGGGGCACGACGTCACGCGGAATCGTGGAAATGGCGAGAGAGGCGGGGGCCCTCTCGGTCACGTTCACCTCAGCCGCACCGCCGGTTCGGTATCCCCACGTGTATGGGATCAATATGCCAAGCAAAGGTGAACTTGTTGCCGCTGGGCGAACCATCCCAGAAATTGCCCGAGAAATCGGCGCTGACCATCTGATCTATCAAAAGGTTGAGGATATGCGCGATGCGATTCTCGAAGGCTCCACTCTTACAGAGCTTGACATGTCGTGCTTCACCGGAGAGTACGTCACCGGCACGGTGTCCCCGGAGTACCTGGACTGGGTAGAAAAAAACCAGACTAGCTAGTGTCGCTCTTGGTCTCACGGCCCATATCGACGTTTCTCGCACGGCGACGCGAGCGGATATCGAGAAGCAGCCACAGGATTATTCCCACCGCAATCGTTCCTGTAATCCCGTACAGAGCGAAGTAGGCAAACAGGGTAGCGAAACCCACCGACGGATCTGAGGGGTAAAGACCGGTCACGACCAGGGTCCCAAAGAAACCCAGAACCCCAAAAACCAGAACAAAAGCCGACAGCCGCGGCGACCGTCGAACGCTCACTCTCTGGCGGTCTTCCGGCGGGACTTCGGTCATGACCGTCACGCTAGTCCTGCAATCGGAAGCCAAGCTGTGAGGTCTGTTCGTTGGCCAGACGCAGAAATCACCCCGGCCTCTACCGCGTCGCTGTAAGTGGTGAGACCTGTAGCAATGGACAACCACGTCTGAGGAGTCATTTCAATCACTGCCGGTGGTGTGCCCCTCGTGTGCGCGGGGCCCGCAATGATTTGCGCAGCGCCACACGGAGGAACCCTGATTTCTACGCTCCTCCCCGGAGCGCTTTCCCTCAGGCGCTGGAGGCAAAACCGGGTGGCTGTGGCCAGGTCGTTCTCGGTGGCACTTCCCTGCTGCCATGCCTCTAGGGCGGCGTGACCTGCTTCGCCGGAGATCTTTTTCATCACCACCAACCACACGCTAGCAAGCTCTCGCGGGTAGGGTAAGCCCGTGAAGATTTTGGTAATCGGTTCCGGTGCGAGGGAGCACACCATCATTCAGGCGCTGCGCCGCGACCCAGAGGGTCACGAGATTTTGGCGGCACCGGGGAATGCTGGGATCCAGGCCGATGCCGAAATTGTTGCCCTTGACCCGACCAACCCCAGAGTGGTCACCGAGTTTGCTATCACCTCCGATATTGACCTCGTGATCATCGGCCCGGAGGCTCCCCTCATTGCTGGTGTCGCTGACCGGTTGAGGAAAGCAGGCGTCGCCGTGTTCGGCCCCGACGCAGGGGCGGCGGCCATCGAAGGCTCAAAATCTTTCGCCAAAGAGGTGATGGCCTCCGCGGGCGTGCCCACCGCACAAGCCTGGAGCGTAACCAACCCTGACGAACTGATGGACGCGCTCCGCCGCAGCGGAGCGCCCTACGTGGTGAAAGCGGACGGGTTGGCTTCGGGCAAAGGTGTGCTGGTCACGGATGAAGAGTCCGCCGCCATTGAACACGCAGAATTTTACCTTCAACATGGCGACGTGCTGGTCGAAGAGTTTCTCGGTGGACCAGAGATTTCTCTCTTTTTCCTCAGCGACGGCCACACCGTGATGCCACTCACTCCAGCGCAGGATTACAAACGGGCGTATGAACACAACCGTGGCCCCAACACCGGGGGTATGGGCGCGTACTCGCCCCTTCCCTGGCTGCCCGAAGACTTTGTGGAGCGTGTGGCGCGCACCATCGCAGAACCCACCATCGCCGAGCTTTCCAGGCGGGGCCTCCCTTTCGTCGGGTTGCTCTACTGCGGTCTCATTCTCACCGACGATGGCGTGAAAGTAATCGAATTCAATGCGCGCTTCGGTGACCCCGAAGCGCAGGTGGTTCTGGCACGATTGGACTCGCCTCTTGCGCCCCTGCTCTATGCCGCCGCCACAGGGGTGTTGCACAGCGTGGAGGAGCCACGTTTCTCCACAGACTGCGCAATCACCGTCGTCTTAGCAAGCCAGGGCTACCCGGAAGACCCCAAAACCGGGCGAGAAATTATCGGTCTCGACGAAGCCGCGGGAAGAGAGGGCATCACCATCGCTCACGCCGCAACCGCATGGGACAACAAAGATTTGCTGGCCATCGGCGGTCGCGTGATTAGCGTCGTTGCGAGAGGGGCCACGTTCCAGGCCGCCCGGGAACGTGCGTATGGCGCGTTAGATTGCATCTCGCTGGAAGGGTCACACTTCCGGGGTGATATCGCTCAAGGTGTCCAACAGTGAGTGAGCTCTCGGGCTGGACTCGGATCTATTCGGGAAAAGTCCGCGAGCTGTATATTCCTCTATCGGCATCAGGTCTTCACAAGGCAGAAAAGCTCCTGCTTGTCGCCACCGACAGGGTCAGCGCCTTCGACCACGTTCTTTCTCCTGACATTCCCGGCAAGGGCGAGTTGCTGACGCAGTTAAGCCGCTGGTGGTTTGCTGAACTGACCGGAGTGGCCCACCACCTCCTTGACGAAGAACCCCCCCAAGCGCTGCGTTCACGATCCATGGTGGTGGCGCCACTGGACATGTTCCCCATCGAATGCGTTGTTCGCGGTTATATGGCCGGGAGTGGATGGAAGGAATATCAGCAGAGCCAGACCATCTGCGGCATTCCCCTGCCATCAGGACTCAACGAGGGTGATGAGCTTCCCGAACCCCTTTTTACTCCCGCGACCAAAGCGGCGCTCGGCGACCACGACGAGAACATTTCTTTTGAGGGGGCCTCCGCACTGATGGGGGAAAAGGATGCAGTGGCGCTCAGAGAGCTGAGCATCCTGATTTATTGTCGTGCGAGAGATGTGGCGCAGGGCAAAGGGCTGATTCTTGCCGACACAAAGTTCGAGTTTGGGCGCCACCGCACCACCGGAGAAATCACCCTGGGCGACGAGGTGCTCACCTCAGACAGCAGTCGCTACTGGGATGCCGAGATATATGCCACGGGTGGAATAAGTCGGCTAGACAGTTTCGATAAACAGCTGGTGCGCAACTGGCTATCCGCCCACTGGGACGGTTCAGGAGAACCACCCGTGCTCCCCGATGAGCTGGTGGCGCACACTCAACAGAGATATCAAGAACTCGTCACACGCTTGACCGCGCCCTAGCCTCCGGAGGACACCCATGACCATCACACCCTCGTCCACTCTGTATTCCTCTCCGACGCTTGGCCAACGCGCATCGTGGCCCATCGCGGTAGGCCTGAGCCCTCTCCTGCTCGCGCAGGGTCGATACCTCCGCAGGAAGGTGTCAAAGATGCCCCACTCGCCATTGCCCTGGGATGGCGCGCTTCCGGGCCACGCCCCCGTCCGTGTTCTGGGCGTAGGGGATTCAACGGTCGCCGGCGTCGGCGTGCAGGATGCAGGCCACGGGCTCGTCGCGCAGTTTTCCCACGCCCTCCACGAGACGTTTGACCGCGGTGTGACATGGCGGTCCGTGGGCGAATCTGGTGCCACCAGCAAAGACATTCTGGAAAGGTTTGTCGTGACCGCGGTTGCCCCCGCAGCCGACGTGGTGCTCGTTTCGCTCGGTGCCAATGACGCCAAAGATTTGAAGCCACTCCGCGCAACAATTAACCGGTTCCTTCGCTTGATTGATGTTCTCCACGATGCGCACCCCGACGCCACTCTGATTTTTTCCTCTCTACCTGCCTTTTCCCTGTTCCCGACGTTGCCTCAACCTCTACGGGGGCTGATGTACGGGCACGCGCAAGCCATTGAGCGCTCGATTCGACCGCTCATCGAATCACGGCCGTTTGCGCTCATGTCCCCTCCTCCACCCCAATACAACGAGGGTTTTTTTGCTCCCGATGGTTTTCACCCCAGTGTCTCTGGCTACCGCGACTGGGCACGATTTGCTTTCGCAGATGCCCTGGAGCGCGGGGCGCTCGAGCACCTTCGGCGCCGGTAGACTGGTTGCTCCAGAGCGTGCCACCATTCGGAGTGTGATTTATGGCCATCATCGTCATCGAGGTGATGCCCAAAAAAGAACTCCTTGATCCTGCCGGAAAAGCAGTCCTCGGTGCGCTTCGCCGCCAAGGGGTAGAAGGTTTCCACGAAGTCCGCATAGGTAAGCGCTTTGAGCTTCATGTGGACGGCGTCGCCGGTGAAGAACACCTTGCTCAGGCGAGAGAGATGGCCGCGGAGCTGCTCTCCAACGGTGTTATCGAGGATGTCATCGACATTCGGGTGGAGGACTCCCCGGCATGAAAGTTGGGGTTGTCACTTTTCCTGGATCCCTCGATGATCGAGATGCTCTTCGAGCGATTCGCTTCGCCGGGGGAACACCGGTTCCCCTCTGGCACGGCGAGCATGACCTCCACGGGGTCGACGCCGTCGTTCTTCCCGGAGGCTTCAGTTACGGTGACTATTTGCGCTGCGGCGCGATTGCCGCGCATTCGCCCATCATGGCCGAGGTTATTGACGCCGCACACAAGGGAATGCCTGTTCTGGGAATCTGCAACGGTTTTCAAATGCTGGTCGAAACAGGGCTTTTGCCTGGCGGCCTGATTCGCAACGATCACGGCAGCTTTATTTGCCGTGATCAAACCCTTCGGGTCGAAAACACAGACACATCCTGGACCAACGGCTTTGAGAAGGGCCAGGAAATCACGATTCCTCTCAAAAACGGGGAGGGTGGATTCATCGCCGATCGGGACACCCTCAAACGTATTGAAGGCGAGAACCTGGTGACTTTCCGCTACCTGGGGGTCAACCCCAACGGTTCACACAACGACATTGCGGGTCTTCGCAATGACACCGGGCGGATAGTGGGTCTGATGCCCCACCCTGAGCACGCCATCGAAGCAGGGTTCGGGCCTGACACGGAGCACGCTATGAAATCCGGCACCGACGGGCTCATCATGTTCGAATCTCTTCTGAAACAGGTGGTGTCGGCATGACCAAAACTCCCGCTTCGCTGTACTCGATTGTTGCTGTAGCAGAGATGGTCACCTGGGCGCTGCTGATCAGCGCCATGATCGCCAGCTACGGCTTTGGATATGAGGGGGGGCTATTTTTTGTCGCAGGACTCTCCCACGGAATTATTTTTCTGGCCTACGGACTGACTTCCGTGGTAATTGGCATCAACCTGCGGTGGGGTTTTGGCACCACCGCAATCGCGGTGATGATGGCAATTGTGCCCTTCGCCACGGTCCCGGTCGACCGGTGGTTGCTAAAAAAAGGCAAACTCGATGGGGCGTGGCGAATTGCTGCCACAGATGACCCAGCCGACTCGAAACTTCTGGACACGGTGGTTCGCTTCTGGGTGGGGCACCCGGTGTGGTTTTTCATCATGATCGTGATCGGTATGGCTGCCGCCATCACCTTCCTCCTCAGCATTGGCTCGCCCACCGAGTGGGGTAGTGGGGCATGAGTGTAGACAGTGTCGCCAACGCCTTGGCAACACCGGAGCGGGAGCAGCCCTTTGGCGCCCTTGGTCTGAAGGAAGATGAATACGACCAGATTCGGGTGCTGTTGGGGCGGCGTCCCACCTCCGGCGAGCTCGCGATGTATTCGGTGATGTGGAGCGAGCACTGCTCCTACAAATCCTCCAAAATTCACTTGCGCCAGTTTGGCCAGAAGGTGACCCCGGAAATGACCAAGAACTTGCTGGTCGGGATGGGAGAAAACGCCGGCGTCGTCGACATTGGTGAAGGCTGGGCTGTCACCTTCAAAATTGAAAGCCACAATCACCCGAGCTTTATCGAGCCTTTCCAGGGCGCCGCCACCGGTGTGGGAGGCATTGTTCGCGACATTATTTCTATGGGTGCCAGGCCCGTTGCCGTCATGGATGCCCTGCGATTTGGAGCCCTCAATCACCCCGACACCGCGCGCGTTGCGCACGGTGTGGTCAGTGGCATCAGTTTCTATGGCAACTGCCTAGGTTTGCCCAACATTGGTGGCGAAACCTGGTTTGACCCGGTTTATCAACACAATCCTCTCGTCAATGCGTTGGCTGTGGGGGTGCTGCGCCATGAAGACCTCCACCTCGCGAGCGCCACGGGGCCGGGAAACAAGGTGGTGTTGTTTGGCGCCCGAACCGGTGGCGACGGCATTGGCGGTGCATCGATTCTTGCCAGTGAAACTTTTGCCGAGGGTGGCCCGACCAAGCGTCCAGCCGTTCAGGTGGGAGATCCGTTTGCCGAAAAAGTCCTGATTGAATGTTGTCTCGAACTTTTTGCCGACAATGTGGTGGAGGGCATCCAAGACTTGGGTGCTGCAGGAATTAGTTGTGCAACCTCGGAACTGGCGGCTAACGGTGGCTCCGGTATGGAAATCTTTCTCGATGAGGTACTTCTTAGAGATGACCTCTTGAATGCCGAAGAAATTCTGATGTCGGAAAGCCAAGAGCGCATGATGGCGATCGTGCATCCAGACAAACTGGAGCGCTTCCTTGACATCACCGGGAAATGGGAAGTCGAAGCGAGCGTGTTGGGCACCGTCACTGACACAGGACGGCTCATCATTCACTGGCAGGGCGAAACCATTGTGGATGTTGACCCGGCCACCGTGGCCATCGATTCCCCCGTGTATGAGCGCCCCTACCATCGCCCCCGCTGGCTCGATGACGTGCAAAGCGATGACGCCGGGCGTCTCCCTCGCGCTAGTGACCCCGCAGAAATTCGTGCCCAGATTTTGGCTGTTGCAGGTTCTCCCAACCTGGCCAACCCGGAATGGATTACCAACCAGTACGACCGCTACGTGGGGGGCAATACGGCCCTGTCTTTCCCCGATGATGCGGGCATGATTCGGGTGGACGAAAGCTCAGGCCTCGGGGTTGCCCTCGCTACCGACGCCAATGGCCGCTACAGCTACCTCGATCCCTACCTGGGTGCCCAATTGGCGCTCTCCGAGGCGTACCGCAACGTTGCCGCCACAGGGGCGAACCCTGTGGCAGTCAGTGACTGTCTCAACTTTGGTAGCCCTGAAGACCCCGAAGTGATGTGGCAGTTCGTCGAAAGTGTGCGCGGCCTGGCTGACGCCTGCCTGGAGCTCGGAGTGCCTGTCACCGGAGGGAACGTCAGCCTGTATAACCAAACAGGAACAACCCCCATCCACCCGACACCTGTGGTGGCGGTGATGGGGGTCATTGACACGGTCGAGCGCCGTCTGCCGAGCGGTTGGCAAGATGATGGCGAAAACCTCTACCTTTTGGGCGACACCCGCTCCGAATTGAGCGGATCCATCTGGGCTGACGTCATCCATGGCCACCTGGGGGGAACTCCGCCGCAGCCGAACCTGCCCGCCGAGAAAGCCCTTGCCGGCCTCATGGTCGCAGCCGCCAGGGACGGTCTTGTCACCAGCGCCCACGATGTCTCCACCGGAGGCCTGATTCAGACGATGATTGAGGGTGTGCTTCGCAGAGGGGTGGGCGCCAGAGTGTGGCTGGGAGAAGTGATGGACGAGAGTGATCTCGACATCACCTCGGTGTTGTTCTCCGAAACGGTCGCCCGCATGGTCGTCACGGTGGCCAGAGAAGATGATGTGAAATTTCGTGGCCTCTGTCGAGGGCGAGGGGTCCCTGTGGCACGAATTGGCGTGACGGAGACACCGTCGAAGCAGCTGAATGTTGCGGAATGGGCGACATTCGATATTGACGAACTTGCTCAGGTCACCAGAGGAACTCTGCCAGCGTCTCTGGGCCCTGTGGTGGGCTATACCCCCGCGTCCTAATGCATAACCCTCCCCCCGTCACACCCGCCCGCTACCCTGGGAATGCCCATGATTGATGCCTCTCGCTTCCTTGTCTCATCGACTGACTACCAAAAGTGGCTCGCCGTTCGGGCATCGGGTGTGACCGCCACGGCGGTCTCGAAGGCCGTCACCCCCGCCGGTTTTAAGGAAACGGTTTCTCAGATGCGGAGCCCGCGCCAAATTCCTGATAACGACTACATGCGCTTTGGTCGCGAGCAAGAACAGTTTCTGATTGACAAACTAGGCACACAATTCGATCTTGTCGGAAACGACTGGCTTATCGCCAAAGACGATCAGAACAATAAGTGGCAAATGGCCACCCCAGACGGGCTTTCTTCCAGCCACGACCTCATCGCTGAAGTGAAAACCACAGGAAAAGATTGGGGCGAGTGGCGTTTTGTCCCCGGTCACTACCAGCGTCAAGTCCAGTGGCAGCTCTATGTGACCGGAGCAACCCAGTGTGTGTTCGGGTGGATGCTTCGCACCGTCCGAGCAGGAGAAATGGTCCCTGGCTGGCCGGGGCCAAAATTTGTCATGGTCAATCGGGACGAAGCTCTGATTGAGCGACTGATTGAGGTCGCGCAGAACCTCTACCGCGAACTACCCGTCCCCGGCAGCTAACTCCTCATGGTGCTGAATCACTTCAGCAAGAATAAAGTTCAAGAATTTCTGCGCAAACGCCGGGTCAAGGTCTGCCTCTATCGCTAAGGCCTGCAAACGTTTCAGCTGTGCTGCTTCGCGGGAAGGGTCTGAGGGCGTCATAGCCATATCGGCTTTCAACCTCCCCACCTTCTGTGTGGTTTTGAATCGCTCCGCAAGCAGGTGAACCAGCGCTGCGTCAATGTTGTCGATACTTTTGCGCAGCTGAAAAAGCTCGGGAGGAATCGAAGAAGTCATAGTGCGACCCTATCGATGGCGGGGGGAGCCTGACTAGTCAAGAAGGGCATGGCGAGTCACAATCGCATCCCGGCCCGGGCCAACACCGATGGCAGAAATGCGCGAACCGCTGATTTCCTCCAGTGCGAGAACATATCGTTGAGCATTCACGGGCAGGTCTTCAAAATCTCTCACCGCTGTGATGTCTTCAGACCAGCCCGGGAACTCTTCATAAATCGGTGTGGCATGGTGAAAGTCGGATTGTGACCAGGGAATCTCTTCCACCCGGGTTCCCTCGATGTCGTAGGCCACACACACGGGAATTTTCTCCAAACCGGTCAACACATCAAGCTTGGTCAACACAAAATCTGTCACCCCGTTGATTCGCGCGGAATAGCGCGCTATCGGGGCGTCGTACCACCCAGTGCGACGGGGCCGCCCGGTGGTGGTGCCCCATTCGTGGCCTTTTTGGCGCAACCACTCACCACTGTCGTTCTCCAACTCGGTGGGGAACGGGCCGGAGCCGACGCGGGTGGTGTAGGCCTTCACTATGCCGATCACCTTGGTGAACTGCCACGGGGCAATACCCGAGCCGGTGACCGCGCCACCAGCGGTGGCGTTGGAGGAGGTGACAAACGGATACGTCCCATGGTCAACATCGAGCATGGTGGCTTGGCCGCCCTCAAACAACACGATTTTTTTCTCTTCCAAAGCCCGGTGTAGCAGCAGCGCCGTGTCCTGCACCATCGGGCGAAGGCGTGCAGCATACGACAACAACTCGTCGACCACTTCGTCGACGCCAATGGCGCGACGATTATAAATTTTTACCAAAAGGTGGTTCTTCATATCCAGTGCGCCCTCGACTTTTTGGCGCAGGATGCCCTCATCGAAAAGGTCTTGGATACGAATGCCGACCCGATTAATTTTGTCGGCATAGGTCGGGCCGATACCGCGACCGGTCGTGCCAATCTGACGTTTACCGAGGAATCGCTCAGTCACCCGATCGAGGGTGCGGTGATACTGGGTAATAACGTGGGCGTGAGAACTGACCACCAACCGGGACACATCGATGCCGCGCTCAGTCAGTCCGTCCAGTTCTTCCATCAACACTTCGGGGTCGATGACAACCCCGTTAGAAATCACCGGGGTGACCCCGGGGGTTAAAATACCGGAGGGCAAAAGATGCAGAGCATACTTTTCTTGACCGATAACAACGGTGTGACCAGCATTATTGCCACCGTTGAACTTTACGACGTAGTCGATACGATCCGAGATAAGGTCGGTCGCTTTGCCTTTGCCCTCATCGCCCCACTGGGCTCCCACAATCACAACGGCGGGCATCAGATTTCCTTCGGTTAAGCCGTCCTTACCCACTGAGTCTAGCGAACGTGCTCTCGCGTAGGGTTGTTCCCCTTGGACTACCAGCGACAAGGGGCAATACTTTTGTCTGTGAGAACTCTTCGCGTCGTCGTCGCCGATGACCACACCGTGACCCTCGGGGGGCGCTGATTCTTTAGAGACCCATGGGGTAAACGTGGTCGGTCGCGCCCACACCGCAGCCGAGGCGGTCTCCCTGGTCGAGCGCAAAAACCCTGACGCTCTGCTCGTTGACCTGGACTTTGGCCCAGGCTCCACCGGTTTGGACATCGCCGCCAGCCTTCGCAAAAATATGCCGCTGCTGGGAATTATTGTCTTGGGTGCATACCCCCACCTGCATTCCGGAGACCTCAGTCATGCTCCCGTGGCCTGGTCTCCCTCATTAAGCAACAGGTCACCTCCGCACCCGCGCATGCCTGCCGAAGCTCTCGCGACGGCAATCGAGAAAGCCCACAGCCAGGCGGAAGGAACCCTTCTCGAGTCAGCCTGACCAGTGGCCAAATACCGTTGTTGCGCCTCATCGCCCAGGGCGGCTCCAGTAACGCCGTCGCCAGAGACATGCCAATCACCACAGAGTCGGTATCCGAAAAAATTGACCGAATTGTCAAGCGCCTGGGAATCAAACCGAGCTCTGATGCCGACACCAGAGCAACCCTTCTCCAGAGTTACTTCGATCTGATCGGATCTCACCGCTGGTGGTCGGCTACCGGGAGATTGAAGGACGCGTGGGTGGGTGCTGGGGTCTCTCTCGTCGTTTTTCTGGTGGGCTCACCGTTCTGGATTCTGGGATTCACTCTGGACGAATCGGCCAGCTACAGCGGGTGGACTCACGCTGTCCAAGTCTTTGCTCTGGCCATTTTGGGTCAGGTGGTGACGGGCGGAGTCTTTTACCTTGCCCATCTCACGATCGCAAAAAACAGACGCCACACACCTGTGGCCCTATGGCTCCTGGCTCTGATTTGGTCGGCCAGCGCCATAGCCCGAGTGGCTTTTTTGATTGTTGGCCTTTCGATTCTCGGACCGGCCAACAGCAAGTCCGCCCCGATTCGCATCACCACGTCAACGCTGATTGCCACACTGGGTTTTGGCATCGGTGCCTATGGCTTCGATGCGCTCCACCGATTCATGACGGATTGCGCAGGAGCCCTCACAGAGCTCCTCGAGGCTGTGCGCCGCGGCGCCACCGGTTGGATTCGCGTCGGCATGACCGTCGAAGAAGACGCCATCGTTTTTACTATGCAAAACAATGGCTCACCCCAGCAGAGCAACCGGGTGGAAATGGGAACAGCCCACCTCAACCAGTTAGCTCCCCACAACTGGATTCGACTCACGACAGAGCAGGGAACCACAAAACTTCTGGTCCGCCTGCCCAAAAATCATGTGGGAGCCCACGCCGCATCACTCGGATGACAGATGTTGCACCACCCACTGGTGCATGACAATTGCAGCTGCAGCACTCGCGTTCAAGGACCGCGTCGACCCGTACTGCGTAATCTCGATGACGACATCTGCGGCGTCCAGCGCTTCAGGTGATAACCCAGGCCCTTCTTGACCAAAAAGCAGAATGCACTCTTTTGGCAAAGGCGTGCTCTCCACCGGTTTCGAAGCCTCTACATTATCGATGGCCACAATCGGTAAGGAGCGCTCCTTTGCCCAGGAGAGCAAATCTTCCACCGTTTCGTGGTGGGCCACATGTTGATAGCGATCGGTCACCATCGCACCGCGACGATTCCATCGGCGCCTCCCCACAATGTGCACAGTGTCCGCGAGGAAAGCGTTTGCAGTTCTCACGATGGAACCAATATTGAGATCGTGCTGCCAATTCTCAATCGCTACATGGAAACTGTGGCGTCGCAGGTCAAGATCGGCAACAATCGCTTCCATGCTCCAGTATCGATAGTGATCAACAACGTTCCTGGAATCACCAGAGGCTAAAAGCTCAAGGTCATAGTGGGCATCGGTGGGCCAGGGTCCCACCCACGGGCCAACGCCGCGGGTGGTCTGTTCGGGGTGGGGATCAGCAGTAGTCACCCGCCTAGCCTAGGCACCACGGGGTAGCCTGTGGTGGTGTCCCCGTCTGACTGGTCTTCCACCGGCCCCAATCGTGTTCTGGGGGGAGATAATTTACCCCTGCTGAAAGCCCTTCCGGAGGAATCTTTCACCCTCTGCTACATGGACCCCCCCTTCAATACGGGACGCACCCAAACTCGCACGACCACGACGGTTCGTTCCTCCAGCGAAGGAACCCGATCGGGTTTTGGCGGGAAAAAATACGACGTCACCCTGGAAAAATTACTGAGCTACGACGATACTTTTGGTGACTACTGGGGCTTCTTAGGACCCCGTTTGGAACACGCGTGGCGAGTACTGAAGCCCGAAGGAACGCTCTATGTCCACCTGGATTGGCGCGAAGTGCACTACGCAAAAGTTGCCCTTGATCTGATTTTTGGTCGGGAGCATTTTTTGAACGAAATTATTTGGGCCTACGACTATGGCGGAAAATCTAAAACCCGCTGGCCCACCAAACACGACACGATTCTGGTGTACGTGAAAGATCCTGCGAGGTACATTTTTAATTCCGACGCCATCGACCGCGAGCCCTATATGGCGCCCGGTCTGGTGGGGCCAGAAAAAGCGGCACGAGGAAAGCTGCCCACCGATGTCTGGTGGCACACCATTGTGAGCCCCACGGGGAAAGAAAAAACCGGCTACGCCACGCAGAAACCATTGGGTATTCTGCGTCGCATCGTTCAAGCCTCGAGCAATCCGGGCGATTGGGTGTTGGACCCTTTTGGGGGCAGCGGTTCTACCGGTCATGCCGCAGCCGAACTTGGCCGCAAGTTTCTGATGATGGATTCCCATGACCAAGCTCTCGAGGTGATGAACACCCGCCTTGCGCCCTACCTTTAGGGGGTCAGGCTTTTCGTGAAGCTTTCCCCACTTGCGCTGTTCACAAAGCAGTACACGACTCGTTGGCCGGCGTCCCACTGGTCCTCAGTCACTGGGTAGGAGTACTGCACCACCAGGTCGTTGAAACCTGTGGCGTAGGTTCGATCAATCACCTCAGAAAGCTCACACACCTCCGCTGCGCGCTGGGCAATAGCCTCTTCCCCGGGGAACACTTCGCTGCGATCACGGTTTAGCAACTGCGCCTTCACCAGCTGGGCGCGGTGAGCTGTGTCGCAGGAGACAACCTCAAAGGACTCGGCAAAAGCTCCGTCAAAGTCTGCAAGACACTCGCCCCCTCGAAGCTCATTCCACGCCCGTATCCCCGCATCCACCGGGCCACCGGTCAGAGTGGGAAAGACCAACTCCGGTTGCTGCGGATCCTCTGCGACGACAACAACAACCGGTGGTAGCGCAGGAGCACCAAGGTGTTGACCCAGCACAAAAGCCCCACCCAGTGCGGCCAAGCCACCGAGGGTTCCCACCACCCACAAGACCAAATACACGGCCTGGCCCCGCGGTGTGGAGGTGAGGCGTGGCCGTTTGGCCACCGGAGCTACTTCTGGCGGGTTCTCTGGCGCCACCGGGGTTTCCACAGCGCGTTAGAGACCTAAGTCGCCCAAAGTGATGGCCGCGCGGTAAGGGAAACCAGCCTCTTCAATGACGACATCAGCCCCGGTATTTCGATCCACCACCACACACACGGCGACCACGATGGCACCCGCCTCCGTGACAACGCGCGCCGCCGTGAGTGGTGAGCCACCGGTGGTGGAGGTGTCTTCGACAATGACCACTCGCTTACCGCGAAGGTCTGGCCCCTCAACCTGACGACCACGGCCGTGATCTTTGGGTTCTTTGCGCACCACAAAAGAGTCGTAGCTCACGCCCTGCAGTAGGCCCCGGTGCATAATGGCTGCGGCAATGGGGTCGGCTCCCATCGTCAGCCCACCAATAGCGTCAACCGGGGCAAACTCGGCGATGAGGGCAAGCATCACATCGCCAATCAGCGGCGACACCCGGTGGTCGAGACTGACCTGGCGCAAATCGATGTAAAAAGAGGCTTTAGTCCCGCTGGTGAGAGTGAAATCTCCGTGGTGCACCGCTTCGCTGGCAATGTATTTGATTAGGTCTTTTCTGGCGCCATCCACAAGCTCAGTGTACTGGGGCGCTCTAGGCTGGTGGGATGCGAGTTGCCACCTGGAACGTCAATTCCATTCGCACCCGTTTTCCCGTTGTCATCGATTTCTTGCATCGTCTCGACATTGATGTCGTGCTGATGCAGGAAACAAAGTGTCGAGATGATCAGTTCCCCCTCGACGCGTTCGCCGACGCAGGCTACGAGCTTGCCCACTATGGACTAAACCAGTGGAACGGTGTCGGCATTGCTTCGCGGTTACCGCTGAGGGACATCGAACAGGGTTTTGCGGGTATGCCCGGGTTTTCCAAAGACCACAACGCGGACCAGTTGCCGGAGGCTCGGGCCATCTCCGCCAGCGTTGATGGCGTGCGCCTGTGTTCGGTCTATGTGCCAAACGGTCGCAGCGTTGATGACCCCCACTTTGAGTACAAACTTTCCTGGCTCACTGCCCTCGGTGACGCGTTCGCCGAGTACGCGAGAACACCCGATGCTCTGCCCTACGCCATTGGAGGTGACTTCAATGTGGCGCCCGGAGATTTAGACGTGGGTGATCCCGCCTTCCATCACCCCGGGACCACCCACACCTCTGTGCCCGAGCGCGAAGCGCTGAAACGCTTCGAACACACCGCGGGGGTCACCGATGTTGTGCGTGAGCGCGTTCCCGAAGGCTTCACTTTTTGGGATTACAAACAGGGAAAGTTTGCGAAAGACCACGGTTTGCGTATCGACTTTATTTTTGGCACCCCCACTTTTGCGGAGCGGGTAGTGGACGCTCGCATCCACCGCGAAGAACGTGCCGGCGAGGGGCCAAGTGATCATGTCCCCGTCGTCGTGGAACTGGGTGGGCCATCAGATGACGATGACCGTCCTATGGTGTTTTAGGAAGGCGCAAGAAGAAGCGCAATCACCATCATCACCGGGAGGGACAGCACGGTGGTAATCACCACAGAATCTCTCGCCAAAGGAATGGCTACCCCGTAGCGCTGGGCATAATTGAACACGTTTTGGGCGCTGGGAAGTGCCGCCAAAATGACCACGGTAAACAGCGACTGCGCATCCAGGTCAAAGAGGAAAGCGCCCGCCAGCCACGCAACCACCGGCATCACCACAAGTTTCAAACCGGAGGCAAGCACAATATCTGGGCGGTGCTCGGTGGCAGCCCACAACCGCTGCGTGGCAAGGGAAAGCCCCAGCGCAAAAAGGAGGGTGGGAACGGCAGCTTGGCCAAGCAGCTCCAGTGGGTCGTGAACAATGGTGGGCAAAGAAATATCCAGAGCGGAGACCATGACACCCAGTGCCGAGGCAATAATCAGCGGGTTGCGAAAAGGCTGGGACAGAATTCGACCAAAAGACACCTGCCCGCTCGTGGTGATGTCCAAAATAGTCAAACCCAGCGGCGTCATGAACAACAACTGCAACAGCAACACCGGGGCGACCGCCGCCGCGTCTCCCAGAATGTAGACCGCTAAGGGCAAACCAATGTTGTTTGCGTTGACGTAGGACGCCGCCAAACCACCGACAGTCAATTGCGCCACATTCCTTTTCCATAGCAGTCGAGCAACAACCACAAAAATCACCAGCGTCACACCGGCGGCAAGCGCTGAGACGGGAAGGAGGTTGGAAAAAAGTTGTGTGATGTCGGCGTCACCCAACACCACAAAGAGCAGGGCGGGGGAAAATACGAAAAAAGCGGCCTTCGTCAGAACATCCAGAGCGGTATCACCGAGAATTCTCATTCGGCCGACCAGAACACCTGTGGCAACGACCAAAGCCACTATTCCAAAACCCACAATGACATCGCTCACAACATCACAGTCTGGTGCATGCAGAGGCGCTCTGTGGCGGTGGAGAAAACACCCCGACGCACGCCGGTTGCTCGCTCAGTGAGAAGATAAAGGTGTGACACTTCACGATGCACGGTGGCGAGGGTTCGCCAGTGATAACTATTCCGGCATCCTCCCCGAGGTGCTGGATGCAATCCGCGCTGCCAACGGGGGCCACCAGTCCTCCTACGGCGCCGATGTGTATACCCAGGCTTTGGGCGAAACAATCAGAGAGCACTTTGGCCCGCACGCTGAAGTGTTCCCCGTGTTCAATGGCACCGGTGCAAATGTGGTGGCACTGACATCCATGATGCCTCGGTGGGGTGCAGTGATTTGCAGCTCCTCTGCCCACATCCACACGGACGAAGGCGGGGCTCCCGAACGAGTGAGCGGCCTGAAGCTCTACACCGTCTCCCACGAAGGCGGCAAGCTAACGCCAGCGAGTGTGGCCACCCAGGCCTACGGTTTTGGGGATGAACACCGGGCGCAACCCATGGTGGTATCCATTACCCAAAGCACCGAAGTGGGCACCGTCTATACGCCTGGCGAGATTCGTGCGCTCGCCGACTATGTCCACAGCAAAAACATGCTCCTTCACATGGATGGCGCCCGGCTGTGGAATGCGGCCGCAAGCTTGGGTCTCCCTTTCGCCGATTTCACGACCCACGCCGGAGTGGATGTCCTGAGCCTTGGTGCCACCAAGAATGGTGCCCTGGGAGCAGAAGCCATCGTCGTGTTAAACCCCGACGCGGTGGAGGGAATCCTGTATCTGCGAAAGCTCAGTATGCAGCTATCGAGCAAGATGCGGTTCGTCAGCGCCCAGATTCTTGCGCTGTTTCAGGAATCGGTGGGTATCACCGCTGCAACGCATGCCAACACGATGGCAGCCCTCTTGCGCAGCACGCTGGAGGATCGAATTGCTCAGGGCGCCATTACCGAACTCGCCTTCAGCTACCCCACCCAGTCCAACGGTGTTTTTGCCATGATCGATCTCGAGGTAGCAAACCGACTGAGGCAGAAGGTGCGTTTCTACAATTGGGATGAATCCCGCGGTGAAGTCCGCTGGATGTGCTCTTTTGACACCACCGAAGCAGACATCATCTCGTTTGTTGACCTGATTCAGGAAGAACTTCAGGCGTAAGCGTCACCGGGGGTGACGATATCGGCGAGACGTTTGCGTACGCGAGGCACGCTCTCTCGCTCCCTCAATTTCTCGACCAAATCAGCGGCGTCACCCAAAACTCCGACCGTCATCAAGGTCACGACACTTTGTGAACCGTCCAGGCCCAATGCTTGTCCGAGAGCATCCGCGTCAAAGCCCGCCATTTGGTGCACCACAAAACCCTCAGCGTTTGCTTGAACACTAAAGTGGGCGACGCTCTGGCCCACATCGTAGGAGGCATGGGAGAGAGCTTTACCCTCCGAGTCGTGGGTGGTGGCGATATTCGCCACCACAGCGCTGGCGTGTGCCGCCCAGATGGAGTTACCCGATGCCATCGAATCGACAATCTTCTGGTGGAAGTCATCCCCTCGGAATCCCACGACGAAAGACCACGGTTGGCTGTTCCCGGATGACGCTGACCACCGTGCCGCTTCAAAGCAGGGGCCCAGATCCCCGGCGGTAATGACGTGGGTCTGAGAGTATGCCCGGGGGCTCCATCTCGTCGCCAACAGAGGGTCAATGTCAAAGGTGCGCTGGTCGGTGTTCTCGCTCATATCGTGGGGTTTCTTCCGATTGAATCTCGTGTTGGGGCCAGTCTTTACTGTGTCAGTCCAAGCTGAAAGGTTCCACCAGGAGACCGGACTTATCCTCTGACAGATCAACTCGAACAGTGTCACCATCATGAATTTTTCCTGCCAACAGAGCGGTGGCCAGCGTGTCGTCAATTTCTTTTTGCATCAGGCGACGCAGCGGTCTGGCCCCATAAATAGGGTCATAACCATTGTCAGCAAGCCAGAGTCGAGCTGCCGGGGTGACAGCCAGTTCCAGGCGACGCTCACCGAGACGCTTTTGCAGTCGGTCCACCGTGATCTCCACGATTTGACCCAGGTCTTCTTTCGACAGTGTGGAGAAGACCACAATGTCGTCCAGGCGGTTGACGAATTCCGGTTTGAAGGCTTTACGCACTTCATTCTGGACCGCCGCAACTTGTGCTTCCCGGTCGAGTGACTCATCTGTGAGGAATGCGGAGCCAAGGTTGGAGGTCAAAATCAGGATGGTGTTTCTAAAGTCGACTGTGCGCCCTTGACCATCGGTGAGGCGACCATCGTCGAGGACCTGCAGCAACAGGTCGAAAACTTCGGGGTGAGCCTTTTCCACCTCATCCAACAGGATGACGGAGTAGGGCCTGCGGCGAACCGCTTCGGTCAGCTGACCGCCCTGCTCGTAGCCGACATAGCCTGGAGGAGCACCAATCATTCTCGAGACCGATAACTTTTCGCCGTACTCACTCATGTCAATGCGAACAAGGGCTTTCTCGTCGTCAAAAAGATAATCAGCCAGCGCTTTGGCAAGTTCTGTCTTTCCCACTCCGGTGGGACCAAGAAACAGGAAGGAACCGGTCGGGCGGCTAGGGTCGCTGAGTCCCGCTCGTGTGCGCCGAACGGCGTCACTCACGGCGGCCACAGCATCTTTTTGGCCAACCAGACGCTTCGCAAGTTCTGCTTCTAAGTACAGCAGTCGCTCCGTCTCACCCTGGGTCAACTTATCTACGGGTATACCTGTCCACGCCGCCACCACAGCGGCAATGTCGTCATCGGTCACTTGATCATTCACCATGCGGTCATCGCCACGTTCAGCGCTTTCCGCTGTGGTGATTGCTTCTTCGATTCCGGGGATGACCTCGTAATTAAGTTTTGAGGCCTGCTGGTATTTTCCGTCGCGCATCGCGCGATCCAGTTCAATGCGGGCTTCATTGAGCTGAGTCTTTAGCTCGCCCACACCCTGAAGGGAAGCTTTTTCTTTGGCCCAGCGCTCCTGCAACACGCCAAGCTCTTCTTCCTTGGCGCTCAAGTCTTCGCGCAATTTGGAGAGCCTCTCCTTGGAGGCGTCATCTTTTTCTTTCTTCAGGGCGAGCTCTTCAATGCGGAGCCGATCCACGCTGCGGCGGAGCTCATCGATCTCCACGGGTGAGGATTCAATTTCCATCTTCAGCCGGCTTGCAGCCTCATCGACCAAATCAATCGCTTTATCGGGCAGCTGCCGGGACGTGATGTAGCGATTGGACAGTGTTGCAGCGGCCACCAAAGCGCTATCGGCAATCACCACTCTGTGATGTGCCTCGTAGCGCTCCTTAAGCCCTCGCAAAATAGCCACCGTGTCTTCAACACTCGGTTCTCCGACATAAACCTGTTGGAACCTGCGCTCCAACGCGGCATCTTTCTCGATGAACTGGCGGTACTCATTCAACGTGGTTGCGCCAATGAGGCGTAGTTCGCCCCTAGCCAACATCGGTTTGAGCATGTTGGAAGCGGCAACGGATCCTTCACCACCGCCGGCACCCATCAGCGTGTGTAATTCATCGACGAAGGTGATGATTTCCCCTTCCGCGTCGTTGATTTCTTTGAGCACGGCTTTCAGTCGCTCTTCGAACTCACCACGGTATTTTGCCCCGGCGACAATGGCCGACATGTCCAGCGAAATAAGCTGCTTGCCTTTCAGTGAATCAGCGACATCACCGGCGACAATACGCTGCGCAAGCCCCTCAACAACGGCTGTTTTCCCTACACCCGGTTCGCCAATGAGGACCGGGTTATTTTTGGTCCGCCGCGTGAGAACTTGGGACACACGCCGAATCTCCGCGTCACGCCCGATGACCGGGTCCAGTTTTCCTTCCCGGGCAATATCAGTGAGATTGAGCCCATACTGCTCCAGGGCACTTTTCTGGCCCTCATTGTCTGAGGTTCCATTTGGCATGTAGGCCTCCTCTAAGAGTCCGTGCGTTGTCCTGGGGGGAGGGCCCGAAGAAAGGGGTTCCACACCACCAGTTGGGTTTGTCTTTGCGCTCTTTTTCCCGCACGAAGCGGAATAACGTCACCTTCAGTTCCGGCGGCAAAAACGCGGCGTCCAGAACGGGTGAGCATTTCGTCGGCCAGTGCGCTCTCGAGATCCCGAACACGATTGGTGAGCGACTCGACCTGACTTTCGAGCTCGAGTATGCGCCTAATGCCCTCCAGGTTGAGGCCTTCAGCGCTCAGGGTGGCGACCTCGCGCAGATGAACAACATCCTTCATCGAGTAACGCCGTGTTTGCCCGGCCGTGCGGGTGGGGGTAACTAAACCAAGACGGTCATACTGGCGCAGCGTCTGGGGGTGCAGTCTTGCAAGTTCTGCCGCGGCTGTGATGGAGAACAGCGGTGTTTGCTCATCCATGCCTCTCACCTACGCTTTCACTCGCTTAAGTAAATCCTCACGGGGATTTTCCTTCGGCAGCGCTTCCATCAGTTTTTCCAAATGCCCCTTGGCGGCCCCAGACAGATGGGAAGGCACAGCAACCTGAAGCTCGACGAGTAAATCTCCCAGCGCTGCGCCGCCGCGAACGCCACGTCCTTTTATTCGAAGAACTTTTCCACTGGGGGTTCCCGCAGGGACTTTGACTTTGACAATGTCACCGTCAATGGTGGGCACCTCGATGGTTGCACCAAGCGCGGCTTCACCAAAAGTAATGGGCACCTCGATGCGCAGGTTGTCCGCGTCTCGACCATAAATATGGTGTTTGGGAACGCCAACGGTGATGATCACGTCTCCCGCTTTTCCACCGTCCGGGCTCGGGTGGCCTTTACCGCGCAAGCGAACTTTTTGGCCGTCTTTCACTCCTGCTGGGACTCGGGTTTTTATCTTGTGACCGCCGGGACCATCGAGACTGATTTCTGTTCCCGCCAGTGCGGTGCGCAGATCAAGCGTCACACGAGAGACAACGTCCCGGCCTTTAGTTGGTTCGCGGTAACCGCTGTAGCCACCGCCACCATTGAACAGGCCAGAGAACAGGTCGCCGAAATCAGCATTTTGGCCGCCACGAGGCATCCCGCCCCCGCCGCCGCCGCCGCCAAACATTCCCCCAAAAACGTCTTCGAAGCCTCCTTGGCCGCCGCCGGAGGTGAAGCGAGGACCGCCTGACTGCATGGCGCGGATTTGGTCATATTCGGCGCGTTCGGTGGCATCAGAGAGCACAGAATACGCTTCGGAGATTTCTTTGAATCGCGCCTCGGCCGAAGTATCATCCCGATTCGCATCGGGATGATACTTCCTCGCCAGTGAGCGGTATGACTTCTTTATCTCCGCGTCGGAGGCATCTTTTGCGACCGCGAGAATCTTGTAAAAGTCTTTTTCCAACCAATCTTGACTGGCCATTCGCTCACCTCCTTCTTAGTCGTCTGCGGGAACCTTGACTGCCACTTTGGCAGGACGGATGAGGCGCTCACCCAAGGCGTAACCGCCTTCAATCACGTCGGCCACCGTTTCTCCCACAGCACCGGCTTCGGGAAGCCGGACCATTGCTTCGTGAACGCTTGGATTGAACACTTCTCCCACCACGCCCACAGGGGTCAGTCCGTAGCGCTCGAAACTGGCGCGGAGCTTGAGGGCGACAAGTTCCATCGGCCCTCCCGCTAGGTCGCCGTGGGCTTCGGCTCGGTCGAGATCGTCCATCACCGGGAGCATGGAGCGAATCACTTCGGCCACCACTGCTTCTCTATTGGCTTGACGGTCTCGTTCAACACGCGTTCGGAAGTTCTGAAGCTCTGCTTCGGCGCGAGCTGCCCGGTCACGGTATTCCGCAACGAGGTCCCGCTCGGCATCTGCCAACAACTCAAGGTCTTCTTCGGTGAGGTCGCCTTCTGAGACAGTGCGAGCTGCCTCAGGGCGAACATCTCCGGTGTCAGGGTCAACACGTCTCTTATCCGTGAAGAGGGGCTCGGTGTCTTCGCCCTCTTCCTCGGGGCGTGATGGATCTGAGACAGCCATGACTACTTCTTCTTATCGGCAGTATCGGCAGTGTCGTCTGTCTCGTCGTCGACAACTTCGGCATCCACGATGTCTTCATCATCAGCCTCTGTGGTGGACTCTGGTGCGCCCTCGCCCGCATCCTCTTCGGCGGCGTACAGAGCCTCGCCGATCTTCGTCTGGCTTTCGGTGAGGGTTACTGTCGCCTTCTTGATGGCGTCGTGGTCCTCGCCTGCAAGTGCAGATTTCAGCGCGTCAAGATCGGCCTGAACTTCGGACTTGACGTCCTCGGGCAGTTTTTCGTCGTTATCTTTGAGAAGCTTTTCGACCGAGTAGGCGAGCTGCTCGGAAGAGTTGCGTTCCTCCGCAGCCTCACGACGCTGCTTGTCTTCCGCAGCGTTTTCTTCTGCCTCCCGAACCATGCGTTCGATGTCTTCCTTGGGGAGGGAAGATCCACCGGTGATGGTCATGGACTGTTCCTTGTTGGTGCCCTTGTCTTTGGCGGACACATGAACGATGCCGTTAGCGTCGATGTCGAAAGTCACCTCGACCTGGGGGATTCCTCGGGGGGCCGGTGCGATACCGGTGAGCTCGAAGGTACCCAGTGCTTTGTTGTCCTTGGTGAACTCCCGCTCACCCTGAAACACCTGAATCGACACGGAAGGCTGGTTGTCATCAGCCGTGGTGAAGGTTTCACTGCGCTTGGTGGGAATGGCGGTGTTGCGCTCGATCAGCTTTGTCATGATGCCACCCTTGGTCTCAATTCCTAGGCTCAGGGGGGTCACATCAATGAGCAACACATCTTTACGGTCACCCATCAGCACACCGGCTTGCAGGGCCGCACCCACCGCGACAACCTCGTCAGGGTTGACACCCTTGTTGGGCTCGCGCCCACCGGTCATCTCGGTCACCAACGCGGTGACGGCGGGCATTCTGGTGGACCCACCGACCATCACGACGTGGGCAATCTCGGAGAGTTTCACGCCGGCTTCTTTGATGACGTCATTGAAGGGTTTTCTGGTGCGCTCGAGAAGGTCTTTCGTCAGTTCTTCAAACTTCGCACGAGACAACGTTTCGTCCAGGTTTGCTGGACCACTCTCTGTCAAAGACAGGTAGGGCAGCTGAATCTGGGTGCTGGACGAGGTGGAAAGCTCTTTTTTCGCTTGCTCGGCAGCTTCTTTGAGACGCTGTTTAGCAATCTTGTCTTTGGACACATCGACGCCGGTGGTTTCTTTAAACCGCGTGGCCAAGTAGTCAACGACGCGAGCATCCCAGTCATCTCCACCGAGGCGGTTATCACCGGAGGTAGAGCGGACCTGGATGGTGGAGAAGCCTTCGTCTTTACCCACTTCGAGCAGGCTGACGTCGAACGTTCCCCCACCAAGGTCGAAGACCAAGATCAATTCGTCTTCTTTACCTTTATCGAGTCCATAGGCGAGTGCTGCAGCGGTGGGCTCATTGATAATGCGCAGCACCTTCAAGCCGGAGATTTCTCCGGCCTCTTTAGTTGCTTGACGCTCGGCGTCGTTGAAGTAGGCGGGGACGGTAATGACGGCGTCAGTCACCGTTTCCCCCAGATACTGTTCGGCATCGCGCTTCAACTTTGCCAAAATTCGAGAAGAGATTTCCTGGGGCGTGTATTTCTCATCGTCGACTTCTTGTTTCCAGTCGGTGCCCATGTGACGCTTCACGGAAGAAATCGTCCGGTCAACGTTGGTGACTGCTTGCCGCTTGGCGGTGTCACCAACAAGAATTTCACCATCTTTTGTGTATGCCACAACGGAGGGAGTCGTCCTCATCCCTTCTGCGTTGGCGATAACGGTGGGTTCTCCACCTTCGAGTACGGCCACCACCGAGTTGGTGGTTCCGAGGTCAATTCCTACTGCGCGTGCCATATGGCCTGCTCCTTACCTTGGGGGTGATTCGACTATCTGAGTCGATATGGCTCAAGTTTGGGATATGAGTCGCCTCTTGTCAAGTCAAGGACAATAAATGCGAGCCGCCTTTACTCACTCTTCGCTCAGGCGGCACACCGTGTGTGAAGAATTTCGCCCCTCATCCCCTACCCGAAACCCCCGCGCCCCGAGTACGGTGGTGCCATGGCCAAAGACGGTTTCTCCAGCCCCGCTAATGACGCGCCCTTTGCGGACACCGATGCTCTCCCCGTTCTTTCTCTGGCAGAACAGGGGGAGACCCCCATTCCACGAGGCCGAGTGTGGGCGTGGGCTCTGTGGGACTGGGCTACGCAGCCGTTCAACACGGTCATTCTGACATTTGTGTTCACCGCTCTCTACCTGGTCTCCGATGACTTCATTGACCCGGCAATTGTCGCCCTGGGAGAAAACGACCCCCTCTATCAGCAGGCGCTGGCTCAACTCAGTGTGAACTTCGGTATCGCCACGCTCATTGCAGGAGTTCTCATCGCGCTGGTCGCGCCGGTATTGGGTCAACGCGCGGACACGATGGGCCGTCGCAAGCTCTGGCTTGGAGTGGGCACGATTCTTCTCGTTGCGAGCACCGCAGGATTATTTTTTGTCGAAGCAATGCCCTCCTACTTTTGGCTTGGCGCAATGCTGATAGCGGCAGGATCGGTCTTCGGTGAAATAGCGGGAGTGAACTACAACGCCATGCTCACGCAGGTGGCCAACAGGAAAACAGTGGGGCGCGTGAGTGGCCTCGGTTGGGGCTTTGGTTACCTCGGAGGCATCCTCGCCCTCATTCTCGTTGTTGTGGCCACCTCGTTTGACTTTTTTGGGCTGCCCACCGACAACGGTCTCCCCTTCCGGGTGATTGCGCTCGGTTGCGCGATCTGGACCATCATCTTTTCCATACCCATCTTTCTCGTCGTCCCCGAAGCCGTCCCACCCGGGGGTGCCAAAAAAGTGGGATTCTTCGAGTCTTACGTCATTCTCGCCAAAGACATCGCCGGCCTCTTTCGTCACGCCCGCCAAACCTTCTGGTTCCTGATCGCGTCCGCAATTTACCGTGACGGCCTGGCAGGGGTCTTTGCGTTTGGAGCAATATTGGCGGCCGTCGCGTTTGGATTCAGCGACAGCGGCGTCATCCTTTTTGGCATCGCCGCCAACCTGGTCGCGGGAATTTCCACCATCTCTGCCGGGTGGTTTGACGACCGCTTCGGTGCGCGACGGGTCATCATTTTTTCCCTCGCCGGGTTGAGTATTGCGGGACTCCTGGTTTTCTTTCTCGCATCGTGGGGCGCCGTTGTTTTCTGGGTCTTCGGACTCGCACTCACCGGTTTTGTGGGGCCTATCCAAGCCGCCAGCCGATCGCTTCTGGCCCGAGTTGCCCCCGAAGGCCGAGAGGGACAAATCTTTGGTCTCTACGCGACAACCGGTCGCGCCGTGAGTTTTCTGTCCCCCGCTGCGTGGGCGGGATTTATTGCTCTGGCCGCATTTTTCAATCTCGCCAACCCCACGCTGTGGGGGGTGCTTGGCATCATTCTGATTGTCATCGTGGGGCTCGCCCTCATGCTGCTCCTGAACCCCGAAGCATCCGAGCGTCCCTCCGCGGCAGTCACAGCTCACTAGAGGGTGGTAAGAGAAAGGCAACGGGGTCGCGCATCGCGTGGAGCTCGGTGGCACCAGGCTGAGGCGAAAAACTATGCCTTCTGCGTGACCTCACTCAGTTCCCCGGTTGCCACATCAAAAACGAAGCCGCGCACCGAGTCTCGGAGGGGAATGAAGGGCAAGCTTGTCACTCTGCGCAGCGACTGCCGGACATCCTCAAATTCGTCGGCGAACGACTCGGCCGCCCAGCCGGGTCGCAGGCCGGTGTCGGCCTCAATGGATGCTGTGAACTCATCGTCGGTGAAAGTCAACATGCCGCAATCCGTGTGGTGAATGAGAATGATTTCTTTCGTTCCCAAAAGTCGCTGGCTAATAGCCAGCGAACGGATTTCATCCTCCGTAATCACACCGCCCGCGTTACGAATAACGTGGGCGTCGCCTTCCTTCAAACCCAGTGCGCCATACACATTGAGGCGGGCATCCATGCACGCCACAATGGCAATCTGCTTTGCCGGAGGCAAGGGCAGCGGGCCGCTAAAACCAGACGCATAGCTCTTGTTGTTTTCCAGCAACTGATCGGTGACGCTCATCGCTCTCCTTCAGTCGAGATCCCGACACTATGCGATCACGGTGCCAAAAAGCCCGTGTGTTACACACTGCTACGAACACAAACACCGCACGTGTTAGGCCATCACTTCCCACCAATCCAACAGCACCAAGATCACTACGGCGCCGGCAATAAAGTTCAGCAGTAAGAACCATCGCCAGCCCTTGTTGGCCGACTCCGCCGCCTCGTCACTCACCCGCCACCACGGGGCAATAGCAAACATGTAGAGGAGGGCAACAGGCGCAATGAGGGGCAGTGGCCACGGTGTGGTGAGCATCACCACACCGGCCAAAGCATAGAGAACCAGTGCAAAGCGCACCGTTCCTTTCGCGCCAATGGTGTTCGCAATCGACCCCACTCCTGCTTCTCGATCGGCTAAAACATCCTGAACGGCTCCAAAGGCGTGGGAGGCCATCCCCCACAGAAAAAACGCCACCAACAGGGTCACCGCAAGCGGGGTGAGCTCCCCCCCAGCCAACACCACCCCGTACACAGCCGGCATCACAAAGTGAGCGCTCGAGGTCACTGAGTCCACAAAGGGAATCTCTTTAAGGCGCAAACCTTTGGCCGAGTAGGCCACAACAAAAAAGAGGCTGAGCGCCAGCACCGCCGTCGCCGTCCACGTGTCCCACACCGTAAGAACCACCACAAAGGGCAGAGCCACCAGCACGCTCGCAATCAGCATGGTGCGGTGGAGCTCGGGGGGCAAAAGGGCCCCCTCAACACCGCCTTTACGAGGGTTTCGAAGATCAGATTCGTAATCAAATACGTCGTTGATCCCATACATCAGCAGGTTGTAGGGGATCAAGAAGAATAGGAAACCCACAATCAACTCTGGGGTGAGCTGCTCGGCCACCACGTAGTAAGCAAGCGCGAAGGGAACGGCCGTATTCACCCAACTCAGTGGACGTGAACTTAGGACAAGCGTCCCCAACACCGTCACGACGACGCCGGCTGTTTTCGTTCAAACATGTGCCACAGCGCGGGAATGATCAACAGCGCCGCCAGCGTGTAGGCAAAGTCTTCCAGGGGAGCAAACCCGATTTTCACACCACTGATGAGCGCGTCGTCGTAGTCGACAAGGCCAAAACCAATGATGGCGTTGTCAAACACCGCCGTAAGAATCATCATGACCGCAGCCGCTACCACCCAGGGCGCTGCCCTGGGTGTCCTCTTTCGTCCCACCGCAATACCCAACACCAGCGCGGCGACGAGCAGGAAGGGGAGATTAATCAGCCAATACGTCATGCCTTCACCCGCCCCGCGAGCGCTGTGGTGGCCAGCAGATAGGCAATGAGCGTGGAGTAGCTCAACAGCATCAGAAAGAACAACTCTTCCAGAGGCAACTCAGGGCCCAACAAAACACCCGTCATCCACGGCCCACTGCCTCGGAAAAACACACCCGTGGCAATGCCCACCACGTCCCAGGCCAAGAAAAACACCACAGCAACCGCCACTATTGCGACGGTTCGAAGCGCGGCACCACCAAACAGGGCCAAGCGATGGCGGTAGTCCAACAGGCCGGTCCCCACCAGCGCAAAAACCAGCGAAGCCAAATACAGAAAGGACATGCCTGCCTGCCTAGGCGACCGGCATCAGCGGCTCGGGCAGTGGGCCCGTGGACACATCCCCGCGGACCCTTTTCAGAAGAACTTCAGCGCTGATCAAGCACATGGGAAGACCAATGCCCGGAACGGTCGATGACCCCGCATAATAGAGCCCCGTGACCTTTTTGCTCACATTGCCCGCCCTAAACATTGCGCTTTGGCGCAGGGTGTGTGCGGGCCCCAGAGCTGTTCCCTTCCAGGCGTTGAGTTCACCCGCAAAGTCCGCTGGCCCCACGCTGCGTCGCAACACAATGCGATCAGCTAGGTCCGTCGCTCCACTCCAGCGCGCAATCTGTTCGATGCTGCGATTCGCGATCTCTTCCACGACAGGGTCGCCCAACCCATCCATTCCGCCGTGCCCCAGGGACACATCAGCAGGCATCGGAACCAAGACAAAAAGGTTCGTGTGGCCTTTCGGCGCCACCGCATCATCTGTAGCGCTTGGCTTACAGACATACAGCGATGCGGGGCTTGGCACCGTGGGATTGTCGGCAAAAATTTGGGAGAAATTAGAGTCCCAATCTTCGGTAAAGAACAAGCTGTGGTGCAGAAGTTCGGGGACCTCGCCCTTCACCCCCAGGTACAGCAAAACGGCACTGGGTCCGGCGACCTTTTTATCCCACCACGACTGAGGGTAGGTCTGAAGCTCTCGGGGAAGGAAGACCGTTTCGCTGTGGTGAAGGTCGGTTGTCGAAACCACCATGTCGCCGTGCAGGGTGTGAGCGGTTCCTGCAGCATCCACATAGTTCACCCCGGTTGCACGTGCTTTACCGCGAACGCTTTCGGTGGTGATGGTTTTCACCCTGGAGTTTGTCAATACGGTCACGCCGTGGGCCTGAACAATCTCCGCCATGGAATCAATAACAGCGGTGAAACCGCCCTCCGCATACAACACACCATCCTCCATGTCCAAGTGAGACATGAGGTGAAACATGCTGGGAGCGATATACGGGCTGGAGCCCAGGAACACCGCAGGGTAACCCAGGATTTTTTGAATGCGGGGGTTAGCGGTATACCGCTTGGCAAAACTCATAATTGGCGTGGTCAGCAAACGGATCAGCGTACCCGCCCGCTTCAGCACTTCGCCGACAAACAGCGGCCGCAAGTCCTGGAATGAGGTGTAAAGGAAATACTCTTTGGCAAACCGGTAGGTCTCTTTGGCGGAATCCAAATACTTTTCCATGTTTTCCCTGGAACCCGGCTCAAGCTCTTCCAGCATCGCCAAGTTGTCTTCCCTGGTGGCTCGTACGTCCACAAACTCGGCAGACCCTTCACCCTCGGGCTCGAAATACACGCGGTAACCGGGATCAAGCTTGGAGAGCGACAAGTGCTCATCCGCAGAAGAGCCCATCAAGCGATACCAGTGATCAAAAACTTCCGGCATCAAATACCAGGATGGCCCGGTGTCAAAACGGAAACCATCTTTTTCCCACAGCCCCGCACGACCGCCGAGACGCGCGTGCGCTTCTACCAGGGTCACCTGATACCCATCGCGGGCGAGAAGGCCCGCGGTCGCGATTCCGCCGATACCCCCACCAATAACAACAACAGATTTAGACATGACTTTCCTTTCGAACACTGCGTGGAGCACGAGGCACATAACCCAGCACCACTCGGGTAACTAACAGCGACTTAGTGAGGCTGGGAACACTAACACGGGAAGTTTGTAAGGTCGCAGCCGGAGTGCGGCGAAGGCGGTCCCCCAGGGCGGCAAATAACGCGTGCGCAAGGCCAACAGCACGCCTGGGGCCAGGCGGCAGTAGCGGCAATGCCACTGCTGACAAGGCAAGATCGCGATCAATATCGTCCAAAAGCTGGTGCTTGATTTCCTCGCTCAACTCGTCGACTTTGAGACCAGGAAAGTAACTCCGCCCGAGTGCGTGGACGTCGGCACCCAAGTCACGCAAAAAATTCACCTTTTGAAATGCGGCGCCCAACGCCCTCGCCCCACGAACCATCGTGTCTCGATTGTCACTCGGCGTTTCGATATCCTCGAGGAACGCCTCAAGACACATCAGCCCCACCACTTCGGCAGAACCATAAACATATTCGGCAAATGACTCTGGGGTGTGGGTTGTTTCGCTCAGGTCCATCCGCATCGAGTGGAAAAATGGAGTGACCAACTCTCCGCCCACACCAACTTTTCTCGCAGAGTGGGCAAAGGCGTGAACAATCAGGTTGGTGCTGTAGCCCACCTCCAAAGCGCGGTGCGTGTCGCGCTCGAGTGAGTCGAGCATCAGCCCTGCTTCAGCCTGATCCACGCCGGCTTCGCTGGCGACCCCGTCAACAATTTCATCCGCCAAACGAACCAGGGCATAAAAGTTGCCAATGTGCGTGCGCATCCGCGGAGCAAGCAGACGCGACGCCAACCCAAAAGACGTCGAATAGCGCCGAATCACTCCGGCAGAGGTTTCCTCCGCCACTCGCGTATACAGGTCAATGCGGGTGTCTAAGCCAACCACCATGGTGGCACCCTCCCCAAAAGACCTGTTGCCCGTAGGCTATGGATGTGTCGAGCGACCGCGCGACCAACGAAACTTTACCCCTGCACAGTATCGCGAGAAAACGATGAAACCCTCCGAGCTTGTCATCCTTTTAGACGAAGACGGCAACACCATTGGCACGGCTGATAAAGCTACTGTCCACACCAAGGACACACCCCTGCACCTGGCCTTCTCTTGCCACGTTTTCAATGCAGAGGGTCAGGTCCTGATCACCCGCCGGGCACTGAGCAAAAAAACCTGGCCTGGAGTGTGGACAAACTCTGCCTGCGGTCATCCCGCCCCCGGGGAGTCAATGCCCGATGCGATCCGTCGCCGAGCACGCGATGAGTTAGGCCTCGAACTTGAGAACATTACCGAAACCCTTCCCGGCTTCCGCTACCGCGCTGTGGACGCCTCCGGGATTGTCGAAAACGAAATCTGCCCCGTCTTTACTGCCACCACGAGCCGCGACCCGTCACCCTCCTCTGACGAGGTGTGCGAGTGGCGTTGGGTGAACCCCTCGCATTTCAAAACCTCCGTAGAGATGACACCGTTTGCTTTTAGCCCTTGGCTAGTCGATCAAATGGCCGAGTGGCAGGGGCACTACGGCCTGGAAACATCCGAGCGGTGAAAGTTCTGAAAGGACCGTGACGCCGTGGGGCCACGCTGACCCTGGTAGCGGCTGCCAGAGGCGTCTGACCCGTACGGGTGCTCCGCGGGTGAGCTCAGCCTAAAAAAGCACAGCTGGCCAATCTTCATTCCCGGCCACAGCGTGATCGGTAGTGTCGCCACGTTGCTGAGCTCCAAGGTCACGTGCCCAGAAAAACCAGGATCAATAAATCCGGCCGTCGAATGGGTCAACAGGCCCAGTCGACCAAGAGAGCTCTTGCCTTCCAGTCGAGCGGCCACGTCATCGGGCAGAGTGACTGCTTCAAACGTCGCCCCAAGAACGAACTCTCCAGGGTGCAAAACAAAGGACTCATCGGGCTCGACCTCTACCAGACGCGTCAGATCAGGCTGGTCTAAGGAGGGATCGATGTTCTGATATTTGTGGTTGTCGAAAAGCCTGAAAAACCGATCCAGTCGAACGTCCACACTGGAGGGCTGCACCATCGAAAGGTCTAAAGGGTCAAGCCCCACACGACCAGAGTCAAGCTCGGAGCGAATATCGCGGTCTGAGAGCAGCACCACACCAGACTAGTAGACTCGGCACCCACCCCCAAAGCTCCATAGGGGTTTGCGAGTGTAGTTCAGTGGCAGAACTTCAGCTTCCCAAGCTGATAGCGCGGGTTCGATTCCCGTCACTCGCTCTCGGGCCACTGGCCCATAAACCAGCGGTGGGCGAGCCGCTAAAGGGCCTAAAACCCCTAGCAGAGTGGGCTAAATAAGCCTGTTACTGCGTCGGTCCTGGTTCATAAAGCGCACCACATCCTCATCCACGATGATGTCCGAGGGTGACAGCGGGCGCTTTAGGTAGAGGCCATCCAACGAGGTCAGGCGACTGAAGGCCACATAGGTTTGGCCAGGAGCAAAAGCCCGGGGGCCTAAGTCGATCACCGCGGCATCAAGGGTCTTTCCCTGAGCTTTGTGGATGGTGACAGCCCACGCCAGGCGCAGCGGAAACTGGGTGAACTCGGCCACCACATCTTGGCTCAAGATTTTGGTGGCCGGTGAATACTCGTAGCGAACCTTTTCCCACGTCACCGGTTCAACCAGAACCCCTTGGCCATCAACATCGACCAGTACGGTGTCGGTGATTTTCTCCACCACACCGACCGTTCCATTGACATAGCGGGGGCCATCGGGCCCTGCCGTGTCATTGCGCAAAAACATGACCCGGGCCCCCGGTTTGAGGGCTAACTGCTCATCCGCCGGATACGCGGTGGTGGAACCAAAATCGCCTTCGATATCGGCGTGGGCAATCTTGCCTTTACCCGGCAGCCGCTCCAGCGCGGACTGGTTGAGGCGAGACACCGCCTGGTTGGTTGTTGAGAGAGTGATCAAATCTGGGTCTTCCGGTGTTCTCATTCCATGTTCATTGAGCATCCGACCCATATCGGGCTCCATTCGCCCTTCTCGCAGGGCGTTCAGCACCGAGCGAAACTCTGAGTCTGCTTGACGGTGGATGGTGTCGAGCTCGTGGATGGTCATCTCGGTCTCGGACCAGACTTTTGCATCAAAAAACCAGGGTGAACGGTAGTGGTCTTTGTAATAGGCCTTCTCCGCCTGTCCCGACACCACAGGTGACAATTGATAAGGATCGCCAAACATGATCAGTTGAACCCCGCCAAAGGCGGTGTTCCGTCTCCTTTTTGCTTGACGGAGTCTGCGATCAATGGAGTCGAGCACGTCGGCTGACACCATGGATATTTCATCAATCACCAGAGCGTCAAGTGCGGCAAGCACCGCCAACGACTCTTTGGGGATGAAGCCCAATTCCCTCGAACCAATGATGCCAATGGGGAGGCGCAGCAAAGAATGGATGGTTTGCCCACCAGCGGCAAGCGCCGCCACCCCCGTTGGTGCACACACCGCGACCTGCTTGGCGGTGGATTCCACAAAGGCGTGGAGAAGCGTGGTTTTTCCCGTTCCGGCCCGACCGGTGATGAAGACGTGGTCCACACTGTTTTCCATCTGGTCAAGGACCTCATGCTGCTGGGTGCCCAACGCAACCTCAGTCATAGCGATCCTTTCTTTCCCGCCCGGCGGGCACTTCTTGGTCTATGGCAACCAACCTAGGATGGCACCTATGTGGCTCAACGTCCGAAAGTTTGCCTTACTGGCACTCGGCGTGGTCGCGCTGTGGCTGGTCAGTGTTTTGGGTTTAAATCTCACGGTCTATTCTCCTGGAACATATGTCCTGTCCTATCTCAACGCGGTGGCGGAGGGAAACTACGGGCTTGCGGCCACCAAAGCCGGCCTCACTCGGGTTCCCGCCGTTGTGCCCGTTGCCACGCAGGGCATCAGTAACCCCCGCATCGTGGGGACGCGGACGCTTTCGTCCCATCAGCTTGTCGTTCAGGCGCAATACGACATGGCGGAGACAAGCGAAGTCTCGTTCTTTATTGTGGAGCCCGGAGAACCGGCCCTTTGGGTTTTTAACACCTGGAATTTTGTGACCTCACCGACAGCAAATCTTCAATTCTCGGTGAGCGGGGATAACCGAGTGAGTGTCAACGGCGCGGAAGTAGACACTACCCGAATGGGGATTCCACCCACCACCCGCGTGCTGGTGCCTGGTCTGTATGAGGCCAGTATTGGTACCGACTGGGTTGCTGCCGAGGCTGTGACCAGCACCGTGACTGAAGTGGATGGTTCGTACCTCGTCAGGCTCCGAGCGGAGCCCACCATCCAACTCCTTGACACGACCACCAGCGCTGTCGAGGACTATCTGGATGGCTGTGTGGCGCAAGGTGTGCTGCAACCCGTGAGCTGTCCTTTTGGGGTGACCATCGATGACCGCGTCATTGGAGTACCCGAGTGGAAAATTCTCGACTACCCTCTGGTCTCGCTAAGTCTCGGCCCCGACCGTTCAACGTGGTCAATGGTCGCAAGTGGTGGAGTGGTGGAATCCCGAGTGCAGGTGCAATCCCTTTTTGACGGTTCTGTGAGCGAAGTAGTCAACACCACAGACTTTGGGTTGCTCGGAACAGTTCGAGGAACCTCCATCGACGAACCGGTACTCAACCTCTATTAGACCTGGCGTCTGCCTCAGCCCTCTTGACCAACATGTCGTTGTAGGCGTCAAGTTCAAGGTCGCCCACGCGATCGGCTTGCCGATCCCGTCTCTTATTAATGCGGTCATCACTTCTGCTCCACGCCCACGTGACAATGATCGCCAAGGCCAATGTGGGTATTTCTCCGAGACCCCAGGCGATTTCGCCACCGTACTGTTGGTCAATAAGCGGAGCGACCCCCCAGGTTCGACCCATCGCCCCGTACCATTCGGGAACCAACAATCCTGTACCCAAAACAATGCTGAGGCCAAAGAACGCGTGAAACGCCATCGTGGCCAGCACGATAATGAGTCGCAAAGGATAGGCGGGATTGTGGGGGCTTGGGTCAATACCCACCAGTGATTGAGCGAACAGGTACCCGGTGAGCACAAAGTGGGCCGTCATCCACATGTGGCCCAGGTGTTCGCGAAGGGCCCACTCAAACAGCGGTGAGTAATAAAAGACGATCAGCGACAAAGCAAACAGGACGGCCGCGACCAGAGGGTGCCCCAGCACCGCAAGATACTTTGAGTGCACAGCAACCATGATCCACTCCCTGGTGCCCCGTGAACCATCTTTTCTGGCCGCAATCGCTCGAGACGCCAAAGAAATCGGCGCGCCCAAGACCAGCAGGAGCGGCACCGCCATGCTCAACAACATGTGTCCCAGCATGTGAATGCTAAAGAGGTAGGAGCTATACACCGCCAAACCCGAATTGGTGGCAATGCCCAAGAGCACCATTCCCGAAACCCAGAAGATTGTTCGAGAAATCGGCCAACGGTCACCACGCTTGGCTAAGCGAATGTGCCCCCACACGTAGTAGACAATGCCAAAGATTGCAATAAGAGCCCAGATCAGATCTACCTGCCACTCCGTGGCCAACCGCAGCCAGGTGAACGCCGGAGGTAAAACCTCCCCGGTGAGAATCTCTGCCGGGGTTGCTTGTGATAGTTCACCGGCGGGGATTTGTGGAACCGGGGTTTGCGTTCGCGCAAGCGCGCTGGCAAGACCGGAAGCCACACCCATCAGCGTCAACTCAGAGGCAATCACGCGGCGGGTTACAGCTGCCGTCCCGGAGCCACCCTCAGCCAGGCGGCCGATGAGCCTCCTGCGGTACACAGCACCATATGTTCCCAGGAACCCCAGGGCCACAATCTTCGCCACCACCAACGCTCCATACGCGCTAAAAAGGCCCTCCGCGGACCCTACGCGGAGCCAGGCGTTCGTGGCGCCCGAAATTGCGACCACCACAAAACTCAGCAACGCGATACTCGAATAACGACTCAGCAAGACCTGAAATTCTTTCGCACGAGGCTTCTCGCTCCATGCGATGACGGCCATCATCACAAGCCCCCCCACCCACATCGCCGCGAACACCATGTGGGAGAAAGAAGCGCTGACCGCTGCTTCGTGATTCGCGGTGCCCGCGGCATGGCCCTGTTCCGCCAGCGGCCACAGTGCCGCAACGGACAGCACCCCGGCGGCAAACACCCCTGCGTAGCTGCGAACAACAAGGGCGAGCACCGTCACCACTGCCGATAGGGCGATGGTGATCAGCCAGGAACGACCAATCTCCGTGCCCTGAAGAAAGAGCCACAGCAAATCACCAAAGCGTTGGTCAATACTGACCGGCTCGACATAAATGGCCATAAAGGTGAAAAAGGCGGTTGCTCCTCCCGCCACCGTCATTAGCCCTGCCCCCGCGGAGGCGACCAACAGGGCGCTAGAAAATGCACGGTGGCGTCTGGTCAGCACAAAGGCTGCCACCATCAACGACCCAACCGCTAGAGCAGCGCCGAAATGCACCAGGGACTTGCCCAGAGGCAAACCCCACCGCACGACTGCTCCGGGATCCACCAGCCTGAGGGGTGCGGCTCCCCCACCAAAGAGAAGACCGACAACGAGAGCCGTCACGAGACCCGCAAGCAACAGAGCACCCGCCGCTGCGAGCGCAGAACCAAGGCGCGTAGTCACGACCAAAGTTTAGGCGAGTTGGCCGTGAGTCATCTTTGACAGTTAACAGACTCAGGGGCGACCATCATGGTCGCCCCTGAGTTTTCAATTCTGCGGAAACTACTTGACAGCTGCTTTCAGCTTGCTGCCGGCAGAAACCTTGACGCTCTTGGATGCAGCGATCTGAATCGTTGCGCCGGTCTGGGGGTTACGTCCCTGACGAGCCGCACGGTGGGTGCGGTCGAAGGCGATCCATCCGGGGATGGTGACCTTGTTGCCCTGGGCAACTTCTTGAGACACGACGGTGAAGATGGCGTCAACGACGCCGTTTACAGCTGCCTGGCTGTGACCAGTGTGCTGCGCTACTGCGGCAACAAGTTCTGAGCGATTCATAGTGTGTCCTCCTAGGACTTGTATTAGGTATCTCGGCTCGGCTCAGAATCACTCCGAGCCAGTAAAAAAGCTACCAGCTGGACTTCGTAATGCCCGGCAATTCGCCACGGTGTGCCATATCGCGAAAACGAACACGAGAAACGCCGTAATTGCTCAGGAAACCTCGGGGGCGACCATCAATGGAGTCGCGGCCACGGACGCGAACGGGTGACGCGTTGCGGGGAAGCTTTTGCAGTCCCAGGCGGGCTGCTTCACGGGTCTCGTCAGTCCCGGCGGGATCGACCAGGGCCTTCTTCAGCTCCAGGCGCTTTTCGGCGTAGCGCGCAACAATAACTTTGCGCTGTTCGTTCTTGGCAATCATGCTTTTCTTAGCCATTATTTATCGCTCCTCACGAAATTCAACGTGCTTGCGCACGACAGGGTCGTACTTTTTTAGGACCAGACGGTCGGGGTCATTACGGCGGTTCTTCCTGGTTACGTAGGTGTACCCGGTTCCAGCCGTTGAACGCATCTTGATTATGGGGCGGACATCCTGTGCTTTAGCCATTAGATCTTCACCCCTTTACGGACGAGCTCGGCGATAACGGATTCGATGCCGCGGGCATCAATCGTCTTGATTCCTTTAGTGGACAGTGTCAAAGTGACGCTCCTCTTCAGAGAGGGAACGTAGTACTTCTTCTTCTGGATGTTGGGGTCAAAGCGTCGCTTGGTGCGACGGTGTGAGTGTGAAATGTTGTGTCCGAAACCGGGTATGGCTCCGGTCACTTGGCAAACTGCTGCCATGGTTTCCTCCTGTAATGATTACCGCAAAACGAGTGTTTTGCCCAAGGTCACTTGTCGGCACACAATCATCAGCACTCTTGCGTTAGTCAGAGGCCGATGTGCGTACACGGTGATGGAGCAAGCTCGACCACCAAGCATTCACCTTACGCGGTCGCTAGGCCCCTGGCAAGCCCTCGTGACAGCGGGCACACGTCCCATAAATATCCACAATGTGCTGTGGGTCGTGAAAACCATGCTCGGTGGCAACATCTTTGGCCCAGGCCTCAACCGCTTGGGCTTCGATCTCCTCTGTTTTCCCACATTCCCGGCAGATGAGGTGGTGGTGGTGGCCCGGAGAACAGGCGCGAAAAAGATTTTCACCCTCCAGGGTGAGCGCGTCCGCACTGCCCTCCGCCGCAAGGGCATTGAGTGTTCGATAGACCGTTGCCAAACCGATGGTCGACCCTCCCACACGCAACGTGTGGTGCAACTCTTGGGCACTCACAAAACTGGGTGTTTTCTCCAGCACAGCCCACACCTCTTCGCGCTGTTTCGTGTTGCGCTTCATAGGTGTCGCCCTTCGTGCTCGTGAGAGGCGTCGTGGGCATCATCGATGATGCGCAGCTCCGCTGTGCTCTCAGGGTGAAGCGCCCCCAGGCCATAGGCGGTGGCAAGGTTTTCCGGGGAGAGTGCCTCCTCGGGTGGCCCGCTTGCCACCACATACCCGCTGACCAAAATGACGTGGTCAGCCGCTCGAGCCTCTTCTAAATCGTGTGTGGTGAAAACCACAGAACATCCGCGACCGGGCTCCTGGTGGATAATGTCGTCGATGGTTTGGGCAGAATGAATATCGAGGCCCGTGAGGGGTTCGTCCATAAGCAGCAGGCTGTGTTCTTGCGCGAAGGCTTGCGCAACGAACACCCGTTGTCTCTGCCCGCCAGAGAGTCGAAACACCTGGCGGTCAGCCAGGTCGTCGATTCGGAGCAGCGTCATGGCCTCAGCAACACGCACCCGGTCTTGGGCAGTGGGCCTGCCCAAAATTCCCAGGCCTGGATAACGGCCCATCTGCACCACTTCTTTGACTGTCATCGGAGTCCCCGGCGACACGTTCATGTGTTGCAAAACATAGGCAATATCGCTGCGTGCTTTTTCAGGTGTTGTCCCCATCACCTCGAGTGAGCCGTGCACGAGGGGCAGTAACCCGGTAATGGCGTGGAGCAGCGTGGACTTGCCACTACCGTTTGGCCCGATGACGGCGGTAATGGCAGCACCTGGAACCGTGAAATCGGAGTGGGCAAGAGCAACGCGGCCATCGCGTTCAATAACAACACCGTGGCCTTCAATCACTGTGCTCATGCTGTCACCTTCCCTTTCACGCCAGTCACCAGATGTTGCAGGGTGAGCACGACGAAAAACGCGACAATCGGGACCAGCGCCATCGTGGCAGAAGCAGCAGTTCCCAGGTAGTAGCTCAGTGTGAGCCCCGCCCACACCGAGCCCACACCGATCACAGCGGCAATGGCCATCATGGCGCGGATGGTGGTGGAGAGAAGGCTGGCGGTGGCGGGCGGTCCCACAAGTAACCCAAAGACCAGCAGCGTTCCTACCGACTGATAACTGCCAATCACCGCAAGCGCAATCAGAACCAAGAGTGCTGCGTGAGCAAGGCCGGGTCGCATACCGAGCAGCTCTGCTTTGTCGCGGTCGAGGCTGAGAGCGACCAACGGCCGATACAGCACAAGGGAGGCAACTAAGACAATTGCAAGGACGATGGCCTGGCCGGTGATGTCCGACCAGCTAACGCCAAGCGCATCACCAAAGAGAATGCTGGTGAGCGAACCGGAATACGAATCCAGTCGCGAAATAATCACCACACCGAGTGCGAGCATTCCGACGAACAACAACCCAATGGAGGTGTCTTCCCCCAGCACCGTTTTGCGTTGGACCAGCTCGATGGCAGCAACCATGACCGCTGCCGCCACAGCCGCTCCAATAAGAGGGTTGACATCAAGAACCACCGCGGCAGCAACACCGGGAACAACGCCGTGGACGAAGGCATCGCCGAAGAAACTCATGCCTCGGAGCACCAACCATGTCCCGACGGTCGAGGCCATGAGGGCGGCAAGGGCACCACCGAGCAGGGCTCTCTGTTGAAAGCCCAGCTCAAAAGGTGCCAGCCACCATTCCATAGGGCCTAGCTTCCCAGAGCTTCGGCTATCCGCTCTGCATTCGTGGTCATCATGTCACGGTAAGTTTCGGCCCCAGAGCCTGGCCCACCGATGCTGCCGATGTAGAGGGGCACCACACCAACACCTCGTCCGGCCTCCGCAGCCAAGACCTCAAGCACGTCCGGCGCAAAAGCGGAGTCTCCAAAAATTGCCGGCACATTCTCTTGTTGAATGACGCTAACCAGAGCGGCGAGCTCCCGGGAGTTCGGTGCTCCGAGGGTGGAACCACCGGGGATAACCACACCCACTATCCGGTAGTCATAGCGCTCCGCAAAGTAGGACAGGGCATCGTGATCGGTGACGAGAACGCGGCTCGTGACAGGAACACTGTCGAGAATGGTCTCGATGGCGCTATTGGCTTGGTCAATCTCCGCAGCCACGGTCGCACCGCAGGCGCTATACCCGGAACCTCCGGCGGCATCGAGTTGAATCCCGATCAGTGTGGCAGCAGTAGCCATTCGGTCCATGTCAAACCAAAAGTGAGGGTCAAAACCTCCAGCGTGACCGTGATCGTCCTCGCCGGCGTGATCGTCACCGTCGCTGGAGCCAAAAGGCAGTGGGTCGATGAGGGGGCCAATCTCCATGACGTTTCCACCATCGGCAGCCACGGTGTCGATCGCGGCGAGAAGGCCTTCCTCAAGGCCAAGGCCGTTAGTGACCACCAAATCTGCTGCCACCATCTGCGCGACTTGTTCCGATGAGGCTTGGAAGTCGTGTGGGTCGACGCCAATGGGCATCAAGACGGTGACATCAAAATCATCACCAACAGCGCAGGTGGCGATATCTTTCACCACACTGCCCAGCACGGTGGTGGTGACAACAATGTTGAGGCTCGGCCCGGCGGGCACTGCGGAGGCAGAAGGAGCAGGGTCGGGTGTGGTCGTCTCCGCCGGAGTGACGGTGGTGGCGCACCCCGACAGGGCGAAGGCGGTGGCAAGAGTAAAAATGAGAGCGCGGGATGTGTTCATATCATCAACGTAGCCCTTAGTGAGAATGATTGTCAAACTCATCCACGCTTCGCTCAATCCAGGAGGAGTGCCGGTTCTTCCATCACGCTGGCCACATCCGCCACAAACTTGCTGGCAACATCGCCATCGACAACCCGGTGGTCGAAGCTGGCCGCCACCGTAGTGACCATGCGTGCACGAACTTCACCATCAACCACCCACGGTTTGGGCTTGATTGTTCCGAGTGCCACAATGCTCACTTCACCAGGATTCAAAATGGGCGTTCCAGTGTCCACACCAAAAGAACCCAGGTTCGTGATCGTGATGGTGCCACCGCTCATATCTTCTGGTGTGGTCTTGCCTTCGCGGGCCGTATTGGTCAGTTGCTCCAAGGCCATCGATAAATCCCGCAAGCTCAGGGTTTGCGCTTCCTTAACATTAGGAACGATGAGGCCCCTCGGTGTGGCAGCCGCCACGCCCAGATTCACGAAATGGTGAACCACAATCTCTTCCTCGCCCCAGGTTGAATTCACCGTCGGGTTCCTCTGGACCGCCCAGATCATCGCTTTGACCATGACCAGCAGAGGAGAGACTTTGATTCCCGCAAAATCGGGGGACGCCTTCAACCTCTTCACAAAGTCCATGGTGCGCGTGGCGTCAACATCCACAAACACCGACACGTGAGGAGCGCTAAACATGCTCTTCACCATCGCCTGAGCAATCGCCTTGCGGACTCCCTTCACAGGAATCCGGTCCTCTCGGCTCTCTGGCCACTGCGGTGTTTGAAGGTTCCTAAACACTGTGGCTTGACCCGCATGGCGAATCACGTCTTCTCGCGAAACCTCACCGGCCCCGCCGGTGGCGCTCACGCTGTGTAAATCGACACCGAGGTCTTTGGCCAACTTGCGAATCGGCGGTTTGGCCATCACCGGACCGTCATGCGGGGCGGGCACCGCGGCCACCACCGCAGTTGCTGCTGCGACAGGGCCATCAGTGGCGGGCTTTGCCCGCTTTCTGCGCGATACCGATTCGGTGGGCCCCGTGCCATAGCCCACCAGGTTCTTGACCTCAGGGGTGGCATCATCCCTACTGACGCTGGCGATCACATCGGCCACCGCATCCGAGACACCAGGGTCCGGCTCGGGCTCGCCAGCCTCACCGTCTCCGGCAACAGAAATGATGGGCGTTCCCACCAAGACGGTGTCACCTTCAGCGACAAGAAGCTCTTGGACGGTGCCGGTAAAGGGGGAGGGGAGCTCCACCAGGGACTTTGCGGTCTCAATCTCACACACGATCTGGTTTATGGCAACCTGGTCGCCAGGCTTAACCCGCCACTGAACTATTTCTGCCTCAGTCAGCCCTTCGCCGACATCAGGCAGCGGGAAAGTGAAATGTGCCACGGTGACTCCTTATCCCTGACTCATCAATACGCCAGACTTCGATCCACAGCATCCAGGATGCGATCAGCGTCCGGCAAATAGAGGTTCTCAAGCTTCGATGGGGGGAAGGGTGTGTTGAAACCGCTCACGCGCAACACCGGTGCCTCCATCACATAAAAAGCTTTCTCGGTCAGCGTGGCAGCGATCTCACTTCCCACACTGGCGTTTTCTGGCGCCTCCTGGGCCACAACAAGATGCCCTGTTTTCTGCACTGAGGCAAGAATGGTGTCGTAGTCAATGGGGGACAAAGAACGAAGGTCGATGGCTTCAATGCTGACACCCTCACTCTGTGCGATCTCCGCAGCTTGGTGCATCACGGTCACCATTGCTCCGTGACCCACAAGTGTGACGTCGCTGCCTTCGCGCGCGATTCGGGCTTGGCCCATACTGGCCCCCGCGAGCGCATCGTCAACAGGGCCTTTATGCCAGTAGCGGCTTTTGGGCTCAAGATAAATGACGGGGTCGTCGCACGCAATAGCCTCTTGAATAAGCCAATACGCATCGTGCGGGGTGGCGGGGGATACCACCCGTAAGCCGGCCGTGTGGGCAAAATACGCTTCGGGGCTTTCCTGGTGGTGTTCTACCGCGCCAATATGGCCGCCGTAAGGGATACGGATGACAATCGGAAAAGCCTGGGTGCCTTCGTGGCGGGCGGTCATCTTTGCCAACTGCGTGACTATCTGGTCAAAGGCCGGATAGACAAAACCGTCAAACTGAATTTCACACACCGGCCGGTATCCGCGCATCGCCAAACCAATAGCCGTTCCGACAATCCCAGATTCTGCGAGCGGCGTGTCCACGACACGACTGGGGCCAAAGTTTTCCTGCAACCCCTCCGTCACTCGGAACACACCCCCCAGCTGGCCGATATCTTCACCCATCACCATCACGTGGTCATCGGCGAGCATTGCTGAGCGCAAACCTTCGTTAATGGCTTTGGCCATGGGAATTTCCTTCACTTATGCCCCCTCGTCAAACGAGGCGGTGTAATTCTCCAGCCATTGGCGCTCCTGGGTGATTACCGGGTGATCCTCGGTAAAGACGTGAGCAAAGATGTCCTTCATCGGTGGGTCCTCAAGCGCCAAGATTCGAGCTCGGATGTCGGCCGCGTAATCTTCGGCCTCTGTGGCGACGTCTTTAAAGAACTGTTCTTCCACACCGAGACCGTGAAGATAGGTGCGGAAACGGTCAATCGGGTCGTGCGCTTGCCAAAACGCCAACTCGTCGTCATCCTGGTATTTCGAGGGGTCATCACTGGTGGTGTGTGCGCCAATGCGATAGGTCAGTGCCTCAATGAAGTGGGGTCCCTGTCCGGAACGTGCAGCATCCATCGATAGGCGTGTCGCCGCGTAGCTCATCAACACATCGTTGCCATCAATCTGGATGCTTGGCATTCCAAAACCTGCTGCTCGCTCAAACAGGGGCGTTCTCGACTGCACCCGCACCGGCACCGAAATGGCCCAGTGGTTGTTTTGCAAAAAGAACACCTGAGGCGTTTGAAAACTTTGGGCGAAAATCATGGCTTCGTTAGTATCGCCCTGGCTGGTTGCCCCATCACCGAAATACACCAGCACTGCTTCGTCCGTGTCGTTGTTGCCGGTGGAGCAGGCACCGTCGTACCCAATACCCATGGCATAGCCCGTGGCATGGAGGGTGTGAGAACCAATGACCAGGGTGTAAAGGTGAAAGTTGTTGGTTTTTTTCGGATCCCAACCCCCGTTAGTCAAGCCACGAAGCATCCGAATGATGTCAATCAGATCAAGCCCTTTGACGTACGCAGCCGCATGTTCTCGGTAGGCGGGGAAAATGTGGTCCTGCCCCCTGGTGGCAAAAGCCGAACCCACCTGCGCACCTTCTTGGCCAACGCTTGGCACCCAGAGTGCCATCTGGCCCTGGCGTTGCAGATTGCCCGCTTCCACATCGAAGCGGCGCACGACACTCATCACCCGATAGAACTCGCGATAGTCGGCTTCGCTCAGATGCGCGATCGCGTCAAAGTACTTCTCGTTCCGGTCATCTTTGACCAGGGTGCCATCGGGCCCTAAAAGTCGAAGGGTGGCATCCGTGTATGGCATGGCCCTAATCTAGCGGCGACTCGCAGGGCACAAGACCATCGCGCGCCCACAACGAGCCTCTGCATGCTCCGTTGCCACTCCACAGTCTGTTGGCATTTCGAGCCAAGGAGGGGCATAGTTAGGGAATGCTTCGTTTTGTCGTTCGCCTGATTGTTAACTCCATTGCCCTCGCCGTCGCGGTCTGGTTTGTTCCAGGGCTGACGATGGTTCCCTACGGTGAAGGCGCTGAGCTCTTCGCCGGTGGACCCAGCATCCCCCTGGTGCTGAGCTACATGCTGTTCGCTTTCGTGTTTGGGCTCATCAACGGCATCGTCGGTAACGCCATTCGCATTGTTGCCTTCCCCCTCTACATTCTGACGTTGGGCCTCATCGCCCTTGTCGTCAACGGTGTACTCCTCCTGCTGGTGAATCTGGTCTCCGACTGGTTGGGCTTTGGCTTGTTCGTTGAAGACTTCTACTGGGGAATTATTGGCGCTCTGGTGTTGAGTCTCACCAGTTGGATCATCGGCATGTTGCTTCGCCCCCTGGTTAAACCAAGGCGTTAGTCGCTCACCCTTTTTGCCACATAGAACTCCGGCGTGGAGGTACTGCCCGCAGCATCCCACCGAGGAAAATGAGCTCTCGCGGGAGAGGCGTCGGCGGCCTCAGCGGTGGCGATGTATTTTTCACGAGAATGTGCTTGACCCACATCACCAAACCCCGCTCCACTGTGTCTCTCCACACGGGTGATACGAGACGACTCCTGCGCTCCCCCGAGACCTGGAACGACATCATCGCTGTGCGTGAGAGCAAGGGCAGGGTAGTCCCCTCGAACAGGAGCGGTGCCAAGAGGCGCTCCCACGGTCAGCAAACTTGCCGTGGCATAGCGCCCCGACTCGGCCATACGGGTGGCCACCAGGCCTCCTTGAGAGTGACCGACAAAGTTGACCCGATCACCTGGCTTCACCCCGGAATGGTGGAGTGCCCGCTCCACCGCGACAAGCGAGGCCGCGGACACTCCGGCGATGAGCGCAATGTTGCTTTCCATATCAAAAGGATCATCCGAGACTCCCATGCTCCACTGTTGTGTGCCCGCAATATAAACATCGGTCTCGGCCGCGCCGTCGCCCCCGACATAGCGCTCGATGCGAATAGGTGTCTCCCCCGCAGGGATTCTGCCCACGCGCTCCGCCATGGTGGTCGCTCGCTCCATAGGAAGTGCAGCACGGGAAGGGACGACTTTCGCGACCTGGATTCCTCCGGGAGTCGCCCCCTGCAGGGCAACCGAGGCGACCTCCCTCATTCCCCCGGACGACCACGCTGTTGTGACCTCGTCACCCGGGAGTGCCGAAGCGAGGAGAGCCAGAAGATGATCGCGGGGCACATCAAAGGTAAGAATGCGCGCACGCTCCTGCTCGCCAGAGCTTTCCGCGTAAGAAACTAAAGAGTTTCGCAACCACTGTGCATCATCAAGCGCCTGCGCAAGCGCTCCAACAATGGGGGCAAGTGGCAATGGTGGGGCGCTAGATATCCCCCCGGTGAGAGGATTCCCACCACTCGGAGCGATGCGTGCTACGCCCTGCTGAATCGCAGATAGTCGCGCGGTGAGCGCCCCCAGGCGGTCTGCAAGCGCCAACACATGATCCTCTGAAACCCACAGCGTGCCGGGGCCATAGACCCACATTTCACGGCTCACAACATGTCTGCCAGATGGCTCGAGGTAACAACCTGATCGGCCCAGAGCTCAAGCCTGCGAGCCGAAGTGCGCAGCTGTTCTTCCAGAAACCCCAACTGGGCATCGCACTGGTCCCTGGCAGGGCTTCTCCACGCCGTCCCCACGCTCGCCACAGAAAGCTCTGCGGCCAACCGTCGCAGAGACTGAGCGTATTGCCCAGCTTCCCCCTGCGCTCGCTGGTCCACGACGTGTCCTTCCCTGGCGCATCTTGGCTGATGCGGCAGTAGAGGTGGGATGCCCAACACCCGGGCAGGGAGAAATGCGTTACCGGGAATACGGTGGACAGCGCAGGAATGCGCAACAATGGGGAGGCAATTGCCCCACGATGGAAGGTGACCATGTCACATTTGGGCCACCAACCCCTGAGCCCGCTCGATGGTCGCTACAAAGACGCCACCGCAGCACTGGCTGAGTACTTTTCCGAAGCCGCCTTGAACCGGGCTAGAGTCCGTGTGGAAATCGAATGGTTGATTGTTCTCTGCCAGGAGGGCGTCGCTGGAACCACACCGCTACCCGCAGCCACCATCGCCGCTCTTCGAGCCGTGGTCACCAACTTTGGACCCGAACAGCTCGAAAGCATTGCCACGTATGAGGCCACCACCAAGCACGATGTTAAAGCGGTGGAATATTTTGTGCGAGATGTGTTGAGCGACCATGGTTTGTCCTCCCACCACGAACTTGTTCACTTTGGGTGCACCAGTGAAGACATTAACAACGTCTCCTACGCCCTCGTCACCAAAGAGGCTATGGCGCTCGTCTGGGCACCCGCTTTTGAGGCTGTCATCACTCGGCTTACGGAACTTTCGAGGGAGTGGAGGGGTGAGCCGATGCTCGCTCGCACTCACGGACAACCCGCCACTCCCACCACGTTTGGCAAAGAACTTGCTGTCTTTGTTCACCGTCTGGTGCAGATCAGCACACGCGTGGGAAAAACACCATTCCCCGCGAAGTTCAGTGGCGCAACGGGCACGTTCTCTGCCCACGTGGTCGCCGAGCCCACCCTCGACTGGCCGATGTTGAGCAAAGGATTTGTGGAAGACCTGGGGCTGACCTGGAACCCCCTCACCACCCAAATCGAATCCCACGACGGTGTCTCACAGCTCTTCCAGAGCGTTGCTCATGGAAATCGCATCCTGCACAACCTGTGCACCGACATATGGACCTACATTTCGCTGGGGTATCTGACCCAAATCCCCGAACCCGGCGCAACAGGATCATCCACCATGCCGCACAAAATCAACCCCATTCGTTTTGAGAACGCGGAAGCTAATCTGGAAATCTCTAGCGCTCTGCTCGATTCGTTAGCGTCAACATTGGTGACCTCCCGGATGCAACGAGACCTCACCGACTCGACCACCCAGCGCAACATCGGTGTGGCACTGGGACATTCGTTGGTTGCTCTGTCCAACATCGCTCGGGGTTTGCACGAGATAAGCCTGAACACCGAAGCCCTCGCTTCCGACCTTGAGGCAAACTACGAAGTTCTTGCCGAGGCCATTCAGACCGTGATCCGTGCCGAAATTGTTCGGGGCTCTTCCTCGATTACGGACCCCTATGCGGTGGTCAAAGAACTCACCCGTGGGCGCCGGGTCACTGCAGCCACGTTGCAAGCGTTCATCGAGGGCTTAGATATCTCTCCCCGAGCTAAAGAGTCCCTTGTCGCTTTGACCCCCGCTGGTTATCACGGCGTGGCAAGCGACCTCGTCGACTACCTCGACTGAGGCTCTAGTCGTTTCCGGTTTCCGGTTTTTCCCATTCGCCTTCGGCTTTTTTATTGGGATTCATCGCGAGCACCAACATGGCAATCCCGATAATCACCACGACGAAGACAATTCCTGACGCGAGGGCCGCGAAGAGCGGGTCCCGCGTGACCATGAGAACGATTGCGCCGGCAAAGAGTGAGGCTACCCCGGAGAGCCCCACGTATTCCAGTGGCCGCATTCTGTCGCGACGAGAAGGTTTGTTCATGCTGTACTGCTGCCTTTCGCTGCGGTATCGACACTTTTCTGACTCACTCCCGCAATAGCAAGATAGACACCCAGGACGATAGCCCACGCTCCCAAGAAACCCACTACCGCCACGCTGTCATCGGTTTGGGTCAGCACAATTAAGGCCAGCCCAATAGTCATCAACCCCTGCACAATCCAGTCGCTGCGGTTGACGTGGCCTTTGATCAGTCGAAGACCAGCAAAGAGTTCCGCGACACCCATCAGCAGGGCCCATACGACTAATGCCCACAACAGCAGAATGATTCCTGCGCTGGTGAGGGCAAGAACGACGATTCCGATGACGAGCGACACCATCGCCTGCCACAGGTGAAGGCCTCGCCCCGCATGGTGGGTGGGCAACCCGATGGCCAGCACACCCAAAGAGACGCTCATCACCAGAGCCGTAATGCCCAGGGAAACGAGCCCAAACTGGGCGGTGTGAGCGGGGGTAAAGGTAATGAACAGCCCCGGAACGAGGACGACAATGGCTCGCACAAAAGACACCACATAGTAGGGGGCGTTTTTCACGGTGTCACTCGAGGTGTTCTCCACCCCTCCAGCGTAATGAAGTGAACTGTGGGTAATAACCAGTTAGACCCTGGGCATATCGGCAAAGCGGGAATAGTGCCCTTGAAAACCGACCACAATCGTGTCGGTGGGCCCATTACGGTGCTTAGCGACAATCAGATCCGCTTCGCCTGCCCTGGGGTTGTCTTTTTCATATGCGCCATCGCGGTGCAAAAGAATCACCATGTCGGCGTCCTGCTCCAGTGATCCTGACTCTCGCAGGTCACTCAACTGCGGCTTACGGTCGGAGCGTTGCTCGGGCCCACGGTTCAACTGCGACAGCGCTACAACGGGGACCTGCAGTTCTTTGGAGAGCAACTTGAGTGCACGAGAGAATTCGCTGACTTCTTGCTGGCGAGATTCAACTCTTTTGCCGGAGGTCATCAACTGAAGGTAGTCAATCACCACCATTTTCAACCCCACGCGCTGTTTCAGACGCCGACACTTGGCGCGAATCTCCACAAGCGTCATGTTGGGGCTGTCATCGATATAGAGGGGGGCTGACTCAATTCGCCCTCGGGTGGAGGCGATGGTCGTCCAATCTCTAGCTTCCACCATCCCTTTACGCATTTTTTGCAACGGAATCGATGTTTCTGCCGACAACAACCGCATCGCAATTTCTGAACGACCCATTTCGAGAGAGAACAGAATCGTGGGTTGCTTATGCTTGATGGCGGCTGACCGAGCAAGGTCCAAGGCCAACGTCGACTTACCGAGTGCTGGCCGTGCGGCAATCAGAATGAGCTGGCCGGGATGCAAGCCATTGGTGAGGGCATCCAGTTCGACAAATCCGGTGGGAACACCAATCATTTGGCCATCGCGGCCTCTGGCCGCCTCAATTTCGTCTACGGCTGAGGTGACGGCTTCATTGAGGGGAATGTAGTCCTCGGCTTCCACTCCGCCGGCGACTTGGTAGATCTCAGTTTGAGCACTGTTGACCAAATCGGTCACTTCACCCTCGCTGGCGTATCCCATATTGGCAATACGGGTGCCAGCATCAACCAGGCGACGCAGCACGGCTTTGTCCGAGACAATGGCCGCATAGTGACCAGCGCTGGCGGCTGTGGGAACCACGGACACCATGGTGTGGAGGTAATCCACACCCCCCGCCCGCGAGAGAAGTCCAGTTTTGGTCAGCTCATCCGTCACGGTGATAACGTCCGTCGGCTCGCCGTGGGAGTAGAGGTTCAAAATTGCTTCGAAGGTGATCTCATGCTTGGGCAAATAAAAGTCTCGCCCTTTGAGGACCTCGATGACATCAGCAACAGCGTCTTTGCTCAACAGCATTCCACCGAGGGTGCTCTGTTCGGCCAGCACGTCGTGAGGAGGGGTGCGATCTCCACCGTAATTGCGCTCCGACGGTGAGTCGGGAACTATCCCCAGTTGAGCTAACGACACCCGTTCACCACTTTCTTTCTGCTCACTGCAATCGCCCCACGCTGACTCTCATCACGGTCTACCACCATCGACTGACACTCACGACAGGAGCCACTTCACGCCATTTTTCGAACCGTTTTCCCAGCCTCCTTAACCTTAGATACCGCCTGGCTCACCCGTAACACGACCTGTGGACAAGGTTGTGTATAACTCGGGAGAAATGCTAAAGCTACTGTGGATAGTGTGGGGATGAACCGGGATAAAAAACTTTATTTTGGAAATAAATAGCGATTTACCAAGTCTTAAACTTTACATCTGCTGCAGTCTCAATCCATATAAAGTGCTGGTCTAGGGTTTGAGGAAAATTTGCCCTATGTGGAGAAACTCCCTATAAACACGTCAGGGGCCCCCCAAAAAAGGGAGCCCCTGACGTCCATCGACCACACTACTTTTCGGCTACCACCAAAAGCTTCACAGTGGCAGATACACCATCGTGAATAGAAATAATAACCTCGGCCTCACCGAGGCTCTTTATTGCGGTAGGAACATCGATGGCGCGCTTGTCTACGCCGCTGATGCCCGCCTTCTCAATTGCGGCGGCGATGTCATTGCGGGTCACCGAACCAAAGAGACGACCACCCGATCCAGCGCGCACCGCAATAGCGATAGGAGCTTTCTCCAGCGACGCCTTGAAAGCGTCGGCGTCCTCTTTGCTTGCTTGAACCTTGGCCAAGCGAGCGGTCTTGATCTGGTCGACCTGCTTCTGCCCACCGTTGCTCCACGACACCGCGAAACCCTTGGGGATCAAAAAGTTGCGTGCGTAGCCATTCTTGACCTCCACCACGTCGCCTGCCGTACCAAGACCCTGGACCTCATTGGTCAAAATAAGTTTTGCCATGATGACCCCTAGCGTCCAGCACCGGCGTATGGCAGCAAGGCCATTTCGCGTGCATTTTTGATGGCTTTGGAAAGCAGGCGCTGCTCCTGAACAGAGACGCCGGTAATACGACGGGCGCGAATCTTTCCACGCTCCGAAATGAAACGGCGGAGCGTAGCAACGTCCTTGTAGTCAATGACGCCCACGGTGATGGACTTGACGGGAGCAAGAGGCTTCCCGCCTTTGCCCGCACGGGGCTTGCGGCGGTCGCCGCTGGATTTTCCTGCCATGGTGTGTTCTTTCTGTTATCGGCGACACAGCGGGACTGTGCTGCCATGAAGGTCAGTGTTAGAAGGGTGCGTCCTCTACAGGAGACGCGTCCGAGGATGCAGCGTTAGCCCATGGGTCTTGTGTTGCGCCACCGGCACCCGGTGCGTTCCACGAATCACCGCTAACAGCTCCGGCGCTTTTCGCACCGGACGACTGGCGCTGAATCTGCGCCGTCGCATACCGAAGGCTAGGGCCAATTTCATCGATTTCGAGCTCAATCGAGGTGCGCTTTTCGCCCTCTTTTGTCTCGTAGGAACGCTGGCGAAGCCGGCCGGAGGCCACCACGCGTGCTCCCTTGGTCAATGATGAGGCCACGTGCTCCGCGAACTCACGCCACACGCTTGCACGCATGAACAGTGCCTCTCCATCTTTCCATTCGCCCGACTGGCGGTCGAGGGAACGAGGAGTCGAGGCAATGGTGAAATTAGCCACAGCAATCCCGTTTTGGGTGTAGCGAAGCTCAGGGTCGGCGGTGAGGTTACCGACGACCGTGATGATGGTTTCACCAGCCACGGGTTACTCCGACTTGCGGCGCTTATTGCCGCCGGAGAGGGACACCTTCTGCGCAATGGGAGCTTCTTCAGGAGCACCGAGGCGAACCACGGCTTCGTCCTGACGCATCACCTTGGTGCGCATGACCGCTTCGCTCAGACGCAACTGACGATCCAGCTCGGCTGTGGCAGCGGGAGAGCTTGTGAAGTTCGCGACAGCGTAAATACCTTCGCTCTTCTTATTGATTTCATACGCCAGGCGACGCTTGCCCCAGATATCGAGGTTCTCTACGGTTCCACCAGACTGGCGGATGACCTCGAGAAATGCTTCGAGACTGGGAGCGACAGTGCGCTCATCAATGTCTGGGTCAAGAATGACCATGATTTCGTAATCGTGCACGGTTACCCCACCTCCTTCGGACTAGCGGTTACAGGATTTCTGCAACAGGAGGGATGTGTGCTGTTGCCTGCAAGCAGACAACTGCCACAGTCTAGGCGCAAGAGTCCTGGGGAGGCAACAGAACTACCTGTGATCCCACCAGGCGAGTAAACGTGCGGTGGCCTCCTCCCGGCCCAGTTCGCCCTCGTCTAAGCGAAGCTCGAGAAGAAAACGATACGCCTGCCCCACATCGCGGCCCGGCTGAAGGCCAAGAATGGACATGATTTCTTCGCCGTCAAGGTCTGGGCGAATCCGGTTGAGCTCTTCCTGTTCAGACAGCGTCGCAATACGCGCTTCAAGATCGTCATAAGCAAATGACAGCCGATCTGCTTTGCGCCGGTTTCTGGTGGTGACATCGGCGCGGACCAAAATGTGAAGGCGGGCAAGCTCCGAGCCGGCATCGCGAACATAGCGTCTAACAGCTGAGTCTGACCATGCCTGGTCGGCGTATCCAAAGAAGCGCAAGTGGAGCTCGATTAGCGTCGCTACCGAGTTGATGGTGTCGTTATCGAGGCGCAATGCTTTCAGGCGCTTCTTTGCAAGCTTTGCCCCCACAACATCGTGGTGGTAAAACGTGACCACCCCGCCTGCCTCAAATCGTCTCGTGGCAGGTTTACCAATGTCGTGGAGCAGGCATGCCAAGCGAAGCGCCACATCAGGCGCTGCCCCGGGGTAGCGGCGGCGTTCCTCATCAATTCCCTGCTCAACCACCGTCAAAGTGTGTTCGTACACATCCTTGTGGTGGGCGTGCTCATCTTTTTCCAGTCGCAGGGCAGGAAGTTCGGGCAGTACTCGCTCGGCAATTCCTGTCTCAACCAGGATTTCTAAACCGCGCCGCGGGTGGTCCGAGGCCAACAGGCGCAACAGTTCTTCCCGCACCCGCTCAGGAGAGATGTCCATAATGCGATCAGCCATATCTACCATCGCTGCCAGGGTCTCCGGTTCGACGTCTGCACCCAGCTGGCTGGCGAACCTCGCTGCTCGCATCATACGAAGAGGGTCGTCACCAAATGAAACGCTGGGTTTCGTGGGTGTGGTGAGCCGTTTGGCGAGCAGGTCGTCTAAGCCGTGGCACGGGTCAACGAGTTGCATGCCCGGCACCGTCAGAGCCATGGCGTTCATGGTGAAATCTCGCCTGGTGAGATCAGCTTCCAAGGAGTCGCCGAAGGCGACCTCAGGTTTTCTGGATGTCCCGTCATACAGGTCAGAGCGGTAGGTCGTGATTTCGACTGTGTGCTCGCCAACCTGTGCGGCAATGGTGCCAAAAGCGCGTCCCACGTCCCACACAGCACGACTCAGGGGAGTCAAGAGTTTTTCGATTTGGTCGGGCGTTGCGGAGGTGGTGAAATCAAGGTCGTGAACTTCTCGACCCAAAAACGCATCGCGCACAGGTCCGCCAACGAGAGCAAGCTCGTAACCGGCTACCTGAAACGCTTCGGCAAGTTGACGAATCGGTTCCTGTGCCACTAACTGACGCAGTGTTTCAATAGCAGTGGCAACGCTCGACATAGTTCTCAGAGTCTAGACTCGATTGCATGCCAGCTCTGGGGACGGTGACGCTGGGGCGTGGATAACCATCCGATGCTTCGCCAGCCCACCACGCGCATTTCTGCGCGGTTTCTTGCGTGCGTTACTCTCGCAGCCGTGGCGTTTGGTGTTGTTCCAAGCTCCCCCGCTGTCGCGCTCGAGGATCGCTCTGCGGCTCGCATCGACATCATCGTCGGCGAGGGTGGAATTGTTGACCCTCTGAGTGGTGCCGAAGTGCGCGTCATTCTTCGTGCAGATGAAACAGGAGGCTTGGGCAGTAGTGACGTCACCCTCACCCTCACCGATGATGCCTTTACGAGCGAGGACCAAATACGACGATTTATCGCTGGAGAAAGCGAACCCGTGGGCAGCATCATTGCTACGGCGGTGTCCCCAGAGGTTCCTGCGTTGGAATCTCGAGAAATGGGTTTCCAGCTGAACCCCGAGGTTCTTCCCGTTCCCCGAACCCCCAACCCTGACCCGGACGGCGTCCCGGTGGCCTTGTCCCCTGCGAGAATCTATGGTCTCGAGGTCACCTACGGCAACGGAATGAACCCCAGCCCCGGGCTTCGCCAACTGAGTGGGCGCCAGGTGGTTATTGTTCGCCCGGCGGGGGTCGACCTCGGCCAAGCGTCAATCGCCCCCATCGTCACCCTCACCACCAGCGCTATTGGCGGTGTCGCTTTGCGGCCCGAAGAACTTGAGGCGCTCACCATTGAGGGCGGCGCTCTCGATCAAGTGACCGACGCGCTCACTTCTTTCCCCGCGACTGTCGCAATCGACTCCAGAATCACCAGCTCCATCACTGTTTTAGGTGAGCAAGCGCCACCCGAGTCGCTCGCGTGGGCGCAAGGGCTCGGAGCTCTTGGCCTTCAACAATTTGGCTTGCCTTGGGCGGATGCCAACCCTCTCGAATCTCTTGCTATCGACACCCTCGTTTATGCGCGGCTTGGCGAATATCCGTGGGTGCACGACGGTGAAATCAGCGACGAGCAGCTCGCCACACTCGCGACCCGATCAGCCTCTGCGGTGTTGCTCTCGAGCGATAGCCTGCGCTCTGATCGAGCGGTTGTGTCAGTCGGGGATGCGCGTATCATCCGCGTTGACGCTCAGCTTTCGGCGTTAGCTAGAGATGCTTTGCAAGCACCCACCGTTCTCGAAGCGCAAGCGGACTTGCAGCGCGCACAGGGAATCATTGCGTTTCGAGCAATAGTGGACAACCCTGAAATCCTTGTCTTCAGCACGGGAAGGCTTCCCGCCACCGCCATCGCCCCACGACTGGGTTCCGTGCTGGAGGGTTTCTCTTCGATGGAAGTGGCCGACGTTGTGGCCGTCCCTCTGGCTGCCGCGGCGACAGAAACACTGTCCGGAGTATCCACCGTGCTTGCCTCGAGGGAAAGACAAGAGTTTGTGAACGCCATTAGAGCGCTCTGGGAGACCGACGTGGCCTTTGCCACGATTGCCCTGGATCCCGAAGAGGTCGTTTTTGGTCGCTGGACGAGATACCAAGCGCTGCTGTCGTCCACGTGGAGCGAAGATCCCAACGGACTCGCCAGTGAGTGGGAGCGGGCCAAGGAGGGTTCCCATGAGTTCCATAACTCTGTGCGCGTGGAACAGGGGAGTGCGATCACGGTGCTCGCGGACCAGACATCGTTGCCCGTCACCGTGCAAAACGATTTACCGTCTGAAGTAGCTGTCACTTTGGTTATTCGCCCAACCACCGGGATTCTGGCTATTGAGCAACCCGAGATTACCCTGACTATTCCCGCTGGCAGCTCAACCAGGACCCTCGTTCCCGTTCGTTCGCTCGCCAATGGCACCACACCGGTCGAGTTCACCCTGCTGAGCGCCGCCGGGGACCCCATCGGCGAAATGGTCACCATTCCGATCACCATTCGAGCTGGCTGGGAAGGTGTGATCTCCTTGGTTCTCTCTCTCCTGGTGGGAGGAACGTTTGCCTTTGGTCTGGTGCGAGCCATCCAACGTCGCCGCAACGACCGTGAGGTTATTGCGTGAGTTCCGCCACAGCCTCCGGTGGTGTCGGGAGAGCCAGCGTGATTCTTGCCTCCGGAACAGTAGTCTCGAGGCTTCTCGGATTCATCAGCGCCATCATTTTGGCCCGAACGCTGGGCATTGTCGGGTCCGGCGCTGACACTTTTGCGCTCGCAAACCAACTCCCCAACAACATTTATGCCCTGATAGCTGGAGGTGTGCTGAGCGCCATCCTTGTTCCCCACATTGTGAAGGCGGGGCTTGACCGTGATGGCGGCCAGAGTTTCATCAACAAAATTGTGACGCTTGGCTTTGTCATTTTTCTTGCCGTCGCGATTCTTGCCACCCTGCTTGCCCCCGCACTGATTGCTCTGTACGCGCAGCAGGGCAGCGATGGCGGCAGAGGTCTCAGTGCTGAAGAAATGGCTCTTGCCACCGCTTTTGCTTACTGGTGTTTGCCCCAAATTCTTTTTTATGCGCTCTATAGCCTCCTTAGTGAAGTGCTCAACGCGAGGAAAGTATTTGGCCCTTTCACCTGGGCTCCCGCGCTGAATAACATTGTGGCCATGACGGGCCTCATTGCTTTTGGCCTCATTTTTCCTGATGCCACAACATCGAGCGCTCCTTCCTGGACGCAGGGGATGGTGGTGCTTCTCGCCGGTTCAGCAACGTTGGGCGTGGCAGCGCAAGCACTGATTCTGTGTGTTTTTTGGAGAAGGGCCAAACTCACCTTTCGCCCCGACTTCCGTTGGCGGGGTGTGGGCCTGGGGAAAACGGGCAGAGCCGCCTCATGGATGTTTGGCATGATCGTGGTCGCCCAATTGGCGGGGATTGTTCAATCCAATGTGGCGTCTTTGGCCGCCGGATCAGAGGCTCCGAGTCTCGCCATTCTCCGGTTCTCTTGGTTGATTTTTATGTTGCCGCACTCTGTTGTTGCAGTCTCCATGGCGACGGCCTATTTCACCCGGATGTCTACCAACGCCAGAGATGGGAACTCTGTGGCGCTTGCCCACGATATCCGCGAATCTTTGACGCGGGTGGGCGTCTTTATGGTGTTGGCGTGTGTGGGTTTGATTGTGGTGGCGCTGCCATTTGCCCGCCAGTTTGGTGGACAAGAGGAATCTCTTCACGCAATGGCCCTGGTGATCATGTTGTATTCACTCGGACTTGTTCCCTTCAGTGTGTTATTTATTGTCCAGCGGGTGTTTTATGCGCTCGAGGACACCCGGACGCCATTTTTTCTGCAGCTGGTGCAGGCAACCGTTTTTGTGGGACTCGCGCTGGTGGTGTCCACGTATCCCCTTGGTCAGATTGCTTTTGGTCTGGCGCTCTCGGCCAGCATCGCTGGCTCCGTGCAGACCGTCATTGCGCTTGTCGCCATGAAAAGGAAACTGCGGGGGTTCGCGTACGGTCCCGTTTTTCGCGCCTACGCCTCGTTCGTGCTGGCCGCGCTTCCCGCGTCTGCTGCTGGAGTGGGAATCCTCGTTGCCTTTGGTGGCATAGGGCAGGGCGCAGCCACCGCATCGGCTCTCTCGGCCGCGGGCGTCGGGGGGCTGATCACCGTCGTGATGAGTGCGGTCTACATCCTCACGTTGTTGGTGCTCGGAAATGACGATGTGCGAGCCGTTCTTTCGCCGATTCTTCGACGCCTCGGTGTACAGCGACCGGATAGCTCTTCGTCTTAGACTGATGAAGAAGCCATCAACTCGAAAGTAGAGAATTATGCGAGAGCTCGTCATCATCGGGTCTGGACCCGCCGGCTACACCGCAGCGATTTATGCGGCCAGAGCAAACTTGCACCCTCTCGTGATTGCCTCCTCCGTAGAGTTTGGCGGCGATTTGATGAACACCACGGATGTGGATAATTTCCCCGGCTTTCCTGAGGGAATCATGGGCCCAGAGCTGATGACCCACATGCAAAAGCAGGCCGAACGCTTTGGGGCTGAAGTTGTGTATGACGATGTCGCCTCTGTCGAGCTGGAGGGCCCCACAAAAAGGCTCACCCTCGGCAATGGGGAGGTCGTGGAAGCAAAAACCGTTATCGTCGCCAGCGGTTCCGCCTACCGGAAGCTCGGTATTCCTGATGAAGATCGCCTCAGTGGGTACGGTGTGTCATGGTGCGCAACCTGCGATGGTGCCTTTTACCGACAAAAAACGGTCGCTGTCGTCGGTGGTGGTGACTCCGCGATGGAAGAGGCCACCTTCCTTACTCGCTTCGCCGACAAGGTTTATGTCATTCATCGCTCTGACAAGCTTCGTGCTTCCGCCGCTATGCAAGATCGCGCCGAGAATGACCCCAAAATAGAATTTGTGTTCAACGCCACCGTGGAACACATTTACGGTGACGACCTCGTCCAAGGTGTTGGACTTGTTGACACCGTCACCAAAGAAGAAAAGACGCTCGACGTGAGCGGGTTGTTCATTGCGATTGGCTCTGACCCCCGCACCCATGTCATCCACGGTCAGCTGACGTTGACCGACCAGGGGACCATCGAAGTCCGGGGACGCACTTCACATACCAACCTAGAGGGCGTGTTTGCTGCCGGAGATGTCATCGACCCCTCCTACCGCCAAGCCGTCACCGCAGCCGGTTCTGGCTGCGTCGCTGCGTTGGATGCTCAGCACTACCTCGAAGCTGTTGCCGCAACTCCTGAGCTTCACACCCAGACCGCCTAACCCCACGAAGGAGCACACCATGAGTGCAGCACGCGATGTTACCGATGCAAGTTTCGCCACCGATGTTCTTGCCAGCGAGAAGACCATCATGGTGGATTTCTGGGCCGAATGGTGTGGTCCGTGTCGCGCCGTTTCTCCCATTCTCGATCAGATTGCCACCGAACATGCCGACAAACTCGATGTCGTCAAACTGAATGTGGATGACAACCCCGAAACAGCCATGAAATACCAGGTCACCTCCATTCCCACGATGAAGGTATTCAGAGGTGGCGAAGTGGTCAAAACCGTGATCGGCGCGAAACCCAAGCCGGCGCTCGAATCAGAGTTGGCAGAATTTTTGGCCTAAGCACTGTTCCCTTGGTCCTCCAAGGCCTATTCTTAAGGCTCTCACCCCTCAACCCACCAAGGCCATCATGATGTCACCAGGCTCCGGAATCTCCCTTGACCCATGGTTTGATAACTATGCCGAGCGAGCCTCCGGTTTGACCGCCAGTGAAGTGCGGGCACTTTTCGCTGTGGCAAGCCGTCCCGAAGTGGTCTCCCTTGCAGGAGGAATGCCCTTCGTATCGGCACTGTCTTTTGATAAAGTCAGCGCCTCCGCACAACGGGTTCTCACCCATCACGGAGCAAGTGCTCTGCAGTATGGCTCAGGTCAAGGCTTACCCAGGCTTCGCGAACGCATTCTCGACATCATGGCGTTGGAGGGCATTCGGGCAAGTGTGGACGACATTGTCGTCACCACCGGGTCGCAGCAGGGCCTCGACCTGGTCGCGAAGCTCTTCATCAACCCCGGCGATGCGATTATCGCCGAATCACCCAGTTATGTCGGGGCTATGGGAGTATTTCGTTCCTACCAGGGCAGCGTGGAACATGTGGCCATGGACGAGTGGGGAATGATTCCTCACGCGCTCGTGGAGCGCATCGCATCGCTTCGCGAGGCTGGCACACCAATTAAATTTCTGTACCTTATTCCTAATTTCCAAAACCCTGCCGGTGTCACACTCTCGGCAAACCGGCGGCTCGAAATCCTTGATATCGCCAAAGACAACGGAATCCTGATCATTGAAGACAACCCTTACGGTCTGCTCTGGTTTGATGAGCCACCACCCCACGCTATTCGTTCAGCAGACGACACCGGTGTGATTTATTTGGGATCCTTTTCCAAAACTTTTGCCCCCGGTTTGCGGGTGGGTTGGGTAGTTGCGCCCCACGGCATCCGAGAGAAGCTGGTATTGGCCTCAGAGACTGCAATCTTGTCACCCAGCTCCTTTGCCCAAATGATTGTCGCGGACTACCTCGAGAACAATGACTGGAAGGGTCAGATAGACATCTTCCGTGGGATTTACCAAGAACGTCGGGACGCGATGAATATCGCTCTTGCCACCCACCTGCCCACCATCGCTCACACCAGCCCCACCGGCGGGTTTTATATGTGGCTGACGCTTCCCAAAGGTTTAGATTCTAAAGAAATGTTGCCTCGAGCCATCACGGAACTCGTTGCCTACACTCCTGGCACAGCGTTTTTTGCCAACGGTGATGGAAGGGCCAACCTCCGGTTGTCCTTCTGCTATCCCACACCAGAGTTCATTGAGGAGGGCATCAAACGCCTCGCCCGAGTTATTACCGAAGAGATTGAACTCCTTGAGACTTTTGGCCCCAGCACCTCTGCTGCGCCACTCGCGCGAACCCTCGATGCGCCGCCACCGGAAGTGAACTAAACATGGCGGCAGCCACCAGAGTGCTGGTGCTCTCTGGGGGAATATCCCACGAACGAGATATTTCACTCCGGTCAGGCAGACGAGTGGCGGATGGCTTGTCCGCTCACGGGCTCAGCGTAGCGATTCGTGACCCTGACGCCAGCCTGTTGGCATATCTTGGCAGCGAGAAACCAGACGTTGTATGGCCCGTATTGCACGGTGCTTCAGGAGAAGACGGCGCGCTGCGCGACCTTCTCGACATGCTCGGTGTGTCCTATGTGGGGTCTACCGCGGATGGAACACGGCTGGCCTGGAATAAACCTGTTGCGAAGACGCTTGTTAACCGCTCCGGTGTTGCAACACCGGCCTCAATTACCCTCTCACGTGATGCGTTTCGCGAACTTGGGGCAGAAAGTGTGCTGTCGACCGTAGCCGAAAGCCTCGGACTTCCCTTGGTGGTCAAGCCCGCATTTGGTGGTTCCGCGCAAGGAGTCAGTTGGGTTCACTCCACAGATGAATTACGCGGAGCGATGGTGCACGCCTTCACCTACGCCGACAGTGCCCTTGTCGAGCGCCAGGTCCTCGGAGTTGAGGTCTGTGTCACCATCATCGACACGGGGGATGGCCCACGAGCTATTCAGGCGGTCGAAATTGAACCGCTCTCTGGCAGATACGACTTCGAAGCCAGGTATACGGCAGGGGCGACTCGCTTTTACACGCCACCGCGGCTCGGTGAAACAGTTCAGGCCACCGTCCATGACCATGCCGTCTTGGCGTTTCACGCACTTGGCTTGCGCCACCTTGCCCGCATTGATTTTATCGTCGATAGCGCGGGAGTTCCCTGGTTTTTGGAGGCCAGCACTATGCCCGGCCTGACCGAAACATCCAGCACGGTGTTAGCCCTTGATGCAGCGGGATATGAAGTAGGCGGCGTGTACTCAGCACTTGTTAATTCTGCGCTGGCTAGCTCTGCGAAGAGCTAGCCTCACCAAAGCCCGATTCTCCCAGCTCAGCGAGAATGCGGTTCAGATCGCCTACCGTGGCAAAATCTATCGCGAGGGTTCCCTTAGTTTTTGACAGATTAATGCGGACTCGAGTATTCAGGCGGTCACCCATGCTCTCTGCAATCTCGTTCAACTGATCACTGCGCCCGCCTTGGCGCACTTTCTTCCTCCCTGGAACGGACGCCTTGGCTAAGCCTGCCGCCTCCTCCGCTTGACGAACAGTCAACGATTGCGCCACGATTTTCTTTGCTAGCGCCGCCTGCGCGTCGTGGTCGGCCACCGAGAGCAAAGCCCGCGCGTGGCCGGCGGATAATACGCCCGAGGAGACTTTCGCCTGCAGCCCCTCAGGGAGGCGAAGCAACCTCAGCGTGTTGGTCACCTGCGGCCGCGAACGGCCCAGACGGATAGCGAGTTCATCTTGAGTGATACCAAAGTCCGACAGCAGCTGCTGATAAGCGGAGGCTTCTTCTAGTGGGTTGAGGTTGGCGCGGTGCAGGTTCTCCAACAAGGCATCACGCAACATGGCGTCATCCGAGGTTTCTCGAACCACCGCGGGAATCGTGGCAAGCCCCGCGGCAGTGGCGGCGCGCAGACGACGCTCACCCATGATTAACTCATAGGCGACATTGCCTTCAGGCGGGGTGAGGGGTCGAACCACGATGGGTTGCAACACACCAAACTCACCCACAGAGTGAATCAACTCGTCGAGCTCTTCTTGGCGAAACTCTCGACGCGGCTGTTGAGGGTTTGGCCTAATGGAAGACGGAGGAACTTCCACCAAGGTTGCCCCGGGAACCACCACTAAGGGGGTTTCGCTGGGGTTGGGTGCGGGGAAAAAAATATCGACGGGGCGGTCCCCGGGAGCCGGAGCGCTAGGAATGAGGGCGCCTATTCCCCGGCCAAGGCCTGTTCTTTTTTGCGCCATTAGTGCTGTGCTCCTCTGTGGGCCATTTCGAGTGCTGCTTCTTGATATGCAACGGCTCCTAGGGATCCGCCGTCGTAGGCGACCACTGTCTGGCCGTAGCTCGGCGCCTCAGACACTCTCACCGAACGTGGAATCACCGTGGTGAGCACCTGGTGGGGAAAGTGGGTACGGACGTCCTGCACGACCTGGTGGGCCAGGTTCGTCCGTCCATCGAACATCGTCAGAAGAATGGTGGACAGGGTTAGGCCAGGATTGAGGTGGCCTTTAACAAGATCAATGTTTCTCACCAGCTGGCTGACGCCCTCCAAAGCGTAGTACTCGCACTGGATGGGGATCATCACCTCTTTCGCTGCAACAAAAGCATTCACCGTCAGCAATCCGAGCGAGGGCGGACAATCGATAATGATGTAGTTGACGGCTGCGCCCGGAGGCGAAGAAAGAAAGCGCTCCAACGAACGCTGGAGGCGATACTCCCTCGCCGCCATCGACACCAACTCGATTTCCGCCCCCGCGAGATCGAGGGTTGACGGGGAACACCACAGAAGCGGGTTTTCCGGGCTCTGGCGCAGTGTGTCAGCGAACTCCGTTGTGCCCACCACCACATCGTAAATACTCTCAATGTCGCCGTGATGGTCGATACCCAACGCTGTGGAGGCATTACCCTGCGGGTCAAGATCGATTACCACTACCGTGGCGCCAAAATTAGCCAAAGCAGCAGCAATGTTCACCGCGGTCGTCGTTTTCCCGACACCGCCCTTCTGGTTAGCAACTGCGATGACCCGCGGTGCCAGAGGGCGGGGCGCTGTCGCTACCTTCAGCTGAGCGCGACGTCGAGAAAGGTCCGCGAGCTCGGTTGCTAGCGGCGTTGACGAATCAAAAGTTCCTTGGGTCACCGGCGCTACCCCTCCAATGTTTCACGTGAAACATTCCTTCTATCCGCCCACTGTAGCCCGAAAAATACGGGTCTCTTCTGTTCCATACTCCGGACCCGTAATCTCAACGCGAGGGTTCACCAAGTGGGCCTCCACCATCACGGACGCAGCTGATCGAATTTCCTCGTCAACTTTCTGGCCCTTCATTAAGAGCAGCTCTCCTCCGCGGCGAAGTAGAGGGACACACAAAGGAATGAGGGTCTTCAGCGCGCTCACGGCACGAGCCGTCACACAGTCCACGGTGATTTCCCCCACCAAGTCTTCCGCGCGCTGCTTCACGACGGTCACATTAGTGAGGCCCAACCTCAAAGATTCCTCTTCGAGCCAGGTTGCTCGCCGTCCAAGGGGCTCGATCAGTGTGCAATGAACATCCGGCCGCATGACAGCCACCACTAGGCCCGGAAACCCGGCGCCTGAACCGACGTCGGCCAATGATCCTGGGGGAACCTTCAAAGCAAGCAATCCAGAGTTTAGGATGTGCCGACTCCACAGGCGGTCAAGTTCACGGGGGCCGACCAGCCCCAATTCCTCGCCCCACGTCGCAATGTGGTCAGCCATATCGCGAAGCGCGTCAAGGGCTTCACCACATACCTCCCGCGCACCCGCGGGCTCTGGTTCAATCATCGAATGTTTCACGTGAAACATTTCCTAAGACGACGGAGAAATGACCGTGTGTCTGTCGGCACCCTCGCCTTGGGAACCTGACTGGTAGCCCTTCTCGCTCACCATGTCGTGAACGAGCTTTCGCTCATAACTACTCATCGACGGCAGGGCCGCGGATTTTGCTCCCGCATCAATTTTCTCGATAGCCACGTTGACAAGCTTCTCAAGTTCCTTGGCCCGGTTGTCCCTTGACCCCGCGACGTCGAGGACGAGGCGCGCGAACTCGCCCGTCTTTTGCTGCACAGCCAGACGCGTCAGGTCTTGCAGAGCACCAACCACGTCAGGGGAAGAAAGTACCCGGAGATCATCGTTGTCCGGGGCTCCCACGGTGACGTAGGTACGACCAGTCTTGACCTCGATTTCGATATCTCCGTCTAAATCAGCGATGTCAAGAAGGGTTTCAAGGTAATCCGCAGCCAGCTCACCCTCATCGGGAACAACAATTTCGCTATCAGTGGTGGCCATTATTTCCTCTTCTTCTTTTTCTTCTTCGCCCGGTCTTTGCTCTTTGGCTGTTCCCGTTGGCGGCGTTCCTCTTTGGCTTCTTCTTCTGAGTCTTCTTCGATCAGAACAATTCCTTTACGATCTAGCTTCTTCGCGAGACGAATATCGCGAGCAATAGCGGCGTCGCTGCCCGGGGTAGGCATGTTACGAATCACAATGAATTGCTGGCCCATGGTCCAGAAGTTAGATATTAGCCAGTACGTCATCACGCCGAGTGCAAAGTAGAAGCCTGAAAAAAGAAAAACCAAGGGAAGCATGTACAGCAGAATCCTCTGCTGGCGATACATGGGGCTTTCTTTCATCGCGGGCGATTGGTTCTTCGACATGATTTGTAGCTGAGTAATGAACTGAGAGGCAGACATCAGCACCACCATCACCGCAGCAACAACGATGACCGCCACCGTGGCGGAAGAAGACAGTGTGGACTCTTCGCTAAAAGCAAACGACATCGTGGCTTGAAGGGGTGCGAGACCGAACAGTTTTGCCTGACCAAACTGTTCGGCGAGATCCTCGGTCATAAACGACACTCCGGCACGGCCCTCGCCTGCCGTAGTCAACACGCGGAAAAGACCAAAAAAGATGGGCATTTGAAGCAGAAGAGGAAGACATGAGGAAAAAGGGTTTGTCCCGGCTTTGCTGTAGAGAGCCATCGTTTCTCTGGACATCGCTTCGCGCGAGAACTGGTCTTTCTTTCCCTTGTATTTGTCTTGAATCTTTTTGAGCTCTGGCGAAATCTCCATCATTCTTCGCTGGCTTCTAATTTGACGGACAAAGACCGGGATGAGCGCTGCTCGAACGATAAGCACAAGAGTGGTAATCGACAGAAACCACGCAGCTCCCGAGGCCGGATCCATTCCCAAGAACTCTAAACCACCGTGAGCGCCGGCCAGTACAGCCTCAATCACCCACCGGATAGGCCACAAAATTGTGTCAATTACGCCCAACGTCTTACCTTCCCTTTACCCGCACAAACCCTACCGGGGTTATTTCGTAGCGAACCCGCAGGTGTTCTGGGGGATCATCAATGCCACCTTTGGCCCACGGATTACAGCGCAGGATTCGTATGAAACCCAAGCCTATTCCCCACAGCGCCCCGCTGCGTTGAATCGCTCGGAAAGCGTAGAGGGAACAGCTCGGGTAGTACCTGCACACCTCCCCATAGAGAGGGGAGATAACTTTTCGATAACCCATGAGTAATGCCAGAGCGCTGTTGCGCGGCACAAGAAGAAGGGTGAGACCGACAGTTTTCACGGCGCCAACACGCGCGTCGATTCGTCCCATGCCTGGGACAATTCCGCAAAACTTGCGCCACCGGCGTGCGGTAAAGCCCGCACCACCACGTCGACCCCTACCGGTGAAGTATCAATCAGTGTCTGGGCCAGTGACCGCAGTCGGCGTTTGACGCGATTTCGCACAACAGCGTTACCGACTTTTTTAGAGACCACGCACCCAAAGCGAGAGGCGGTGTCCGGGTCAGAGGCCTTCACGCTCACCACAAAAAATGGTGTTGCCAAACGGCGGCCCTTGCGCTGGATAAGACGCAATTCATCGCCTGTGACTATTCGATGTGCCCGCGCTAACACGGGAGCCCGATCTACGCGGAAAGCTTGGTGCGACCCTTGCGGCGGCGAGCAGCCAGAATGGCGCGGCCGGCGCGGGTACGCATACGCAAACGAAAACCGTGGACCTTGGAACGGCGACGGTTATTGGGCTGAAACGTGCGCTTGCTCATGACGAAATCTCCTCGATACCTGACCAGCTTTAGCCGGCTAAACCTGAGCCCGAATGGGCAACACTACAGGATAAGCCGGTTTCTAGCCCTGGTCAAACTAAATTTTTCGGTTGGAGTTATCCACAGGTGTTCTCTACTGTTATCGTCAGTATTTCCTTGACTCCTAAAGTGGGTTTCTTGGTTATCCACAGTCGAAGAAGGGCCACTTTGTGAGCGAGATAGAGAGCGATGTCACCGATATTTGGCGCGGTGTGAAAAGCCATCTCACCACAGATAACCGCATCACCCCTCAACTGTGGGGTTTCTTAGACTTGGTGGAGCCTCGCGGCGTCATGGCTGGGGTGCTCTATTTGGAGGTTCCCAACGAGCTGACTCGAGGAATGTTGGAGCAGCGTGTTCGTCTTCCCCTCCTCACAGCGTTAGAGAGCACAGAGGATGCAAAGGTCAGCAGCTTCGCCATTGTTGTTAACCCTGACATCGAAAGCGATGTTCTTCAGATTCCGTCGGAAGATCACCTCACTTCCGATGTTTATGTTGACTCATCCCTACGGAACCCGGCTTCGTCTGGCAAATACCAGTCTCATCTCAATGGCAAATATAGCTTCGACAATTTTGTTATCGGATCCTCAAACCGCTTTTCCCACGCTGCTGCCGTTGCTGTGTCAGAGGCGCCAGCGAAGGCCTACAACCCCCTATTCATCTACGGCGGTTCAGGATTGGGAAAAACACACCTTCTCCACGCCATAGGTCACTACGCACAAAGCCTGTTCAAGGGACTCCGTGTTCGGTACGTAAGTTCCGAAGAGTTCACTAACGATTTTATTAACGCCATCGCCAATAACCGAGCACCTGAGTTTCAAGCACGCTACCGAGAAATCGACATCCTCCTCATCGACGACATCCAATTCCTGCAGGGAAAAGATTCCACGCAGGAGGCGTTTTTTCACACATTCAACACTCTGCACGATCACAACAAACAAGTCGTTGTCACCAGCGACCTCCCTCCGAAACAACTGACCGGTTTCGAAGACCGTATGAGATCACGTTTTGAGTGGGGGCTAATCACCGACGTTCAAGTTCCGGATCTCGAGACTCGGATTGCAATTTTGCGCAACAAAGCGGCCAGCGACCTCATCGATATCAGTGACGACGTCGTCGAATACATGGCCTCAAAAGTATCTGCGAACATTAGAGAGCTCGAGGGTGCCCTGATTCGAGTCACTGCTTTTGCGAATCTGAACAAGACTCCGGTGGATATGTCTCTCGCCCATACGGTCCTCAAAGACCTCGTGCGCACTGAGGACACCAACGTCATCGCGCCGGCGGACATTATTAGTATCGCCGCTACGTTCTACCAACTCAGTGTCGAGGATCTTTATGGCTCTTCACGTTCTCAAACGATTGCTCTCGCTCGGCAGGTCGCGATGTATCTCTGTAGAGAGATGACCACTCTCTCTCTTCCGAAAATAGGTCAGCTTTTTGGCAACCGGGACCACACCACAGTGATGTACGCAAACAAAAAGATTAGTGAGCTTATGAAAGAGCGTCGTTCTATCTACAACCAGGTCACCGAACTTACGAGCCGCATCAAACAGACGAGCAGTTACCCTTCTTGAATGAAGCTTTACTTGAGGGTTTCCCACACTGGGGATAACCTGTTGATAACCACACAGTCCTTGGGGAGGACACACCGGCAGTTTCCACAGGGGGAACAGCTTGTGTACTCACCGGGTCCGCTAAAACACTTTTGTACACAATTCGTCAGAGCAACTACTCACATCTCACATCAATGTAGTTCCCATGTTTCCACTACGAACTACAAGACCTCTCCACTTTTCCACAGAGGTTAAGAGTATTTATTTACTTAAATAATTCTTTGAACCAATAACGCTTCTGGCGTTGAACGGTAGGCCGTTGTGTCAGAATCAAGGAAGGAAATGTCCTTCCGGGTAGAGGTAGCAGGTGCGCTGTGAAGTGTGAAGTTAACAAAGACGTGTTTAGTGAAGCCGTCTCTTTTGCGGTGAAGCTTTTACCGCAAAGAACTACTCTTCCAATCCTTAGTGGAGTGCTGATCAGTGTTTCTGATGGCAACATGACTATCTCTTCTTTTGACTACGAAGTCTCCGCAACGACACGGGTTGATGCCGCTGTGGAAACACCTGGACATGTTCTCGTCTCGGGGCGTCTATTAGCTGATATCGCTCAACGCCTTCCCGAGGAGAGCGTAGTTCTATCGCTGTCGGGCACAGCCGTAGCTATCACTTCAGGATCGGCAAAGTTTTCTCTTGCCACCATGCCCGTTGAAGAATATCCAAACCTTCCCGAAGTAAGTGGTGTTGCGGGTTCGGTTTCCGGGGAAGATTTTGCACAGGCGGTGGGGCAAGTCGCACCTGCGGCTTCGCGTGACGATGTAACGCCTGTAATCACCGGGGTCCTCCTTGACATTTCGGCTTCATCGCTAACGATGATGGCTACAGACCGGTATCGGGTTGCTGCAAAAGAGTTAGCCTGGCAAGGTGATTCCGTCGGAGACGACGGCCTTCACGCCCTGATTCCCGCACGAACTCTGGCTGAAATCGGTAAAACTTTTTCCCACACAAAAAACCTCACCATCACTCTTAGTGTTGGTGGCGATCGCGAGCTTGTTGCGTTTAGTTCAGATCGTCGGACGGTCACAACTTTGCTGATCAAAGGGTCTTTTCCTCCTGTGCAAAAGCTGTTTCCGGAGAATCCTTCGGACTATGCGGTCGTGAGCACCCAAGACCTTATTGAGGCCACTCGTCGGGTTGCGTTGGTTCTGGAGCGGGAGGCGCCACTGCGATATTCCTTTAGTGGCGACGGGGTCGCGTTAGAAGCTCTTGGGTCAGAGCAAGCGCAAGCATCAGAGACAACAGATGGTCATCTCGTAGGTAAAGAGTGTGTGGTGTCGTTAAAGCCGCAGTTTCTTATCGACGGACTCACTGCCACTCATAGCGATTTCGTGCGGATAGCCTTCACTCACACAGATAATCCGAATAAACCGGGACCTGTGCTTATCACGGCCCAGAGATCCCATGACGGCGACGATTCTCACAGCTACCGATACTTGTTGCAGCCCAACCTCTTGATGCGATAGTTTCGCAGAGCTGTGTGGATTACCCAGTTAGATATCGTGGGATGGCGCAACCACCAGAGATCATCGTTAGTTTTTGATCGAGGTGTCAATATTTTGGTCGGTGCAAATGGTCAAGGTAAAACGAATATCGTCGAAGCCATTCGCTACCTTTCGACACTCAGCTCACATCGCGTGGCGGGGTCCACCGCGTTAATCGGTGACGACGAGCAAGGTGCCACTATTTTTGCCAGCCTTCGCCATTCGGAAAGAGACGTTTCGGTCGGAGTCAGTCTTAGACGTCAAGGGGCCAGTGATGCGACAGTGTCAGGAAACTCCGCCAAAATAACCGAGGTTCCTCGGTGGGTGTCGGTCGTGATGTTTGCGCCCGAAGATGCCGCCATTGTTCGGGGGGAACCAGGATTCCGTAGACAGTTTCTTGACGACCTAGTGGTGAGCGGTTCACCCGTAATGTCAGGGGTGTATCAGGATTTTGAGAAGGTTTTTAAACAGAGAAACACGCTGCTTAAATCTTTACGGAGCCAACCTCGCGTCAGTGACGTCTCAACCCTTGACGTGTGGAACGCCTCGTTTGTGACCCTAGGCGCCATGATTGTCTCGGAGAGGTGTCGACACATCAGGGCAATATTGCCTCACGTGGAGGCTGCTTACAGAGAGCTCGCACAGGGAGCACAAATTTCTGCTCACTATGTGCCCAAAGGATATGACTTCGCCACAGTAGAGGGCTCTAGGGAGGAAATAGAACGGGCTCTCGGAGAGGCGCTTGTGGAGAACCTTCCCGCAGAGCGGGAGCGTGGAACCTCTCTGATTGGGCCGCAGCGTGACGATGTAGACCTTTCAATAGAGGGGAGGCCAGCGCGCACCCACGCCAGCCAAGGGGAGACATGGTCACTGGCTCTTGCTCTTCGGCTAGGAACTGCTGCCTGGTTGCGCGAAGAAAAACCTAGTGGGGATCCCATCATCATTTTGGATGATGTCTTCGCGGAACTGGATTCAACAAGAAGGTCGCGCCTTATCGGTCTCATCACCGATTACGAACAGCTGCTCATTACGAGCGCAGTCGAAGGCGATATTCCTGAGGCGTTATCGGGTGCGGTGTTTGATGTCGTCGACGGCCACGTGAGTAAGCGATGATCGGCCAGGAGCCTCGTCTGGTTTATCAGCGTCTGCGTGAAAAGTTTGGTGGGTATCGACGTGCCCCGCGGAAAGAGTTCTCAGAAGATTCTGCGGCCTTTGGTCCAGGACGTGATCCCGGCTCGGTGGCCGACGCTTTCGACACGTTGTCAGAAAGTATGGGGTGGGGCTCTCATCTGGCTCAAGCAGACTTGCTGGAGCAGTGGGCGGATATTGTCGGTGATGACATTGCCTCCCACGCCACACCTCTAGGTATCGACACTGGGGTTTTGGAGGTGGCATGTGATTCAAGCGCATGGGCAACACAGTTGCGGTTGATGAGAGTGACATTGCTAAATTCAGTAGTGGAACGCTTTCCAGGTGCAGGCATCGTCGATATCACCGTAAAAGCGCCGGGTGCCCCCTCTTGGAAACATGGCCCACGGTCGGTTCCAGGGCGTGGCCCGCGCGATACTTATGGCTAAGAACCCCTAATTGGTGGTCGACAAAAAAATCTCCCCCCAGAGAGGCGAAATACGGCTTTTTGTTAGACCGAATTGGTACACTGAAGATCGGTAGTTCGTACTTTTGCCGCCGGTGATGACTTTCATCGCACGAACATCTTGTGGGAGATAAGAATATGACATCAGCGGCAAAGAAAACCTCCGAAGAAGGCTCGTACGACGCCAGCGATATTCAGGTCCTTGAAGGCCTCGAAGCAGTTCGAAAAAGACCGGGCATGTATATCGGCTCCACGGGTCCGAGAGGTCTCCACCACCTGGTGTATGAAATTGTCGATAACTCTGTTGACGAGGCACTCGCCGGGCATTGCGACCACATCACCATCGAGATACTTCCTGACGGCGCGGTCAAGGTGACAGACAACGGCCGAGGTATTCCCGTTGATGAGCATCCCGTGGAAAAGCGCTCAACCGTTGAAGTGGTTCTTACGACCCTGCACGCTGGAGGAAAGTTCGGCGGCGGCGGATATGCAGTGTCCGGCGGTCTTCACGGTGTGGGGAGCAGTGTGGTTAACGCGCTTTCTGAAAAGCTCTTGGTTGAGGTTCACCGGCAAGGAAGCGCATGGACACAGACTTACCAGGACGGCGTTCCTGATGCACCCCTGGCGCAGACCGGCGCTGCCCCAAACACGGGAACAACCATCACTTTCTGGCCCAGCCGCACAATTTTTGAAACCGTGGATTTTGATTACGAAACTCTTCGTACACGTTTTCAGCAGATGGCGTTTCTCAACAAAGGTCTCCGCATCGATCTTGAGGATCAGCGACCTGCGGCTAGTGGCCGACACGATTCGTACAACTACGAGTTTGGTTTAGTCGATTATGTGCAATATCTCAATAACGTCAAGAAAACCGAGCTCGTCCATCCAGACATTATTTCTTTTGAAGCGGAAGACACGGAGCGCAAAATCGCTCTGGAGGTCGCCATGCAATGGACGACCTCATATTCCGAGAGTGTGCACACTTACGCCAACACAATTAACACCCACGAAGGTGGAACCCACGAAGAAGGTTTCCGTGCAGCGCTCACCACTTTGGTGAATCGTTTTGCCCGGGCGAGCGGTCTGCTGAAAGAAAAAGAGGAGAACCTCACGGGCGACGACGTTCGTGAAGGTCTCACCGCGGTGGTGTCCGTCAAATTGGGGGAGCCACAGTTTGAGGGGCAGACGAAGACGAAGCTCGGCAATACAGAAGCTAAATCTTTTGTGCAAAAAGTTGCGGGTGAACACCTGAGCGACTGGTTTGAACGCAACCCTGCGCAGGGTAAAGATGTTGTGCGCAAGTGCCTTCAAGCCTCTCACGCGCGGATAGCCGCGAGGAGGGCCCGCGAACAAACCCGCAGAAAAGGCCTTCTGGAGTCCGGGGGCATGCCTGGGAAGCTTAAGGACTGCCAGTCGAAAGATGCTGCACTCAGTGAAATCTTCTTGGTCGAGGGTGATTCGGCCGGGGGAAGTGCGGTGTCGGGCAGAAACCCTGAAACCCAGGCCATTTTGCCGTTGCGAGGAAAGATTCTCAACGTCGAAAAGGCTCGACTGGATCGTGCGCTCGGAAATACAGAAATCCAGGGCATGATCACGGCTTTTGGGGCGGGTATTGGTGAAGACTTTGATGTGGACAAGGTTCGCTACCACAAAATCGTCCTGATGGCTGATGCTGATGTTGATGGCCAGCACATCACCACACTGCTCCTCACCCTTCTGTTTCGCTACATGCGTCCTCTTATTGAGCACGGTTACGTCTATCTCGCGCAACCGCCGCTCTATCGAATCAAGTGGTCAAACAGCGAACACGATTATGTGTTTAGCGATAAGGAAAGAGATGCGCTGATGGAATCGGGGAAGAAAGAGGGAAAAAGGCTTCCCAAAGACAACTCCATTCAGCGCTATAAAGGTCTTGGCGAGATGAACCACCAGGAGCTCTGGGACACCACGATGAATCCTGATTCGCGAACACTGCTTCAGGTAACCCTGGAAGATGGAGCTGTCGCGGATACGGTCTTTAGCACTCTGATGGGTGAAGACGTGGAAGCCCGACGTAGCTTTATTCAACACAATGCGCGCGATGTGCGCTTCTTAGATATTTAGGACCCCGTCATGGCAGATGAAACGAACGATAACGTGATAACCGATCGGATTAATCAGGTCGACCTTCAGGTCGAGATGCAGAGGTCCTATCTCGACTATGCGATGAGCGTCATCGTGGGTCGTGCCCTGCCCGATGTGCGCGACGGTCTCAAGCCGGTGCATCGCCGTGTCCTTTACGCGATGTACGACGGCGGATATCGCCCCGATAAAGCGTTCTCGAAATGCTCTCGTGTTGTTGGCGACGTGATGGGTAAATTCCATCCTCACGGTGACAGCGCTATTTATGATGCGCTTGTTCGTTTAGTTCAACCGTGGAGCCTCCGTTATCCCCTCGCGACAGGGCAGGGGAACTTTGGCAGCCCCGGCAATGATGGTGCCGCTGCCCCCCGATACACGGAAACCAAAATGGCGCCTCTGGCCATGGAGATGGTTCGGGATATCGAGGAAGACACGGTCAACTTCCAAGAAAACTATGACGGTCGAACCCAAGAACCCAGCATTCTTCCCAGCCGATTTCCCAACCTCCTGGTCAATGGTTCCGTGGGTATTGCCGTGGGTATGGCCACAAATATACCTCCCCACAATCTGCGCGAGGTAGCCTCCGCTGCGCAGTGGCACCTCGCTCATCCTTCAGCGTCAAGGGAAGAGCTTCTTGAAGCCGCCCTCTCCATGGTGAAGGGACCGGACTTCCCTACCGGTGCCCAAATTCTTGGGCTCAATGGCATCAATGATGCCTATCGCACAGGTCGAGGGTCGATTACCATGCGGGCCGTGGTGACCGTAGAAGAGATACATAATCGCACTTGTCTTGTGGTGACAGAGCTCCCCTATCAAGTGAACCCCGATAACTTGGCGGTTAAGATTGCCGACCTGGTTAAGGACCAAAAGCTCACAGGAATTGCTGATATCCGGGATGAAACCTCCGGTCGGACAGGGCAACGCCTCGTGATTGTTCTCAAGCGTGACGCTGTGGCAAAGGTGGTGTTGAACAACCTCTACAAGCACACCTCGCTGCAAGAAAACTTTGGCGCAAACATGTTGGCGATCGTGGATGGTGTCCCTCGCACTCTGACCCTCGACGCGTTCATTACTTTCTGGGTTTCCCACCAGATTGAAGTTATTGTTCGCCGGACGACGTTCCGGCTGAACAAAGCTGAAGCTGACGCCCACATCCTCCGGGGCTACTTGAAAGCTCTCGACGCACTCGACGAAGTCATTGCGCTCATTCGCAAGTCCCCCACGGTCGAAGAAGCCAAAGAAGGCATAAAAGCACTGCTCTCGGTGGACGAAGATCAAGCGTTAGCAATCCTCAATCTCCAGCTTCGTCGCCTTGCTGCCATGGAGCGACAGAAGATTATCGATCAAGCTGCCGAGTTGGAACGCCTCATCGCTGACTACAAGTCGATCCTTGCCAGTGAAGAACGCCAGCGCACGATCGTCTCTGAAGAGCTTTCGGAAATAACGGACCGTTTCGGCGACAACCGCCGCACAGAGATTCTGATGGGTTTTGATGGCGGCATGACCAACGAGGACCTTATTCCTGAGGAAGAGATGGTGGTCACGGTTACCCGGGGTGGGTATATCAAGCGAACCCGCAGCGACAATTACCGAAGCCAACATCGCGGCGGCAAAGGTGTTCGCGGTGCTCAACTGCGTGCCGATGACGTGGTGGAACACTTTTTTGTAACCACCACTCACCGTTGGCTACTGTTTTTCACCAACACCGGACGTGTCTATCGTGCGAAAGCATATGAGGTTCAAGAGGCGGGGCGGGATGCGAAAGGCCAGCACGTCGCAAACCTTTTGGCACTCCAACCGGGTGAAGAAATAGCCCAGATACTCGATATTGCCGACTATCAAACCGTCCATTATCTCGTTCTCGCCACCGAGAGCGGGATGGTGAAGAAGACGGAGCTCACCCAGTACGACACCAACCGGTCGGGCGGAATCATCGCTATCAATGTCAAAGAGGGTGACCAGTTGGTCGCGGCGATGCTCTGTAATGAGGGGGACGATGTGTTCCTTGTCTCACGCGGCGGTATGTCCTTGCGCTTTAGCGCTACTGATGGCGCACTGCGCCCCATGGGGCGCTCGACAGCGGGTGTGATTGGCATGCACTTCAGGGGTGAAGATCAACTTCTTTCCGCTTCTGTGGTCAGCGACCAGGGCTACGTGTTCGTGGTGACCGAGGGCGGTTATGCCAAACGGACCGCGGTGGACCAGTATCGCCCGCAGCAGCGCGGCGGGTTGGGTATTAAGGTCGCCAAACTTTCCGATACCCGAGGCGCGCTTGCGGGAGCACTTATTGTGGGCGACGATGATGAAGTATTGGTCGTTTTGGAGAGTGGAAAGGTCGTCCGCTCTGGTGTGGAAGAGGTTCCCGCCAAGGGCCGTGACACGATGGGTGTGGTTTTTGCAAGAATGAGCGATGATGACAAGGTCCTTGGCATTGCCCGCAACTCCGAACGCGATCTGGGCGAGGTTGATCAGGAGAGTAATATCGCTCTTGCGCCAGGCGAGCCCGAGCAGGAAGAAAGCACCCCATGAGCGACCAGACCTTCGAAGCGCCCCGAAGCCAGAAGGCGAGTTCTGCCCCCGCGGCTAAACAGGTGAGGCTTAATCTGGTCTATATCGATGTGTGGGCAGCGGTAAAAGTATCGTCTTTGTTTGCAGTGGCAATCTCGCTTGCTCTGTTTATCACCCTCCTTCTGACATGGGTGCTTCTGAACGCCGTGGGTGTTATTGGAGCTTTGGAAGGCGTGGTGGGAGACATTTTGGGCGAAGGTGGCGGCGCGGTCCTGGCGTTGTTCAGCTTTGGCCAGGTGGTCCTGCTGGGATTTGTGGGGGCCCTGATTAATGTCGTGTCCCTCACCGTTCTGGGGTCGCTCTGGGCAATTCTTTACAACGTGGTGGCCCGCCTCACGGGTGGTTTGACCGTCGGGTTCACCAACACCTAGACGATTGGGCTCTAAGGCCCAAGGTGCGCTAATGTCATTACGGTCTAGGGGGCTATAGCTCAGGCGGTTAGAGCGCTTCGCTGATAACGAAGAGGTCCCAGGTTCAAGTCCTGGTAGCCCCACACACAACTTAACAACACCCCACGGGGCCTTAGCTCAATTGGTAGAGCGCCTGCTTTGCAAGCAGGAGGTCAGGAGTTCGATTCTCCTAGGCTCCACCACCAGAATCCCTGCGTACTACCCCTCTGGCACGGCGCTCGCTGCACTCGCTCACCACGTTGGTAGCACCCAGATCCACTGTCCGCTGTGACTATCGCCCACGGCGTCAGGGTCTAAAAACAGAGTGCCTGCCGAAATCCGACTAACCGAGCGCCTTTTCTAAATCAGCGATCAGGTCTTTGACGTTTTCGACACCAACTGAAAGCCTGACAATTTCCTCGCCGACTTCGATGGGGCTTCCCTTGGCTGAGGCATGAGTCATTCTTGCTGGGTGGTTAATCAGTGACTCAACCCCGCCGAGAGATTCAGCCAAAGTAAACAGCTTTGTTTTGGAACAAAACTTTAGAGCAGCCTTTGTGGTTTTGAATCTGAGGCTCACAATCCCACCAAAACCAGACATTTGCTGCTTAGCCAAGTTGTGCCCCGGGTGGCTAGGTAGCCCGGGGTAGTAAACGTGTTCAACCTTTGGATGCTTATCTAGATATTCCGCCACCGCCTGGGCATTGGAGCAGTGCTTATCCATTCGAACAGCAAGGGTCTTGAGCGATCTGTGAGTAAGCCATGAATCAAAAGGACTTGATACAGCTCCCGCGGCAAATTGAATGAAACGGATCTTCTCGTGGAGTGCTTGGTCGTTGACAACCACGGCGCCACCAAGAACGTCGCTGTGCCCACCAATGAACTTCGTGGTTGAGTGGACAACTACATCTGCACCGAGCTCGAGTGGTCGTTGAAGGTAGGGGGTGGCAAAGGTGTTGTCGACCACCGTAAGCGCACCCATTGCACGCGCCACTTGGGAAATGGCCGCGATGTCAAACACTCCAAGCATCGGGTTACTGGGTGTCTCTACCCACACCAGCTTTGTGTGGCCGGGCCGTATTGCTTTTCTGAGTAACTCCGTGTCGGATAAGTCGACTACCTCAGAATCGATTCCGGCGGCGCCGTGGATTCTATTGACCAGACGAAATGTTCCACCGTATAAATCCGATCCCAAAACAATGTGATCTCCCGGTTTGCAGGTAGCCCGTATGACAGCATCCTCGGCGGCAAGCCCCGATGCAAAACTCAGACCAAATTTGCCCGACTCTAAGTTTGCAAGAGCGGATTGCAGCGCATCCCTGGTTGGGTTGGCAGCCCGGTTGTATTCAAAACCGGAGCGAAGTGAACCAACCCCATCTTGCTTATGGGTCGAAGCCATGTAAATCGGGGGAATTACCGCGCCGTTTGTGGGGTCTGGGTCTTGCGACTCGTGGATTGCCCTAGTTTCAAATTCGTGCATTTACCTTGCCTCTGCTCGGGATTGAGTATCGTTAGCGAAGTCTGCTTTTGTCAATGATTGCTTCCACTTCGCCGTTTTTTAGAAGTAGCAGGATTGGCTGTGATTCCAGAAGTTTGGTCGCTACCTCGATGCCCTGACCAACCCCAATCACGGGTGGTTTGGAACCAATGAACTCACTTATGCTAGCTGCTGGGTCAGCCGCGCCTATGTCCTCTAGCGAGAGCGTGCCAATGACGTGGCCGATTCGAACCGGGGGATTTTTGACCATTACGGGCAATTGATCAAGCCCGGAGGCTGCTAGGGCGTCTCTTGCCTCTTGGACGGTGTGAGATTCAAGAACGCACGGGAAATTATTTGGTGTCGAGGTAACAACATCGCCGATTTTCTTTTTCGAGTCATCACCGATGAATCCGTGGGAGCGCATCCAGTCGTCGTTGAACACCTTGGCAAGGTAACCACGCCCTCCATCGGGCAGAATTACGACCACCACTGCCTCCGGGGGGAGGTCTTTGGCTACCTGAAGTGCAGCAACCGCTGCCATGCCACAGCTGGGACCGACAAGCAGTCCTTCCTCCCGAGCGAGCCTTCTGGTCATGTCAAACGAATCAGCGTCGGGTACCGGAATGATTCGGTCCACCACATCGGCGTTATATGCCCCGGGGAGGAAATCATCTCCGCGGCCAACACCTTCAACAAGGTATGGCATCGAGTGAACTTGGGTCTTGGAATAAATTGAACCCTGTGGGTCGCAGCCGATGATTTCTACTTTTCCACCGCTCACCTCTTTGAGATACTTACCGGTCCCAGAAATTGTTCCTCCGGTGCCCACCCCAATGACAACGTGAGTGACTTGTTTGTCGGTGTCGGCCCAAATCTCTGGACCGGTCGACGCGTAGTGAGAAGCGGGGCCATTGAGGTTTGAGTACTGATCCGGCTTCCAGCCGCCAGGTATTTCCTTCGCCATTCGGGCACTCACCGAATAGTAGGAGCGTGGGTCCTCGTGGGCGACAGCTGTAGGGCACACAATAATTTCAGCACCGTAGGCAATCAAGGTATTGCGCTTATCTTCTGCGACCTTGTCTGGAAGGGTAAAGATGCAGCGGTAGCCGCGCTGCTGCGCAATCAGTGCAAGACCAATACCGGTGTTGCCACTTGTTGGCTCAACTATTGTCCCACCGGGTTTTAAAAGACCTTCGGCTTCGGCAGCGTCAATAAGCTTTTCGGCAATTCGGTCCTTAATGGACCCACCGGGGTTGAAGTACTCGACCTTCGCTAAAACTGTGGCCTGGATTCCCCTGGTGACTGAATTTAGCTTTACCAGCGGGGTGCGGCCAATAAGCTCGGTGACGTTATTTACGTACTTCATCCCATTAAGCCTAAGCAATAAGGGAACGCTCTCAAAACCACCTCGCAAACGAGGGAAAACTTTTGGGAGCCAGGTGGTCCACCATCGAAATGACCGATAGAGCACCAAGCACCAAGCACCACATGGCGCTCGGTGTGGGTTCAGCCAAGGTCGAAGAACCGGTTGAAAAATTCCAGCACCAGCGCGGGAACCCGCTTCGTTTTTTCGCCGTGGTTGCCATCACCCGAAAACGCCGTCTGCCTGGGAGGTGAGGGCGCCCAGGCCGCTGTGGGCCCCTTCATAGATGTCCTTGTAGCTTCTGGTGTTGCCGTCGCCGCCCCTAACAGTTGTGGGTACGCCCGAAGGGCCGGCTGTTTGGGCCAGGCAGGGCAGTGATGCTCGGCGCGAGATTCACCACGAGCAACGTGACGACAAAAGCAGGCACCACCACCGCATCGATCATGGCCATCTTCCTGTTCGCGTGGACAGTGTCTCGCTGTTTTAGCTTCGGTTTCGGGGTATTTTTCGGGCACAGCGCCTGGGAAAAAAGCTCTCCGTATTTCTACTACGCTTCTCTGATGTCTAGAAAAGCTTTGCTCCTCTTTTTGGCTGCGGGAATCATCTGGGGAACGCCGTATTTCTTCATTGCTATCGCCATTGATTACTTCCAAACGCCGAGCATTGTTTTCCTTCGGGTCTTCCTCGGTGCAGCCATTTTGTTGCCCATTGCAATCAAGCGCGGCATGGTTCGAAAAACGCTGAAAGCGTGGCCAGCGGTGCTGGCGTTTGCCACCCTAGAAATGGTGGGGCCCTGGTTTTTGATCACCGAGGCGGAGCGGGAAATATCTTCGACGTTGGCCGGGCTGTTGATTACCACGGTGCCTTTTATTGCCGCTTTCTTGGTGGGTCTTCTCGGTGATCGGTCGGCATGGCATCCGCTGACGGTTCTCGGACTGGTTTTGGGCTTAGCCGGCGTGATGGCACTGGTGGGGATCGACGTGTTTAGTGGGACCATTCCCCTCACACCGGTGTTGATGATGTTGGTGGCCGCTGTGGGATACGCGGTGGCGCCGATTATCGCTAACCGGATGCCACGTGAGATTCCGACCCTTGGTGTCATCGCCGTGTCACTGACCATGGTCAGTGTGATCTATGCGCCCTTCGCGGCGTTCACCCTGCCCGAGGACATTGCGGCGGGCCCCAGTTGGCAGTCGTGGGTGTCTTTGGTGGTCTTGGGTGCCTTCTGTTCCGCTTTGGCGTTTATTTTCTTCTTTGCGCTGATTCGAGAGATTGGCCCTGCGCGAGCGAGCTTGATTACTTACGTCAATCTGGGTGTGGCGGCGATTTTGGGGGTTGTGTTCCTGAACGAACCGATCACCCCAGGCATCGTGGTGGGCTTCCCTCTTGTGGTGCTGGGAAGTTATCTCGCCTCCCGGCAACGGCAAGCCCTGGTTCGAAAAAGTAAACGCCGGGAGAAAAGCGACGAAATCCCTGAAACCCTTTAGGCCTCCGAAGAGGCCGCTTCACGGTGGCGCTCGGTAATGGTGGCATACAGCCCAATGATGACCAGCAGAATGAGAACCAGAGCGGGCGCGAACTCCCCAACCACCCATGAGGCGGTAACAGGCGCAATCTCCCACCCTGCGTAATCAAAGTTGTAGTCCCTCAGTTGATCAAACGCCCCGATCCCGAACACGAATGCCATCACGGAGACGACTCCTCCAAACACAATGGAAAGCACAAAGTTGAGGTTCCATGCTCCACTGGCCCAGGCGGTCCGGGGTTTAGGGGGAGCCGGTTTCTCGGCTCGGGCTTTTCTTGCAAACTGGGTGCCGAGGATAATCCCTGAGGCAATGATGATCTGGATAATCACCCACACCCACGCTTGAAGGGAGGTTCCGGTGATGTCGTAAACGATAAGCCCAAAAATGATGGCAGTGGCTGCGGCAATAATCGGAATGGCATACCCCCACCCGAGTGCTTTTTGGCGTTCGGACATGCCAGGGGTTTCGGCCTCATGTGCATCGGGTGAGTGTTTTCGATAAACGAAAGCCATGAGTAAAAGCACAACAACAAGCGCCGCCGCCAAAACAATGGGCACATAGACACCGAAGATTCGTGCGGTCAGCGAATCGGAGTTGGGTGCCCCAAATGCTCCGAGAAAACTCGATATTGCGAAAATCGTTCCACTCACCAGAGCAATAATCACCGCAAGGCTGCTGAAGCGATAGGCGGCTTTAGCGAGGGCGTTATCAGGGCCAAGTGCAATACGTTCCTTGCTGGCTATGCGCACGCCAAGGAAAGCGCCCAGCGAGAACAGCGCTATGCCCAGAAGGTAAAGATATGTTGCGGGTCTGACTGGGGGGCCCTCGTTGAGGAAGTTCCCCACACTGTCGAACTCGGGCTGAATAAAGAGATTCGACCAGGCCGCAAACATGAAAATCAGCCACCCAAAACCCAAGCCAATCAGGGGGGCGAGAACGGCGCGATTCGATGCAGTCATATCGGAAGACTACTCTTCGGGGGTCCAGCCAAGACGTTTGGAGAGGTTGTGCGCAGACTCGTGGACCAAATAGCCGAGCCCCTGATATCCATCGCGAATTCGATTTTTCCTTGCCCCCACAGCTATTGCTCCCACGACAAGGCCGGAACCATTGCGGAGCGGCGCTGCGGCATCGACGATGTTGTCGGTGAGTTGACCATCGGAAATTGCGTACCCAAGCTTTCGCGTTTCTTTGCATAGGCGCTGGAATTTTGTGAGCGATCGAATAGAGCCAGGTTGTTGACGAAGCTTTATCATCTCGCTTGGTTCGAGGGGCCGGTGGTCTCGAGCATTCGCCGGTTTTTCGCGGAACTGGCCATGTTCTTCCCACCATGCGGCGAGTTCTCCCGGGGTGAATGTGGAAAGAATCGCGAGACCCGACGCTGTTTTGAGAGCGGGCAGCGAGACTCCGTCGAAGCTGTCGTCTCGTTCAGGATGCTGGGCGAGCTCGGTGTGAACCGTCATAATTTCGCCACCACGGAGGACCGTCAAATGGGCTGATTCTTCCGCTTGGGCCATGAGTTCCAATAGCGTGGGGCGCGCAAGGAGAGCCAAATGGGCCTCTTGTGTTCGCATCGCTAGGGCATAGAGCTGATGACCTAAGCGATACCTTTTGGTCTGCCGGTCCCGGTTAATCAATCCGGTTTTTGCCAGCGTTTGGCAAACCCGGGATATCTGGCCTTTGTCTCGCTGAAGACGGGAGGAAATTTCTTGGACCCCAAAACCGCCGTTTTGCAACGCCGATTCTGCGCCGAGGAGTTCCAGAACCTCGAGGTCTCGGATTAGTCCGGAAGCATAAATTCCCATGTCCTCACCATAGCAATGGTTGACATATGGACAACTGGGTTCGCCATCTTTTGGAGGCTTCCCTACTGTCGAAATATCGAAACTAAATGGAGGAATACCTAACTAATGAAGAAATCGATAAAAAATATCGTTGCCCTCACCGGGGCAACCGCACTGCTGGTGCTTGCCGGCTGTGCAACTGATGCAGGTGAAACCGAGGCTGAGGTTGATGCGACCCCCGATGGTGGGGCCGCTACAGAGGAAGTCACAACTCTTGCACAATACGACCTGTCGGGGATATCGATTGCGGTCGGATCCAAGCAGTTTCCTGAGCAGCTAATTCTTGGCGAAATGATGGTCCAGGCGTTCGAAGAGGCTGGAGCAGAGGTACGTAATGAGGTAAATCTCGGAGGCACAAGTGTCGCACGCGCGGCCTTAGAAGCTGGCGAGGTAGACATTACCCCCGAGTACAACGCGACTGGTTGGTTGACCCACCTTGGTCAGGAAAACCCGAGCTTTGACCCGGATGCCTTCACCCAGATGGTCCGTGAGCTTGACCTTGCCGAAAACGGGATTGTATGGATTTACCGTTCTCCATTCAACAACACCTATGGCTTTGCGTCCTCACCAGAAATTACAGAGGCAAACGGCGGGGAAGCTTTCAGCCTTCAGACCATGATGGAGTACGTGCGGGACAATCCGGACGCAACTGTTTGCATGGAATCCGAGTATCCAGTGCGTGATGACGGTTTAATTCTGACTGAAAACGCTACAGGTATCGAGCTACCTTCGGATCAGCAGAGGATTCTCGAATACTCGCTTTTGTACGCTGAGACAGCTGCAAATAACTGCGACTTCGGCGAGGTTTACCTCACGGATGGCCGTATTTCCGCCCTTGGGCTTACGCTAGTTGAAGATCCGGGCGTAAACCTTCTTTACAACGTGTCTGGAACGATGCGGGAAGAGGTCTACAACCAGGCGCCAGACGCATTCGATGCAATCATTGAAGCGCTGCTAGCCCCCCTGGACAATGATCGTATGGGCGCTCTTGAAGCTCAGGTGTCAGTTGAAGGCCTGGAAGCGTCAGATGTCGCAAAGGCATACCTGATCGAGGAAGGCCTCATTTCAGAGTAATCGTTGGAATGGTGGGGCCAATCGGTCCCACCATTCTTCGATGAGGCTTGTGGGAAAATTATGGAATTTTTGACGTCATGGTGGCTATTCGCTTCAACCCGCGGAGGCCAGATACAAATAGCCGTGGCAGAACATACCCTCTATGTAACAAGCGTCGTGGGTGTAGCTACAATTTTCGCTTTGCTTCTTGCCATAGCAACGCGCTCAAACCAAATGGCGAAAGAGCTTTCGCTCTCAATCTCAGCTGTGTTCCTAACCATCCCGTCCCTTGCACTTTTTACAATCTTTATTCCGCTTGTTGGGCTTGGTTTTGCACCGTCTTTTCTGGCCCTATTTCTTTATTCACTTTTGCCAATTTTACGGAACACAATCACAGGGCTTGATGGAATCGACCAGAGCGTTCTTGAGTCTGCAAAAGGCATGGGGCTCACTCCCCGACAGGTGTTGTTTCGCGTTGAAATCCCGCTTGCTTGGCCAGTAATTGTGGCTGGAATTCGCGTGTCTTCAATGCTCGTGATCGGGATCGCAGCAATCGCCACACTGGTTGCAGGCGGGGGTTTGGGTGACTTCATAAAGAGTGGCCTTTCCCGGTTGCCTCTTCCAGGGTCACTCGAAGCCATATGGACGGGGACACTTCTTTGTGTCCTCCTGGCTCTTGTAATTGATGTTTCGCTTCAACTCTTGCGGCGAGCAACCATCTCGAAAGGAATCCGATGAGCGAAACGCTAATTCGGTTGGAAAATGTCTCAAAGGCCTACCCTGGGACCGAGGCTCCCGCGGTGGGTAATCTGACGCTGGACGTGCACGAAGGCGAAGTCCTCGTATTGGTGGGCCCCTCTGGTTGCGGGAAGAGCACCACACTGAGGCTCATTAACCGTCTGATTGAGCCCACGGGTGGACGCATTTATCTCAAAGGTGAAGATGTGACGGAGATAGATCCGAGCATTCTGCGTCGAAAAATTGGGTATGTGATTCAGCAGGTTGGCCTTTTCCCACACCGCACGATTGCCGAAAATATTGCTACGGTTCCCAAGTTGCTGGGCTGGGACAAAGCCGAGACCTCTCAGCGCGTGGACGAGATGCTCGAATTGGTGTCCATGGACCCCGCGATATATCGTGACCGCTACCCTAAAGAACTCTCTGGCGGTCAAGCGCAGCGGGTAGGAGTGGCCCGGGCTCTGGCAGCAGACCCCGACGTGTTGTTGATGGACGAGCCTTTTGGGGCCATTGACCCAATTACCCGGGACCGCCTGCAAAATGAGTTCCTTCGTCTTCAGCAAGACTTGAAGAAGACGATTGTTTTTGTCACCCACGACATTGATGAAGCCATCAAAATGGGGAACCGCATCGCGATTCTTCGGGAAGGTTCAGAGATAGCTCAGATCGATACTCCTGAGGCAATACTTTCTGACCCAGCAGACGAATTTGTGGAAAACTTCCTCGGTTCAGGCGCCATTTTGAAGGGTCTCACCCTGAAAAAGGTCCGGGATATCGAACTTCACGACATTCCTGCGCTTCAGATGCCAGTCATGCGTGATGAAGCGTTGAAGGCATTGGAAAGCTCCCCCGAGAAGACAGCGGTTCTTCTCGATAAAGACCAGAAACCGTTGCGATGGATCAGCGAAGCGTCTCTGAATCGAACCACGCAACCTATTGAGAAGAGCGGTAAGCCCATCACGATTGACCTCCAACCCGAGGACACGCTTCAGGACGCCTTAGGTGTCATGTTGCAGTCGTCCGTGGGGATGGCAGTGGTCGTTGATCGGGGTGGCAAATATCTTGGGTGTTGCAGCATTGAGAGCCTCGCCTCCATGATTATTAGTGGATCGGGAGGGTCGCAAAACTGATGACACTCGCGACCCCAGCAAAGGTGCAGCGCAGCCAGCTCGCCGAAAGACTAGACATTATTATTCCCCCGCTTTTTGCCGTAATCTTGGCGATTCTGGGGTCGGTGGTGTGGCTCTACTCAGACATTGACAGCATCACAAGTTCTATTTTGACGGCGGAAAGTCTCCAACGCCAGATTGTGGATACCATAATTTTGGGCTTCGCATCATCGTTCCTGGTTCTCATTATCGCAATCCCATTGGGGATCGCGGTCACGCGAAAGGGTTGGCCGCGGCTAAAGACTTTCTTGGTAGATTCTTTGGGACTCGCCCAGGCTTTACCCGCTTATGGCCTCATCGTCATTTTTTATTCATTCTTTGGTGCGGGCATTAATACGGTAATCCTGGCGCTTGCAACATTCTCTCTCCTTCCCGTTCTGCGAAATACGGTCGTTGGATTAGAGCAAGTTGATCAGGCTGTCATTGAAGCGGGGCGTGGCATGGGATACACGAGAATTCAGGTCTTGTTGTCAATTGAGTTGCCGCTTGCAGTGCCCGTTATCATCGCCGGTATTCGGACCGCGATTGTTATTAATATCGGGATGGCCGCATTCGCGTTCATCATCGGGGGGGGAGGGTTGGGTGAAACCATCAATGCTGGCTTGGTGATGAACCGGAGCCCCGCCATTCTTATCGGAGCGGTGATGTTAGCAATCTTGGCCTTGGCCTTTGATTCTCTGGGAGCCCTAGCTCAGCGGTACCTCAAACCCAAGGGAATGTAGGGCTTACTCGTTCTCCTCGACCCACAGGTCGTCGTCAGCTCTGAGCGTCTGCCATGCCGCGTAGCCGATGACGGCGACGGCAATCGCTCCAACGGCCATTAAGACGTACACAAAAGGGTTTGCTGATTTTTTGACGGGTACCGGGGCCAAGCGTGCCCACGGAAGCTTGTGAAGCATCGGTGCGACATTCTCGCGATAACTGTCCTTAGCGCGAGGCAGCACCTCGTTTTTGGCGATATCTCCGGCGCTGCGGGAAGCGTGGCGTGCCACATCTTTCGCGTGAGAGAGGACGTCTCGCTGTTCGTCCCATAAACCTTGCGCCTCTTTGGCGAGCCTAGTAACTTCGCGACGTGTTTTGCGGTCCAACTCCATGGTGTCCTCCCTGGATCACTCGGTACCTGCAGTCTTCCAGAAATATGTAAGAAATTCCTGGGGCTTTTCGGGCTGCTGGATGGCACTCTCGGTGGTGCCTGGCAGAATGGGGTTATGACTCTACACACGCACACAGCCATCCTGCACACCAACCACGGCGATATCAACGTTGGTCTCTATGGGAACCATGCCCCCAAAACCGTCGACAACTTTGTGGGCCTCGCAACGGGGGAGAAAGAGTGGACGAATCCTTCGACGGGCGCCCCCGGGGAGGGCCCGCTCTATAAAGACGTCGTGTTCCACCGCATCATTCCCGGTTTCATGATTCAGGGCGGAGACCCCACCGGAACGGGTATGGGTGGGCCCGGGTACCAATTTGATGACGAGATTCACCCGGAACTGAACTTCACCGAGCCTTACGTTCTGGCGATGGCCAATGCGGGTAAGCGCGGTGGGCAGGGAACAAATGGCAGCCAATTCTTTATCACCACGGGGGCAACCACATGGCTGCAAGGCAACCACACCATTTTTGGCGTGGTTCTGGATGACGAGTCCACGAAGGTTGTGCAGGCGATCGAAGCGTTGCCCACCGATAGCAACGACAAGCCGGGCGAAGATGTGGTCATCACGGGTGTGAGTGTCACCGCTCTCTCGTGAGCCAAATCCCCGCCGCCAGCAAAGACGCGTGTTACCGACACCCTGACCGGGAGAGCTTTGTCCTGTGCCAGAGGTGCGGGAATACGATTTGTGGCCAGTGCCAGATCCCGGCGGCGGTGGGGAACCATTGCCCGGAATGCGCAGGGGCTAATAGCCCCCAGGCCGCCCGCCTGACCGGTCGGGGCCGTGGGCTTCGCGCTTCGGGGAGCTACCGGCCAACAGTGACCTACGCATTGCTTGGCACCCTCGGCATTGTCTATGTGGCCCAGTTGCTTACGTCAGGGTGGGTAACACAGCAGTTGCTCTACTGGCCACCCCTGACGGCAATCGAGCCGTGGCGGATGGTGACCGCTGTGTTTGTGCATTCGACGTCGTCGTTTTTCCACATTCTTTTTAACGGGTTTTCCCTGTATGTCCTTGGCACGCTGGTGGAGCGCCTGATTGGCCCGGGACGTTTTGTGGTGTTGTTTCTCTTGGCGGGGTTTGGTGGTTCCGTGGCGGTGCTGTGGTTGGCTCCCTCCAGCGCGGTGATTGGTGCCTCGGGTGCCGTGTTTGGACTCTTTGGAGCACTGTTCGTCATTCAGCGTTCGTTTGGCGGCGCCAACGTGCAGCTGCTGATTGTTTTGGCGCTCAACTTGGTGATGGGGTTTGTTGTTCCCGGTATTTCTTGGCAAGCCCATATTGGTGGTTTGATTGTGGGAGCGTTGACTGCGTGGGCGATGGTGAGAACACGGTCGCAATCACAGCGCGGTGGCCCGCAGGCCTGGGCGCTGGGCGGGATTGCCTTCGGACTGGTTGCCTTGACGGCCCTGAGAATTTTGCTGTAGAAAAAGTTATCCACAGGTTGTCCCCAGTGGGGAGAATTACACAGTTGTGACTAAAAAGATGGTCGTTATTTCCATCGCGTAGTCATGAGAAAGCCCACAAACATGACACCAAACCCAATAGCAATGTTCCACGAACCGACAGCAGAGATGACCAACTGACCGCCAGAGATGTAATAGGCGAGAATCCAGACAAGCCCTGCCAGCATCAAGCCAAACATGACCGGTTTGTACCAGGCGGGGTTATCGTCCCCTGCCTGAGGAGAAAGTGAACCAACGCTGGGGTCTTTGGGTCTTTTTGCCATGGGGAACAGTCTAATGCTCGAGGGCTGGATAGGAATTCTCGGAGGTAAGTGGTGTCGCGTTGCTAAGCTATGGGCTTCCGGGTCAGAAACGGTGGGGCTATGACACACATTTTGGTCGTCGACAACTACGACAGCTTTGTTTACACCCTGAACGGGTATCTTCACCAGTTGGGTGCTACCACCGATGTGATCCGCAACGACGATGTGGAAGGCTCGGAAGTAGCCGCCTTGGTCGCTAAATATGACGGCATTCTCGTCTCCCCAGGTCCCGGAACGCCCTCAGATGCGGGGATCTCGGTGGAGATGGTGAAAGAAGCCGTGGCTCAGAACATCCCGTTGCTCGGCGTGTGCTTAGGCCACCAGGCCATCGCCGAAGCTTTCGGAGCGACCGTCTCTCACGCTGAAGAGCTCATGCACGGCAAAGCATCGCAGGTTATCCACGACTACAGCACGCTCTTTGAGGGTGTGCCAGAAGAGTTCCAGGCCACGCGATACCACAGCCTTGCGGTAGTGGAGGGAACGGTTCCCCACGAACTGGTCGTCACCGCACGAACAGCAGGTGGCGTAATTATGGGGCTCAACCACGTAACTGCGCCGGTTTTTGGGGTGCAGTTTCACCCCGAGTCTGTTCTCACCGAGGGTGGTTACACGATGATTGCCAACTGGCTCGAAGTGACAGGGCTCACTGGTGCGGCCGACGTCGCTAGAGGACTGAGCCCACGAATGAGCGGTATCTAGCCCACTGGAGCGGGTGCTTCGTTCATTACCGCACCGCAATACACGAGCGTGATTTCTGACCGCTGCGGGTGTTCCCCCGGGGTGAGCGATTGCGATTTCACGGTTTGTCCAAAACAGTCCGTGGCGATGTCAAGCCGAACCGAGAGCTGCATCGAGGGACCCGTGAGGAAGGGGTTGGCTTCACCGATTGTGAGGCCAACGACATTGGGAACCAAGATCAAACCGTTGGACACGGTGATGGTGACTTCATCGCCTGGCCGCATGGGCGAATCAGACTGGGGTGTTGTGGCCATGACGATGCCATCAGCCAAACTAGGCGAATAGGTCTCGATAACATCCGCAATCACGAGCCCGCGATTAACGAGCTCCGCGCTTGCATCTCCGATATCAATGTTTCGTACATCGGGAAGATCAAAGGTTGCTACACCGCTCGAAACAATGAGGCGAACCGGTTCACCGCGCGCAATGCGAATCCCAGCACCGGGCACGGTGCGAATGACGACGCCCTCGGGGAAAGAAGTACTGGCTTGATACTCAACGAGTGGCCGGAGCTCAAGAGCTCGGATGGTTTCGGTGGCAACAACCTCTGTTTGGGTCACCAGGTCAGGAACTTCCGGGGCAGCGAGTCCGGTTGTGGTGGCGGGGTTCAGCGTGAAGACCCACAGCACAATGCCAATCACCAACAGGACGGCCAGGACGCTACCCATCGCGATGGCCAAGGTGGGGACAGACTGGGGCTTGATGCCCCGCGACTCGAAAATCTCAAAACCTTCCACAGGTTTGCGAAACTGTGCATCAACACTGGGGAGGGGAACACTGCCGGTGTGTGCGGGGGCAACCCTGGCGCGCTGACCAGCGATGGGGAGTTTTGGCGGGCGCCCCTGGGCAATATCTTCCAGAGCGGCGCGGAAAGATTGCGCTGTGGGGAAGCGTTCATTCAGTTCTTTGCGCAGTGCTGTTGCCACGACCGCGGCAACATCTTCCGAGACGTCCGGATTTACTTCACGCAGAGCCCTGGGCTCTACGCTGATGTGCTTGAACGCAACGGCCACCGCCGAATCGCCGGTGAAGGGTGGTGCCCCGGCCAAAAGTTCATACATCACCACACCGAGGGAATAGAGGTCGGTGCGAGTATCGGGTTCATCACCTCTGGCCTGCTCGGGGGAAATATAGAGCGCGGTGCCCAGAATGGACGTGGTTTCTGTGAGGTTTGCGGTCGAATCCGTGACGGCTCGGGCAATACCAAAGTCCATCACTTTTACGTTGCCATCATCGGTCACCATGATGTTGGCAGGTTTGATGTCGCGGTGGACAATGCCTGCCCGGTGGGAGACCTCCAGAGCGGTCAACACTCCATCGGCAACTTTGAGAACGTGACGCTCCTCGAGTTGGCCTCGCTGCATCAGATCGCTCAGTAGGTGACCATCGACATGTTCCATGACGATGTAGGGGGTGGTGCCTCCGAGCGGGGCAGAATCGTTGGGCCCATTAATCTCATCCCCCGCGTCAAAAACACGGACAATCGAGGGGTGTGACATTTTTGACGCCGCCATCGCCTCGAGGCGAAAACGATTCCTAAATGATGGATCAGACGACAGGGTGGACTTCAATACTTTAATGGCCACTTGGCGACCAAGCCTCGCATCAACGCCGAGATACACATCGGCCATTCCCCCGCGACCAATGAGTTCGCGGACCTCATACCTGCCCCCGAGCAAACGGGAGGTCCAGGGACCTGGAGTGGGTTGGGTCACGGATGTCCTTGTGTTCTGGGGGTGAGAGACCCCACTATTCTACGGGTGGCGCGTCAGGGTCGTCGGGCTCTGCAGGAGTGATGGGGATGACGAGGTCGGTGGAAAGCGGCGACGAGAGCGCCCCACACTTCACTAAGTAGCTGGCTGTGAACGAGCTGCCTTGACCTAAGAGCACCGTCAGGGATGTTTGCTCCGGCTGCAGTGTTGTGCTGGTGTCGTCCCCCACAATGGTTCCACCCACCAGTTGCAGGTTATAGCTGGCAAGAGGAAAACCGGAGGGGCACTGTGCATAGCCTGGCCATTCCAATAAGATTTCGTCTCCCGGCTCAAAGGGGCCGGTGGCGGGGGTTGCAAGGATGGTCCGCGGTTTGGGCGGTTGGGGGATGGCCGCATAAAAATAGACGGCGATCAGAGTGTCTTTGGCCACGGTCCCCTGAGGGTTGACCCGGTATGCGGTGGCGACGCGATCTTGGGCGGGAGCGATGTTCCCGGTGATGGCATCCAGACGGAGGCCCTTCGCGGTGAGGGCCTCTTGAACTTGCGTGCGCGTCTTGCCGACCAATTCCGTTTCGGTAAATTCCACCGTCTGAATTTGAGGCGTTGCGCCTTCCTCGGTCGGGGGGACCACCAGCGGGGGAAGGGCGGGGGTAATCTCTGGCGGTGATATCGGAACAATCGGGTCGGCGACCACATCGTTGGCAGGACTTTGCAGCAGGACGGTGAGTGAGGTGGCAATCAACGCGACGGCAACAGCTGCCCCCACACCACTAAATATCCAGAACTTCCGGCCCAGTTTCTTCGGGGTCTCGGTGAGCCCGCGGATGCGAATGCGTGGGGTGTCACCCGCATTTTTGGACACTGATGGGGACCCTGCGGGCTGGGGAATAAGAGCTAGGCCCGCTTCGATATCTCCGCGCGCGAGGGCGAGAGCAGCCTGGGACAAATCGTCAGCGCTCGCTGGTCGGCCCTCCGGTTTTTTCGCCATACACGACATGACCAGGGCGCGAACAGGCTCGGGAATGGAGGAGGGGAGCGCTGGCGGGGCTTCTTTAATTTGGGCCATGGCGATAGCAACCTGTGATTCACCGCGGAAGGGCCTTTTTCCTGCCAACGCCTCGTAGGCGACGATTCCCAGGGAATAGACGTCGGTCGCTGGCGAGGCCGGTTTCCCACCCGCTTGCTCGGGTGCCAAATATTGCACGGTGCCCATCACCTGACCCGTGGCCGTGAGGGGAACCTGGTCGGCCAGGCGGGCGATGCCAAAATCCGTGATTTTGATGGTGCCATCGGGGGTCACCAGAAGATTCCCCGGTTTGATATCGCGATGGACAAGGCCGGCTTGGTGGGCGGCATGAAGGGCGGCGGCTGTTTGGGCGACAAAGCCGAGAACCTTTGTTGCGGGCAAAATCTTTTCGCGTTCCAAAATGCTGCTCAGTGCTTCGCCGGGGACCAGTTCCATCACCAGGTAGGCGCTGCCCTCCTCCTCACCGAAATCAAAGACGTTGGCAATGCCTTCGTGGTTGACCAGCGCGGCATGGCGGGCTTCCGCCCGGAAACGCTCCCGGAAGCCCGGGTCGCCCATGTATTCGTCCTTCAAAATTTTGATAGCGACGGTGCGACCAATAACCGAATCATTGGCTTTCCACACTTCTCCCATGCCACCGATAGCAATCCGAGATACCAGTTCGTAGCGGGAACCCAGAATCTGACCACTTGTTGGCCTCACCTTTTCACCCCCGCCTCGAGGACTGCTTTGGCGATGGGTGCGGCGATAGCGTTACCGGTGCCCTCCGAGCGATTACCCTCCACGACCACAGCAATCGCGATTTGAGGGTTGAGGGCGGGGGCAAAGCCGGTGAACCAGAAGGATCTGCCATCGCCAATCCCCGTTTCTGCTGTGCCTGTCTTTCCTGCTACCTCTAACCCGACAATACCTGCCCCGCCCGCAACGCCCCGGGCGACATTGCCGACCATCATCCGGCTCAGTTCGCTGGCTGTTGCAGGACTGAGGGCCCGCGAATACACCTGAGGCTGGAAGTCACGAACAACCCGGAGGTTGGGAGCAATCACCTGGTCCACCAGGCTGGGGGTCATCAGTGAGCCACCGTTTGCCACTGCTGCGCTGACCATCGCTATTTGCAGCGGGGTCACTCGCACATCGTATTGACCAAAGGAACTGAGCATCAGTTGGGCTTGATCCATCCCTCTGGGAAAAATGCTCGGGGTGACCGAGAGAGGAATTTCGAGTGTTGCACCAAACCCAAAATCATCGGCCATGGAACCAATCGCTGCTTCGCCAAGCTCTAAGCCCAATTCGGAAAAAGGAATGTTGCAACTCAACTCGAACGCCAGTTCCAACGTCACTGTTTCTTCGCCGCCGCACATCCGGCCACCAGAGTTTTTGATCACGCTGGAGCTTAAGGGCAACTGCAGTTCGGGAAGGTTCGGGAATTCGCTGTCGGCGGTGTAGTCACCAGATTCGAGGGCGGCGGCCATCATGATCACTTTGAACACGCTGCCTGGGAAGTATTGATCCCCTGCGATAGCCCGGTTGGCCAGAGGATTGTTGGGGTCGTTGGCGAGTTCGTTGTAGGCATCAAGAACGCGGGAGGAAGAATGGCTGGCCAGCAGGTTGGGGTCGTAGGAAGCCTTCGACACCATCGCAAGAATGCGACCGGTCGATGGCTCCAGCGCCACCACAGCCCCCTGCCTGTCGCCCAGAGCATCCCAGGCGGCCTGCTGCAGCACGGGATCGAGGCTCAGCATGATGCTGGCGCCTTGGGGCGTGGACCCGGTGACGAGCGCTTGCAGTTGCTCGAGCACCTGCGAATTTGCTTGACCGGTCAACAGGGGGTTCATCGCAGATTCAATGCCCGCATTGCCCTGGTTCAGCGTGTAGTAGCCCACGACGGGTGCATAAATCTCGCCGAAGGGGTAGGTGCGGAGAAACTTGAATTGGTCATCGACTGGGATCGAGGTGGCAAGCGCAATGCCACCGGCGAGAATTTGCCCTCGTTCGGCAGAGAAACTGTCATACAGTTGCCGCACATTGCGATCGTCAGAGGTAATGTCCTCCGCTGCCACCACCTGGAGGTAACTGGTGGAGACAAAGAGGGACACGAACATGAGGATGACAACAATGCCTATACGTCGAAGCGGAGTAGTCATGCTCGCACCCCCGCATCAGCGCGCACCGAAGCGCGCGCGTCATCACTGAGGCGCAACAGCAGGGCAACAATGATCCAGTTTGCTACCAGGGATGATCCCCCCGCGGCTAAGAAGGGTGTGGTGAGTCCGGTGACAGGAATAATCCTGGTCACTCCACCAATAACCACGAACACTTGGAGTGCGAGAACAAAGCCAAGCCCCGAGGCCAACAGGCGACCGAAATCGTCGGTGCCCATAAAGCCCACCCGCAACCCACGGCTGACAAGCAGCAGATACAGGCCAAGGAGGGCAAAAATCCCAATGATTCCCAGCTCTTCGCCGAGCGCGGCCACAATGTAGTCAGAGTTTGCCAGCGGGACAAAACTGGGTTGACCCTGCCCCAAACCTTGGCCGATAAATCCCCCCTCGGCAAAACCGAACATCCCCTGGACCAATTGATATGAACCGCCAACCGCGTCATAAATGTCGGGGTTGAACGAATCCAACCAGCCGGCAACGCGGCCCTGGACGTAGCTGATTTGGGTGGCCGCCAGGAGAGCGCCGAGGCCAAACAGTGCGCCGCCCAGCACCAACCACAGCGCTCGGTTGGTGGCGATGTAGAGCATCGCCAAGAACAGTCCGAAATACAGTAGCGATGTTCCCAAATCGCGTTGCACCACCAACACGCCCATCGCAAGAGCCCAAATCAACAGCAGGGGCCCAAGGTCGCGAACGCGAGGCCAGCGGATACCAAGAAATGTGGTTCCCACTTTTTGTAGGCCTTCTCGGGCCGTCATCAGGTAGCCGGCAAAGAAGATTGCCAACGCAATCTTGGCAATTTCTCCGGGCTGAAAAGCTATTCCACCCAGGTTCACCCACAGGGTTGCCCCGTTGACGGTGCGACCAATTCCTGGCCACATGGGCATGGTCAAGAGGATGACGCCAGCGACCATGGCGAGATAGCGGTAGCGAAGGAGGACGCGATAATTGCGCACAATCAGCAGGACGGCAATCGCAATCACCAGTGCCACGGCGGTCCATGCCATTTGGCGAACACCGGCTGCTTCCCACCCGCTGGCCCCACTGGCGAGATCTAACCGGTGAATCATGGTGATTCCCAAACCGTTGAGCATGGTTGCTATGGGAACAATAAACGGGTCGGCATCTCTCGCCACGAGACGGAGGACCAAGTGAACACCCACCGTCAGTCCCGCGAGCCCCGCTGCATAGGTGAGAAGGCTCCAGTCCAGTGTTCCCAGAGCGCCCCACTGCACCAAAGCGAGCGCCAGGGCACTGAGACCAAGAGCCATCAGTAACAGACCAAGCTCAATGTTGCGAAGTTTTTGGGGCATGCGGACCCGCAAGACGATTCGTCCAGCTACCGGCGAGACCGGCGGAACGACAAGGTTATTCGTGGCCATGGGTGTTCACCTCCTGAGCCTCTCCACAATTTCGCGTGCTTCATCGAGTGAGCTCACAGGGATTGCATCAGTGATGCGTTCCTGTTCGTAGGGGAACAGGTCTTCCACAGCGATGGTGGTGTTCTGGTGCAGGGTGGAGAGTTCAAACGGCCCCACCTGTTCGGGAACACCCTGATAAATCGCCACAACACCGTTGTTGTTGCCCACAAAGTAGCGGGTTTGGGTCCACTGATACGCGGCAAACACCGCACCCACAACAGCAGCAAGGATGACCACGATAGAGAGTGACCAGGTCACCCGGCGGCGAACCAGTCGTCTCTGGTCTTCGCGAATCAGCTCGTCAAGGTAGCCCGCTTCGGGCTCAAAGTGCTCATCGGCGTGAGGAAGAGCGCGAAGGGGGTGAAGAAGCAAAGCGGGAAGAGCCGTTTTGCGTGAGATAGGCCCCGTCTCATAGGTGAGAGGCACAGCGGCTGCTCCCACCATGCGCGACTCAGCAGGCGGGGACGTGTCAAGGTCTTCCGAGACCCGAACAATGACGACGGTGACATTATCGGGTGCGCCCTCGCTCAAGCTTTGGGTGATCAGTTTGTGGCAGGCCAACTCCGGATCATCAACGGTGAGTAAGGTTTCGGCCATGTCCCGCTCCGAGACGTAGCCGCTCAAACCGTCAGAGCACAGCAACCATTTATCGCCTGGCTGGGTGTCTATCACATGGGTGTCGATGTCGGGGTCAGCATCGACGTCGCCGAGCACCCGCATCAGAACACTGCGCCGGGGGTGGACTGCGGCCTCCTCCGGCGTGATTCGCCCGCTATCGACCAGCCGCTGCACAAAGGTGTGGTCGGCGGTGATTTGCTCCAACACGCCTTCGCGTAGGCGATAAATACGCGAATCACCAATGTGGGCAATGACCATCTGAGATTTCACCCGAATCATGGCACTCACGGTCGTGCCCATACCGGTGAGCTCGGGGTGTCCCTCGACGGCTTTGGTGAGCTCCGCTCCCGCATCAAGAATGCTGCGAAACAGCGTCTCTCTGGCTTCTTCGACGTTCGGATAGGAGTGATCAAGTCCGTAGAGGTGCTGCACGGCGATAGCGCTTGCGACATCCCCACCCGCGTGCCCGCCCATGCCATCGGCGACCACGAAAAGGTGCTGGCCGACCGAACCAGAATCTTGGTTGCTGGCGCGGATTTTACCGATGTGGGACGACGCGGCACTCAGAATGGTGTGGGGAGCCATCGGCGTCACCGGCGCAGTTCGAACGCTGTCGTGCCGACGGTCACCGGGGTGTTCAAGGGAACCGGTGTGGGAATGCTGACGCGCTTGCCATCGACAAAGGTGCCATTGGTGGAATCAAGGTCTTGAACCATCCACTGGTCATTCCACAGCATCAGGCGAGCATGGTGGGTGGAGGTGGTGTCATCGCGGATGACCAAACTGGAATCTCCCGAACGTCCAATGGTGAACTGCTCTTCGGGGACCAGCTCAAGCGAGACACCCTCTTTCGGCCCGGAGATCACCAAAAGGCTGGAAGCAATACCGCTGGGCTCAGAAGGCGAAGCAGACGGCGGACTTTTCGGCGTGGAGAGCGCGGGGGTCTCATCCTCAACACGCATTCGTGGTGGACCAAAAAGATCGGTGCGAAGCGCATACACAATGGCAAACACGAAAGCCCACAGCAGCCCGAGGAACGCGAGCTGAAGCACGAACAGTGTCAGTTCACTCACGATGTTTCCTCTCTCGAAGCGTTGCCGGCACTGGTGAGGTCCTGGAATCCAGAGTGCGCTTGGGGAACCACCTGAAACAGAATACGCGCCTGGCCGAGACCCAGTGTGCAGGTATCGGGAAGAGCGGCCCTGGTGACCCGTGTTCCTTCGAGGGTTGTGCCGTTGGTGGAGCCAAGATCAATCACTTCAGCACGCTTACCGTTCCACCGAATTTCTGCGTGGTGGCGCGATACCCCCGACGCCACGACATGAATGTCACTATCGGTTCCGCGCCCCATCATCGTGGATTTTGCCACAATCGGGTAGCGCACCGACTCCCAGGTCAGTGTCGGAATCCAGACCACCGGGCCTGGGCTCCGACTAGTCACCTCCAGCATCCCTTCAGATAGCGCGGAGGAGACATCAAAGCCCAGCGAGAGAGGAGCGGAGAAGGCGTAGCCCCGGAGCGTGGCATAGTCACGCAGGGCCTGCGCTATTTCGGCGGTAAGCCCGTCGCCCAGGCGCAGAAGATTGTCACGGTCCGTGGCCGAGAGCGATACCTGGTAACTGTGGGGGGCAAGGATTCGGGTGCGAGACACAATCCGTGACCGGGCATCAATTTCTCGTTTTAGGGCGGAAAGAATTTCCCCGGGGTGAATACCACTAGCAAAAGCTTTCGCGAAGCTACCTCCCACGAGGCGCTCCACGCTGCGCTCGAAGTTGTCCAGAAACCCCATGTGGTCCTCCCGGATAGCGAAGCGTCCCTACTGGATGGTAACCCGCCCACCTGATGGCCCGGGTGTTCGGCCACGAGGGGGAGTGACTCCTGTGGTAATCTCGGCAGGTTGACGGGCAACTGTCTTCGCGCGAGTGGCGGAATTGGTAGACGCGCTGGCTTCAGGTGCCAGTGCCCGAAAGGGTGTAGGGGTTCAAGTCCCCTCTCGCGCACGGTGGGCCTGTGGGGCCTATGAATAGCGGATGGGTTATCTTCCCCGAAAGGTTTTCATAGCTTTGTTGATGCCAAAGACATCGGCAACCCAATCGAAGGCTGCCGGTGGCAAAAGCCGGAACGCTTTCACCGCGTAGACCATCCCGGGGATGAGCAATTCCCTTCTGGTTGACTCAATTGCTGACAGAATGCGCTCGGTGCTCGAATCCGGGTCTTGAATGGGCAGCAGTGGTGAACCGGATTTGACCCCGTCAAACATTCCCGTGTTGATGTAGAACGAGCACACCGTCAGTGCGCTGACCGCGCTGGACGCATCGCGCAGCTCTGCGCGAAGAGATTCCATGAACCCCACGGCAGCAAATTTACTGCCGGAATAGTCGGTGAGGGTGGCCGAACCGGCCAGCCCCGCAGCGCTCGCAATAGCGACGATGCGGCCCTGATCTCTCTCGAGCATGGAGGGCAAGAACGCTTGCGTGGTCCAATACATGGCCATCGTGTTCACCCCGTACGTTTTTGTGATCTCAGCCTCGGTGAGGTCGAGAAACTTTTTGCCCGACACCACCCCCGCATTGTTGACCAATACATCGAGGTGACCGCACTCGTCCAAAACTTTTGTGGCAGCCGTCATCACCGCCTGGCGGCTCGACACATCCACTTTATGAGCAAGCGCTTTAGCTCCGAGCGCCACGACTTCTTTGGCCACGGCTTTGGCTGCCACAAGATTGACATCCCACAAAACGACGGTGGCAGCGCCGCGTTTCACGGCGCCAAGCGCCATCAGGCGCCCAATCCCGCTCCCCGCGCCCGTAATGAGGACGTGTGCGCCCTGAAAAGAAGTGGGTGTGGCCATGGTTGCTCCTAGTCTCGACCGGGCAGAAACTTCATCAGTTTGAGCCCTTTCACCATTGTGGAGGCAAACTTTTCGGAACTCATCCCCGGAGGGGCCGCCACATTCATGAATCTCTGGATGGCAACGGTTTGAATGTTGGTGTATTTCACGATGCCTTCTCGGCCATGGCGGCGACCGACACCGGATTCTTTGAACCCGCCCATCGGTGCATCGGTGGACGCCCATGACGCGGTGAAACCTTCGTTGACGTTCACGCTGCCCGCCTCAATACGTCTGGCGAGACCTCGCGCACGGGGAACACTTCCCCAGACGCTGGCGTTGAGGCCGTAGGGGGTGTCGTTGGCGAGAGCCACCGCTTCCTCATCGGAGTGAACTCGATAGATTGCGACGACTGGCCCAAAGGTTTCGCCCCGGCAGAGAGCCATCTCGTCGTTAACATTTTCTAACAGCGTTGGTTCGAACGCATAGGGCGCGATATCGGGCCTCGGCGAACCCCCAGCGAGCACAGTGGCACCGTGTTTTACCGCATCCTCCACATGGCCCTGGACCTTGGTGAGCTGGTCTTTCGAGATCAGTGTTCCCATCTCGTAGGAGAAATCAAGCGCTGTCCCCAGGCGCAGGGCTTTCACGGCGTCGATAAGTCGTGGAACAAAAGTGTCATAGATTCCGTCGTGCACGTAGAGCCGCTCAATGGACATACACAACTGCCCGGCGTTGGAAAAACTCGCCGCAATAGCTCCGCGAACAGCCCGCTCCACGGGCGCGTCATCGAGAACAATCATGGGGTTTTTGCCACCGAGTTCGGCGGAGAAGCCAATCAGACGCTCCCCGCACTGCTTGGCCACCAGCTTCCCAGTGGCCGTTGAGCCAGTGAACATCACAAAATCGGCGTTGGCAACAATCGCCCCGCCCACGGTGGGCCCATCGCCAATGACGACCTGGAACAAATCCCGCGGGAGACCCGCGTCAAAGAACAGCTCCAGCGCAGCCAGAGCGCTGAGAGGGGTTTGAGAATCCGGCTTCAACACCACTGCGTTGCCGGCAAGCAACGCGGGGATGGCGTCGCTGAGGGGCAGGGTGAGCGGATAGTTCCACGGGGTGATCATGCCGACCACACCTTTTGGCACGTAGCGCTCTGTAGCGCTGGTGACCAGAGGCAGTGCGCCTTGGCGGCGCCTTGATTTCAGATGACGCTTCGCACTCTTGGCGTAGTAGCGGGCGGTCAGAGCAATATCGGCAACCTCATCAAAGGCACTGGCTCGGGATTTTCCTGTTTCTGTTTGCACCACATCCAGGAGCAGTGCGTGGTGATCGAGCACGGCATCGTGAAGCCTCATCATGATTGCGCTTCGCTCAAAGTGCGAGGTGGCAGCCCAGGTATGCGCTGCCGCTCGTGCGGTGGCAAAAGCGTGCTCGACCTCTTCGGGCGTGGACTCGGGGAGCTCTGCGATGAGCGACCCGGTCACAGGAGAGAAGTGCTGGTGGGTCTGTGAGCCTGGGTGAACCAGTGCTCTCCAGCGATCTATGTGCGCTGCACTAAAAGGCAGCGCATCATTTTTGAGCGAGATGGAGGGGGGCAGCGTCGTTGACATGTTCCTATGGTGTCGTTAAAAGCTGAGATTGGGGAAAGTTTTTCTGGGCAACCACTGGCTACTCTGGGTGGAAGACGTAAGGAGTGCCATGACGAACTACACGGTGAACGTTTCGGGAATGACGTGTGATCACTGCGTTCGAGCAGTGAAAGAAGAATTGGGCGGTCTGCGCGGTGTGACGGAGGTGGGTGTGGAGCTCAACCCTGAGGGGGACTCCGTGGTCACGGTGTCGTCTTCTGTCGAACTTGCCGAGGCGGACTTTTCCGCGGCCCTTGACGAGGCCGGCTACGCCATGGTCGGGGCTCCCCAGGCCTCATGACAAACATTGTCCAGCTCGATATTGAGGGTATGACGTGCGCATCGTGTGCGTTGCGGGTGGAAAAAGCGCTCAACAAAGTGGAGGGTGTCGAAGCGAGTGTGAACTATGCCACCGAACGCGCCACCATTCTGGCTGACGGTATTGCGCTCGAATCCCTGTCGGCTGCGGTGGAAAAAGCCGGCTACCACTCCAAGCCCCACGATGATCACTCGACACCCACCGACACCCTGAGGCCGCTCGGATGGCGACTGCTGATTGCGGCTATTTTGACTGTTCCGGTCATGGTGTTATCGATGATTCCACCTCTGCAGTTCATTGGTTGGCAGTGGGTTGCCACCGTGATGTCGCTTCCGGTGGCGCTGTGGGCGGCATGGCCTTTCCATCGGGCTGCCGCCATTAATGCGCGACACGGTGTGGCCACCATGGACACCCTGATTTCGTTGGGCGTTTTGGCAGCGACCGGCTGGTCGCTCTACGCCCTGTTCTTTGGCGGTGCCGGCGAGCTCGGGATGACGATGACGATTACCTTTTTTGGCACACCGGGTGCGGGCATGGAAGAGATCTATTTCGAAGTTGCGGCCGCGGTCACCACGTTCATGCTGATGGGCCGCTATCTCGAAGGGCGCGCAAAACGTGATGCGGGTGCAGCCCTTCGCGCACTGATGGAAACGGGTGCCATCGAAGCCACCCTTGTGGGCCCACTGGGCGAAAAAGTTGTGCCCATTGCTTTTGTGAAGCCCGGTGACGTGATGCTGGTCCGTCCGGGTGAGCGGATCCCCACCGATGGCACCGTCATCGAGGGTTTTGCCGCCGTTGACACCTCCATGATGACCGGGGAATCTTTACCCCGCGAAGTGGGGCCGGGTGACGCGCTGTGGGGAGGGACGATTAATACCTCAGGGCTACTGCGGGTGGAGGCCACCAAGGTCGGTTCCGACACAGAACTTGCTCGGATGGCCGCCCTGGTGGAAAAAGCCCAAACCGGAAAATCTGAAACCCAGCGCTTAGCCGATCGGGTGTCGGCCGTTTTTGTGCCGATTGTGATTGTGATTTCTTTGATCACGTTGTTCGGGTGGATTTTCATTGGTGGATCCTCGGCGATCGCTTTCCAGGCAGCGGTGGCGACGTTGATTATTGCCTGCCCCTGTGCGTTGGGGCTCGCCACTCCCACAGCTCTGCTGGTGGGAACGGGCCGCGGCGCGCAGCTGGGCCTCTTGATTCGAGGGCCAGAGGTCTTAGAAACCAGTCGCAAGATTGACACGGTTGTCTTGGATAAGACGGGCACTCTCACCACCGGTGTGATGCAGGTGGCCGAGATGATGACCAGCTCCGGGATGTCTGAGGCGGAACTGTTGCGTGTGGCTGCGTCGGTGGAATACGGCTCGGAACACCCGATTGCGAGAGCCATTGTTCGCACAGCCCTCGAGCGCAGCCTTACTTTGTCTGAGGCCACCGACTTTGTGGCCTTCGCGGGGTTCGGTGTGGGTGCCACCATCGATCTCGCCGATGTTCTTGCGGGAACACCCGCATGGCTTGTCGAGCGGGGCTTCACTCTGGAGGGGGATCTCGCTTCCCGTATTGAGGTTGCCAGAGAGCAGGGCACCGTCATCGCCGTCGCTTCCGCAGGGTCCGTGGTGGGCGCGCTGGTCGTCACCGACACGGTCCGAGAAACCAGTGCGCAGGCGGTAGAAAACCTTCGGGCACTGGGCATCACCCCGGTGATGGCAAGCGGCGATCACGAGAGTGTGGCGCGCAGGGTTGCCGACCAGGTGGGAATTGAGACGGTCTATTCCGCTCTCACCCCGCAGGGTAAAGCCGAGCTCGTCGCAAAATTGCAAAGCGCCGGTCATGCTGTGGCGATGGTGGGCGATGGCATTAATGATGCTCCCGCCTTGGCCACCGCCGACCTCGGTATTGCCATGGGTTCGGGAACAGACGCGGCCATGACGGCGGGTGACATCACCATTGTGAGCGGTGACGTGTTGGCTATTAGCGATGGGCTGCGCCTTGCGCAAAGAACCCTGCGAACGATTCAAGCCAACCTGTTTTGGGCTTTCGCTTACAACGTGGCGGCCATTCCCCTGGCCGTGGCGGGATTGTTGAACCCCATTATTGCTGGTCTTGCGATGGCCCTGTCATCGGTCTTTGTGGTGACTAACTCTCTTCGCTTGCGGAGTTTTCGCCCCACCAGGTAGCCGTTCGAATAGTCATAAATTCGTCCAGGGTCAGCTCCCGGGGGTCCCGGGAGCGAAAGAGTGCATATTCTTTGCGAAAATACGTTTCCCGGCGTTCCCGCGACCACTCTCGAATGGTCGCCAGCGCGTCAGAGGGCGCGGCGCCCTGAGTACGCAACGTTCGAATCACACCGCGGATACCGAAAACGAGAAAAATAACTCCCACCGCCCCTCCAATTCCCAATGTTTCGGGGGGCAACGTGAAGGGGGAGAGGACGACGGCGAAGAGGCCCAGCGCTCCGAGGGCAAACCAGTTGCCGACACCCCGGGCTGGTGAGGGGGCTTGCGCTCGAAAGAAGCGATACCAGGACGTTCCATTTTCTTCCCACCAGGGCCACTCTGGCGGAATGGCCGGCGCACTCTCGTAGGGTTGCCAATCGTGGGGGGGAATGAACCCCTGATGGAGGCTCACCCACACAGCATCGGGCACCCGCCACTCATCGGGCGGGTTGAACCTCACGGGCAACGCGTCAAGGTCGACCTCACCAGAACTCATGGGGTGAGCGTAGCGGGGGGTTTCACAAAAATTGCCGATAGGGCAACCGCCACCGGGAAGAATGCGGCCACAATGCTGGGGGCCAGGTAGGAACCAGTCATGGTGTATCCCACAGCAAAATAAATCGGCCCCAGCGCGGTGGAGGCAAGACCAATGGAGGTCGCAATCCCCCGAATGCTTCCGATGTGGCCGCGACCGTAATATCGAAGAAAGGCTGCCGCTTCCACCCCTCGAAGCGCACCCATGGCGGTGCCCAAGAGCAAACCAAAAATAACGCCACTGATTCCGGGCGAAACGAAAGGCAAAAAGGCGAGGCTTGCCGCCATCGTCAGCATTGACCCCGCCACACCCCAGCGGGGATCGATGCGGTCAACAACCGCTCCCAAGCCGAGGGTCGCCAGCAGCGCGGTAACGGTTTGAGGAACAAAGTTTGCCGCAGCCTCTAACGGGGTCAGACCCTGTTGCCCAAGAATCGAAATAAGGTGAAAAGACAGTCCGGTGGAGAGCATTCCCACCATGAAAACGGCTGAGGAAATGACCCAGAACATTCCTGTTTTGAGCGCCTGCGACACGGTGTGTCCGGCCTCTGGAACAACCACGATGTAGGTTCCCGTCTCCGTGGTGAGCCGTGGTCGATCGCGAGGTAGGGCCAAAGCAATCGGCACCACAATCAGCGCCACAAGGGCTGCTTCGATGCGCCACGCCGTGGAGATATCCGTCCACGCGATGAGTCGCTCCACTCCGACAGGCGCCAGCGATATTCCCGCTGATCCAACCGCTCCCACAATGCCCAAAGCTAGACCTGGACGATGAGTGATGGCTCGGGCGATCAGTGTGGTCGCAGCAAGAGACAGCGCACCCTGCCCGGTCATGCGCAACCCGACATACGATGCTGTCAGACCGATGATTTCGGTGATGAAACTTGCACCCAGCAAAACGAGGGCCAGGACCACGCCAATCCACAAGATAGCGCGCTTGGTGCCGTAGCGATCCATCAGTCTGCCAAGAATGGGCATCGCGAGGGCCCCAGCGAGAGTGGCAATGAGATAGCTCAGAGAGATTGCGGTGCGATCGATGGAGAGCTCTTCGAGCAGAGGGTTGGTAAAGGCGGAGAGTCCCGCCGTTTGGCCGGGGAATGTCATGGCCGTCAGCACACCAGCGGCAACAACCATCAGAATCCACCAGCGCCTCGAGGGCGGGGTGTCCTCGGGCGCCTCGTCGCGCCCGACATAGATGGGCACACTGCCCGTCGCCGGCAGAGGAATCTCGCTGGTGGGCTCTGTACTCATCGGTGTCCACCAGGAATACCGAGTGCTTCGTGGAGTTCTCTGGGGGTATCGACAACAGAGTGGGCCTTGGCCCACTCTGTGGGGCCCCCGTAACCCCAGCGGACCAGGATGGTGTCGATGCCGTGCACCCTGGCGCCCTCAACATCGTGAATACGGTCACCGACCATAATGACGTTGTCGGTCGGGATTCCCTTATCGTGAAGGCCAGCGAGCGCATCCTCGATAACCAGCGCTTTCGCACCGCGACTCTCATCGTCGGCGGCGCACGCAATGACGTCAAAAAACCTCGTCAAAGTGAAATGTTCCAGCATCACCGTGGCGGGCGTGTGGGGCTTTGATGTCGCAATGGCGAGGTGGGCACCCGCCTCGCGTGCTCCCAGTAAAAACTCCCCCATACCGTCAAAGATTTTTGAGTCATACGCCCCGACGTCGAGATATTGGGTGCGGTAGCGGCGGATGGCTTCGCCCACGCGCTCGGGGGCAAGACCTCCCCGAATGGCAAACGATTCAGGAAGGGGTGGTCCGACCCAGCGAAGCAGGTCCGCCATCTCGGGAACAGGTTCCCCCATATCGCGCAGAGTGTGCGCAATAGCGGAGACAATTCCGGGTGCAGAGTCCACCAAGGTCCCGTCGAAATCGAGAAGAATGGTGGGGTAGGTGAGCATCGTTACAGCCTAGGGGCTGGAATTAGAACAGGCGTTGGGACGAATCGTCCAGGCCGCGCATGTGGTCGTAATCTAAAACGAGGCAGCGGATTCCCCGGTCTTCGGCGAGGGTCCGCGCTTGGGGTTTGATTTCTTGGGCAGCGAATATTCCCTGGACTGGGGCCAAGAGCGGGTCGCGCCTGAGCAGTTCCAGATACCGGGTGAGCTGTTCCACCCCGTCGATGTCGCCCCGTCGTTTAATTTCTACGGCTAAAGTTCCGCCATGTGCGTCGGTGGCCAGAATGTCGATGGGCCCAATAGCGGTCATGTATTCGCGGCGAATGAGCGTGGCTCCTTCACCCAAAAGATCAATCTGCTGGGCCAGGAGTTTCTGCAGGTCCGCCTCGACGCCATCTTTGATGAGCCCTGGGTCCACACCGAGCTCGTAGGAGGTGTCTTGGTGAATCTCATGGATATTCACCAGCAAGACATCCGAGGTTTTGTGGTGGATCACTTTCCAAATATCCACGACCCCCGCTTCGCGCTGGGGCTCCTCGGGAGAGAGAAATTCCAGCGAACACGGTGGTGGCATCCAGTTCAACGGTTTATAACTGCCCCCATCGGAGTGAATAAGGACGCTGCCATCACTTTTGAGCATGATGACTCTGGTGGCAAGAGGGAGGTGCGCACTGAGTCTGCCGGCGTAGTCCACGGAGCAGGTTGCAATAACAAGGCGCACAGAAACTGAGTCTAGGGCGTGGTGGACGGGGGCGCTGGGGGCCGAGCTGCCGGGGAGGCAAACAGGGATAAGCCGATCACCGCCACGACACACCACAGTGCCATTAGCAAGCCAATACTCTCACCCAACCCTCCGATCAGGGGTGGGCCAATGAGAAAAGCGGCATAGGCAACGGTTGCTACAGCGCTCACTCGGGCAGCGCTGTCTTTCGAGCTATCGGCGGCAGCGGACATTCCCACAGGGAAACCCAGGGAACTTCCGAGCCCCCACAACACCGTTCCAAGAGCACTGAGGGCGGGGATGGGCACAAGAATCACCACGGCAAGTCCCGCAATGGCCAGCACGGCAGACCCCTGCAGCACCGGAACCCTGCCAAAACGGTCCAGGACATAAACGCCACCGATGCGCCCTGCCAGCATGCCGAGGGTAAAGAATCCAAACCACAGAGCACCCGTGGCATTGCTCACCTCGCGACCATCCACCATGGCAAGCGCCAACCAATCGTTGGCCGAACCCTCCGCGAATGCCATGCCAAGCGCAATCAGACCGATAGCAAGGGTTCGGGGCTCTTTCCAGACCCTCAGACGATCGGCCAGAGTGCTCGAACCTGAGCTGCCTTCGCCGGAGCTTGTGGTCTGACGAACTTCGCCAACAACAACGAACAGGATTGGGGTAAGAACAAGTGCGACGGCGCTGGCGTGAAGTGCGAGCCCAATACCGAAGAAACTTGCCGCTGCCGCCGCGACAGCACCGGTCACGGTTCCAAGCGACCAGAACGCATGGAACCACGGCATGACGTTGCGGCCCAGTGCCTTCTCTACGGAGGCACCCTCCACATTCATCGCCACATCAGAGATGCTGTTTCCCGCGCCGGCGAGAATGATTGCGAAAAGGGTCAAGGGGTAGCTGGTGAACAGGGAGCTGCCAAGCCCAATTCCCGCAAGCCCCACCAGGCCGAGCAAGCCAAAAAACAGAATGGTGTTGCGTTGCCCAAGCCAGGCGATGATGTGGCTGGAGAACACCAAACCGGTCACCGCTCCGAGAGCCCCCGTGAACAGCAGGGCCGCGACTTCGGAAGTGGAAATTTCCAGCCCATCTCTCATCGCTGGCACCCGAGCCAGCCACGTCGAAAAACCCAACCCGTTAATAAAAAAGATGGCAAAGACCGCATTGCGCCACGACGGTGTCTGAATGATGTCAGCGCGTTGCACCGGCCACCATCCATCCGTCTTGCCTTGCTCGAAGCCCCAGGGTGAGAGCTCTTGAGCCAATGTAGCCGATGCCAAAGGCTGCCTGGAGGGCCAAGAGCCCCCCCAGGTTTACCCCGGAAACAGTCCACTCCACCAGGGAGGCGAGCCACAAAAACGGGACAAACATGGCCAGGTTGATGAGGCCGCTCAGAGCAAGGTAGCGTCCATCACCCGCCCCAATAAGGACCCCGTCAAGCACGAACACATAGGCCGAGAGGGGGAGGGTGAGAGCCAACAGAATCAGCACCGGCCAGAGCGCCCCCCGAACTCCCGCGTCAGAGGTCATCATCAGAGGCAGAAGGGGTGCAAGGAGTCCCATCCCTATGGCAAGTACCCCTCCGGCAAGAAAGCCCCATCGGACGAGCCGCCCGGTCACATGGCGCACATCGACCAGGTTCCCTGTGCCCAGGCCCAGGCCGATCAGTGCTTGGCCGGCAATAGCGAGGGCGTCCAGCGCTAAGGCCATCAAAGAAAACACGGTGAAGACGACGTGCCAGGCGGCAAGCTCCGGGGTTCCCATGCTGGTGGCCACCAAAACGGTGGCTACCAGGGCGACACGAAGGCTCAGTGTGCGAAGCAACAACCAGCCGCCCGATGCGGCAGATTGCCGGAGTCCCACGAGACCCGGTCGCGCTGTGGCCTGGTGGGTACGAGCCTCTTTGCCAAGCAGCACAATGAACACAGCCGCCATCGCCCACTGGGCAATCACGGTTCCCAGGGCAGACCCCACGAGGCCCAGGCCTAAGCCATAAATAAGAACGGCGTTCAGGGCAGCGTTGGCGCTAAACCCGGCGAGGGCAACATAGAGCGGCGTTTTGGTGTCCTGCAATCCGCGCAACACCCCGGTGGAGGCAATCACCAGCAGCATTGCCGGCAAACCCCACCACGACACCTGCAGATAATCGATTGCTCCCTGAGTGACCGGGGCACTTGCCGGAAAGAAACCCACCAGGGCGGGGGTAGCAATGTGGCCCAGTGTTCCGAGCACAACCCCGAGTCCAAGCGCCAACCACACCCCATCAATCCCGGCGCTAATGGCGCCTCGACGGTCGCCCGCCCCCAACCGCCGCGCCACAATCGGCGTGGTCGCGTAGGCGAGGAAGATCAGTAGCCCCACCACTGTGGTGATGATGGTGCTGGCAAGCCCCAGGCTTGCCAGCGTGGTTGCGCCCAGGTGACCCACCATCGCGGTGTCGGTCAGCAAAAAGAGCGGTTCGGCTATGAGGGCGCCGAGCGCGGGTAGCGCGAGCGCAAAAATTCGCCTGTCAAGAGAGTCCCATCGCACAGCCACACGCTACAACCAGCCAGGCCCAGGCTTGCAAGAATAGGGTTGAGGGGTGCATACCAGTGGAATAGAAACTTCAGAACGCGACCCGGCCATTCACCCCGGAGATGATCTCTATCTCCACATGAATGGTCGATGGTTGGACCGCTCGGATATTCCTGCCGATAAGTCCCGATTTGGGGCGTTCACGGTTCTTGCCGAGGAGGCTGAAAAAGCGGTGCAGGGCATCATCCAAGAGTCCGCTGCCGCTCCTGAGGGTTCTTCCGCGCGCAAAGTGGGGGATGTGTATGCGAGCTTTATGGATGAAAAGCGTATTGACGCTTTGGGTATTGCGCCCCTCAAGGCCCTGTTGGCGGAGGTGGAGAAGGCCTCAGGTGAGGGCATGGCGGCGCTCGTGAAAACTTTGGGCCGTTTTGAGCGCAAAGGGGTCGAAGGTCTCTGGCAGCTTTTTGTCGATAACGACCCGGGGGACCCCGAGCGTTACGTGATTTTTGTGGAACAGGGTGGCATTTCTCTTCCCGACGAGGCCTATTACCGGAGTGGCGATTTTGTTGCCATCCGCGAGGCTTTTGTGTCTCACCTGGAAAGAGTTTTTACTCTGGTGGGCGCGGAGGCTCCGAGCGAGCGTGCCATCCGGGTGATGCGGGTGGAAACTCTTCTTGCCTCCCACCACTGGGACAACGTCCGGTGTCGAGATGCTGAGGCCACGTATAACCCCTGGCGCTCGGAGCAGATGACACACACCCTTTCGTCTTTTCCTTTTGCTACGTGGTGCGAAGAGGCAGGAATCGCCCCGCGCATTGTGGATGAGCTGGTCATCCGTCAGCCGAGCTTCATCGAAGCCTTGGCCGGTGTCTGGGGAGAGCTCACACCTGACGAAGTTCGCGATTGGATGATGTGGAACACCATCAAAGCTTTTTCTCCGTACTTGAGCAAAGACATGGTGCAGGCGCACTTTGATTTCTTTGGCACCACGCTGTCGGGAACACCGACGATGCGTAAGCGTTGGAAACGTGGTGTGTCCTTTGTGGAGTCCATCATGGGCGAAGCGATAGGCGAGCTCTATGTCGCAAGACATTTTCCGCCAGAGTCGAAGGTCCAGATGGATGAACTTGTCGGGAAGCTGATGCTGGCCTATCGCCAGAGCATCACCGGCTTGGAGTGGATGAGCGAAGCGACCAAAGCGAAAGCACGGGAAAAGCTCGACACCTTTGTTCCCAAAATCGGTTATCCCGACACCTGGCGCGACTACAGCACGCTGCAGGTGAGCGCCACGGATCTGCTGGCTAATGTGCAGGCCGGCAACGAGTTCGAGTTTGCCAGGGAGTTGGGAAAGATTGGGGCTCCCCTGGATCGTGGGGAATGGTTTATGACCCCGCAGACCGTCAACGCCTATTACAACCCAGGCTTCAACGAAATCGTGTTCCCTGCAGCAATTTTGCAGTATCCGTTCTTTGATCCAGAACGGGACGCGGCCGCCAACTATGGAGCCATTGGAGCGGTGATTGGTCACGAGATTGGCCACGGCTTCGACGATCAAGGGTCACGCTTTGATGGCACCGGCCGGCTTCATAACTGGTGGAGCGACGAGGATAGGGCGGCGTTTGATGAGCGCACCAAAGATCTGATCACGCAGTTCAACGAACTTTCCCCCCGTGGCCTTGCCGGGCACACCGTGAATGGCGAGTTGACGATCGGGGAAAATATCGGCGATCTCGGTGGGCTCGCTATCGCCTGGAAGGCTTACCTTCTGTCCCTGGAAGGATCTGAGCCGCCGGTTGTTGAGGGAATGAGTGGCGCTGAGCGTTTTCTGCTGTCGTGGGCCCAGTCATGGAAGTTGGCGGTTCGCGAGGAAGAAGCACTGCGCTTGCTGCAGGTTGATCCGCACTCGCCCCCCGAGTTTCGATGCAACCAGATTGCTCGAAACCTGGACATTTTCTATGAAGCCTTTGGCGTGGGCGAAGATCACGCCATGTGGCTCGCACCAGAAAAGCGCGTCGGCATCTGGTAATCATAGGAAAATCCCGTTATCGTGGGAAGAGTACTTATACATTCCCAAATTGGAATACATATCGGAGGCGGTTATGAAAGGCAAGATTCTCTTCGTCTTTGGTCTAGTGCTGGGCTACGTGTTGGGTTCCCGTGCGGGCCGAGAGCGCTATGAACAAATCAGAGCGGGCGCAGGCAAGGTCTGGCACGACCCTCGTGTTCAACGACAGGTCCACCACGTCGAAGACTTTGTGAAAGACAAAGCCCCTGAGCTGGTTGACAAAGCAACGAGCGCCGCCTACAAAGTGGCTTCGAATGTTCGCTCCGCCAAGGAATCCACTAACGGAAAGCCTTAGGACACGTCGGGAATGTCAGAGCGAAGCTCGAAGTCTCGAGCTAAAGAGAAGGGCTTCTTCACGCTGGTCGCGGAAGTGCCCCACCTGATCGTGGAGTTGATTCGCGCCGAGCTGGAACTTCTGAAAACTGAGCTAGCGGCAAAGTTGAAGGCGACGGGAATTGCCATAGGGCTGTTTGCCGTGAGCTTGTCGCTAATCATGTTGGCCCTACTTTTGTTGATTTTCGCGGGAGTTTTTGGCCTCTCGCTTGTCTTGCCGCTGTGGGCGGCTGCTCTCATTGTGGCCGGAGCGACACTTGTGCTCGCCATCGTCTTCGCGGCGATAGGAGCGAGGGTTATGTCGGGAGCGAAATCTCCCAAGCCGGATGAGACAGTGGAGAGCATTCGCCAAGACATCCGGGTGATTCGAGGGGAAAGATAATGGCTCGCAAAGAGGTTCGGGATTTTGTCACCACAACCAGGGATGACCTGGGTGCGACGCTGGATGAAATTGAACACCGCCTGAGCCCTAAAGAACTGGGACGCCAGGGCGTCCATTGGGTTTCACGGTCGTATGACAAAAATCCCGTGGCCTGGCTGGTGGGTATCGGCGTGACCGCGGTGGGAAGCATCGCAGCAATTCTCTGGGCTCTCTCACGCGACGACTAAACGCCAACTTTTACGACGACGCGACCCCGGGTGAGCCCGGCGAGGACGCGTGGTGCGGATAACCCCGCTTCTGCCAGCGGGATGCTCTCTGAAACCAGGTCCCAGGGGAACTCCGGCGCCCGCTCTGCCCACCCAGCCCACAGAGCTTCTCGAACGTGGTGAGGTTGGGTGACCGAGTTCACCCCCACCAGACTGACTCCTCGAAGAATGAAGGGCATTACGGTGGTGGGAAGATCGGATCCGCCTGCTAAGCCGCACGCAACCACCGCCCCACCGGACTGCGTGGAAGCAAGCAGGGTGGCCAAGAGCCGCGCTCCCACTTGATCAATGACACCGCTGTAGCGCTCAGGCAACAAAGGTTTCCCTTGGTCGACCAAAACTTCTTGCCGAGACACTACCTCCGTTGCCCCAAGAGCGTGGAGGTAGTCGGTCTCATCGGTGCGGCCCGTGATGGCTGTTACTCGAAAACCGGCCTGGGCGAGAAGAAAGACGGTAAAGGATCCGACGCCGCCAGCAGCTCCGGTGACAGCAATCGGCAGCGACGCTGTCGCTGGTGTGACGCCCGCCCGTTCCAGGGCTTGGAGGCTGAGCGCGGCAGTGAATCCCGCTGTTCCAAGCGTTGCGCCCTGGGCAGTGGTAATTCCTCCGGGAAGGCGCAGAACATGGTCAGCCTGTGCGATGAGGGTGGAGGCAAGACCACCGTGGCGCGTTTCTCCATACCCCCAGCCGGTCAGCACGACCCGGTCGCCCGGTGCGAAACGAGAATCCTTGCTGGAGCGCACCTCGCCCGTTGCGTCAATTCCCGGTATCAGCGGAGTGGTTCTAGCCACACCGGCTGAGCCCTCGAGGGCGAGGGCGTCTTTGTAGTTGAGGGCAGAGTAGGCAACCGTTATCTCGAGGTCGCCCGTGCCCAGTTCCGAACGAGCAATGTCTTCCCGCAGCGACGAGGACAGCTGGCCGGAACCATCGCCGAAGATCCACCACCCACGGGTGTGGCTAGCCAAAGAGCATCGCCGCTGCGTCGTAGCGATCTGCGGGGACAGTTTTGAGATCACCGAGAGCTTCCGCGAAGTCGACTCTGACAATTTCCGTGCCGCGAAGGGCGACCATGTGGCCCCACTGCTCATCGTTGACGAGGTTAACGACGCTCATTCCGAACCGGGTCGCAAGGACCCGGTCAAACGCACTGGGTGTGCCACCGCGCTGAATGTGACCGAGGGTGGTGGCTCGCGTTTCAATTCCGGTAGCTTCCTCGATCATGGGGGCAAGAACGTCGCCGATCCCACCCAGGCGGGGCCGCCCGAAAGCATCCAGTCCACGTTCCGAATGGGGATCATTCATGGTGTCAAGGACGAACCCTTCAGCGACCACAACAAGGGGAGCTCTTCCACGGTCAGCGGCCGAGCGCACCCAGTGAATGATCTCTTCCATGCTGGTTTTGCGCTCGGGGATTAAAATAACGTGAGCGCCGGCGGCCATGCCCGAATGAAGGGCAATCCAGCCAACGTGACGCCCCATGACTTCAGCCACCATGCAGCGGGAGTGGGAATCACCGGTGGTGCGCAACCGGTCCATCGCTTCGGTGGCAATACTGATGGCGGTGTCAAAGCCAAAGGTGAAGTCCGTGCCATTGAGGTCGTTGTCGACCGTTTTGGGCACACCCACAATCGGTATTCCTGCATCGCTCAGTTCTTTGGCAGCGGCAAGGCTGCCTTCGCCTCCGATGGCGATAATGGCGTCAATGCCATTGTCGGCGAGGACCTCTTGGACGCGTTCCACGCCACCGTAATCGAAAGGGTTGGTGCGCGAGGTGCCAAGGATGGTGCCGCCCTCTTTGGAGATGCCCTTCACTTCGTGTCGGGTGAGAGGCATCATGTCTGCCTCACACAGACCTTTATAGCCACCGACAAAACCGACAAACTCGTGGCCGTGAACGCGGGTTCCTTTCAGCACGGCCGCCCTGATCACAGCGTTCAGGCCCGGGGCGTCACCACCGCTTGTCAAAACCCCAATTCTCATACTGTCCATTGTGGTGCCTGGCGAGAAGAGGAGACGACCGAAGTCCTCTGAAGCTTCATAGGAAAAACCAATGATTTTCATAGAATCCCGGCATACTGTAGAGGTGTCCGAACGTTTTACCTGAAACTAATGAAGGAGAAAACAATGGCCAAGAACACGGAAACCGCGCCTGCCGCTGAACCTGAAGCTGGTGTCGCTGCGGCCACCTCGACCGTTCCGGTGGAATACCCAGGGAGGACCATGGGAGTCGTAGCCCTCGTGCTGTCCTTCTTCTTTCAAGTCCCGGCCCTCGTCCTCGGAATTATTGCCTGGCTGTGGTCAAGCAAAGCAGGCGTCTCTAACGTGCCCGCGAAGGTTGCTGTCGCCGTGAGTGCGGTCCTGATGCTTCTGGGCCTGCTCGCACTGATTGGCTGGATTGTTTTGATCGCCGGCGCAGTGGATGGGGTATTTGACCTCGATGGTTTTGACCAGATGGGCCGCGGCTTCCTTCGAAGCTAAGACCCAAACACCGGACCGGGGAGCGCGCTCACAAAAGCTGCGCTCCCCTTTTTTTCCTGAGATGCGCTCTCAGGCCCGCACCCCCTACGCTTTTCACTATGGCGTCAGCATCGAAAACATCATCCCGTTTACCCAAACCCTCAGCCAGTATTGCCGTGGCGCATTCGCTGGAGGACGAATCTGTCCAAATGGTGCGGACGTGGCTTGACAGAGCCGCAGCCCTCCATCGCAAGCCTGACGGGTCATCGGAGCGGCTTGCCGGTGTGTTGAAGGACCCACAGGGGCCCGCCTTCGCCCTCGGTTTTGTGGATCGAGTTGCGCGTCCCGAAGACCTCGCCGTGGCAGCGAGAAATTTCCGGGAACTGTCACGAGACATCCCCGGATTTTTGCCCCCCGTGCTTCGCTTCTTGATTAAGGTCGGGGGGTTCTTTGCGCCTCTTCTGCCAGGGATTGTTGTTCCCATCGCGCGCTTCGCACTCAAAACCCTAATCGGCCACCTCATCATTGATGCGAGTGACAGAAGGTTGACTAAGTCGCTCAAGCATTTGACCCGCAACGGCGACCGGTTAAACATCAACCTGCTCGGCGAAGCCGTGCTGGGTGATGAAGAGGCTGACCGCCGGCTCGCCGGCGTTTCCGCTCTTATTGCGCGCGACGACGTGGACTACGTTTCGGTCAAAGTGTCGTCCGTGTCGAGCCAGCTGTCCATGTGGGCATACGACGAAACGGTAGAGCGGGTCGTCACACGACTTATTCCTCTCTATCAGCAGGCTGCAGCCACCACCCCGCCGACGTTTATTAACCTCGATATGGAGGAGTTCAAAGACCTCGATATGACCATTGAGGTGTTCGAGCGCGTCCTGGGCGACCCCGCCCTGCTCCACTACACCGGAGGAATCGTTCTGCAGGCCTATCTGCCCGACGCCTTCGAGGCCATGAAGAGGATTAACGCCTTCGCGACCAAGCGACGTGGCGCCGGGGGCGCACCGGTCAAAGTGCGCGTGGTGAAGGGCGCAAACCTCCAGATGGAGCAGGTCGATGCCGCCATCCACGACTGGCCACTGGCCGTGTTGCCCTCAAAGCAGGCCAGCGACACCAACTACAAAAGAGTTGTGGAGTGGTCTCTGACGCCTGCTCGCACCGATGCCGTTCGCATTGGGGTCGCCGGCCACAACCTTTTCGATGTCGCCTTTGCACACTTGTTGGCACAACACCGCGGCGTGTCTGCCGGTGTGGACTTCGAGATGCTGATCGGCATGGCTCCCGACCAGGCTGATGCCGTGCGGGAAACCGTCGGTCAGCTGCTGCTCTACACGCCTGTGGTGCATCCGAAGGAATTCGATGCGGCTGTGGGGTATCTGGTGCGCAGGCTTGACGAAAACGCGAGCCCTGAAAACTTTATGTCGGCCGTATTCGATCTTCACGACAACGCCGAGGTTTTTCAGCGCGAAGAGAACCGCTTTCGGGGATCGCTAGCCGCCCTGACTTCCAGCGCGCCCGCGTCGCATCGGGTGCAAAACCGTCTCGCGGTTTCTGGCTCTGCCTCGGAGCCCGGTGGCCCTTTCCACAACGAAGCCGACACGGACCCGTCGATTGCGACCAGTCGCGAATGGGCCGACCAGATTCGCCGGCTTGCGGGCTCGGCCGCGGGAGCGAAGCTTGGTAAAGCGTCTTTGGCGAAAGGCGCCATCGCCGAATCCTTGGGGCCCATCACCGGGGGTATTGCCGTTGATGATGTGGTGGCCAGGGGTCGCAAAGCGGGGGCGGCGTGGGCAAAAAAACCCGCGGCAGAGCGGGCCCGGATTCTATTGGCAGCTGCCGACCAACTGGGTGCCCAACGCGCCAAGCTTCTCGCCGTGATGATGCAGGAGGCAGGAAAAACCCTTCAGGAAGGCGACCCCGAGGTCAGCGAAGCCATCGACTTCGCGCGCTACTACGCCCAGCTTGCGATGGAACTTGAAGAGGTCGACGGTGCCGTCTTCCACCCTTCACGCTTCACCTTGGTGACACCGCCGTGGAACTTTCCGGTCGCTATCCCTGCGGGTTCTGTGCTCTCGGCGCTTGCCGCGGGGAGTGCCGTGGCCATCAAGCCAGCGCCTCAGGTGCGGCGCTGTGGCGCGGTGATGGTGGAAGCCCTGTGGGCTGCCGGGGTGCCCAAAGATGTCCTTCAACTGATTGACATTGAGGAGGGCCAGATCGGCCACGGGTTAATTTCTCACCCCGGGGTTGACCGCCTGATTCTTACCGGTGGGTTTGACACGGCCAAGCTGTTTCGTTCCTGGCGGGCAGACCTTCCGCTGCTTGCAGAGACCAGTGGCAAGAATGCCCTGATTGTTACCCCGAGCGCCGACTTTGATCTCGCGGTGGCTGATGCGGTGAAGAGTGCTTTTGGTCACGCGGGGCAAAAGTGTTCGGCGGCAAGCCTGCTTATTCTGGTCGGATCGGTGGCCACCTCGGAGCGTTTCCGTCGCCAGCTAATGGATGCGATTACCACTTTGCGGGTGGGCTATCCCGAAGACCCCGAATCTGTGATGGGCCCTGTGATAGAACCGCCAGGCGGCAAACTGCGCTGGGGTCTGACCAACCTGGGCAAAGGCGAAACGTGGCTACTAGAACCCAAAGCCCTCGATGATTCCGGTCGTCTGTGGTCGCCGGGGCTTCGAACAGGAGTGAAGGCTGGTAGCGAGTTCCACCAGACCGAATACTTTGGCCCGGTCCTTGGCATCATGACGGCAAAAAACCTCGATGAAGCCTTGGCGATGCAAAACGGCGTGGACTACGGCCTCACCGCGGGTATCCACTCGCTTGACCCGAAAGAAGTCGAGCACTGGCTTTCCAGGGTTCAGGCAGGCAACTGCTATGTCAACCGGGGAATCACCGGCGCTATTGTTCGCCGGCAACCCTTTGGTGGGTGGAAAAAGTCGAGTGTGGGACCGGGCGCCAAAGCCGGAGGCCCGAACTACCTCTTCGGCTTGGGCTCTTGGACACGACAGGTTGCCACCGCGGGTGTTGCAGAAAACGACATCGATCCGGCTCTGCTTCGGATTGCACAAAGTGTCACCGGCACGAGCGAAGAACACGATTTCCTTCGACGCTCGCTCTCTAGCGATCACGTGGCCTGGACCAGTGTCTACGGGGTGTCAGAAGATCCCAGTGGGGTCGGAGTCGAGCGCAACGTGTTTCGCTACCACCCTCGTGAGCTAACACTTCGCGCAGGAGGGTTTGTCTCTGTGGCTGATGTCGTCCGAGTGCTGCTCGCTGGCATGCGGGCGGGAGCAACGATCCACCTTTCCATCGCGGCCCCACTGCCTGTCGAGGTACTCGCCCAATTGCGCCAGGCCCCCCAGCATCTCGGGTCGCTTGGCGAGTATGAGGTCGAACCCGAGCGTGATTTCGTTCTCAGAGCGGCCTCTGCCCTGCCGGAGCGCATTCGTCTGCTGGGCAGCAGAGCAGACGCCCTTGCTGTTGCCTTTGATGGCGCCCCAGAGGTCGCCATTTATGGCGATGAGGTCACCGAGAGTGGACGTGTGGAGATGCTTCCCTTTGTGAAAGAGCAAGCGGTGTCTCTGACGGCTCACCGTTTTGGCGCCCCCGACCCTCGAATGAGTGAGCTACGAATTTAGGTGCCGGGTGCGTGAATCAGGCGTGAAAGCACGATCGAGCTTTTGGAGTGATTGACGTTTGGCCCGCGGCGCACACGCTCAATAGCTTGCTCGAGGGCCCCAATGTTTTGTGCCCTCATATGGACGATCGCATCCGCATCACCGCTGACCGTTCCCGCGCTGATGACCTCGGGAATCTCTGAAAGTAGGCGTTGCAATTCTGTCGGGGAGACAGTTCCTTGGCAAAAAAGTTCGACATACGCTTCCACGGAAGGCCCATCCACTGTGGGGTCAACAACGATGGTGAAGGAGTGAATCAACCCCTCGGCGACCAACTTGTCGACGCGACGTTTAACGGCGGAGGCGGAAAGCCCCACCACACCACCAATATCCCCATAGTTGGCGCGGGAATTGTGGCGAAGCTGCGCAATAATCTGTGAGTTGACAGCGTCCATTTCCCCACTATACGCAATAAAACACCGCAATAATGCTTATGTTCGCTGAATATCCGCGGATTATCACGTAAAACTAGCGTTCGGTGCGTGTCAGACTGTATGGATGGTGACACTAACAGCGCCCGCAGAGGTTTCCCCAAAAGTGACGGCCCGGACCACACCCACGGTCTTGATGTGTCGACCGGAGTTCTTCACCGTGAGCTACCGCATCAATCCGTGGATGCACCCGGAAGAGCCCACGGACACCTCGCTCGCCGTCCAGCAGTGGAGCGCCCTCTATGACACCTACCTGAGGCTGGGGTTCACCGTGCAGCTGATTGATCCTCTTCCCGGTCTTCCCGACATGGTCTATGCCGCCAACGGCGGCTTCGTTCTTGAGGGCATTGCCTACGGTGCAAAGTTTCATCACGCCGAGCGGGCCCCGGAAGGGCCCGCCTATATGGACTGGTTTCACGACCACGGTTTCGAGGTTCATGAGCCCACAGAGGTAAATGAGGGCGAAGGCGACTTCCTGCTCGTGGGAGATGTCATTCTGGCTGCCTCCGGTTTTCGAAGCGACACCCCGAGCCATCACGAAATTTCTCGCGTGTATGGGCGTGAGGTGGTGTCTCTTCAACTGATCAACCCCAGCTTTTATCACCTCGACACGGCACTCGCCGTGATTGATTCAGAGACCATTAGCTATCTGCCAAGCGCTTTTGATGAGGCATCGCTGCAGATTCTTCGCACCAGGTATCCCGATGCCATCATTGCCACCGAAGAGGACGCAGCGATTCTCGGTCTCAACTCCTTCAGTGATGGCCACAACGTGGTTATCGCAGAAAAAGCGGTCACTTTCGCGACCGATCTTCGAGCACGTGGTTACAACCCCATCGGGGTTGACCTGTCTGAGCTTTTGCTCGGTGGCGGTGGCGTGAAGTGCTGCACTTTAGAGTTGAGGGCATAATGAAGCGCACCACAACCGCCCGCATCCTAGAAACGGAACAGGAGTCTCTCACCAGAAACTACAACCCTCTTCCGGTGGTGGCGGCGAGCGCCAAAGGCGCGTGGGTCACCGATGTTGAAGGAAAAAAGTATCTGGATTGTCTTGCGGCCTACTCTGCTGTCAACTTTGGACACGGCAACCCCACTCTTATCCGTGCAGCCAAGAAGCAACTGGGTCGCGTCACCCTCACCTCGCGAGCGTTTTCTCACGACCAGCTCGGGCCTTTTGCGAAGGAGCTGGCTGCGCTTTTGGGTATGGAAATGGTTCTTCCCATGAACACCGGCGCCGAAGCGGTAGAAAGTGCTGTGAAAATAGCGCGGGCCTGGGGTTACCGGGTGAAAGGCGTGGCTGCCAACGCGGCAAACATTATTGTTGCGGCGAATAACTTCCATGGCCGGACCATCTCGATTGTCAGTTTTTCCGACGATGACAGTTCACGCAAAGATTTTGGACCCTTCACTCCGGGTTTTGTGACAGTGCCCTTTGGCGACATTGACGCGCTGAAAGCCGCCATCGATGACAACACGGTGGCTGTGTTGCTGGAACCCATTCAGGGCGAAGCAGGAATCATCACTCCACCAAAGGGGTATCTGAAGAAGGTACGTGCGCTGACCACCGCGAAAAACGTATTGATGGTTGCGGATGAAATCCAGTCGGGCCTGGGGCGGACGGGTGCGACCGTGCAGTGCGCGAACGAAAAAGTGGAGCCTGATCTCTATATTTTGGGCAAAGCACTCGGCGGGGGTATTGTTCCGGTCAGTGCTGTGGTGGGCAAGAAAACCGTGATGGGTGTGCTCAAGCCCGGTGAACACGGTTCCACTTTTGGCGGGAACCCTCTGGCTGCAGCGGTGGGGCTTGCGGTGGTGCGAATGCTTGCTAAAGGCGACATGCAAAAGCGCTCTGCGCGCTTGGGTAAACATCTCCACAAACGCCTTGACGCCCTCACAGGCAAAGGTATCCTCGCCGTTCGGGGCGTGGGCCTGTGGGCAGGCATCGATATCGATCCTGAGCTTGCGACCGGCAGGGAGGTGTGTGAAGCCTTGATGGCTAAAGGAGTTTTGGCAAAAGACACTCACGGCTCCACCATCCGCCTCGCGCCCCCCATTATCGTGTCGAAGAAAGACCTCGATTGGGGAATTGACCAGCTGGAGAAAGTTCTTGCGCAACTTCGTTCCCACTAATTTTCCCCAAACCCTTGGCATCGATGTCGTGGTGGGTTAACCTGGGGTCTCCCCCGCGTGCTGAATGACCACACGCTGTCGTCTCTTAAGGAGAACAATGCATTCTTTCGCGCGTGCCAAAACCCTGTCCCTTGTTCTGGTTGCCTCCTTCGCTGTGGCTGGCTGTGCGCCTTCGGCGGAGGAGACCCCCGAAGTTAGCCCTGCACCGGCCCCGGAAAGTTCCAGCGAGGAAGTCGCTGTGGAACCTGAGGCCGACAACTACGTGATCATGTATTCCGGCCGTGAAGAGAGCCTCGTTCAGCCGCTGATTGATATCTTCACCGAGCAGACCGGAATTGATGTTGATATCCGGTATGCCGGAACCTCTGAACTGGCCGCGCAAATTTTGGAAGAAGGCACGCAGAGCCCCGCTTCCGTGTTCCTCTCCCAAGATGCGGGCGCTCTGGGTGCGCTTGCCGATGCGGGGCTCTTTGACACCCTGCCCGCGGACATCACCTCCCGGGTAGACCCGGCCTTCACCTCGCAGGATGGTACCTGGATTGGCGTGACGGGTCGCGCCCGAGTGGTGGCCTACGACTCCGAGGCGGTCACGGAATCAGAACTTCCCCAGTCTGCTGACGAGATTGTCGGCCCGCAGTGGTCGGGCAAAGTGGGCGTCGCCCCTGCAAACGCGAGTTTCCAGTCGTTTGTCACCGCTTACCGGGTGTTGAAGGGTGAGGCCGCAGCCGATCAGTGGGTGTCGGGTCTTGTAATCAACGATCCCCAAATCTTTGAAAAAAACAGTGCCATTCTTGAAGCCGTCAACGCTGGCGAGGTTCCTCTGGGGCTCATCAACCACTACTACTGGTATCGGATGGAGGCCGAGCGCGGAGCAGAAAACATGAGGGCTCGGCTGCACTTCACCGAGGCCGGTGACCCCGCTTCAATTGTGAATGTCGCAGGGGCAGGAATCCTCAAGGCGCAAAGCTTCGATCTGGATGCGTATGAGTTGGTTGCCTTTCTCGTGTCTGATCTGGCGCAAGAATATTTTGTGGCCACGACTTTTGAATACCCCCTCGTTCCAGGAATTGCTTCCCCTGCGGGATTGCCTGCGCTTGCAGATTTGGCCGTGGCTGACTTTGATCTTTCCGACTTGAGCACCCTCGCTGACACCCAGGAAATTCTGCGAAAGTATGGGTTGATTTTCTAAACCCCGAGAGGGCCCAAGAAGGGTAGTCGTGGAGAAGGTTCGCGGGAAAGAAAAGCCTCGCCTGTGGCTTGTTCTTTCTGCCACCGTGGCGATAGCGGTCGTTTCCATCCCCCTGGTGTACCTGGTGGCTCGAGGTTCAGAGTTATCTGCTGGGCAAATCCTTCAAGTGCTCTCGAGGCCACGTGTCGGGGAACTGGCGCTCAACACGGTGGGCCTGAGTCTTGCGGTGTCTGTCACTGCGGTGGTGCTTGGAACCGCTATTGCCGGAATATTAACCCGGGTGCGCCTGCGGTACGGCAAGACACTGCTGTTGATATCCGCCCTTCCTTTGGCCGTTCCCTCCTATCTGGCCTCCTATGGGTGGTTGGTGGCGGTGCCTGGTTTGCAAGGCTTTATTCCGAGCTACGTGTTGCTGACCGCCGTGACCGTGCCCTACGTGACCCTTCCTGTGGCGGCGGCACTTCGGGGCACTTCGGCCGACGGTGAATCGGTGGCGCGCACGCTTGGCTTGGGACCTATCAGGGCTTTTGCCAGCGTCACCTGGCCGCAGGTGCGACCCGCCGCCGTAGCGGGCGGGCTGCTTGTTTTTCTCTACACGCTGAGCGATTTCGGTCTTGTGGCCATGCTTCGGTATGAAACCTTGACCTGGGGAATTCAGCAGGCGTATGCCGCAAGCTTCGATCGGTCCCAAGCCGCAATTTTGGCTTTGCTCCTGGTGGTTATCGCCTTGGTCGTGGTCATTGCGGAGCGCGGCGCACGAAGGCAGGTGCGAAGGACGACCGCGACACACATCTCCACCGAAATGATCAGTGCTCCGTGGCGCACTGTCGCACTCGCCCTGGTGGCATTGCCTCCGGTGGTGGGGGTTCTTATTCCCTTGGGCGGGCTTGGTGTCCGGCTGGTGGGGGCAGAGACCATTCGTGAGGTTGATCTTTCCAGGCTCGCACTGGCCACCGGGGTGACGGTGGGAGCATCGGCGCTGGCGGCCATCGTGGCGTTGATCATTGCGTTGCCCCTGGCGGCACTCGCTGCGAGGTATTCAAACAGATGGGTGGGTGTTTTGGAGACGCTCGGTTATCTTCCCCACGCCGTTCCAGGAATTGTGGTGGGGCTCTCGCTCGTATTCTTTAGTTTGTCGGTTGTGCCTGCGCTGTATCAGACAATGGTGGTGTTGGTCTTTGCCTACGCCGTGTTGTTTATGCCCAAAGCCCTGGGCACGGCACGAAGTAGCATCGAAAGTGTTTCCCCCGATTTGATTAGCGTGGCGCGCACTTTGGGGTCCAGCCCGCTGCGGGCATGGGCGCGTGTGACGTTGCCCTTGGCCCTTCCCGGGTTCGGGATTGGCGCGCTTTTGGTGGCAATCACCACCATGAAAGAGTTGCCGGCAACACTGCTGCTTCGCCCGACCGGGGTGAACACGTTGGCCACAGAGTTGTGGAGTCGAACCTCGGCGGGGGAATTTGGCGCAGCGGCCCCCTATGCCGCCGTCCTTGTTTTGGTTGCAGCAATTCCTGCGATGATTCTTTCTGGTGTGCGCTCGGTAGCGAAGGAGGAGATGTGACAACACTGCGTTTGAGTGGCATCACCGTGTCCTATGGGACCAGGTGCGCCCTCGATGAGGTGTCCCTGGTTGTCCCCTCCGGCTCCCTGGTGGCTATTTTGGGCCCCTCCGGCTGCGGTAAAACAAGCCTGTTGATGGCTATCGCTGGACTGCTCCCGCTGGAGGGAGGGTCCATCATGGTGGGTTCGAGGGAGCTCTCGGGTTCGAAGAAAAGCGTCCCCCCCGAACAGCGAGGAATCGGGTGGGTCCCCCAAGAAGCATCGCTTTTCCCCCATCTCAGTGTGGGAGACAACATTGGGTTTGGCATGTCCAAAGGCAGACGCCGTAACGAGCGAGTGGAAGAGCTCACCAAGCTGATTGGGTTAGAGGGGTTTGGGGAACGGTCTCCCGCTCAACTTTCTGGAGGCCAAGCCCAGCGCGTTGCTCTTGCCAGGGCCCTGGCCCCCTCGCCTGATGTCCTGCTGCTTGATGAACCCTTTGGCGCACTCGACAGTGTTCTTCGACATTCACTTGCGCGAGATGTCGCCCGGGTGTTGCGCGAGGAAGACACGACGGCGATCTTGGTCACTCATGACCGTGAAGAAGCCCTTGATATTGCCGACTGGGTTGCGGTGATGGACCAGGGCCGCATTGTTCAAGTGGGCACACCGGTGGAAATTTATGAATCCCCCTCCACCCCGTGGGTTGCGTCCTTTGTGGGAGACACCGTGGAACTGAGCGGTGTGTGGCGCAGTGACTCACTGGATTGCACACAGTGCGGTTCTCAAGAATTCTGTGGACCCGGGGAAAACAGGCCTGGTTGCACAGGGCATGTGATGTGTGCGCTGGGGGATGTGGCGGCGACAGCAAAAGGTGTGGAGCCACGCGATGGGGACACGGTTCGGGTCGTTGTTCGACCCGAATGGTTGGTGCCCTCCTCGTCATCCGGTGTTCCCGCCACCGTGCGGGGAGTTTCCTATGCGGGCCATGATGCTCTCGTGGAATTCGATTTAACGGGCCACCCCGAGCGCGTTCGCGCTCGTATTGCCGCACCATTTCTGCCCTCCGTCGGTCAAGGCTTCCACCTGGCACTGCGCCACCCGGCGCTTGTTTTTCCGGCTCATCCCCAGAACGCAGCGTTACTCTAGGATCGTGAACCGCGCCAGTGTGTACCGGAGCTCCTCGGTGTTGAGTGAGGAAATTCTTGCGGGCGTGCGCGCTCGAGCCCCCGGGTATGACCAACGCAATGAGTTTTTTCATGACGATCTCGCCATCCTGCGCGAAGCCGGGTATCTGAAACCCCGGCCGCTGTCTCAAATGCTTGCCGATCAACGCTTGCTGGCTGCCCACGCGCCGGCGACAGCACTGGGTGTGGGAATGCATTTGACCTGGATGGGTGTCGCCAGGGACATGGTCGCAGGCGGGGCCGGGGAGTTCTCCTGGATTCTGGATGAGGGCCACGCGGGGGAACTTTTTGCTTTTGGTGTGAGCGAACAGGGCAACGACCGAGTGCTTTCTGATTCGACCACCGAGGTCACCCACACGCCTGAGGGATTTGCGTTTAGGGGAACCAAGATTGCGGTGTCCCTCTCGCCAGCGTGGACGCGGTTGAGTCTGCTGGGTCGAATGGGTGATGAGATGGTGCATGGGTTTATTACCCGGGATCAGGATCATTGGTCACAGACCCCGGACTGGGACACGTTGGGAATGCGGGCAACCCAGAGTTACACCACACGTTTGGATGGTGTGGTGGTCTCACCCAAGAGAATGGTCAGGCGTTTGCCCGTGGGCGCTAACGCCGACCCTTTCACTGTCGCGGTATTCCAAAACTTTTTACTCCTGGTCTCGAGTGTGTATGCGGGCATTGCCGATCGGGCTCTTGAACTTGCACTTGGCGCTGCGAAAGATAAGCAGCTCGCGTTTGGTGACACCCGTCGCCACAGTGATGATCCCGATATTCGGTGGCGAGCAGCAGAAGCGGCCATGACGGTGGATGCGCTGGGACCCCAACTGGCCATGTATGCCAGCTATGTGGATGATGGGCGTGAACCTGAGAGCAACTGGTTTCGGTTGCTCTCAGGGCTCAAACATCAGAGCGTGGAAGGGGCCAGGCGGGTGGTTGATCAAGCGATGCGGATCGCGGGGGGAAGTGGCTATCGCCACACCCACGAACTGAGTCGACTGCAACGCGATGTGCTGGCAGGGATCTATCACCCCAGTGATCCTGAAGCCGTTCACCATACGGTCGCAGCTGATTTATTTGGGGCACTGCCCTAGAACCTTGCACCTGACCTCACCTACGATTGAGCCATGCCCTCCACGCCGCGCGTTGATGATCACTTTGTTGATGGTTTCGGTGTCACCATTCACTACCACCGTTGGTCGCCACAGACCAGGCAAAGAGGAATCGTTCAACTTGCTCACGGTTTAGGGGAGCATGCCCTGCGCTACGAAGCACTGGTGGCAGCGCTGGTCGCAGAGGGCTACGAAGTGTGGGCTGACGAGCACCGGGGCCACGGCGCCACCGGGCTCGAACAGTGGTCGGGCGATTATCGCAAACTGGGCAAATTGGGTCCCGGGGGCATGCCCGCCACCGTTGCCGCCGTTGTGGCTTTTACCTCTCTGATCCGTCGGGAGAGCCCTGATCTCCCCCTGTTTTTCCTCGGCCACAGCTGGGGTTCCATCATCGGTCAAATCATTCTCAACCAGGGTGGTTCGAGCAATTATGCCGGCGTGATTCTCACGGGGACGGCCTATCGAATGCCAGGCTCCATGAATGCGGGGGATCTCAATGCCCGCCATGAGCACCTCGGTGAAACCGGTGCAGAATGGCTCAGTCGAGATGGCGCCGTGCATGAGGCATGGAAAACCGACCCGCTCACGTTTGTGGCCAACACGATGAAGCTTTTTGGCCCCCTTGATTCGGCCAGGCTGCTGGGCCGGCCGAAAGAACTAGCCACCGATATTCCGATTCTGATCATGATTGGATCTGATGACTCTCTGGGTGGGGAAAAGAGCGTGAAGAAGTTAGCCGATGCCTATGTGGCCAAAGGTGCAACCGATGTGGAACTCATTGTGTATGAGGGCGCCCGGCACGAAGTATTCAACGAAACCAACCAAGAGGATGTTCGCAGCGATCTTCTTGCGTGGCTCACCAGGCACCTCACTGCTGTGAGCGCATAGGGTTTGGGAGTGCACGCCGAATATAAGGTCCCCGGCGGGAAACTCGTTGTCGTCGACATTGAGCTCGACAATCAGCGCATTGTGTCGTGCAGTGTCGCGGGGGATTTCTTTCTTGAACCCGACGATGCGCTCGAGGACATTAACCGCGCCATCATCGGCCTGCCAGCGAGCGCTTCGGCAGAAGATATCGCTGCTCGCGTTCGATTAGCACTGGGTTCTGAGGTTGTCATGATGGGCTTTTCGCCTGACTCCATCGGCACGGTCGTTCGCCGAGCACTCACCGGTGCCACCGATTTCACCCACTACACCTGGGGGTATGTGAAGCCCCAACCGCTGGAGCCTCTCCACCAGATGGCGCTGGATCAAGTTCTTGCAGAAGAAGTCGGTGCGGGCCGCCGCGGTCCCACACTCAGGCTGTGGGAATGGGCGAAACCTGCGGTCGTAATAGGGAGCTTTCAGTCGCTCAAGAACGAGGTCGACATGGATAACGCCCATGCCTACGGCATGGAAGTTGTGCGAAGGGTCAGTGGCGGCGGGGCAATGTTTATGGAGCTTGGCACCGCCATTACCTATTCCCTCTATGCGCCCTCGGAGTTAGTCTCGGGGATGAGTTTCCAAGACTCTTACGCTTTTCTGGACGACTGGGTGATTCAGGCGCTTCGCCACCTGGATATTGATGCGAGCTATCAACCCCTCAACGACATCACCAGCCCCCAGGGCAAAATCGGCGGAGCAGCACAAAAACGTTTTGGCAGCGGAGCGGTACTCCACCACGTCACCATGTCGTATGACATGGATGGCGATCGGATGGTTGAGGTGCTGCGCATTGGGCGCGAAAAAATCAGCGATAAAGGTGTCCAGAGCGCCAATAAAAGGGTGGATCCTCTCAAAGCCCACACCGGTCTTTCCAAATCTGCCATCGAAGACCACCTGGTCGACACGTTCACCGGGCTGTTTGGGCTGGAGGATGGCCCCGTGACCTCAGAGGAACATGCCAAAGCGCGCGCGCTGGTCGAAGAGAAGTTTTCTACCCCAGAATGGTTGCATCGGGTTCCGTGAGTGTTCCCGGCCCCCTCCATCGGCGGTTGCGCCTGCGCTCCGTAATCCTGTCTTTCTCCCTTGCGGTGGTGTTGGTGGGTGCGGTGATTGCCTCAGCGGTAATTGGCCAGCTCGCCGTCTCACCGGGAGATGTTATTGGATCGATCCTGCGGTGGTTAGGGATCGAAACTTCCCTCGCGCCGGAGGATCCCGTGATCGAGGCAACCCTGCAGGTGGTGCGCTTTCCTCGGATCGTGATGGCGCTCGCCGTGGGGGCTGCCCTCGCCGTGGCGGGCGCGCTGATGCAAGCGGTGTTTGGTAACCCTCTGGCGGAACCCGGGGTGGTCGGTGTGTCCGCCGGGGCAGCGCTTGGCGCATCAACGGCCATCGTTTTTGGAATCTCCGCGAGTGGTGGAGGGGTGGCCGTTCTTGCGTTCCTCGGGGGATTGGGAGCAACACTCCTGGTCTATGCGGTTGCGCGAGCAGGTGGTCGCACCGAGGTGGTCACCCTGCTGCTCACCGGTATCGCCATTAATGCTTTTGCCCAGGCCGGTTTGGCCTTTATTTTGTTCATTGCCGATACAGCAAGTCGTGAACAGATTGTGTTTTGGCAGTTGGGTTCTCTCGCAGGGTCGTTGTGGTCTGAGGTGGTCATCGTGTTGCCGGTGCTGGTCATTGGCACCGTCTTGGCCGTACTGATGGCTAACCGGTTAGACCTTTTGGCATTGGGTGAGCGCAATGCTCGCCACTTGGGTGTCGATGTGGAGCAGCTACGGATTCTGGCCATTATCTTGGTGGCACTGTTGACCGGTGTTGCCGTTGCCTTCGCGGGGATTATTGCGTTTGTGGGGTTGGTCGTTCCCCACATTATTCGGATGGCTTTGGGCCCCGCCCACCGGGGGCTGCTTATCGCCAGCGCTGTGGGCGGGGGGGCTCTGCTCGCCATTGCGGATCTCCTCACCAGGACGCTGGTTCCGGGTGCAGATTTACCCATCGGTATGCTGACCGCCCTGATTGGCGGCCCGTTCTTCTTTGCCCTTGTCTATCAGCAGCGCCGGCGAAGTGGTGGGTGGGCGTAGTGAGTAACGGTGAAGCCCTGATTGACCTGCAGTCGGTGGGGCTGGTTCTCGATGGCCGAGCGATTTTGAAGAATGTCTCCCTCCAGGTTTTCCCGGGAGAAGTGTTGACGCTGGTAGGACCAAACGGTGCGGGAAAATCTTCCGTTCTGTCGGTGATGGCTGGCGACGTGGCGGCCACCAGCGGCACGGTGACGCTTCAGGGCAAAGATGTTGGCCGTTACCGCCCGGAAGAAGCAGCGCGCTTGCGCGCCGTGTTGATGCAGTCCAACCAGGTGTCTTTTCCCTTTACGGTCTGGGAAATTGTGGAAATGGGCCGTGCTCCGTGGGGCAGAACACCGCAGTTCTTGGAAGACGATGAGGCTATTGCGCAGGCTTTGGAATCAGCCGATGTGGAACACCTGATCGAGCGTCGGTTCAATCAACTCTCCGGCGGGGAAAAGGCGAGAGTGTCTCTCGCGCGGGTGTTGGCGCAGCGAACGCCCGTGGTGCTCTTGGATGAGCCAACGGCCGCACTTGATCTGAAACACCAAGAGGCCGTAATGCGCAGGGTTCGTCAGCTTGCCGATCAGGGCACAGCCGTGGTGGTGGTAGTCCATGACCTGTCGGTGGCCGCCGGATATTCGGATCGGGTGGCCATGATTGTGGGCGGGCAGATTGATGCGGTGGGACCGCCACGCGAGGTGATCGTGGCAGACCGCGTGAGTGCCGTGTATGGCGTGATTGTCGATATCGAACAGGTGGGTTCCCCACCGAGGCCCGTTGTTCTTCCTCGGCGCTAAGCCTTGAGGTCGTCAAACTCCGGGTTTTTCATCATGTATTTGGCGATGTAGGGGCAGGTGGGGCGAATAGTCAGGCCCCCCATTTTTCGGATGGCCTCGAGTGTTCCCTTCACCAGGGGAACACCTAAGCCTTGGCCACGCTTGTCTGGAGGAACCTCTGCCCGGACTAAATCTAGGGTGTGGCCACTCTGGTCGTATTCCACTTCGCCAAGGAATTCACCATCGTCGCTCAACACATAGCGCCTGTGCTCTGGTTCGTGGGTAATCTCCATATCTTCACACTACTCCGAAGCGTTGTGGAGGGCAGCGGCCATCGCCATCACGATTTTTTCCAGAATGTGGCGGGGGGTTGAGAGCATCAAACGCACGTGGCCCACTCCCGCCTCACCACACAGTGCACCGTCGGTGAGGCTCACGTGGGCTTCATCCGAAAAGAACTGCGCCCACGAGCGTTCTCCCTTCACGTCGGGCAATCCGGTGCAGTCAAGCCAAGCGATATAGGTGCCCTCAGGGATCCGGTAGCCCACCTCAGGCAGGTGATCGCGAAGAAGGTCTGCCAGAAGGGTGCGGTTTGCGTCAATGTAGTCAAGAACATCCTGAAGCCACGGCCCACCACCGCGATAGGCGGCGGTGTTGGCAAGAACACCGGGTGTTGCAGCACCGTGGGAAACAATGAAGGCAATGTCGGTCATGGCCTTCTGATGGACGTCGTTTGAGACAACCAATTGGGCGCATTTGAGACCGGGAATGTCGAACGCTTTGGATGCCGATGTGGCGGTCAGGGTGTGACGGGCGGTCACCTCGGAGAGTGATGCGTAGGGAATGTGCTGATGCCCACCAAAGGTGAGGGGGGCATGAATTTCATCGGAAAACACCAGGCCATCGTGAGCGTCGACAACCGCTGCCAGTGCCTCCAACTCTTCCTTCGTGTACACCCGACCCAGCGGATTGTGGGGGTTGCAGAGAATCATCACGTGGGCGCCTGCCTCAAAGGCTTTGCCAATCCCCTCGAGGTCCATCTCGACGCGACCGCCGTGCCCGGAAACCATGGGCACTTGAAGTACCTCACGGCCGCGAAGCGCCGTGAGGGTGAGAAAAGGCATATAGGCGGGGGTCGGGACAATTACCGGGCTGTCGGGCCGGGAAAACCGTTCGAGAACAACGTCGTAGGCACTCAGCACATCGGCGGTGGGATAAATACGCGAGCTTGGCACATCCCAGCCATAGTGGGAGCGTAAAAAATCGCTGGTCGCCTCGCACATGTCGTCTTTGACACGGGAGGGCAGATACCCAAGCATCGGTGTGTCCACCGCTTTGTGGAGAGCCTCGGTGATGACGGGGGCTATGCCAAAGTCCATTTCTGCGACAAATGCTGCCAGATGGCCGGGCGTTTTACCCCACTTCATGCTGCCCTGGGTAACAAGCTGCTCCACGGTGATGTCATCAAACGGGTGATGTGTCATGGATGGCCCCTTTTCTGGCGTGCGCTTTAGTCTGCCACCAAGACCACGGTGCCCGGGCTCACTAGACTGACCGAGTGCCATCGACCACAGACCGTTACAGCTACCTTGGCCCCGCAGGAACCTTCACGTGGGAGGCCCTCGGCCAGGTGGAGAGTGCCCGCGATGGCGAATGGGTCAGTGTCAATAATGTGGGCGAAGCACTCGAGGATGTGCTTTCCTCCCGCAGCACCTACGCCATGATTGCGATTGAAAACAGCATTGAAGGTGGCGTGAGCGCTACGCAAGATGCTCTCGCACTCGCACCCGAATTGCGCATTGTGGGCGAATACATGGTGCCCGTGAGATTTGTGTTGGCCACCCGGCCCGGTGTCGGCCTCGAGAGCGTCACCACCATTGCCGCTCACAGTGTTGCCTATGCGCAGTGCCGCCACTGGTTGGAAACGAATCTTCCCCGCCACACCCACGTGCCAGCCCGATCGAACGTGGATGCGGCTGTGTCGTTGACCGACAGCGACGTAGCCGATGCTGCTATTGCCCCACCGGGCATATCCCAGCAGGTAGATGTCGAGGTTGTCGCCGAAAATATTGGCGACAACCCTTATGCCCAAACTCGATTTGTGCTGGTGCGAAAGGGGGGGGCGGCACCCGAGAGGACTGGTGCTGACAAGACCAGCATCATTGCGGAATTGCCCGACGATGGCCCCGGTCGCCTCCTGGAAATGCTGGAACAGTTTGCGACTCGCGGGGTGAACATGAGCCTGTTGGAATCGCGTCCCATCGGCGACGCAATGGGACGATACCGGTTCGTCATTGACCTGGATGGGCATATCGATGACGAACGCGTCGCCGATGCGCTGCTTGGCCTTCGACGCTTTAGCCCCCGGGTGGTCTATCTCGGTTCTTACCCTCGAGCGAATGGCCACCGCCCTGATGTGGCAACCCCGAATACGGATGACGCCTTTGTTGATGCCCGCCACTGGCTTGATGCTTTGCGCCGGGGCGACACCGTTGGAAAGTGACAGACTAGGGCGGTGATTGATCCCGTTGTGTTGCGCGAAGACCCTGACCGTCTTCGCGAATCGTTGCGCAAGCGTGAGGGGGATGTCACCCTCGTTGATGCCGCTATCGCCGCTGATCTGGAACGCCGCGATGCCATTGCCCACTTCGAAAGCCTGCGAGCCGCCCAGAACGCTTTTGGTAAAAAGGTCGCAGGGGCCACCGGGGATGAGAAAACTCGGCTCCTTGCGGACGTAAAGCAGCTTTCGGGCGATGTGAAGCTGGCGAGCGCCAAGGCCACCGAGGCTGAAGAAAAAGCGGCCGCGATTCTCGGCGCTCTGCCCAACGTCGTTCTTGATGGTGTGCCCTCCGGTGGGGAAAAAAACTTTGTCACCCTGCGTGAAGTGGGCATCCCCCCTGTATTTGAGACCCCAGCGAAGGATCACCTGGAGCTTGGTGAAACACTGGACATCATCGACATGGAGCGCGGAGTTAAAGTCTCCGGCTCCAGGTTTTATTTCCTGAAGGGCGCTGGCGCCCTTCTCGAAATGGGCTTGATGCAGCTGGGCATGAAACTTGCGGTGGACAACGGTTTTGTTCCCATGATTCCCCCCACCCTGGTGAAGCCTGAGGTCATGAAAGGCACCGGGTTCTTGGGTGAGCACGCAGACGAGGTGTATCACCTGGGTGCAGATGATCTGTATCTGACCGGAACAAGCGAGGTCGCCCTTGCCGGGTATCACAGCGAAGAAATTGTGGATCTCTCGGAGGGGCCTCTGCGCTATGTGGGCCTGTCGACCTGCTATCGGCGCGAAGCGGGTTCCTATGGCACAGACACCCGCGGCATTATTCGGGTTCACCAATTCCAGAAGCTCGAAATGTTTTGCTACGTCGATCCCGCAGAAGCCACGGCCGAGCACGAACGCTTAGTGGCGTGGCAGGAAGAAATGTTGCAGTCTCTGGGCCTTCCCTACCGGGTGATTGATGTTGCTGCCGGTGATTTGGGCTCCAGTGCTGCGCGCAAATACGACATTGAGGCGTGGGTGCCAAGCCAAGGTGCATACCGCGAGCTCACCTCCACCTCCAACTGCACCACCTTCCAATCGCGCAGGCTAAACACTCGTTTCCGCCCGGAAGCTGATGGCCCTACTCAACCCGTTGCCACCCTCAATGGAACTCTTGCCACCACCCGGTGGCTTGTGGCGATATTAGAAAACCACCAACAACCCGACGGTTCCGTCGCGGTCCCGGAAGCGCTGAGGCCCTATGTGGGTGGGCGCAGCGTTCTCAGCGCTTCCTAGAGCACTGCTGATAAATTCGAGGCTAATATGACTATTTCTCCGTGGCTGGTAGCGCTTGACATTGATGGAACCATCCTCCACGAGGATGGAACACTCTCTGAAGCGGTGATCGATGCTGTCCAGGGCGCCCGCAATGCGGGGCACGAAGTTACTCTTGCCACGGGTCGATCGGTGTCGATGACCCTTCCTATCCTGGAGCGCCTCAATATCGTTCCGGAATACGTGGTGTGTTCCAACGGTGCCATCACGCTGAAGCGAGACATCACTGCGCCTTCTGGCTATAGCCGCTTCCACGTGGAACACTTTGACCCCACCCCGGTCTTGACCAGACTCAAAGAGCGCCTTCCCCAAGCCCACTATGCCGTGGAGGACGAAGCAGGCCTTTACCGCTACACCGACTGGTTCCCCGAGGGTGCGCTCGATGCGCTGAGTGAACAGGTCACTTTTGACGAACTTCTCACCACCGTTGCCACCCGAGTGGTCGTTATCGCCCCAGGCCACGACATCGATGACTTCCTTGTCGTGGTGGAAGACATGGGTCTCCACCACGTCAGTTACGCCGTCGGCTGGACAGCATGGCTCGATATTGCCCCAGAAGGGGTCAACAAGGCCACAGCTCTCGAAATGGTGCGAAGCCACCTTCAGTTCGACCTCGACCGGGTCATGGCAGTCGGCGACGGGACCAACGACATTGAGATGCTTCAGTGGGCAGCAAAGCAGGGTCGCGCCGTGGCCATGGGGCAAGCGCCAGAGGTTGTTCGCATTCACTCCACTGAAGTAACCCACGGTTGTATGGAAGATGGGGTCGCGACTGCACTCGCGAAGCTCCCTGGTCTGATCAAAACCTAGGTGCCCTAGAATTGCCCGCGGAGGGCTGTCCGAGCGGCCGATGGAGCTAGTCTTGAAAACTAGTGGGCAGAAATGTCTCGCGGGTTCGAATCCCGCGCCCTCCGCCAAAGAATCGCGGGGCTATTGGCCCTTTCTGCTGCTGGCTTTCGCCGGCACGCCCCACCACCAGCCTCGGGAGGGATGTATAGACCGCCCCGATACACTCTTTTACAGTTATTGAGTTTCTATTCACACGCTGTGATGGCCCCACAGGCCACAGATCTCGTTCACCAGTTCCAGAAAAACTGTGACACCACGAAGGCCACAAAGAGAGGGGAGAGAAACTATGGCGACAACGCCACACTCCCCAGCCCCGGAGCTTTTTGACGCAGGGGATGACTACCCCCAACCGCTCCATGTCGCAAGAAAACGTCTGGGTGGATGGCGTCTTGTCACGGCCATCTCCCTCGGTGTTGTTGGTGTTCTTGTGCTCAGTGCGGGCGGAGTCTTTGGTCTCACCCTCTATACCCTGCAATCGAGCATTGTCACCGTCGAGCTGCCAGGTTCCCCCGACCCTGTATTGCCCGCCATCGGGGAAATCGATGGCGGTTTCAACGTGTTGATTGTGGGATCCGACACCAGAGTGGGCCAAGGAGACGGGTTTGAGTTTGTGGATACAGAGCTCAACGACGTCACGCTTTTGGTTCACGTCTCGAAAAATCACGACTACGCCGTTGTAATCAGCTTCCCCAGAGATCTTTTGCTTGATGTGCCTGCCTGCCCTCAGCTCGATGGCACTGAGTCAACGCCTCGTGAGATGGCGGCAGTGAATTCCACCATGAGCATTGGGGGTTTGCCCTGTGTGGCGCTGACCATCGAGCAGCTCACCGGGTTAGACATTGGCTATGCGGGACTGATCACCTTTGCCGGTGTCGCCCAACTTTCCACCGCTGTGGGGGGCGTCGAGGTGTGTGTTAACGCACCCTTGATTGATCCTTGGTCAGGGATCAATCTGCCAGAAGCTGGCTATCACACCCTCGAAGGGTACGAAGCGCTTGCTTTCTTGCGTAGCCGCAAAGGTGTGGGGGACGGGTCAGACCTTTCTCGTATTTCCTCTCAGCAGGTCTATATGTCTGCCCTTGTTCGAACACTGCAAGAAGATGGTGTCCTCAACGATGTGGGCAAACTGTATGGCCTCGCTCAGGTGGCAACACAGACCATGGAATTCTCCACCAGTTTGGGAAGCATTGACGTGATGGTGGCTATGGCGCGAGCATTGCGGGGAATACCTAACGAAGACATCGTGTTTATCCAATTTCCCGTGATTGATGCCGATCCCGAACTTTATGCGGGGAGAGTTGTTCCCAACGAATCCTTGGCCACAGATCTGCGTGAACGCCTGCAAGCAGACACACCTTTCACCGTTGCCGCAGGGTCTGAAGGGTTTGGCGCAACCACTCTGGATGATGGCGCCACAGGCCCCCTGACTCAAGGTGACTCGGAGGTTGTTGAGGGGCTTGTGGGGCAGACCGCTGGGGATGAAACGTGTGCGGTGGCCAGGTAGCCAGAAGGCTAGCTATAGTTGTGGGGGAAGTGGAGCGTGAGCCCCGCTTCGGGAGACGTCGCATAGTCCGGCCGAGTGCACCACCCTGCTAAGGTGGAGTTCCCATTAGGGAACCGAGGGTTCAAATCCCTCCGTCTCCGCGTTTTTCCTCCCTCTCGCACTTGCGAGGATTCTTTGCGGGCTCCGTTACGAGCAGAGTTTCGTCCCAGCTAGTAGTTCTCCCCTCGTGCCACCATTGCCGGTGACAGCCAGGCAACGCATGCGTAGTGGGGAAAGTATTGGCGGTGGAGGAGGTCAAAAATAGTGTGGGCGACGTCTTCGCCAAGCACGCACTCCACCTTGACGTTGCCTCCTTGAAGGTCACCTTCCCTTTGGCCTCGAACACCTGCTCCGCGAGCGGTCGTGACGGTGTAGCCGCGGATGCCGGCTTCGCCAAGGTCGGTGATCAGTCGCGACTCCAGTGCGCTTTCGACCACGATGGTGAGCAGCTTCCGCTCTACGAGTTCCATGAGAGCACCCCTTCTAGGCTTTGAGAAAGCCAGTAATACACCGGAATTCCCACAATCAAATTGAATGGAAAGGTGATTCCAAGGCTTGCCGTCAGATAGATGCCGGGGCTCGCCTCAGGGAGAGCCAATCGCACCGCCGTGGGTGCTGCGATGTAAGAGGATGAGGCGCTCAACACACCGAGCAGCGCGGCCCCACCCACTGATAGACCCGACAGGAGCCCTCCTGCCACCCCCAAGAAACCTGCGAGAAGGGGGAAAGTGAGACCGAAGACCACGACGCCGACACCGGCGGTCCTAATGTCTTTGAGCCGTCGCCCAGCGACGATGCCCAGTTCCAGCAGGAAGAGGGTGAGAACCCCGGTAAAGAGGCCCGCAAAGAACGGCTCGATGCTCGCAAACCCGCGGCTGCCGGTGATGGCGCCGAGCGCTAAACCACCCACAAGAAGAACAATGGAGCGCCCTGCGAGCACTTCGCGAAGAGATTCGCCCCACGCAATCGCGTTCTTGCGGCCCCTGGAGGCAAGAAGGAGGCCTACGATGATCCCAGGAATTTCCAGCACAGCCAGCAAAGTGACGAGAAAACCTTCGACAAACTGCCCGGAGGTTTCCACAAAGACCATGGCTGCCGTGAAGGTGACAAGGGAGGTGGAACCGTAGTGCGCGGCGAGGGCTCCGCGGTTGACCGCGTCAAGCTTTGTCACCACACCGGAAAGATAGAACGCTGCAACAGGGATGGTGAGACCCAGCGCAAGGGTCACCAACAGTGGCAACCAAATGTCGGCAAGTTCTGCGTTGCGAAGCGCAACGCCGCCCTTGATACCGATGCCTAAAAGCAGATAGATCGAGATGGCTTGGTAGAACGCCTCAGGAAGACGCAGGTCGCTTTTCACGCTTACGGCGATGAGGCCCAAGACAAAGGCCAGCACCGGCGGGGAGAAAAGATTGTTGGCGGCGAGAGAAAACACATCAAGTTCAGACATCGACACTCCCTCTCTCCAGAAAGATTGAGCGACCACGGGGGAGGCAAGACGACGAAGAACACCTACTGTTTTTCCTGGTGGAAGCATTTTAGCCCCAATGCACCGCCGGGAGGTGTTCACAGCGCGTCTCCATCTGAACGGCCTAGCGTGACCCCTACACTCTTGATACCCGGTGGCTTCGCTCACATGCGACTCTCACCATCCACTGCGTTCTCCACCTCGAACGTGACTTCTCACCGTCCCACTCATCCCGCCCGCATCCCAGGGAGAAGAAACTATGTCTTTTCGCATCCGCGAATATCACTCGGCCGACACCGACTCCATCTTGGAGCTCTGGAACAAAGCCAAATCTGATGGCTACGAGGCCGTCTATGGGCTTGCCGAAGTGCTGGCTTCCTGCGCAAAAGATCACGCCATGGTGGCTGTTGTCGACAACAAAGTGGTCGGCGCAGCTGTAGCGCGGGCCGCCCACGAGCAAGGATGGATTGTTTTTCTCCAGACCCTGGCTGAACACCGAAGGCAGGGCATTGGTAGTTCGCTGCTGTCTGCCCTCGAAGCACGCATGGCGCCTTTGGGTCTATCAAAGCTGTCCATTTTGGTCCCCGATAGCCAGGAGGAGTCAGGGGTGCTCGATCGAGCGGGGTTCGTTGATCGCAACCATTTGAGTTATTTCGAGCGCGAGATTCCTATCAGCGAAAAAGAACGGACAATTCTTTCGGAGCTTGGCGGCCGGCTACTGCCCAGCGATCTGTGGGAAAGTATCGCCGGCATGCAGAAGGAAAAAGAAATGCTGGAGCGTCGGCTCGTTCTCCCTCTCTCGGATGCGGCACTGGCCGAAAAGTATGGGGTCGAACCACCCCGGTCCATTGTGCTTTTTGGCCCTCCTGGAACGGGAAAGACTACTTTTGCGAAGGCGGTCGCCTCGAGGCTGCACTGGCCTTTCGTGGAAGTTTTTCCCGCAAGGTTAGCCGGTGATCCGCGGGGCCTTGCCGGTGCATTGAGAGACACGTTTACCAAAATCTCTGAGCTGGACAACGTTGTGGTGTTTATTGACGAGGTGGAAGAGATCGCCGCCCAGCGGGGCGGCGAACCCCCTGGTCCACTGCAAGGAGTGACCAACGAGCTGCTGAAACTGATCCCCATGTTTCGCGAACGACCGGAACGCCTGTTGATTGTGGCGACAAATTTTATTCGCGCACTCGATGATGCTTTTCTTCGCCACGGTCGTTTTGACTATGTCATCCCGATTGGACTCCCTGACGCGCAGGCACGGGATTCCATCTGGCGCCGCTATGTGCCAGCGCACGTGTGTGAGCGGGTGGACATCGCCCAAATGGTGGCTCGAACTAACGGTTTCTCGCCTGCGGATATCGAGTTTGCCGCGAGGAAAGCATCCCAGAGGGCATTAGAGACTGAGGTCTACGAGGATGGCCCGGTGGGAAGTGATGGCCCGGCGACAGAGGACTATCTGTGGGCTATCGGGGACACCCGCATGACGGTCTCTGGAGAAATGGTGGGCCAATTCCTCGAAGATATTGATGCCTTGGCACGTTTGTGAAGTGATGTCGTGGGCAAAGGGAGTATGGTTTCGACGGTAATTGCTGCGTCACGCAGCTTGCCGGCACCTAAAGGGGCGAAACGCCAATGACATCTTCGCGAACACGTTGGATTGGGCTCGTCTTTATTTCCTTGGCGATTTCTCTCGTCATCATCGATGGCACCATCGTCAACACAATTTTCCCCGTACTGATTCCTGACCTGGGGTTGTCATCGACTGAAGTCCAGTGGGTGCAAGAAAGCTACATTCTTGTGTTTGCCTCCACCTTGCTGATCTGGGGATCTTTGGCGGACCGAATGGGTCGCCGCCTGTTGCTGAACATCGGCATCGTTATTTTCATTGTCGCCTCTATCTGGGCAGGCTCCGCGGAAACCGGAAACAGTCTGATTTTGGCGAGAGTCGTCCAAGGGGTTGGTGGCGCAATGGTGTTGCCGACCACGCTGTCGCTTGTCAACGCTAACTTCCACGGGCGTGAGCGCGGTATTGCTTTCGCGGTGTGGGGCTCCACAATCGGCGGAATGGTTGCGGTCGGCCCGGTGCTTGGTGGGTGGTTAGCTACCGACTTCACCTGGCGGTGGGCATTTTTGATTAATGTCCCTCTGGGCATCATCATCATTATCGGGCTGTTGCTTTTTGTTAACGAATCTCGGTCACCGGGTGCACCGAAGGGGTTGGACTGGCTGGGCGCGCTCTTATCAGTTTTGCTTTTTGGCCCACTCGTCTTTGGTTTGATCGAAGGCCGCGTCTATGGATGGTGGGAAGTCAACGGCATCAACACCTTCAGCATCGGTGGGTGGTCATGGCCCGAGGGCGGTCTTTCTGTCGTCCCCGTCTCGCTCGCCGTTGCGCTTGCCTCGGGTATTGCCTTTGTGCTGTGGGAAAGATTCCGCGAGAAGCGTGGCCAGGGCGTATTGCTGGATTTGAACCTTTTTAGAATCGCCTCGTTCAGAAACGGGTCGATTGCCGCCTTGATTATTTCCATGGGTGAGTTTGGGCTCCTTTTTGCTATTCCCCTGTGGCTTCAGTTTGTAATTGGCATGACACCCATTGGTGCCGGCCTGGTGCTTCTTTTCCTCGCCGGCGGCGCGTTCATGGCCTCGGCCATCGGAGGCGCGCTGTCGGGCAAGCTTGCTCCAGAGCGCGCCGTTCAACTCGGCGTCCTCCTGGAGATTGCCGGCATTGTCGGCTTTGCCCTTGTTGCCTCCACCCAAACAGGGTGGGGCGCTATCGCACCCTTCCTCTTCATCTACGGCATCGGCGTTGGCCTTGCCACTGCTCAACTGACCGGTGTGATTATGGTCGACGTTCCGATGGAAAAGAACGGCCAAGGTTCGGGCTCACAGTCCACTGTTCGCCAGATCGGCTCCGCCCTGGGAATAGCGGTTCTTGGCACCCTCCTCTTTACGGGAACGGAAAGCTCACTGGAGAATCGACTCGATGAGCTGGGTCTGGACCAGAACACCCAGACTCAGGTGGTGGATGCGGTGATTACCTCTGCAGGCTCCGCCATTCCCGGTATCTCTGATGTGTTGGTCGCCTCCCAGGTGGAACGCAGTGTTGCCGACGCCGTTCAAGAAGCTGGGGGCGAAGCTTTCACCGATGGCGCCAAGCTGGCCGGTTACGGCGCGGCAGGTTTCCTGATCGTGGGCCTGCTTTCCACTTTGCGCCTTGGCCAGGGCCGCGGCGCCGCTCGCACCGCGCCAAGCAATGCGTCCGAGCGCGCAGAAAAAGCCACACCGGAGGGTAGCTAAGAGCTTCCAAGCCCCTCGAGTGCTCCCAGAAGTCTCTCTTTAAAAACGTCTGGGGACCCATCGCAGTCCTCAAGAGCCTGCTCTCCGAGCGCGCTGTGGAAGATGCCGTCTGAATCCTGCGCCACAACGACGGGGAGCGTGGCCCCGGTCAGCCAGGTACTAAGTGCGTCATCGACCTCGTTGCGGTGGTGGACCTCGAGGGGGTAGGGCAAAGTTTTGACCATCTGGTCCCAGGCCGGCTTGCGCCGCAGAGGCGAATGGGTGATGTCACACAGCGCACACGACACGGTGCCAAACAGGTGCCCGAGAAGATACTGCGCCTCGCCGATGAGGCCACCATTGGCGTTATACACAGCGACAATTCGTGTGATAACCATTGCCGCAGTTTAGAGAGCCTGGGTGGTGAGAACCTGGGGGGACTGGGCCTGGGTGTGGGCAAAGCAGGTGAGAGGTGCCTGCTAGGCTGACTTTTGCACCAGCAGGCGTAGCTTTGCGCCCGTAGCTCAACGGATAGAGCATCTGACTACGGATCAGAAGGTTGGGGGTTCGAATCCCTCCGGGCGTGCTTTTGTGCGGAGAGTTGCTCGTGGCGTCGCGGCCAGCGGTGTGTGTGGCGTCCTTTGGAGCTGGGACATGCGTTTTTCCGCAGAACCTTGGCGATTCCGCCCGCTTGCGCGCCGAGCTGTGACCTCTGGTCAGCCTCGCGCTGGTGTGCGGTGGCGGCGGTGAGCTCGACCGAGAGCTGACGAGACCAGGTCGCGCCGCACCTGCTCGAGAGTCACAGGCTGCCCGTCATCAGCAGACTTCGATTCTCGGTGGGCAGCCACGTCCTCGACAATCTCGAATCTTTTGAGAGCTTCGAGGTTGGTTGCGACGAGGATCCACTGAGGGTGTAATACCAGAATTACATTGCATGTATTGTTGTTCATATGAACTCACCCTCACATACCCACACCCCTGTCGGCGTTACGGTCATCGAAGGGGATGGTGTCGGCCCGGAAGTGGTTCGCCAAGCCATGGCGCTGGTGGATGCCAGCGGCGCGAGTGTTGCGTGGGAACTGGCTGAGGCAGGAGCCGAAAGTTTCGCCAGAGGGATTGACAGCGGGGTGCCTGAGGAAACCCTTGACTCGATCAGTCGCACCCAGGTGGTCTTGAAGGGGCCCTTGGAAACACCCATTGGCCACGGCGGGAAAAGCGCCAATGTGACGCTTCGCAAGACCTTTGAAACGTTTGCCAACATTCGTCCCACTCGGGAGCTGCCGGGGATCATCACCCCCTTCAGCGGACGAGGGATTGATCTGGTTATTGTTCGAGAAAATGTCGAAGACCTCTATGCGGGCATTGAACACATGCAAACCCCCAATGTTGCTCAGTGTCTCAAGCTCATTTCACGTCTGGGGTGTCAACGAGTGAGCTCCGCCGCCTTCGCGGTGGCAGAGGCAGAAAACCGCTCGCAGGTGACCGTTGCCACCAAAGCCAACATTATGAAACTCACCGAAGGAATGTTCAAAAGTGAGTTTGAAGATGTTGCCGCCCGTTATCCCCATATTCAGGCCAAGCACCTACTCATTGATAACTGTGCCCACCAGTTGGTGGTCAATCCAGAACAATTTGACATTGTTCTGACCACCAACATGAATGGCGACATTATTAGCGACCTTGCCAGTGGGTTGGTGGGGGGTCTCGGTGTTGCTCCCTCAGCCAACATCGGCTACGACGTCGCCATGTTTGAGGCCGTCCACGGCAGTGCACCGGATATTGCTGGCAAAGACATCGCCAACCCCACAGCGATGATCCTTTCCGCGGTGATGATGTTGCGACACATTGGTCAGTTTGAGCCAGCAGAAAAACTTGAGCAAGCACTGTTTCTTACCCTGGAGCAGGGAATTCACACTTCCGACATCGCCACGGGCGAGGCCCAGGGAACCGCTGCGTTCACCGCGGCCGTCATGGAACGTTTAGGCAAAGTATCCTCTGTCCCCTCCCGGGAACACCGCGCGTTTGACATAGCGCCAGTGACTACTGCAGAGTCTGATGTTCATCCTGGCTCGCGGACCAAAGTGGGTGTCGACGTGTTTGTGGAATCCAGTGATCCACCGGAGCAGATTGCCCACACCCTTAACACGGTGACCAAGAACACCGGTTTTGATCTGAAGATGATGTCAAACCGTGGCATTCAGGTGTGGCCTTCGCGAGGCGTCCAGCCCTCGGTGGTGGATCATTTCCGGTGCCGCTTCACCCTGAGTGATGCTGCCGTGTGGAGTGACGAGATGGTTCTGGGGTTGCTCGCAAAGATTGGCCCTAGCTATCGGTGGATGCATGTGGAGAAGCTGGAAAACCACAATGGCGCGTTAGGGTTTACCAAAGCGCAGGGAGAGAACTAGGGGCCATGATGAACGCCAGAGACGACACGGATAGGTCGTGGACATTACTGACCAATCACGGCCGTGTTCTGTTGTTAATTGCGAAAGACCCCGAATCCCGGATTCGAGACCTCGCAGAGATTGCTGGGGTGACGGAGCGCACAGCCCAAGCAATTGTCGGTGATTTGGAGAGCGCCGGCTATCTCACCAAGACCCGCCACGGGCGGCGCAATGAGTATGTCGTGCACCTTCAGCTTCCTTTTCGCCACCCGGCCGAAGCCACCCACACGGTGGGCGAACTGGTGGGCCTCTTTGCTAACGACCCCAATTCGGGGCGTGAGGGACAAAAGTAGCGGGTCACGGCGCGGAGCGTCGTGGGTCGTCATTGCCATGACGAGCGCGTTTATCTTTTCGACATGGTCAGCGAGAGATTGGGAGAGTTGAGGGCACCCGTTTCGTAAAGGACGCCCCCGTGGCCGTTCTGTGGTTTTATTCGAAAAAATCGAAACAGACACACCCCGTCGCGCCTCAGGTTCATTGAGCGCAGGGATTGACTTGGCGCCTCACCATCTTTGAGCGCGTAACACCCGCGAACTGGGTGGAGGCTTGCCTCCATGGAAGGCAAAATACCGATGGCCGCAAGGCGACACGTGACCAATAAACTCCGCACCGTTTACACCCGCGCATCAAAGGCAGACAAAAGCCGAATTGTGGACGAAGTGGTCGCCACCACGGGAATGGGCCGCTCTAGTGCCCCTCGAATGCTGACCGGTGGTGTGTTACCAGACCCTTGTGGGCAACTGGATCAACGCCGGTTGAGACCCAAAGGGTTCAGTGACGACTCCCGCCTTTTTCTTCGGGCTGCTTGCGAAACTTCGTGAGCCGCGCCACTTCTGGCCTCTTGGACTACCACTCAGCGACCCATCCTCTTGCACGACGGAAAAAATCGCCCCGACCCCATGTGCAGGCACTTCCGCGCAGGCGCGAGCGTACGGAACACTGGCTGACCCAGACGCTGTCGACAGCCGCAGCCCCTCGGCGGCAAAATGCCCGGTGATGGGCGGCCCCGCTTCGATCCAGATGAATGCGCGCGCAGCGCCGCCCCCCTGAACCCGCTTTCCACGAGGAAACCTAGAAACGACACCCAGGGCGATTCACCCTCGCGCTCAGAATATGAGAGGCACCAGATCGCTTCACGCGCTCACTTTTCAGTGAGGCACCTCGCCCCCAGGTTCAAAGCTGTGGACTCGAGCCCGGTGCTTGCCCCTGTAGACACAACTTTGTGGGGAAGTTACCGGCCACCACACCCCAGCTAGGAGGCCTCTAGCCACTTAATTCCGCAACCCATGGCGGGGCGGTGAGGCTCGGGAACATCTGTGTTGTTGAGCACGAGGCGCAGCGCGCCCTCGAGGAGGTCACCGGTCACAGGGTTACCGTTTTTCGGCGATGACGCATCGAAAGCCCCGCGATAGGCCAACTCGAAGTTTCTGTTGTATAGAAAGAAATCTGGTGTGCACACTGCACCAAGCTCCCTTGCAAGTGACTGGTCCGCATCGATGAGGTAGGGGAAATCCCAGCCTGCTCGGGCAACCTGCTCTGCCATTCCTTTTGGCCCATCATCAGGGTGGGTGACGGTGTCATTGCTCACAACGGCTACCACCCTCAGGCCTTCGGGGCGATACCGAGCCACCGTCTCTGCCAGAGAAGATTCGATGTGTTGGACATAAGGGCAGTGATTACACACAAAGGCGATAAGAGTTGCCTGCGACCCCTCTTGCCACAGCTCATGCGAACCCCCGGACGCATCGGGCAGCGACCTCTGAGGCAGCAGTGTTCCTAAAACGGTGTCTGCAGACTCAACGGCCATGGTTTGGATTCCTTGCCTCATCGGTTTTCGGGACTCGTCCTGCCCCGGAGTCATCCCTTCGCGAGAGTGACTAGGAGCTTTCCGACACTAGCAGCGGAAAGTGTGCGCCCTAGAGTGGCTGAGTTTCTCTTCTGCTCTCTGTCTCGGCTAACACTGGAGAGCTTCCCCTGCACTCAAGGCTTACACCACTGCTTTTTGAGCCCCTGCGCCTTCATCGGAGTAGCGCCACAAATATAGCGACGCATAGGACCGATAGGGGCGCCACCGATTGCTCACCTCCGCGAGATCTGCGCTCTCACCAAAGAAAGTCCCCACGGTTCTGCGCAGAGCCAAATCACCCGGTGACCACACATCGGGTCGGCCCATACCAAATATGAGGAACATCTCCGCCGTCCAGGGCCCCACACCTTTGAGCGCGGTCAGCTTCGCGTGGACGTCGTCGTTGTCCAGTTTTGCTAACTCGTGGGGGTCAATCTGGCCGTCGTGAAAAGACTGGGCAAGGCTCTGGATATATGTCGCTTTTGCTCCGGAAAGACCGTGCTCTTTCATTGATGCCGGGTCCATTTCCTGGAGGATAGACGGACGAAAGTCAGATACTGCGGCGCGAAGCCGCGCCTCAATCGTGTCCGCCGCTTTGACCGAGAGCTGCTGGCCGATGATGGACGAGACCAACACATCAAAGTACCGCTCGGGTGGCTCCGGATTGATGGTGGGGGGAATGTAGCGGTCGATGAGATCGGCCATCACGTCACAACGTGAGGCGAGGTGTTTTTTGGCTTCCTCGAGGTGTTGGCCCATCACTCCACGCTACGGGGTGCCGCCTGACATCTGGGGCCCTTGCTATCCGCGCAAAGGAAGCAAGACTCCAATGAGCATAAACATTGCGCCAAACACCCGGTTGAACCGTTTGCCAAAGCGGGCAAGAAGAGGCTGGATTTTTGCAGCCCCCAAGGCAATCACGGTCTCGGTGATGATTTCGATTCCCACAAAAGTAATAGCCATCACCAAGAACTGGGTGAGCAGGGGAATATCTTCAGACAGGAACTGCGGCAAAAAAGCCACAAAAAACAGGATTCCTTTGGGGTTGGTGATGGACGCCAAAAGCCCCTGGCGAAAAACATTCACCCTCGTGATCACGCGTTGATCTGGGCCCTGCGTTGCGCCCATGGCGGGGGAGCGCCATACGCCAATCCCCAGCCACACCAAATACGCACCGCCCACCCATTTGAGCACCACCAGCAGCTCCGAGGACGCCGCGAGCAGGGCACCGATTCCAAAAAGCGACACCGCAATAACACTGGTGAACCCCAGTGCGCCACCGGCGATCGTAAACAATGTTTTGCGAACACCGTGAAGCGCACCGTGGGTGAGGGCAAGCAAACCATTGGGGCCCGGGGTCAACGACAGACCGGCGGCGGCCGCCGCATAAATGAGCCAGGTGTTGAGTTCCACCAGGTCAGTATGGCGCCAGAGGTGGTGGCTTTTGACCAGCGCACACCGTCGTCTTCTCCCGCGGAGAAATGGCGATGATTCCTAGTGGTCCCAGAGGGAATGATAGTCGTGGCCGAGCTCACGGATCAGAGCTCGGAGCGCGCTTGCCGACATCCCCACTACCGCCCAGGGGTCGCCTCGCACTTGGTCAATAAAAGCTGCGCCGCGGCCATCAAGGGTGAACGCACCAGCCACCTTCAGAGGTTCCCCCGTTGCTACATAGCTGTCAATTTCTGCATCGGAGACGTCGGCGCTGAAACTAATCTCGGCGTGGCTTACCCGACCGGCGCTACCGCGGAGCGTGCCACCGGTGTGATCGATAACCCAGAGTCCCGAGTGCAGGGTGCCCGTGTTGCCGCGCATCTTTCGCCAGCGGGCGGCGGCCACATCGGCGCGGTGCGGTTTACCGAGCAGTTCTCCGTCAAAATCAAAAACGGAGTCTCCTCCAATAACGAGGCCGTCAATCTCGGGGCCAAGAGCACTTTCTGCTTTGAGTCTCGCCAAATGCAACGCCACAGCGGGTGCTGTTTTCTCCCCCGTCATCGCCCACACGGCGGCATCTTCATCCACGGTGGGCGTGAGAGGGGTTGCTCGCAGACCAATATCGCTCAATATTTTGGCTCTTGCCGGTGAGGTGGAAGCTAAATAGAGGGTCGTCATGACCGCGCATCACGGCGAACAAAAGTCGCCACCGTCTCCATGTGGTGGGTGTGGGGAAAAAGATCCCAGGCTTCAAGGAAGGTCATGTCATAGCCTGCGGCAACCAGGAGGGCTGCATCTCTCGAGAGTGCGACCGGATCGCACGCTACATAGACAATCTGTCGAACGCCCAATGCGGCAAGCGCGTGAATTACGTCAGCTTTTGCGCCACTGCGGGGAGGATCTAACACGACAGTGGCGAGCGCCCAGGAGGCTTTCGATTGCGCTGTCACATCTCGAACATGGCCGCGAAGCCAGTGGTCCACTCGCCCTGCGACGGGGGTGACATTGGCAACACCGGCCAGGTTTCCTGACACATACCCGAGGGCGTTCTCATCTGATTCCACGGCGCTCAGGCGCAGCGCCTCGGGGGTGAGAGAAGCGAGCGCGTAGCCGAGAAGCCCCACACCGGAATACAAATCAGCGTTTGGAGCATCGGGTGTCAGGTGATCGAGATCCACGGCCCGAGACAGTGCTTCGGACAGAATCGTGGAAGCCTGTTCGTGAACCTGCCAGAAAGAGTGGTCGCTGAGGTGAAAATCTTGTGAGCCGACCCGCTCAATAATGTCGGCAGGTTTTTGGTTATCAATAACCAGTCGCACGCCCGAGCCTGCGGTATCAAGAACTTTGACCGATTCGACACCTGCGTAGGTGGAATTGAGCACCCCTGAGGTGGCAAGTGCTTCGGAGGCTAAAGGCAGGGTGGTGACCGGCACCACCGTGTGAGAGCGCTCCGCGTAGGGCCCCAGGACACCGTCATCGTTAGCGTGGAGGGTAACCCGTGTTCGCCAGCCAAGCCCCCCACGTTCGTCATCTCCTGGAACACCAGCCACCGATACGCCCTCGATGAGGGCGCCAGATAGTCCACCGAAACGGGCGAGTGAATCTTTGAGAATCTCTGTCTTGAGGCGTCGCTGATGGGAAAGCTCGATGTGCCCGTAGTCCGCGCCTCCCGCGCGAAAAGCCCACGGCCTGGACATATCGGCTTCTGGCCAGATGTGGGCAACTCGATGGGGGCTCGGTTGGACAATCGAGATGGCCTGTGCCCGCCACATTGACTTTTTGCTGTCATCGGTGATTTCTGCAATGACGACATCGCCTGGCAGTGTGCCGGGGCAAAACACCACCCGACCGTCGAGTCGTCCAATACCGGAGCCGCCGTGGGCCATGGCTGTAATTTCAAGTTGTATGGTGTTCACTAGCCCAAGCCTAGGAGTATTCAGGCACAATGGAATCAACAACAATTTGGGGGTACACACAATGGACGTTCGCGCATATGCCGTCATGGCCGAAAAACAGGATCTGGTGCCATGGAGTTTTACGAGGCGCGATGTGGGCCCGGCTGATGTGCAGATAGACATCGAGTTTTCTGGCGTGTGCCATTCCGACATCCACACGGCGCGCAGCGAATGGGGCGATGTTCATCTTCCTTGTGTTCCGGGCCACGAGATTGTGGGCCGAGTGAGTGCTGTGGGCTCCGAGGTCACCCAGTTCCAGACAGGCCAGCGGGTGGGGGTGGGCGTGTATGTCGATTCGTGCCGCACCTGCGAAAACTGTCTGTCTGGGATGTCGAACTATTGCCTGGAGGGAATGACCGGCACCTACAACGCACCGGAGCGTTCCGGCTCCGGTGTTACCCAGGGTGGCTATGCGACCGGGATTGTGATTGATCAGGGCTATGTGGTCAATGTTCCCGAATCGCTTGACCCTGCCGGTGCTGCCCCTCTGCTGTGTGCGGGAATCACGCTTTATTCGCCTTTGAAAGAATTTGGCGCTGGGCCCGGTACGAAGGTCGGCATTATCGGTTTGGGCGGGCTGGGCCACGTGGGTGTGAAGTTTGCCGCAGCGATGGGTGCAGACGTCACCGTTTTTTCTCATTCTGAAGGGAAACGTGACGATGCTTTGGCCATGGGTGCCGATGACTTCATTGTTACCAGCGATGAGTCTGTGTTCACCACCCACGCAAAAGCTTTTGATCTTCTGATCAACACGGTCTCTGCGCCACTTGACCTGAACCTGTACCTCGAGTTGTTGAAACTTGATGGCACCTTGGTGATGGTGGGATTGTCCCCCGAGCCCTACCCCATCAGAGCGTTTTCGATGCTCGCTCAGCGCCGCCGCATCGCTGGCAGCATGATTGGTCCCGTGTCGCAGTTGCAAGAGATGTTGGACTTCTCCGCCGAGCACAACATTGTGTCTGACGTGGAAGTGATTAGCGCCGACTATGTCAACACGGCGTGGGATCGCGTTGTCGCCAGTGACGTCCGCTACCGCTTTGTGATTGATGCCTCGACGATATAGGCCAACATTCACTGGCGGCGCGGAGCGTGAGACGCTGCCTGAACCAGAGCCTCAAACACTCGAAGATCGCCAAGGCTTTCCTCGGGGTGCCACTGGAGGGCCAGGCCAAACGCATAGTCCACCATCTCGATGGCTTGAATGACGCCATCAAAACCTCGAGCACTCACGCGAAGAGACGGCGCCAGGCGGTCGATACCTTGGTGGTGATAGACCTGTCCGGTCACGGTCGCATCACCGCCCAGAACAGACTGGAGCAGCGTCCCCTCCTCAACACTCATCACTTCGGGGCGAAACACTCCATCACCAGCCTGGTAGCGATGGTGGCCAAGAACATCAGGCAGGTGTTGGTGGAGAGTCCCTCCCAAGTGGACATTGAGCATTTGAGCGCCTCGGCAAATGCCGAGTATCGGCATGCGTAGGTGGAGTGCTGCGCGAAGCAGGGAGTCCTCGAACGAATCACGCAGGTCTTCTGAGGCTTGCGTGTGGGGCCCCAACTCTTGGCCGTAGCGCTGGGGGTTGATGTCGGCACCGCCGGTCACAACGAGGCCATCGAGCCGGCCGATGATCTCGGTGGCTTGTTCATCCGTGACCGATTGCGAGGGAAGCAGAACGGCTATGCCCCCGGACTGTGTCACCCCCTCCACATACTGGCTCGGCAACACCGCAAGCTCACCGTCGTAGATGGTCATCTGGCCGCGGGTGCGGTAGGTGGAGAGTCCAATCATCGGGGTGGTCATAGGGACCAGTCTGAGCTATTGACGCGTGCTTGGTGCACCGTTGCCCAAGGTCCGTCGGCTAAGTTAGGCGCGGTACTCAATAGAACAGGACGGGTCTGCGGTGGGTGATGCATTTATCGAGGCTAGAAACCTCGTCAAGACGTATCAGGCGTCCAAGAAAACGGTTCGCGCCCTCGATGACTTATCCCTGAGTGTTCCCCAAGCAACGGTCCAGGCGTTGCTTGGCCCAAACGGGGCTGGCAAAACGACGGCCGTGAAAGTTCTGACCACTCTCACTACTCCTAACTCTGGAGAAGCACACATCGACGGCGTCGATGTGTTGGCCCACCCGGAGAAAATTCGGCGAATGATTGGGGTCAGCGGGCAGTATGCCGCGGTGGACCAGAATCTGACCGGGTTTGAAAACCTTGACATGGTCGGCCGGCTTTATCACCTGAGCCCCGCTGCGTCGAAAGCACGAGCCAGAGAACTGATTGAAATGTTTGATCTGGTCGAGGCTGGCGATCGCGTGGTGAAAGGTTTTTCCGGGGGTATGCGCAGGCGTATCGACCTTGCGGGTGCACTGGTGGTGAACCCGCCCGTACTGTTTCTTGACGAACCCACCACAGGCCTCGATCCGCGCAGCCGTCTGGCGCTGTGGGATGTGATTAAGAAGCTGGTGGCCCAGGGAACAACGGTGTTGTTGACGACCCAGTATTTGGAGGAGGCCGACCAGTTGGCGGACAACATTGCGGTCATTGATGAGGGCAAAGTGATTGCCCAGGGCACCAGTGATGAGCTGAAACTTTTGGTCGGCGGCCAGCGGGTCGAAATCACGATGGCCTCCCTCGAGGATCGAGAGAAAGCCCGAGAGGTGCTGTCGCGCCACGTGAACGGAACCATCGCCTCGGGCGCCGATGAGCGCACACTGGTGGGTCCGGTGGAAAACGCCGCAAAAACGTTGCAGGCGGTGCTGAAAGATCTTGCCGACGCTGGGGTTGAACTCAGCGACGCAGGAATGCGCAGGCCCACCCTTGACGATGTTTTCCTTCAGTTGACCGGACGCCAAGCCGAAAAGGTCGACGCATGAGCGAGACGGAACCACGCAGCAACACGCAGGTCACGCCCGCGGAGTACACCGCAAACCCCCAGGGCACACCGGTGACTCAGTTTCTTTCTGACGGGTGGGTAACGACAAAACGCAACCTTCTGAAAATTCGCCGGGTCCCCGATATTTTGGTCTTTAGTTTGATTCAGCCGATCATGTTTGTGTTGCTGTTCACCTATGTTTATGGCGGGGTTATTGACATTCCCGGCAGTTCGTATGTGGACTTTTTGATGGCGGGAATTTTTGCGCAAACCGTCGTGTTTGGCTCGACCTATTCGGGTTCCGCGATGGCGCAAGACTTGAAAGATGGGATTATTGACCGCTTTCGGACCCTGCCCATGAGCCCCGCTGCGGTGTTGGTGGGTCGCACTAGTGGAGACATGCTGATCAATGCGTCCTCTATGGCGGTGATGATGCTCACCGGCTTTGCTGTGGGCTGGCGCATCCGCTCGAGTTTCCCCGAAGCCGTGTTTGCCGTGGTGCTGCTGCTGCTCTTTGCCTACTCGTTTTCGTGGGTGATGGCGTACATCGGGATGAGCGTGAGAAGCCCGGAAGTGATTAACAATGTGTCGTTTCTGATTCTGTTCCCCCTGACTTTCATTTCGAACGCCTTTGTTCCGGCTGAAACCCTCCCCACACCTCTTCGGATTTTTGCCCAATGGAATCCGGTATCCGCTTTAGTCCAAGCAGCCCGGGAGCTTTTTGGCAACGTTCCCGCGGGGGTTCCTGTCAGTGACGCGTGGACGGCCCAAAACCCCATTGTCACGGTGTTGATCGGGATGGCCATCATGCTGGCAATTTTTGTGCCGCTCTCGATTCGAAAATTCCAGTCCGTGAGTTCTCGCTAGGGCTTGCAACAAAAGCGGGTCTCGCAGGGTTTACTCCCTCGCAGAGACACTTCTTCGAATCATTCCCTGCACAGTGATTCTTCTGGAGCGATTGCGAGAAAGCCCTATCGCCCCTATGCCCCCAGGGGTATAAGGGATGCCATCTGCTCCTTCCCTTACACTTTCGATATGCCACGGGTCGCGAAAGCTAAAAACTCCCACGAGCCCAAAACGTGTGAAGGCTGTCAGCGCCCTTTCGAGTGGCGCAAAAAGTGGGCTAGGGACTGGGACAACGTCCGCTACTGCTCGAGTAAATGCAAAGGAATGCGGGGAAAACTTTCATGACAACAGTGACGCTGGTCACCTCGGTATATCTCTCCAAGGCTGAAGCACTCGAGATTCTCTCCGACACATTAGGCGTTGCCTGGATTACCGATGATCCGGGAGATGTCACTCTTGCGCTTGCTGAGGGAGCCATTCTCACCATTGAGGTTCCCCACTATGGCGAAGAGCTACCGCTCACCCTGGACTGCCATCACGATGACGCGGAGACTCTCGCCACCGTCGTGGCAAACGTCCAGACCACGCTGGAAACCCGACTGGGTTGGGGTGTCACCCCTCTCACCTAGGGGGTGAGGCGGTTGGGGCCGCGGAACAGAAATGTTGTTTCCCTGATGCTTGACTGCTCAAGCATCAGCATCATCACTCGGGCAAGGCCCATGCCAAACCCCCCGTGGGGGGGGACGCCGTGGCGGAAGAAATCGAAGTACGTCCCCAGTTCTTCCAGATCCATACCGCGCTCGGAGGCCTGAGCCTCCAGCACTTCAATGCGATGCTCGCGCTGCGCACCCGTCGAGATTTCCGTCCCCCGATACAGCAGGTCGTAGGACTTTGTGAGGTCTGGGTTGTCATCGTGTCGCATGTGATAAAACGCGCGAATCGAGCTGTCGTAGTCGGTCACAAACACAAACGGGTGCCCCGTGGTTTCTTCAATGTGGGCGCTGAGACGACGTTCGCCCTCGGGGTCAAGATCCCCATCCGCCCGAGGGTTGTCATAACCGGTAGCCGCCACAATGTCGTGGGCTTCTGCCAGGGTCACTCGGGGGAAGGGCGCTGGGGGAACGGAGAGCTCAATCCCTAACACCTCATGAATGGCGGTTCCGTGCCGGGTGACAACCTCAGAAATACCTGCTTGGAGAACCTGCTCGTGCATTGCCATCACATCGTGGTGGGACTCCACCCAACTCATTTCCGCATCCACGCTGGTGAACTCGGTCGCGTGGCGAGCAGTAAACGAAGGGTCGGCGCGAAATGCCGGCGCAATTTCAAACACGGCGCCAAAGCCGGCAGGCTGGGCCATTTGTTTAAACAGCTGGGGGCTTTGTGCCAAATAGGCGGTGGTGTCGAAATATTCCACCTCGAACAGTTCAGCGCGAGACTCGCTGGCGCTGGCCATCAACTTGGGAGTGTGGATTTCAATCCACCCATTGTCAACCCACCAGCAACGCATGCCATGTTCGAACGCAGTCTGGGCGCGAAATATGAGATTCGCGCCAGGCCTGCGCAAATCGAGGAAGCGCCAATCCATGCGCTTATCCACGCTGGAATCATCCGCGATAGGAGGTTCGGGCTCGGCAATACCCGCTGTTTCTAGGGAAGCGATTTTGACCTCGAGGCCACCGAGTTTCACGCGTTCGTCGAGTTTGAGGGTTCCCGCCACCGAGATAAAGGTTCCCGCGGTAAGGCTCGAAATCAGCGCGGTAAGTGCCAAACGTTCAGGCTGGTTGGCGGCATCCTCGTCATCGTCGCGTACCGCAGGATTCACCAGCTGAACAGGACCCGTTTCATCCCGAAGAATGACAAACTGGACCTTTTTCTGATCTCGCACCGTGTCAACAAGCCCTGTGACGACGACGGTCGACCCATCGGTGGTGGCGGCAAGGTCTTGAATGCGGGTTCGGGTGCTCACGGGTCCGAGTCTACCGGGAGCCCCAGACTCCTCCAGGTCTTGACTCCTAGAATGGGGACGTGCCCGCAGACTTTCTTCACTTCGTCCGCCACGGTGAAGTCCATAACCCCGAACGCATACTGTATGGGAGGCTGGAGGGTTTTGGACTCTCAGAGCGTGGCCTTGAAATGGCGTCCCGCACGGCGGGCGCGCTGGCAACTCGGCCGATTGCGCGTATTGTCTCAAGCCCCCTGCAACGGGCTATCGAATCGGCAGGGCCGATTGTGAAGCACACCGGTAAGGCGTTGGATATTGATGAGCGCCTCAACGAAGGCCTCAATCAGTTTCAAGGGTCACAGTTGAATCTTCGACGGATCGTGACGGACCCTTCCATCTGGAAACTTTTCTCCAACCCTTGGCGGCCCAGCTGGGGCGAGCCCTACCGCGACATTGCAGCGCGAATGCGCGACGTTGCCGAAGACGCTTGGAACTCCGTTGACGAGGGCGAAGTGGTCCTGGTCACTCACCAAGTGGCGATCTGGATTTTGCACCGCTCCATTGCGGGCATTCCTCTTCCCCATATGCCTCACGAGAGGCGGTGTTCGCTCTCCAGTGTGACGACCGTAAAAAAGGTGGCGGATAAGTGGAAAGAAGAAAGCTACCGCGAGCCCGCAGCCGATTTGCTCGAGGATGCCATTGATTTGGGGGCGGTGTAGATGAAGGCGACCCGGCTCGCCGGGATACTTGCGCTTGCCCTGGCTCTTTCTGCCTGCACATCAGCTGCCGATTCACTCGCCGAGCAGTATCAATCCGGTACCGGCCAAAACTATATTTCCGGTGACGGGGCAATTACCATCGTGGCCCCGACGTCACGAGCGGAACCGATCACGTTCTCTGGGCCACTCGACACCGGGGACACCTTCTCCTCCACTGACTACCCCGGTGAGATTCTGGTGGTCAATTTTTGGTATGCCGGGTGCCCGCCCTGCCGTCTTGAAGCGGCAGACCTTGAAGCCTTGTCGCAGGAATATTTGGGCGAAGGAGTCACCTTCATCGGGGTGAACATTCTCGATCAGGCCCCCACCGCGCTCGCTTTTGCCGAAGAATTTGGCGTCACCTACCCCTCCATCATGGATGTGATGTCGGGCAGTGTGCGACTGTCGTTCGCCGGACAGGTTGCGCCCAACGCTGTTCCCACCACTCTTGTGCTTGACGCTGATGGCCGGGTTGCCAGCCGAATTTCTGGTTTGTTGACCGATCCCAGCATCCTCGAGGGCATGATTGATGATGTGCTCGCCGAAAGCCTCACGCCGTGAGCTCGCCCGGGGAAATCGTCTTTTCCGGCCCTCTGATTCTTGCTTTGCCCCTGGCACTTGCCGCAGGTTTTCTGGCGTTTGCTTCGCCGTGTGTGTTGCCTCTGGTCCCCGGCTATCTGGGCTATGTGAGTGGTTTTAGCGCGCAGGGTTCGGTTAAGCGTCCCACCACCCGCCTGGTCATAGGGGTGCTGCTGTTTATTGCGGGGTTTTCCAGTGTGTTCATCAGTTTCTCGATTGCCTTTGCATCTCTCGGGTCACTGCTGGTGGGGTGGCTGGATGTCATCATCCGCTTTGCCGGGCTTCTGGTCATTTTGATGGGTTTTGTGTTCATTGGTCAGGTGTCTTTTTTGCAGCGAGCTGTCACTCTTCCGCTTGCGGGGACCAGCGGTTTCGTGGGGGCTCCCGTACTCGGCGTGGTGTTCGGTTTGGGGTGGGCTCCCTGCATCGGTCCCACCCTGATCGCGATTAACACGTTGGCCCTCACTGTGGGTGATATTCCTCGAGCCGTCATTCTGGCCGTTGCCTACTGCATCGGGCTCGGGTTGCCCTTCCTTCTTATTGCCCTCGGGTTTGGGTGGGTCACCGGAGGGGTGGCGTTTCTCAAACGCCACATCCGCGCAATCAACATCACGGGAGGGGCCATTTTGATGTCTATCGGAGTGGCGATGGTGTCGGGCCTGTGGCAGATGTGGATGTCGAGTTTGCAGGCGGTGATCGGTGGAACCGTTACGCCCCTCTGACGCTCATGATTCTGCGCCGGTGCGAGAAATTGAACAGCCCACGCTTGGCTTAGCCGGCTGGGGACGCTTCTTCTGGCGGCAGCTCACCAGTATGCGAACGGCTTTGGTGCTGTTGTTGCTGATGGCGTTAGCTTCTGTTCCGGGTTCTATTGTTCCCCAGCGTTCAAGCAACCCGAACGGTGTGATTCAGTTCCGCCGCGACGATCCCGAACTTTTCGCCATCCTTGATGGCCTCCAGCTGTTTGACACTTTTGGTTCGGCCTGGTTCTCGGCGATCTACTTGCTGTTGTTCATTTCGTTGATCGGCTGCATCATTCCCCGCACTACCCACCACCTGAAAGCGTTGCGGCAGCAGCCACCCGCTATCCCCAAGAGGATGGAACGCCTCGAGCACTATCGCTCCTTCGAGGTGCCAGGCGACCGCGAAGAGCTTCGTAATCGCGCACAAAAACTGTTGAAGAAAAACGGCTACCGCCTGCGTGTATCGGAGCAGGGAGTGTCGGGCGAGCGCGGCTACATGCGAGAGACAGCGAACCTCGTATTCCACTTTTCACTCATTGGGATTCTGGCTGGCTTGGGTTTTGGAACAGGCTTTAAGTATGAGGGGCAACGGGTGATTGTGGAGGGGCAGACGTTCACCAACCAGCTCACCAGCTACGACAATTTTAATCCGGGACGGTTTTTCACCGAAGATTCGCTGGAGCCCTATGCGATTAGCTTGAACCGGTTCGAACCCACCTACGAGTTTGATGTGGGAACAGGGCGGGCCAATCCGCTCGACTTTGAAGCTTTTGTCACGGTGACCAGTGATGCAGGCCAATTTCAAGAGGTCATCAAAGTGAATGACCCCCTCGATATCGATGGCACCTCGGTGTATTTGTTGGGCAACGGGTTTGCGCCCTGGATCAGCGTGTATGACCCGGAGGGCAGGCCGGTCTTTAGTCAGCCGGTCGCCTTTTTACCCCAAGATTCCAACCTGACAAGTTTGGGCATAGTGAAAATTCCCGATGGCCTCTCCAAGCAACTGGGGCTGTTGGGGTTTTTCTATCCCACAGCCATTGAGCTGGATTCCGGTGCTCTGACATCAATTTTTCCCGACCCCGACGCGCCGGTGATGACGTTCAACGTTTTCGAAGGTGATTTGGGATTAGACACAGGTGTTCCCCGCAACGTGTATGCCCTGGACACCGATTCGCTCACCCAAATCACGGGTGGCGATACGGGAGAAAACTCCCTGGTGATGGGGCTTGGCGATCGGGTCGAACTGCCCTCAGGCCTTGGCTATGTAGAGTTCACCGCGCTGCCGCGTTTTGTGAGTGTCAATATTCATCGAGACCCCACCCAGTTGCCTGTGGGTTTGTCCTCGGTGTTCATCATGGTGGGTCTTGTTGTGGGACTGTTTGTGACCAGAAGAAGAACGTGGATTCGCCTTATTCCCGGAGACACCGATGTGGTGACTGTCGAGTTTGCGGCCCTGGCCAGAGGAGATGATCCCGGTTTGGGCGCCGCCCTGGATCGGATGGTCGCTGATTTTTCACAGGAAGACAAATCTAAAATGGAGACATCATGATTGACTCTGCAGCTCTCGCCCTCATTGGTGTGTACTCGGCAATGCTCGTCTACACGGTGTCGTTCCTCTTTTTCACGTTCGATCTGGCTAAACGCTCCGCGAAGGCCCAGGCGGTGGCGCAGTCCAGGGTCTTAGTGGGCGCGGGAGGCCCTGACCGCGAGCAGGAGCCCCCGGCGAGCACGCCGGTGACCCAGGCGAGTGGTTTTCAGCGCATCGCGATGACCCTGCTGGTGTTGGCCTATGTCTTTCACCTTCTTGCCACCGTGGCTCAGGGAATTGCGGGGTCGCGAGTTCCGTGGGCCAACATGTTCGAGTTTGGTTTGACCTCCACGATGTTGGCGGTCTCCGTATTCCTTGGTTCCCTGTTCTGGAGAGATCTCCGGTATTTGGGTGCCATGGTGTCCGGCTTTGTGCTTTTGTCACTCGGTGTGGTGACCGTCAACTTCTATGTCCCCGTCGTGCCTCTCCCACCGGCACTGCAGTCGAGCTGGCTAGTTATCCACGTCTTTGTTGCAAGCCTTGCGACGGCATTTGTCGCGCTTGCCGCGGCACTGTCGGTGTTCCAGCTGTTGCGTGCACGTTTTGAGGCCAACAGCATCGCCAAGGCCGGTCTCATGAACACCCTGCCCTCCTCCAGTGCGCTGGAATCGATGGCCTATCGGCTTAACGTCGTGGGGTTCGTGTTCTGGAGCTTCACGCTGATTGCCGGTGCGATCTGGGCGGAACGTGCCTGGGGCCGCTACTGGGGCTGGGACACCAAAGAGGTGTGGACCTTCATTATCTGGGTGCTGTTTGCTGGCTATATTCACGCTCGCGCGACCAGGGGCTGGCGTGGTTCACGCTCCGCGTGGTTAGCCATCATCGGTTTTGGAGCGGTGATTTTCAACTACACCGTGGTGAATCTTTTCTTCACCGGGCTGCATTCCTACTCTGGTCTCTAACGCACAGACATGCAGCGGCGAAGCCGCCGCATCCACCACTCTCGGCGCTCAGGGGATGCACTGAGCGCGTCGAGTGCTTGGTAGTTGAGTTCCGGTGGGGTAAGCGCCAGCAGGCCACCGTGTGCAATAAGGGGGTGGTGGACCACATCACGGGAGAGAAAGCGTGCTGTTCCGAGGCCCGCGTCTAAGGAGAAAGGATCGGCGGTCTCGAGTTCGGCCTGCAGGAGGGCCCCCTGGTAAAGGCCAACACTGGTTTCTAGCGCGCTGGAGATCACGACGGCAAGGCCGGCAGCCTGCGCTTGCGCAATCAGTTTTCGGGTGGGGGCCAGACCGCCGAGCGGCTGAACTTTCAGCACCACCACATCGCAGGCGCCCGCCTCAATCACGGCGGATAGGTCTGACCAGCGGCGAATGCTTTCATCCGCGGCGACCTGAATGCCTAAGCGATGAATGCGTGTGCGAATTTCTGCCATGTCCTCCAGGGAGGCAACAGGCTGTTCGACGTAGTCGATGTCGAAGTGTTCCATCTCGCGAATGGCATGTTCTGCTTCGTCAACGCCCCAACCCCCATTGGCATCCAGTCGAATGCGGCCTGCGGGACCGAGTACGTCCCGGACGGCACCGACCCGGTCTCGATCCCCGGCCAGCGTTGATCCGGGGCCTGCGACTTTCACTTTGACGGTGTGGGGGGTGCCCGCCTCGGCAAGGAGGGCTGCGACCTCGCTGGCAGACACGGCAGGAATGGTTGCGTTCACCCGGATCGATGGGGGCAAATGGTGGGTCGTGGGGGTGCTATCCCAGCCTGCCTCGATGGCGGCAGAGAGCCAGGTGGAGGCCTCAGCATCGTCATACTCGACAAACGGACTCCACTCGGCGGGTCCGGAAGGGGCATCAAAAATCACGGCCTCGCGGGAGGTGAGCCCGCGAAATGGGGTGGCCAGGGGAATGGACACCACTCGTGCGCAGGCTTCGAGCTTCTCAACACTGTGTGCGCTCATGCCCCACAGTGTTTCACGTCTGGGGGTCGTAGTCTTAGGGGATGGCGACAAACCCTTCGACGCTTTTCGATCCCCGTGTCTGGCGCGAGGTCGATGGGTTCGACGATGTCACGGACGTGACCTATCACCAGAGCGTTGAGGGTGACATCGTTCGCGTGGCGTTTAACCGGCCCGAGGTGCGCAACGCTTTTCGGCCCCGCACCGTGGATGAGCTCTACCGCGCCCTTGATCACGCCAGGCTTCAGCCTCGCGTAGGAGCGGTGATCTTGACGGGCAACGGCCCCAGCACCAAAGATGGCGGTTGGGCTTTTTCCTCCGGAGGCGACCAGCGTATTAGAGGCAAAGATGGCTATCAGTATTCCGCCACCGAGGATGCGACCGGGGTCGATGCAGAGCGCAGTGGCAGGCTGCATATTTTGGAAGTGCAACGGCTCATTCGGTTTATGCCCAAAGTCGTCATTGCGGCTATTCCCGGGTGGGCTGCAGGTGGTGGGCACAGCCTGCACGTGGTGTGTGACCTGAGTATTGCGAGTCGTGAACATGCCCGTTTTAAACAAACCGATGTGGATGTCGGGTCCTTTGATGGTGGTTACGGAAGTGCCTATTTTGCCAAGCAGGTGGGGCAGAAGTTCGCCCGGGAAGTGTTTTTCTTAGCCAAGGAGTATGACGCGGTTCGCGCCATGGAGATGGGGGCTGTGAATGCTGTGGTGGCTCATGAGGACCTTGAACCCACCGCCATCGAATGGGCGCGGCTGGTGATGACCAAGAGCCCCACCGCTATTCGCATGGTCAAATTTGCCCTCAACGCCAGTGATGACGGGATGGTGGGCCAACAAATTTTTGCCGGTGAGGCAACCCGGTTGGCCTATGGCGGGGATGAGGCTGTCGAAGGCCGCGATGCTTTCTTGGATAAACGTGACCCCGACTGGTCGCCTTTCCCCTGGCACGCGTAACCCCTGACATGCGCGAACTTCAGGTGGTGGATGTCAGCGACCCGCTGGCGCTGTGGGAACCTCTTCGGGCAGCCCTGTCTGGGGATGGCCCCGCTGTACTGCCCCGGCCCGGCGGAGCAAAATTGATCCACACCGCACCGCTCGAAGTTCCCGAAGACGTCGCGCTGGTGATTGAAACCAGTGGCACGACCGGGTCGCCTAAGCGCGTTTTGCTGAGTGGGGAGGCGTTGTTAGCCAGTGCGGCTATGGCCCAGGATGCACTGGGCGGGCCTGGCACATGGCTTCTCGCATTGCCCGCTCACTACATTGCCGGTGTTCAGGTGCTCACCCGATCACTGGGTGGAGGGGTCCCTCCGAGGGCTCTGCACCCCCAGCCTTTTTCGAGTGTTGCGGTGGCGGATATTGCGGCCTCATTGATGGATGGTGCAGGCAACGGCCCCCTCTACACCTCGCTTGTTCCCGCACAGCTTCAGCGCCTTCTGGATGATGCGGCCACCATGCCCGTGTTGGCAGAGCTGATGCGGCGTTTCGATCGCATTCTGGTGGGAGGCCAATCCCTTCCTCGAGCGCTCGCCGACAGGGTGAAAGACGCCGGGTGGCGTGTCACCACAACGTATGGGTCCTCCGAAACGGCTGGGGGGTGTGTCTGGGATCAGAAACCGCTGGCCGGGGTGGCGATTCGAGAAATCGATGGGCGTATTGCGCTGTCTGGACCCATGCTGGCGCAGGGCTATCTGGATAACCCTGAGGGCTCCACACGCAGCTTTGTCAGCCTCGAGGGCACCCGCTGGTATCGAAGTGATGATGCCGGTTTTATTGACCAGGAGGGGCTTCTTAATGTTCAGGGCCGCCTGGATGACGTGATCATCTCCGGCGGAGTGAAAGTGTCACTCGGTGAGATTGAGCGCGTGATTCATGAATCGCTCGATGTGCCAGGGGCACTCGTGGTGGCTCAGGCAGATGCGCAGTGGGGCACAGTCCCTGTAGTGGTTGCACCCGGTGTGGTGGAGCTCTCTGCGCTGCGATCCCTCATCCAGGCCCAGTTGGGACCCGCGGCGAGGCCTCACCGCACCCTGGTCATGAATCCGATACCGGTGTTGGCCTCCGGTAAACCTGACCGGTTGGCTGTCACACAGGCTGTGGCGGCGGGAAATTCGACGTGATGACGCCGAGCGTGACGTGGCGGGATTGGGTGGTGGGGGCCAGGCTTCGCACGTTGCCCCTTGCCTTCACCGGGGTGATTTTGGGCTCTGGCTCTGCGGTGTGGCGAGGATCATTCGATGGGGTGATTGCCGCGCTGGCTCTGCTTGTTGCACTGTCTTTGCAGGTCGGCGTGAACTACGCCAATGACTATTCCGATGGAATTCGGGGCACTGATGATCACCGTGTCGGCCCGACGCGTCTGACCGCCTCGGGAATGGTGGAACCTGGCCTCGTGCGAAGAGCTGCCGTATTGTCTTTTACTCTCGCACTCTCTGCAGGGCTTGCTCTGCTGCTCGTTGCGCGGGGGGACACGCTTCTTGGCCCTGACGGAGTGGCGGGGTGGTTGGGTGAAGTGTGGGTGGTGCTGGCCCTTGGCGCCCTGGCTGTGGTCACCGCCTGGTTCTATACCGGTGGGCCCAAACCCTATGGCTACAGCGGGTTTGGCGAAATTGTCGTCTTTATTTTTTTTGGTCCCGCAGCGACCGTGGGAACAGCGTGGGCGATGGTGGGCAGCGTTCCTTTCGAAACATGGCTGACCGGTGCAGGTGCAGGGTTTTTTGCCTCCGCGGTCCTGCTGGTCAACAACATTCGAGATATTGACCAAGATCGAATTGCTGGGAAAAGAACGGTGGCGGTCAAGCTGGGCCTTCGAGCCAGTCGCGTGGTGTTGGTGCTGTTGTTGGTGATGCCCTACGTGATGGTGGGCCTGCTGTCGCTGACCTTTATCTTCGTGCCGTTTGTTTTTGTCGTAGCGCTCATGACGCTCTGGGTTCTGATCCAGGTGTTTCTGGCCACAACCCCGAAGGACCTGATTGGGGTGCTCGGAACGATAGGGCTTAATGCCCTGGTCTACTCCTTAGGGCTTGCTCTCGCTATTGCCCTGTGAGTCCCAGGCAGCGTCTTCGCTTTCGGCATCAATATCCACAGTCCGTTTGCTCTTTCTCCGCGCTCTGACGTCCGCCGCGAGTGCATCGCGCTGGCGGGCAAGAAAAATGTAGGACAGGGCAAATGCCATGACGGTGGCAAAAAGAGCCGACACCCACCATTCCAGGCCGAGCAGAATGAGAATGGTCAACAGGACCGAGAAGAGCCCGAGCCGCATTACGCTGTAAGCAATCCACCTCGTCATGCTCTCAGTGTAGGGACGTAGGATTAGAGGATGGTGCGTTGGATAGTCATTGGTTCGGTGGGAGCGATAGCTTTCACCGTCTATGCCCTTGTGGATTTGTCTATGACCCAGGCGCCCAGAGTGCGGGCGTTCTCCAAGCCCGTGTGGATTGCGATCATTGTGGCGATTCCCCTCATCGGGCCTCTCCTCTGGTTGCTGATTGGAAAATCCAAGAGGACGGGACCTCGGAGGGCCCCCGGACGAAGCTCACCCGATGACAACCCCTCCTTCTTAGGCGCCCTGGAGCGCGAGTCCTCCGATGAGCGCATTAGGCGTCTGGAAGAAGAGCTCAAAGCCCTGGATGACGATCAGCCCGACAGTGCGGACAACCCCGACGACCAGGACCCTAAGCCGCCCACGTCATGACCACCTCGCCGGCCACCCTGTGGTCGAGAGCTTTTCTCGGGTCTCTTATTGCCGGTGGCGTCTGCGACATTGTCATTTCTCCAGGCGCCAGGTCTCAGGCTCTCGCTTTAGCAGCGCTGGAGTGGGAGCGGTTGCTCGAGGGGGCACTCACTATTCACGTAGTGATTGATGAGCGCAGTGCCGCTTTTCGAGCTCTAGGACTCTCGGTTGAATCGGGTGTTCCAGCGGTGTGTGTGGCAACGTCAGGGTCAGCCCCCGCCCACTATTTTCCTGCCCTGTTGGAAGCACACCATGCGGGGGTGGGAATGATTGTGGTCTCCGCCGATCGGCCCGCGGAGCTTCTCGGGGTGGGAGCAAACCAAACCACAACCCAAGCGGGAATGTTTGGCGATGTGGTGGTTGCCTGGGATGTGCCAGCCCCCGTCGATGGCGAGGAGGGCGGAGCTTCGCAGATAGCGGGTGAGGTGTTGACCCACGCTCTGTTGAACCAACCGACCCATGTGAACGTGGCGTTCCGGGAACCGCTGAGCAGTGTGAAAGATGCGCCGCAGGTTCTTCCCGGCCCACCGCAGATTGAGCCCGCCACCAGGCCGCCCACCATCGTCAGTCTTGATCCCCAGCCTGGAACGCTAGTTGTTGCCGGACACGGCGCAGGACCTGCTGCGGAAGCCCTTGCCTACGCGCTCGGAGCGCCGCTGATTGCGGAAGTGGTCAGCGGGTCCCGTTTTGGCCAACACCTGGTCCCCTGCTACCGGGAGGTGTTAAGCCAAGACGTCTGGCCGGGGGACGTCTCCCGCGTGGTGACACTGGGGCGTCCCACACTGTCGCGAGAAGTGTGGGCCCTTCTTTCTGATGCAAGCCTCCAGCACATTGTGGTGAGGCGGTCCGAAGAGCAACCGGCCAACCCCACCCGGTCAGCCCAGATTGTCGATGAGGTGACTATCCAGAGCCCGGCGACTGCGCAGCAGCGCTCGAGCTGGGTCAAACCGTGGGTGATAGCTGGGCGTGCACACCACGAACGTCTGCTGGCGGCCGCGGTGCCTACTCCCCCGAATCTGCAGGACGCCGCATCGGAAGACCCGGCGGTGCGAAGCGCTTTTGCCCGAACAGAAATGATGGTGCTGCGCCGCCCTATCACCCGGGCAGAGCTTGCACTGGCTGTGTGGGAGGCAACATGGCCCCACGATCGGTTGGTGCTTGGTGCCTCTCGCATGATCCGCGAAATAGATGCGATTGCCGGGTCGAAAAATATTCCCGTGCTCTCCAATCGTGGGCTTTCGGGTATTGATGGGACGGTGTCGTTTGCGCGGGGTGTGGGTTTTGCGGCCGCACGAGAGGGAGCAAGCGGAATCA
>Ga0307980_1000001_pt1 | contig 181678 bp, 173 predicted proteins | sample OrgLakmetage1060_FD_201817 | JGI IMG/M metagenome (GOLD analysis project Ga0307980, IMG submission 201817) | Saline water microbial communities from Organic Lake, Antarctica - #1060 | ecosystem: Environmental > Aquatic > Non-marine Saline and Alkaline > Saline | place: Antarctica: Organic Lake... | reverse complement strand
AAACCCTTTCAGGGACATTTTTAAGCAGGAGTTGTTGATGAAGTAGTAAGTGATATTGGAGGAATGAGGAATGAGGAGTGAGGAATGAGTGATGAAGGGATGTGGAATTTGGGTTGAGGAATGAGGAGTGAGGAATGAGGGATGAAGGGATGTGGAATTCGGGTTGAGGAATGAGGAATGAGGAATGAGGAATGTGGAATGTGGAATGTGGAATGTGGAATGTGGAATGTGGAATTTGGGTTGAGGTATGTGGGAGTAGGAATGAGGAATGAGGGATGTGGAATTTGGGTTGAGGTATGTGGGATGAGTAATGAGGCTTGAGGGATTTGGGTTGAGAGATGAGGGATGAGGAAGTTTAAAATATTCAAGAGAATAAAGATGATTTTACCCAACCGGTTGGACCAATCGGTGCAGTTTTGCCTGAAGAAAAAGTATAAAATTATAGAGCAGCTGTCAAGGCAACCCCAAAGGTTTTAAGCGAGAACAACAGATTGAAAAAACGTGTTGAGTACTTCTTGACTTTTAAGTTTAGATATAGATTTAAGTTTCAAATCGGCAACTTCAAAGGTTTTTAAGCTAAAAAAAGAATATCAAATGTAGGATTTTGGTGTGATTCCATATAGAAGGCTGGAGTAGAATAGGAACTAGAAATCAGAACAGGTATCTCTTCCAGATGCTTATCTGTAAGTTGTTGATGAATCCTAATCAGTTCCCATCTGTTTAGCTTCAAAAGGTCCAGATGTTTTTTAAAATTCCTATAAACCAATAAGTTAGCGATAAAGATCAGTTGATTAATGTCCAGATATTGTTATTCAAATAATTTTTAATCTCAACGTTTTTGCAAATAGTATGGAACATGGAACCTCGTCTCACAGTCCACGTTTCTCCAACCAGCTGTTTAAAATATCGTTGAATTGATCTGGATGTTCCATCATGGCAGCGTGGCCACATTTGTCCACCCAATAAAGGTCACTGTTGGGTAGTTTTTCATGAAACTCTACAGCGACTTTAGGCGGTGTAACCCCATCTTGTCTTCCCCAGATAATGCAAATGGGTGTTGTCATATAAGGAAGATCCTTTGACATATTGTGGCGTATAGCACTCTTTGCAATGGCGAGTGTTTTAAGCAATTTATTACGGTCATTTACCGTTGCAAAAACTTCATCCACGATTTCTTTAGTAGCTACAGCCGGATCATAAAAGACATCTTCACTTTTTGCTTTGATGTATTCATAATTTCCTTTTTTGGGATAGCTGTCTCCCATAGCACTTTCATAAAGCCCAGAACTACCGGTGATGATCAGCGCTTTTATCTTTTCAGGAAACATCTTTGTAGTCAGTAGGCCTATATGTCCGCCCAGAGAATTACCTAACAAAATCACTTCATCCCAACCCATATGATCTATAAACGCATTGATGTGCTTTGCAAAGGTCCCAACGCTAGTTTTGATCAATGGCGTAGAGTATAAGGGCAAAATAGGCACGACTATTTGATAACCTTTAGGAGGAAAATAATCGATTACACCTTGGAAATTACTGAGCCCTCCCATCAAACCATGTAATATGATGATAGGGGTACCCTCTCCAGTAATATAATATTCAAATTTACCGTCTTTGATAAGATCGTGCGTCATATGGCAATTGTAAGTGGCAAATATAATGGTTTTGCGTATAGGAAAAACAATGTTTTCTACTAGCTATTTGTAAAGCAAAGGTTTCTTTGAAAACTATTCCTCTAATTTTTATTCCGCTTTCGCGAAAGCGGAACGACCACAAATCTTAAGATTTCATACAACATCTTATAATTGTTAATAACTAGGGGAGTTATTCAGAAACAGCTGCATTTATCAACAAAGTGGGAAATTGTGGTAAAAAGTGGTATTAATTTCCCTATTTTTGATTTAGATAGCGCAAAACAGCTATTTCCAGTGATCAACTTTATAGGAACATACGAGTGTAAAACCGACGCCAAAGGGCGATTCATGATGCCAGCCGCTTTAAAGAAGCAGTTGACACCTGTCATGCAAGAAGGTTTTGTAATCAAAAGGGCTGTTTTTCAGCCTTGCCTAGAGTTGTATCCACTAGTGGAGTGGAATAAGATGATGGAAAAATTGAACGGTTTGAATCGTTTCAATAGAAAGCACAATGATTTTATACGTCGTTTTACCGCTGGAGTTAAAACTGTTGAGGTGGATGCAAATGGGCGACTGCTCATTCCCAAAGACCTCATAACCATTGCAGGAATTACAAAAGAAGTTACCGTTTCAAGTGCGGTAAATATATTAGAAATCTGGGATAAGGAAAGGTATGAAGCGGCTATTGATAACTCGCTAGATGACTTTGCTGATCTCGCTGAAGAAGTAATGGCAAATGACACAACCGATCTCTTACCATAATCCGGTTCTTTTAAAAGAAACCGTAGACGGATTGAATATTGATCCGTCTGGCGTATACGTGGACGTAACTTTTGGCGGTGGTGGACACTCTCGTGAGATCCTTGCCCGATTAGGTCCTGAAGGAAAGCTTTATGCTTTTGATCAAGATATAGATGCACTTAAGAACACGATTGAAGATGATCGCTTTATGTTGATCCCTCAGAATTTTGGTTACATGAAGCGCTTTTTAAGACTTTATGGCATTAAAAAAGTAAACGGGATTTTAGCAGATTTAGGGGTGAGCTCCCATCAATTTGATGAGGCAGCAAGAGGGTTTTCTACCAGGTTTGATGCGCGATTAGATATGCGTATGAATCAAGATCAAGTCTTAGATGCGGTCATCGTATTGAATCAATACAGTGAAGAAGATCTTATTAGAATTTTTAAGTCCTATGGGGAATTGCGTATAGCGCTTAAGCTAGCACAACGCATTACAGCTGCAAGACAAGAGTCTGAAATTACTACCGTTGCAGACCTTAAGGAGATTTGTGCTCCTTTAGTTCCAGAACGTATAGAGCATAAGCTGCTGGCTCAAGTATTTCAAGCCATACGTATTGAAGTGAATAAAGAAATGGAAGTGCTGTACGATTTTTTAAGACAGTCAGAAGATATTTTAAAAGTAGGCGGAAGGCTGAGTGTGATTTCTTACCATTCTTTAGAAGATCGACCGGTAAAGAGGTTTATGCGAAATGGACTCTTTGAGGGAGAGCCTGAGAAAGATGTTTTCGGTAGGTCCAGTGTGCCTTTTAAAAAAATAGGTAAAATGATCATTCCTTCCAGAGAAGAAATCAAGGAAAATAACCGCGCTAGAAGTGCTAAGCTGCGTATTGCAGAGAAAATAGAAAGAGAATAAATGGCTGCCAAAATCTATGACATATTAAAAGGTAGTTTTTTAACTAATGATGATGCTTTTAAAAACTGGCGCTTTATCCTGTTTGCTGCTTTTCTAGCCATAGTTATGATTTACACAGGTCATAGTTACGAGAGAAAGGTGCACAAGCTGGCGGCTCTTAATGAGCATGTGACAGAGTTGCATAGCGAGTATACCGATTTAGAAAGAAAGTTGATGTTCATGCAAATGGAATCTACCGTAGCGGTAAAAATTAAAAAGAAAGGAATTGCTCCGGCTCAAAATCCGCCGCAGAAGATCATAATCTTAAAGACCAAAGATGGCAACAACTAGTAAAAACATATTAAATAAAATGTACTTGGTAGGTGCAGCGTTTGTTATTGTTGCGCTATTGGTTGTCGTGCAAATCATCAACATTCAATTTGTGGACGGTGATGCCTACAGAGCAAAAGCTGAACAACGCATTTTTAGAAACGACACCATCCCTTCAACAAGAGGGAATTTATACGATGCTAACGGTCAGTTGCTGGCGACTTCTATCAGTAAATATGATATACGTTTTGATGCTTTGGCACCATCTAACCAAGACTTTAATGATAACATAGCCGCTCTAGCAGAAGCATTATCAAAGAAATTTAATACGTCTAAAGATTATTACCTTCAAAAATTGAGAAAGGCACACAGCAATCGCAACCGCTATATGCTGATCGCAAAAAACCTCAATTATGGAGACTACAAAGAAATAAGAGAGTTCCCTTTATTTGAAAACGGTCCTTATCGTGGCGGCCTTATTATAGAAAAAAGGATCGTTCGGGAGCATCCGTTGGGAAAAATGGCTGAGCGTATTGTAGGCTATGATCGCAATGGCAGTGCGCCTGTAGGTTTAGAAGGTGCTTTTGCTCCTTATTTAAGAGGTAGTGATGGAGTGCGTTTAGAACAGAAAATAGGGAAGAATCAATGGAAGCCTATCTCAAGTGAGAATCAAATTGACCCAAATGATGGTTATGATGTGTACACAACCATAGATGTCAACATGCAAGATGTTGCTCATCACGCTTTATTAGAACAGTTGGAGTATTTTGAAGCAGACCATGGTACTGCGGTGGTTATGGAAGTGGCAACTGGAGAAATAAAAGCGCTTTCTAATTTGGGTAGAGCAGAAAGTGGTAAGTATTATGAAAAGAGAAACTATGCTGTTTGGGAATCTCATGAGCCAGGTTCTACCTTTAAGTTGATGAGTGTCATTGCCGCATTAGAAGATAAAGTAGTCGATACCAGTACCGTTTTTGATACTCAAGGTGGGAAAATATCCTATTACGGTCGTAATGTGCGGGATTCTAAATACGGTGGTTACGGAAAAATAAGTGTTGCAAAAGCCTTTGAGGTTTCTTCAAATACGGCATTGGTACAAATGATTCAAAACAATTATAAATCACATCCAGATGATTATGTGAATCGATTGTACAGTATGAATCTAAACGAAAAATTAGACCTTCCTATTAAAGGAGAAGGTGTTCCTATGATTCCGCATCCAGACGATGAAAACTGGAGCGGTCTTTCTTTGCCGTGGATGGGATTTGGCTATGGGGTGCAATTGACAGCGCTTCAAACCTTAACTTTTTATAATGCGGTAGCTAACAATGGTGTGATGGTAAAGCCTAGACTTATTAGAGAAGTAAGGTCAAAGGAGCGATTGATAGAACAATTTGACAGAGTGATTATCAATCCTGCTATCTGTTCTCAGAGTACCATCGATAAAGTAAAGGTGATGATGGAGAATGTGGTTAAAAGAGGAACAGCAGATAATCTTTACAATAAAAACTTCTCTATGGCGGGTAAAACAGGAACCTGTCAGGCAGAGTATTGGAAAAGCCCAGGAAATTATATAGCTTCTTTTGCCGGATACTTCCCAGCAGATAAGCCCAAGTACAGTTGTATCGTAGTCATACACAAGCCAAACACTAAAAAAGGATACTACGGTAACATTGTAGCAGGACCAGTTTTTAAAACAATTGCTCAAAAGATCTATGCTAATAACCCATTATTAGATGAGGTAGAACTGCAAAAATCTATCCCTGTACAGATCGTAAAATCAAATGACAACTACTTAAAGACCATGCATCAACAAGCGGAAACAACTGCTAATAAAATGCCCAATTTAATAGGTATGGAAGCTATGGATGCCATCGCAATAGTTGAAAACCTAGGGGCTAAAGTAGTTCTTAGAGGCTCTGGAAAAGTAAGTTCTCAAAGTTTAAAACAAGGAACAAAACTCGCTTCTACAGATAAAGTAACACTCACATTATTATGATGATTCTTAAAGACATATTGTATAAGGTAAGTCTGGACGTAGTCATAGGTACTACAGATGTACAGATCAATGAAATCCAATTTGATTCTAGAGCGATCAAAAAAGGAGATGTTTTTGTTGCACTTAAAGGAACAACCGTTGATGGTCATGAGTACATTGAAAAAGCAGTTTCGTTAGGAGCAAAAGCGATTATTCTGGAAGAGCTTCCTGATTACCAAGAGGAGCAGGTCACCTATATAAAAGTAGAAAATGCTCACAATGCACTGGCATTAGTAGCGGCAAACTTTTATCAAAACCCTTCAAGACACTTAAAATTAGTGGGTGTTACTGGTACTAACGGTAAAACCACCACTACTTCTTTATTATACCAATTATTTAAAAAATCAGGTTTTAAAACTGGATTGATTTCTACCGTAGAGATTTTGATCGATGAGAAAGTGGTTCCTACCAAGCATACCACGCCAGACCCACTAACGATCAATAAACATCTGACAGATATGGTTGCTGTAGGAGTGGATTATTGTTTTATGGAGGTGAGTAGTCATGGAATAGCACAAGAACGAGTTGCTGGGTTAGAATTTGCTGGTGGGATTTTTACGAATCTTTCTCATGACCATCTCGACTACCACAACAGCTTTGCTGAATACAGGGATGTCAAGAAAAGATTCTTTGATGAGTTGCCTAAAAAGGCTTTTGCATTAACTAATCTGGACGATAAAAATGGAGCTTTGATGCTTCAAAATACCAAGGCTAGAAAATTAGGTTATGCCTTAAAAACCTATACCGATTACCGAGCACAGATTATTGAAAACCAATTTGGTGGTTTGTTGTTGAAAATCAACGAGCATGAAGTATGGTCTAAGATGGTTGGGCAGTTTAATGCTTACAATGTTTTAGCTATTTATGCTTGTGCGATAGAATTAGGATTAGAAGATATAGAGGTGCTTGAGGTGATTTCTCAGTTAGAAGGAGTCTCTGGAAGGTTTCAATACTTTACTACAGTAGAAGATAGAATTACCGCTATAGTGGATTATGCACATACTCCAGACGCACTTAAAAACGTGTTGGAAACGATCAACTCCATTCGTACCAGAAATGAAAAGGTGATCACCGTTGTAGGCTGTGGAGGAGATCGCGATGTTACCAAAAGGCCCAAAATGGCTCATATAGCGGCAGCTCTGAGTGATCAAGTCATTTTTACTAGCGATAATCCGCGTACGGAAGATCCTCAGAAGATTCTGGACGATATGGAAGCTGGTGTACAGCCACAAGACTTTAAGAAAACCATTACCATTTTAAATCGCAAGCAAGCCATAAAAGCAGCTGCAAAAATGGCAAACAAAAATGATATCATCCTTATTGCAGGTAAGGGTCATGAAACCTATCAGGAGATTCACGGTGTGCGGTCAGATTTTGATGATCGAAAATTAATCGCAGAGTTTCTTAACCAACTCAACAAATAAGATGTTATACTATTTATTTAAATATCTAGAAGAAGAATTTAATATGCCGGGCGCATCGCTTTTTGGGTTTATCACCTTTAGAGCGGCTATTGCATTTGTTCTTTCGCTAGGCTTTTCTACTATTTATGGTAAACGCATCATCAACTTTTTACAAAAACAGCAAGTAGGAGAAACCGTACGCAATTTAGGTTTGGAAGGGCAAGCGCAAAAAGCTGGTACGCCAACAATGGGTGGAATCATCATCATTTTGGCCACTTTGATTCCAGCATTTCTTTTATGTCAGATAGATAATATTTACGTAGTTATGTTGATCATCACCACCATCTGGATGGGATTGATAGGTTTTACAGACGATTATATCAAGATTTTCAAAAAAGATAAAGGTGGTTTAAAAGGGGTTTTTAAGGTGATAGGCCAGGTGGGTTTAGGAGCTATTATAGGTTCTATAATGTTCTTTCACGACGGTATAACGATTAAAGAAAAAATTGTAAATCCTACAAATAAACAAGAGCTCGTTTCTCAAAACATTCCTGTAGAATTTGGACCTGCAGAAAAGTCTACCAAAACAACGATTCCCTTTGTAAAAAATAATGAGTTGGACTATGCAAGCTTGATCGACTGGATCGATCCCAGTCTTGCAAATTGGGCGTGGTTGGTATTTATACCTATCGTAATTATTATCGTAACAGCTGTTTCTAACGGAGCAAACCTCACTGATGGAATTGATGGACTGGCCGCGGGAACTAGTGTTATCGTCGTCATTACTCTGGCATTGTTTGCTTGGATTTCTGGGAATATCATTTTCTCAAATTACCTCAATGTCATGTATATACCTAACTCTGGCGAAATGGTGGTTTTTGTCACCGCTTTTGCTGGAGCACTAGTTGGTTTTCTATGGTACAATACCTTTCCAGCCCAAGTTTTTATGGGTGATACAGGAAGTCTTACCATTGGAGGTATCATCGCCGTGCTGGCCATTGCGACTAGAAAAGAATTATTGATCCCTATTCTTTGCGGTATTTTCTTAATGGAAAACCTTTCTGTAGTGATGCAGGTAAGTTGGTTCAAATACACTAAAAAGAAAGATGGTGAAGGGAGAAGGATTTTTCTCATGTCTCCATTACATCATCATTATCAAAAACGAGGTATTCATGAAAGCAAGATCGTTGTAAGGTTTTGGATTGTAGGAATATTGCTCGCTATTATCAGTATTGTAACCCTAAAAGTGCGTTAATGAGTGCGTCGCAGCCACATAACAGTAATAAACGTCTTGTCGTCCTCGGTGGAGGGATTAGCGGCATGGGCGCAGCTGTATTAGGTGCTCAAAAAGGCTATGATGTTTTTTTAAGTGATGGAGGGGTTTTAAGTTCCGCTTTCGCGAAAGCTTTACAAGAGCAAGCTATTTCCTATGAATCAGGAGGTCATACGATGGAGAAAATTCTCGACGCTTCTATAGTAGTAAAAAGCCCAGGTATTCCAGATAACACAACACTAATCGTAGCGATTAAAGCCAAAGGAATTGAGGTGCTATCAGAAATAGAATTTGCCGCTCGTTTCACTGACGAAACCATTATTGCGATAACAGGCGCTAACGGAAAAACAACGGTAACCAGTTTACTAGATCACATTCTTAACGTGGCCCAGCTCGATCACACCACTGGCGGTAACATAGGGAAGAGTTTTGCACAACAAGTCTTTGAAGGTAATTCGGCAAACAGATTGTTAGAAGTAAGCAGTTTTCAACTGGATGGTATCAGCACTTTTAAACCGCATATTGCCATTATCCTTAACATCACTCCAGATCACTTGGACCGATACGATTATAAATTTGAGAATTACGTAGCCAGTAAAATGCGTATCTCGATGAATCAAGATGAGAACGATTACCTCATTTATAATGCCGACGATAAAGCAATTACCGACTCGATAGAACAACTAGATATAAAAGCACAGCTCATTCCTTTTTCTATGGAAAGGAAACTAGAAACAGGAGCTTATTTACATAACAATCAGATTCATATTAACACCCATAACTCATTATTTACTATGCCTACAGAGCAATTATCAATTAAAGGAAAGCACAACACAGCAAATGCAATGGCTGCATCTACCGCTTCAAAACTTCTACAGATAAGAAAAGAGACCATCAGACAAAGTCTTACTTCTTTTGAAGGAGTAGAACACCGTTTAGAAAATGTATTAAAAATTAATAAAGTCCAATACATCAACGATTCAAAAGCTACTAATGTAAACGCAACTTATTATGCGTTGGACAGTATGGAGCAACCTACAGTATGGATTGTTGGTGGTGTGGATAAAGGAAATGATTACTCCGATTTATACAGTCTGGTAAATCGCAAGGTTAAAGCTATAGTATGTCTCGGAGAAGATAACTCTAAGATCGTAGAGGCTTTTGGTAATTGTGTAGAGCAAATGGTAGAAACCAGTAACATGGAAGATGCCGTAAGAGTGGCGTATAAGCTAGCTCATGCAGGCGACACAGTACTGTTAAGTCCCGCATGTGCCAGTTTTGATCTTTTTAAAAACTATGAAGATCGAGGACGCCAATTTAAAAACGCAGTAAGAGGATTATAAATTGAAAATTAGAAGCTACATATCTGGAGATTCCTTTTTATGGGCACTGGTAATTATATTACTGGTGTTCTCCTTCCTTCCTGTGTACAGCGCAAGTGCAAATCTTGCCTATATAGGAAAGGGAACAGGTAATACCACAAAGTATTTGGTAAAGCACTTTGGACATGTAGTTATAGGACTGGGGCTTTTGTATTCGGTACACAAGATCCCTTACCGATATTTTAGAGGGTTGAGCGTTTTACTGCTTCCAGTAGTCATTCTGTTACTCATTTACACGGCAATGCAAGGTACCGTTATGGGTGGTGCCAGTGCGAGCAGGTGGATGACCGTTCCTGTAATAGGAATGAAGTTTCAAACCAGCACCTTTGCTTTTGTTGTATTGATGGCATACGTAGCAAAATACTTGGCGGCTATAAAAGATAAAGTGGTCACTTTTAAACAGTCTATTTTACCATTATGGGTGCCAGTAGGAATCATATTAGTGCTTATTGCACCTTTTAACTTATCTACGGCATTACTTATTTTCACTATGATATTAATGACTTGTTTTGTGGGGGGCTATCCTATTAAATATTTACTAGGTATCATAGGAATAGGCTTTGTAGCGTTGAGTTTATTTATTCTTACAGCAAAAGCTTTTCCAGGAGTCTTTCCCAACCGTGTGGATACTTGGGTATCTCGTATTGCCACATTTGGAGGGGAAGGAGATGCAGATTCCACCTATCAAGTAGAACGTGCCAAAACAGCTATCGCAAACGGTTACATTGCTGGAGTAGGTCCAGGAAAAAGTGCGACAAAACATGTATTGCCGCAATCGGCAAGTGATTTTATTTATGCGATTATTCTAGAAGAATTTGGAATCATAGGAGGTCTATTTATACTCGCCTTGTACCTGTTCTTTTTATTTAGATTGATCATCATTTCTACAAAAGCCAGCTCTATTTTTGGACAGTTACTGGTCATAGGAGTGGGTTTTCCTATTGTTTTTCAGGCATTGACAAATATGGCAGTAGCAGTTAATTTGATTCCCGTTACTGGACAGACCTTGCCCTTAGTAAGTAGTGGTGGTACTTCTATATTAATGACTTGTATGGCCATAGGAATCGTGTTGAGTGTAAGTGCAAAACGAGAAGAGACTATTGCTCAAGAAAAAGTAAAAGAAGATGAAATGAATCCTTTAGATGTACTCAGTGAAGCCATATAAAATAATCATATCAGGTGGAGGAACAGGTGGACATATCTACCCGGCGATTTCTATTGCAAATGAATGCAAGAGAAGATGGGCAGACTGTGAAATACTATTTGTAGGAGCAAAGGATCGCATGGAGATGGAAAAAGTGCCTGCTGCAGGTTATGAAATTAAAGGGCTATGGATCAGTGGTTTTCAAAGAAGTCTTTCTCTTAGAAATCTGGCTTTTCCGTTTAAAGTGATAAAAAGTCTTTATGATGCACGTAAGATCATAGAAAAATTTCAACCAGATATTGCTATAGGTACTGGAGGATTTGCCAGTGGACCACTTCTTTTTATGGCTCATAAAATGAGAGTCCCTACTTTAATACAAGAACAAAATTCCTATCCAGGAATCACTAATAAATTATTGAGTAAAAGAGTCCATAAAATCTGTGCAGCTAGTAAAGGCCTCGAGCGGTTTTTCCCTAAAGAGAAACTCGTTTTGACAGGTAATCCAGTACGTCAGGACCTGCTCGATAGTTCTCATTTAAGAGAAGAGGCCATAGCTCATTTCCAATTAGATGCTCATAAAAAAACCTTATTGGTGCTGGGGGGAAGTCTTGGAGCAAGAAGAATCAATCAATTGATAGAAAGTCAATTGGGCGTATGGAAAGAAGAGGTACAAATCATTTGGCAATGCGGTAAATTCTATTATGAGGAGTACAAAACTAAAAATCAAGAAAGCGTTCAAGTTCACGCTTTTTTAAACAGAATGGATCTCGCATATGCCGCAGCAGATTTTATCATCTCGCGTGCTGGAGCCGGATCAATTTCAGAGCTTTGTATAGTCGGGAAACCAGTGATTTTTATTCCGTCACCACATGTGGCAGAAGATCATCAGACTAAAAATGCACAAGCCATAACCGATAAAGAGGCTGCATTGATGATTAAAGAAGAAGATCTGAATCAGAATTTCACGACACTTTGGAAAGGCTTGTATGCAGATCTAGAATTACAGAAAAAACTTTCTGAAAACATAAAAAAGCAAGCGCTTCCAGACGCTACAAAATCTATTGTTAACGAATTAGAGCAATTACTCAAATGAAAGAGTTAGAACACATATCACATTTTTATTTCATCGGGATAGGGGGAATTGGTATGAGTGCGCTGGCTCGTTACCTAAATGAACAAGGAAAAAAAGTAGCCGGTTACGATCGTGTCGCTACTTCCTTGACTAAAAAACTAGAAGCAGAGGGAATTGCGATTCATTATTCAGATAATTTTGAAATGATTCCAGAGGCATTCAAAAACTCACCAACGGCACAAGTTATTTACACGCCGGCAGTACCAGCGGGTTTTGGAGAATTAGTCCGCTTTCGCGAAAGCGGGGTTACCACCATCAAACGCGCACAACTTCTAGGTCAGATTTCTAGAACAATGACCTGTCTAGCCATTGCTGGAACCCATGGAAAAACAACCACAAGTGCTATACTGGCTCATTTACTTTTCAAAAGCGATGTCAAAGTAACGGCCTTTTTAGGTGGGATTTTAGAAGAATACCACACTAATTATATTTGTTCTGGAACAGATGTAATGGTCGTTGAAGCAGACGAATTTGACCGTTCCTTCATGCAATTAGATCCAGATATCGCTGGAATTACTGCTATGGATGCAGATCATTTGGATATTTATGGAGATGCAGCGACTTTTGAAAAAACGTTTCATGATTTTGCGGCTTTGCTCGAAGGTAAAACCTTGTTGATCAATGAAAAATTAGATCTAAAAGGACTCCAAGTAGGACTTGATTCTGGATCTTACCAAGCGCTTAATGAAGTGATCATTGACGGTGCATATCATTTTGATTTCAAAACCCCTCAAGGGGTTCTAGAAAAATGCTTTTTAAAGCTACCAGGCAAGCACAATTTGAGTAATGCACTACTGGCTATGGCCGTAGCTTTAGAATATGGAGCAGATGCTCAAAAAATTCGATTGGCTTTAGCCTCTTTTCCAGGAGTAGAGCGCAGGTTTACCTATCGCATCGATAACGATAAACGAGTATTGATAGACGACTACGCACATCACCCTACAGAAATAAATGCGGTGTTTCAGGCCGTTTCAGAAATGTATCCAGAAGAGAAAAAAATAGTCGTGTTTCAACCGCATCTATTCTCTAGGACGCGTGATTTTATGGACGATTTTGCGCAAGCTTTAAGTCAGTTTGACAAAGTGGGCTTGTTAGATATCTATCCAGCAAGAGAACTTCCTATAGATGGAATCCATTCAGAACTGTTGTGTCAAAAAATAAATTCGTTAGAAAATGCACCAGAGATGGTTAGGGTAGTAAAGAAGGAAGATCTCGAAGAATTTATCGAGGAAATGGACACACGAGTTGTCTTGATGTTAGGTGCTGGAGATATAGGCGTAGAAATAGATCAACTCACTAAAAAATGGGGCGATGCATAAACTAAAGAATATCTTAAGGTTGGTGCTGGTTATCTTATTGGTAATTAGTCTTTACGCTTTTGCATCAAGCAGATATAAGAACAGAAAATTAAAAGACATAAGTATCACGTTTACAGACTATAGCGATCCGTTGATTTCTGAAAAAAACGTTAATAAATTGTTGATACAAAATAACGATACTGTAAAGAACCTGATCATAGAAAATCTAGATTTGAATAAGAGCGAATGGCGACTTGTTCAAAACGCAATGATCAGAGACGCAGAGGTTTCTGTTTCTATTGATGGATTGCTTAAAGCTGTTGTGCAACCCAGAAAGCCTATTGCAAGGATCATGGGAAAAACGAATGCTTATCTCGATCAGGATAATTTGATCATGCCATTATCAAAAGAACATACAGTAAATGTTCCGTTGGTGTACGGTTATAAAAAGAACGTACAGGATAAAACCTTTGAGTTGATCAATTTTATCAAAAGTGATGAGTTGTTAAAAGCATCTTTTACACAAGTAGCATTTGATAAAAGAGACGAGGTGACGCTATCGGTAAGAGCTTTTGATTTTAAAGTGAAGTTAGGAAAAGTAGAAAAGCTAGATCATAAAATGGTGAATTACAAAGCCTTTCTTGCAAAGATGCAGAAGGATAAGGGATTGAGCGAGATCAAATCAATAGACTTGCGATTTGATAATCAAGTAGTAGTAATAAAAAAGTAGGAAAATGGAACAACAAGAATATGCAGTAGGACTGGATATAGGTACAACTAAGATTGTAGCTATGATCGGTCGTAAGAATGAATACGGCAAACTTGAGATTCTAGGTGTAGGGAGATCAAAAAGTTTGGGAGTTCATCGCGGAGTGGTAAATAATATAACGCAAACCATTACCTCCATACAACAAGCCGTAAGCCAGGCAGAAACGGTAAGTGGGATTAAAATAAAAGAGGTAACCGTAGGGATTGCGGGACAACATATACGCAGTTTACAACACAGCGATTACATCACCAGAGCAGATAGTGAAGTCGTTATCGACCAAGACGATATTGCAACGCTTTGTAATCAAGTGTTTAAATTGGTGATGCTTCCTGGAGAAGAAATCATTCACGTACTGCCTCAAGAATATAAAATTGATGGACAGTCAGACGTGAAAGAGCCGGTAGGAATGTACGGTGGTCGTTTAGAAGCAAATTTTCATGTAGTAGTAGGTCAAGTAGCCTCTATACGCAATATTTATAGGTGTGTAAAAAGTGCCGATCTTGAATTAAAGAGAATAACTCTAGAGCCACTTGCAAGTGCTGATGCGGTCTTGAGTCAAGAAGAGAAAGAAGCTGGAGTTGCCTTAATCGATATAGGTGGTGGAACCACAGATCTAGCCATTTTTAAAGATGGGATCATACGGCATACGGCAGTAATTCCTCAAGGGGGTAACATCATTACTCAGGACATTAAGGAAGGTTGCTCGATCATAGAAAAACAAGCTGAGCTGCTCAAAACAAAATTTGGTAGTGCATGGCCTGGAGAGAATAAAGAAAATGAAATAGTCTCCATTCCTGGATTAAGAGGTCGCGAGCCTAAGGAGATCACACTTAAAAACTTGAGTAAGATCATTCACGCTCGTGTTATTGAGATTTTAGAAACAGTTTTTGTAGAGATTAAAAACTACGGTCATGATGAGCCTAAAAAACAATTGATCGCAGGAGTGGTGTTAACTGGTGGAGGAAGCCAGTTAAAGCATATCAAACAACTCGCAGAGTATGTGACAGGAATGCCTAGCAGAATAGGATATCCCAATGAACACCTCGCCGGCGATAGCGATACAGAAAGTACCAGTCCATTATTTGCAACAGCAGTAGGATTGGTAATGAAAGGCCTGGAAGGAAAATATGAAGAAGATGAGGAAGAAGTAGTAGAAGAAACCGTTCTAGAGCAACCAACAGAAGAAGGAGAAGAAACAGAAGAAGAATCTTCAACTATTTCGGAAGAAGTGAAAAAGAAAGGAATTTTTGATACTTGGGCAACTAAGTTTAAAGAGTTTCTTGATAAGGCAGAGTAATGCAGTTAAGATTGCTCGCTTGCAACAGATTAATAGGAATATCGTGGTGAAACGACCACAAAGCTTAAACCATAAAGTAGCCATATTATGAGTGAAGAATTTAACAGCATCGCTTTTGATTTGCCTAAAAACAAATCAAACGTAATCAAAGTCATCGGAGTAGGTGGTGGTGGTAGCAATGCCATCAAGCACATGTACCAGCAGGGGATTAAAGGAGTAGATTTTGTCATCTGTAACACAGATTCGCAAGCGCTTGAAAATAGCCCAGTACCTAATAAAATACAACTAGGAGTAACTTTAACGGAAGGTTTAGGAGCTGGAGCAAATCCTGAAGTAGGAGAACGCGCAGCCCAAGAAAGCATAGAAGACGTTAGGGCGCTCTTAGATTCTAATACTAAAATGGTATTCATCACCGCAGGAATGGGTGGAGGAACTGGAACAGGTGCTGCGCCGGTAATTGCACAAATCGCTCGCGATATGGATATTCTTACCGTAGGTATTGTGACGACGCCTTTCCATTTTGAAGGAAAAGTACGAAATGAGCAAGCGCAAAAAGGAATTGAAAAATTCCGTAAAAGTGTAGACTCATTGATCATTATCAATAATAATAAATTGAGAGATGTTTATGGAAACCTAGGTTTTAAAGCAGGATTCTCTAAAGCTGATGAGGTACTAGCTACTGCCTCAAGAGGTATTGCTGAGGTGATCACAAATCACTACACTCAAAACATTGATTTACATGACGCAAGAACAGTACTCGCAAATAGCGGTACTGCTATAATGGGAAGTGCACAATCAACTGGCTCTAACCGAGCTCAAGAAGGAATTCTTAAGGCTTTAGACTCTCCTTTGTTGAATGATAATAAAATTGAAGGCGCTACAAATGTGTTGTTACTGATCGTCTCTGGTACCGAAGAAATTACCATTGATGAAATAGGTGAAATAAATGAACACATCCAGAATGAGGCTGGAGGAGTAGCAAATATCATTATGGGTGTAGGAGAAGACGAAGCTTTAGGCGACGCGATTTCCATCACTGTTATTGCTACAGGATTTGATGTAGAGCAACAAAATGAGATATCAAATACAGAAGCTAAGCGCATTATCCACACACTGGAAGAAGAGCAGCGTGCCACAGCAATTTTGGAAGAGACGACTAGAAATGTTATCCCTGGTGAATTGATCATGGACTTGGGCGAGGAGATAGAAGAGGATCCCGCTTTCGCGAAAGCGGAACAACCACCAAAAACAGTGCAACCTTCAGAACCTGCTGAGCCATTAATTATCGTTCATGAACTAGGTGATGAAGAGGCAGAGGAAACAATTGTACCGGTAGTAGAAGAAAACACATTGATTCCTACCACAGAGTTAATAAAAGACCTCAATGTCGTGCACGAAGAAGTACTGGAACAGACGCAGGAATTTGTTATCAAAGAAGTAAAATCTATAGAAATAACTTCAGAAATCACAGAGGAAGAAGAGGAAGACCAATTTTTCTTAGATTTTGACATGCCTTTATCAGCACAGTTAAAAGACAAAGATGCGCCTGCTATTACCTACCAATTAGATGATATTGAAGTAAACGATCCTATTAATGTGGTTCCAGTAACAGAGTTTTCTGAAGAAGGTGAAAAAAAGTATTCTCTAGAAGACTATATGGAAGTAGAAGAGCAATTGAACTCTGCAAAACCTAAAGAGTCCAAAGAGAATGTGGTAGCAGAGCCAGAAATAAGGATCCTGACAAAAGACGTGGAGCAACCACCTAAACAAGCCGATCAAGAGGTGCGTAAAAATGTAGACCCTACTGACCTGCCTCTTAATGAAGCTTTAGTACTTAGAGCAGAAGAACGCAAGCGCAAGATGCACGCTTATAATTTTAAGTTCAAGAGCTCTCATAGATTAGATGAGATAGAGAAGCAACCCGCTTATTTAAGGCATGGTGTGGAACTGGATAAATTACCTGAAGAAAGAGACAGATCGAGAACAACACTTTCTACAGATGAGAATAACGAGATCCAATTGCGACCTAATAACAATTCTTTTTTACATGATAATGTAGATTAGAAATAGTTTCTATAAAACACAAAAAACCCAAATACGGTAATGGTATTTGGGTTTTTTTATGTTTTACAATAGCGTATTTTTGGTTGGTGGATAAGAGTATGTAGATCTAGCAATTTACCCTAACCATATAGAAGACTTTATCAATACTATAAAAATAAGATTATGAGTTTAGAGAAAGATATCATGACAGCCATGAAAGAGGCCATGAAGGCAAAAGATCAAACAGCTCTCGCAGCATTAAGAGCAGTAAAAAGCGAGATTTTAATAGCTAAAACATCAGGCACTAGCGAGGGGTTGACCGAAGAAGAGGAAGTTAAATTGGTTCAAAAATTAGTAAAACAACGCAAGGACAGTGCTCTTATTTTTTCAGAGCAAAATAGAGAAGACCTCTCTGAGCCTGAACTCGCTCAAGCAGCAGTCTTAGAGCAATTTTTACCAGAACAACTCAGTGAAGAAGAAATAACAAAAGCGGTCGCGGCTATCATAGCTAAAACAGGTGCCGCAGGAATGAAAGATATGGGTAAAGTCATGGGAATGGCAAATAAAGAACTCGCTGGAAAAGCAGATGGGAGAACCATAAGTACGGTTGTAAAAGCACAACTGACTTAATCTTATACTTCGCTTCATTTAAAATGGCTGCAATTTATTGCAGCCATTTTTATTTTTGGGGTAACAGAGCAATTTTATTGCTCGTGAGTATGTTCTCACGGCCTCCTTATCCTTTTATTCATCGTTAAAGAGTGCATAAAAAACAGATGAAGTGCAAATAATCAAGATAATCTAAATAGATATTCTAATTTAGCAAGGATTTCTCATTTATGGAGGTAATAGTTGTGTAATTTTCTATTTTTATAAAGCTAACAAATTTCAATAGCTTGAGATTTGAAAATTTATTCCTGAAACGCCCTATGAAATCATTTTTACACCTATCATTTGCTTTATTATTTACGTTTACATTAAGTGCTCAAGTCGGTATCGGCACAATAACTCCTAATGGAGCTCTGGATGTAACTTCTACAACAGATGGTCTATTAATCCCTAGGGTTGCATTGGTAAATACAACAACGGTCACCGTGACGACACCTATTGCATCAGAACTTGTATATAATATAACACCAGCCTCAGGTACCACAGATGTTAGTCCAGGTTTTTACTACCTGAATTCCCCTACTGGACCATGGGTGCGATTAGGAACTGATGCAAGTTCTGGTCCACCGCCGCCGCCTGATCCACCGACCGCAGTTGCTGCAGGTTGGTTAACAGTTGGAAATGATGATATTGTAGAGGGTACCAATTTTTTAGGGACAACAACTCCTGTTGATGTGACTTTTATAAGAAATGGCGATGTAGCTGGAAGAATTGGCGGTACAAATGCGTCATACGGTCTAGGGGCTTTGATAAACGCTTCTCCAGGAGCGCAAAATACTGCTGTGGGTGTTGGTGCTTTAAGAAATAATACAGGTAATAATAATACAGCTATAGGAGAAGGTGCAGGGTCTGGATCTTCTAGTGGTAATTTTAATATTTTGATGGGCAGGAATGCTAACGTCACTACTGGTCAAAGAAATATTGTCATTGGGACAGAGGTTAATGTTACAAATGCTACCAATAGTATATTTATCGGGAGTTCTTTTGGAGGAGCTCCAGCTGGAGGGACTAATAGGATTGTGATTGGTGATAGTGCGCCAGTACCAGCGAGTAATAGCATAAGAATCGGAAATAATACTATAGGAACCGCCATAACACAAGTACCTTGGACAACTACTTCAGATAGAAGATGGAAAGATAATATCAAAGACTCTGGATTGGGATTAGATTTTTTACAAACACTAAGACCAGTTTCTTATGTTAGAAAAAATGATGAAAACAAAAAAACGGAGTATGGGTTTATAGCACAAGAACTTGAAGGAGCATTAATTGCTGCTGGTGATAAAAACAATGCTATTATATCAAAGGATCTTGAAGGAATGTACGGTGTTCGTTACAACGATTTTATTTCTATTACTGTAAAAGCAGTTCAAGAGCAACAAGTGATCATTGAAGAACTTCAAAAGGATAACGAAGAATTAAAGGCAGTAAATGTTGCCATCCTAAAACGCTTAGAGGTTTTAGAAAATAAATAACCTCATAAATTTCTCAGAAATAAAAAAGACATGATTTGTAAAACTACAAATCATGTCTTTTTTTATAGGTTATTCTTAAGCTTCTTTTAAAAAAGAGGAACCTGTAGTCGGTAGGTTTGGTTGGTATACAAAGCCTCTGTCCTTGAACGTCCTAAAATCGAAGTATTTTCTACCACTCCTGATTTTTGGCAAACTGTCAAATTTGTCTCTGTGCATTCTTCTCGTAAAATATAGTTCGTCAGACGCAAGTTCTTAGGCGAGATATCTTTGATTGATTAGAGCGATTTGTTCTCCTATTCCTACATGTATTTTTGAGTTTGCTTTAACTCAAAACAAAGTATTTTCACAAATAGAAATATGGCATGATATCATTTATATGACTCAATAGGATCCAGCTAAAAGATTTGTAAGGGTTATATAGTCTGGCTATTTCAATGTTGTTGGTTACGCAAGCTAAGGACCCCTCAAAATGCGTTTAATAGATCGGTTACCTAATCCAATGGAGTACAGGTCTGTTGCGCTCCTACGTCCATAGCTCTGTCCAGTGCCAAATTAAATAGGAAAGGTAGGTAGTAGGTAGAGACTGAGTTTATGTAAAACAAACAAGCCTCCAATCATTTGAACTGATTAGAGGCTTGTGACTTTAAGCTAATAGAATTAGATGTTTCTTAATTCATTGATTACCTAAAGTATATTACTTAATAACTACTTTTTGTGTTTTAGATAGTAGGCCACTATCTACTTTTACGATATAGAGGCCGCTGCTTAAACCAGAAACATCTAACGCATTTGAATTGCTTGTTTGTTCTAATTCTTTACTCAATACCAATTTGCCCTTTAAGTCATAGAGATTTGCATTTGTACTACCAGATAATTGTCCTTGAATAATCAATTCCTTTCTAGCATCACTTGTATAAATTTCTAAATCATAAGCTAATGTATTCTCATTTGTGCTCAATACGCTATTGGTAGTGCGTAAATAGAAACGCCCAGTTCCATTTAAATCAGTCGCAGGTGTTAAGGTGAAATCTGAAGTAGCATTTAATAATGTAAATGTATTCATCTGTCTGTCTTCAAGATATAGGTTAATGCCGACAGGAAGATGTTCAGAGCTGGCAGAGATAGTAATTGGTGTTCCAGAAGTAGCATCAATACCTACGGGAACAATTAAATTTTCGTAGTCATTAATTGGTAATGACTGAACACCCATGTCTCTTCCAAATCCATTGGTGATCAAATGTGTATAAATAGAAAAAGGCTCTGGGAAAGCACGAAACTTCGGTCCGTCGTAACCATTATCAAAACTAGTGGTAGTGCCATCTATATAAAATATTTTACAGTCTTTTGTATTGGAGCCATCAGAAAGTGTCAGATAGACTTCTGTTCTACCAGCTGATCTTAAAAAAGTGTCTGTACCTTGATGATTTTGGAAGGCTTCATTTATTGCGACATTTCCTGCTGCTCCATTAGATTGAATAAAGAAGCCTTGACCTGGCGCTAATTGAAAGTTTTCTATGGATACATAAGTCGTATAACTATCGGTAGATTGATCCCAAACCCAAATGGTTTCTGAGAATAAAGATCCTGAGCTTCCAGATAGTAAGGCAGCACTATCTATATAGGACGTGTATGGATTACCTAATAGGTTATATCCTTCTCCAGTTGTGGTAAGCGTTTTAGATACATCACCTACATTCATAGTTCCAGTAAAAGAAATACCTCCTGAGGCAGCTGTTAAATTGACTATATATCCTTGACCACCATTTAAAACATTTGCATTAGAAGTTCCGCTTTGATAAAAATCCCAGTCGTTTGCAGCCGTATTGAACGTACAAAAACTGATGTTGCTTCCTCCTGTCTGAAGACCTGAAGCAGCGACAAAATCGTCTACATCTTGTCCAACTACTGGACTAGAAATATAATGCCAATTAGTCGAATTCAGATTCCTTTCATAAGTCACCGTTCCAGAAACAGATGTTGGGGCTATAAATGAAGCACCAGCAGAAACGGTAATTACATCACTACTAGTTACAGCGCCATTTATGGTTGCGGCGGCACCTGGTTCTATCAACATACCTGCTATGCTAACGGCACCTGCAGCTATGGGGTCATTTGCGGTGTTTGGTATAGTCACAAAGGAATTGGGGACGGGTATGCCATTACTCCAATTTGATGAGGTATTCCAATCTGTATTTGTAGCGCCTGTCCAGTCGGTGTCAGGTGGAGGCGGAAGGCCTTTTCGTATATTATCTATGTAAGTTGTCGACGCAACGGCTGGACTGTTAAAGTCTCCAGCACCTATATTCCAAAGGTTAAAAAAATACATTTCTTGATAAACTCCATTAGGTGCGACCGTTCCAGTTTGACTTGGCTGTGCTTGGTTGCTAAAGTCAAAAACAAGTGTTTGCCAGCCTCCTCCTGGATGCGCAGCTTCGGCAGTTCCTGCTGGGATTGTGCCTGATGTGCGATTGTCAACTCTAATAAATCCATCAAAAGGCGCAGCTGAATACCAATCAACAGAAACAAGTTTATCTGTGCCTGTTAAATCAAGATTTCCATTTTGTAATATTAAATTAGCCTGTTGCCATGGTTGACCTGCGTTAGTGGTAATTATTTCAAGAACATCACCGTTCACTCCTCCTGGTCCTGGATCTGCCACGATAGTAGGTACTGGCGCTCCATTTGCTGCGCTTCTTATTGGAAATATTGGTCCTTCAAAATCTTCTAATAATTGCGCAAATCCTAAAGAAGTAAAAAGCATGCATATTATAAATGTAATTTTGCTCATAATTTTTTATCAATTTGGTAATTAGAGATCAATGTATAAATTATTCTGCAATTAAAACCTAAATGCCACCTTTTTCTTTACCTCTTTAAAAACACCTAATAGACCTTATTAAACAGTTCATCTAAATAATACCGAAGCCCCAAAAGGAAGTTATTGCTGTAAAAACCTTTTAAAGAAAGAATTCTGCACTACTAGTCCATATGAATCGATTAGAAATAGGATAATAGACTTTACCTACATAGCTAAATAGGAGTGAGGTTTACTTTCTAAAGGCTGTTGAAATGCTTTTTTATCATAATAGGAACAGTTTTGCACTCTTACTTAGTCTTATTAGAGATGCGTTTATAAGGAGGTCATATGGTTATGAATGGGGCTTGTTAAAATCTCGCTTTCGCGAAAGCGGAATAAAAAAAATCTTCTTTTCTATAAATTAATGTATATTTAAGAGCCAACTTAACATATGAAGGAATTACGATATTACGACTTGGGTTACTCGGAGGTTTTTATTTTTGAAAATTATTTGATCAACCAGATTAAAGAAGGAGAAATAGTGACGGTAGATCATGCGCAAGTCTTGAAAGCGATGATTAATAAACATTTTTCAAATCGCAAAATGATTTATATAGGAAATAGAGTCCATTCATACTCTGTTAATCCGTTGGTGTATTTAAAAGTAGCAGAAATTGATAATTTGTTAGGGATAGGAATTGTCGCAAATTCTGAGATAAAACAAAGTACAGCAAATTATGAAAAGCAATTCAGCGCAAAACCATTTAAGATCTTTTCAAATATGAACGAAGCGATCGTTTGGGCGACGGAGCAAATATCTTTATGGACGTAAAAAGTTCCTTTAATTTGAAATAAAGTAAGTAATTATTGTCGGAATTGATTTAATTTAAATGCCGTAAACGAACCACTTAATTTTATGAATATCATCCACATCAGTGCAGAGTGTTTTCCAGTCGCCAAAGTAGGTGGACTTGCAGATGTTGTGGGGGCACTTCCTAAATATCAAAATGGTCAAGGAGAAAATGCGAGTGTCATTATGCCCTTTTATGACCTTGCTTTTACAAAAACACACAGCTTTAAAAACATTGGAAGTGGGAGTGTCCATTTAGCTCAAGAACATTATAAATTCAACGTTCTCCAGCCCGTAGACATAGACTTGGGTTTTACACTCTATTTGATTGATATTCCAGCATTGCTCTTTAAAGATTACGTTTATTCTGCCGACGATTCCAAAAGATTTACTGCCTTTCAAATTGCTGCGCTGCAATGGTTAGGGACACAAAAGCAACTGCCAGACGTAATTCACTGCCACGACCATCATACAGGACTAGTTCCTTTTATGATGCAATATTGTTATGATTTTGAGTTGTTTAAAAATACAGCCTCTGTGCTGAGCATTCACAATGCACAGTATCAAGGGTGGTTTTCTCACGAACTTATAGATTATATCCCTGCTTTTAATGCAGAGCACGCAGGACTGCTAGATTGGAATGGTAATATAAATCCGCTCGCCTGCGCTATTAAATGTGCCTGGCGTGTGAACACCGTTTCTCCTAGTTATATGGAAGAATTGAAACATCAGGCTAATGGGTTAGAAGGTTTATTAAGTCATGAGTCTGCAAAATGTGTTGGGATTCTCAATGGAATAGATACACAAGTTTGGGATACGGCCACCGATTCCTATCTGGTAAAGAACTATAGCGTAGCAACAAATACAAGTGGTAAAAAGGCTAATAAGAAATGGCTATGCGACACCTATATGCTTGATGTCGATCAACCACTTTTTGCCTTTATAGGAAGGCTTGTTTATGAAAAGGGCTCCGATCTTTTTCCAGAAGCCTTTGAACAAGTGCTCAATAATCAAAATGTTTCTATCTTGTTATTAGGATCTGGAGATCCTAAAACAGAAGAACAGTTGATTGCTTTAAAAGAAAAATTTAAAGGCAAATACAATTTGCACATAGGTTATGATGAGAAATTATCACACATCGTCTACGCAGGAGCAGATTTTTTACTTATGCCATCTCGAGTAGAGCCTTGTGGCCTCAATCAGATGTATTCCTTAAGGTATGGAACCATTCCAATTGTTAGAGGTATTGGCGGGTTAAAAGATACGATTGTGGATATAGAAGATGGCGGCTTTGGATTGATGCATGACGATACGACGGTGGAGCAAATAGTATCTTCTGTGAAAAGAGCAGCCACCCTTTATAAAGATCAAGTAAAAATTAAAAAATTGAGAAAACAGATCATGAACATAGACCATTCTTGGGATCGATCTGCAAGAATCTATATACAACTCTATAACTCATTAACCGACTGATTATGATGAATGACAAAGTTTTAAGTATCATATTAGGTGGCGGACAAGGAACAAGACTTTATCCACTTACTGAAACCAGAAGCAAGCCAGCAGTAAATATCGCTGGAAAATACCGATTAGTTGATATACCCATTTCCAATTGCATCAACTCTGGTTTAAAGAGAATGTATGTATTGACACAATTTAATTCTGCTTCATTAAACAGGCATATTAAGAATACCTATCATTTTAGTTTTTTTAGCTCAGCATTTGTAGATGTTCTTGCTGCCGAGCAAACTCCAGACAACAAAGGCTGGTTTCAAGGTACTGCCGATGCTGTTAGGCAAAGCATGCATCATGTCTTGAGACATGATTTTGAATATGTATTAATTTTGTCTGGTGATCAATTGTATCAAATGGATTTTAATGAAATGCTCCAAGCACATATAGATGCAGGGGTAAAAATATCTCTTGCTACGATTCCTGTAAATGAAAAAGACGCACCGTCTTTTGGTATTCTTAAGACGGATCATGACAACAACATCACTTCGTTTATTGAAAAGCCAGTTACAAGTTTATTATCAGATTGGACCAGTCCAGTAAGTGATGAAATGAAAAACCAGGGCAAGAATCACCTCGCCAGTATGGGGATTTACATTTTTAATAAAGATCTATTGATAGAGCTCATGAACGATAAGAGCACTATTGATTTTGGTAAAGAAATTATTCCACAGGCAATTGGTAAACATAAAATACGGAGCTATCAATTTGAGGGGTACTGGACAGACATAGGAAATATAGAATCGTTTTTTGAAGCTAACTTAGGTCTTACTGATGACATCCCCGAGTTCAATCTTTATGACGATAAGCAACGTGTTTTTACCAACGCCCGATTGTTGCCTACCTCAAAAATATCAGACACTCATCTAAAAAAGGCCGTTATTGCTGAAGGTTGTATCATTCAAGCTGCCAAAATTGAACGTTCTGTTATAGGAATACGTTCTAGAATTGGAAAAGATTCTACGGTAATCAATACGTATATGATGGGTAATGATGACTATGAATCCCTAGAGAAAATCGAAACATCAAATATTAAGATTCTGGCAGGAATAGGGGATCGATGCTATATAAAAAACACCATTATCGATAAAAATGTACGTATAGGAGATGACGTAAAAATCGATGGAGGGCCACATTTAAAAGATCAAGAAACGGAGTATTTTGTGGTAAAAGATGGTATTGTTGTCATTAAGAAAGGCGCAGTTATTCCTAAAGGTTTTTCACTTTAAATGATGGCTGAGGTAATCGCACACAGTCGTTTTACAGATTTTGACATCGACTTATTCCAAAGTGGTAAGCACTATAGATTGTATGAGAAATTTGGTTCTCATGTCATGAACGTTAATGGGGTAGTAGGGACCTATTTTGCCGTTTGGGCACCTAGTGCCAAAAGCGTTTCTGTAATTGGAGACTTTAATTTCTGGACAGAAAATGAACACCAGCTTCAAGTGAGATGGGACAGCAGCGGTATTTGGGAAGGCTTTATTCCAGGGGTAAAACACGGCGCAACCTATAAATATAAAATACAATCTTCACACAACAATACGGTAACTGAAAAGGCTGACCCCTACGCAGGTCGTTGCGAGCATCCACCTCGTACCGCAAGTGTGGTGTACGATTATCAACCCAAATGGAATGATCAAAAATGGATGAAGTCGCGCAAGAAAAATAACGCGCTTGATGCTCCATACTCCGTATATGAGGTTCATTTGGGCAGCTGGAAACAAAAGATAGAAGAAGATCGAAGTTTGAGTTACCAAGAGTTGTCTTTGGATCTGGTCGCTTACGCGAAAGAGATGCAATTCACACATATCGAGTTTATGCCAGTCATGGAATTCCCTTATGATCCATCTTGGGGCTATCAAATCACTGGTTTTTTTGCCCCTACGGCAAGATTTGGTTATCCCGAAGAATTCCAAGAATTGGTTAACGCTTGTCATAATGCCGGCCTGGGAGTCATATTAGACTGGGTGCCATCGCATTTTCCAGAGGATGCGCATGGATTAGGTTATTTTGACGGGACACATTTATACGAGCATCCTGATAGAAAAAGAGGGTACCATCCCGACTGGAAATCTTTGATCTTTAATTACGGCCGTAATGAAGTAAAAAGTTTTCTAATTTCTAACGCACTTTTTTGGCTCGATCAATATCATATTGATGGTCTGAGAGTTGATGCGGTGGCCAGCATGCTGTTTTTAGACTACTCCAGAGAAGAAGGAGAATGGGACCCTAATATTTATGGAGGTAGAGAAAATCTGGAAGCCATTGCTTTTCTTAAAGAAATGAACGAGGCCGTTTACCTCAATTATCCAGATACACAAACTATTGCAGAGGAAAGTACGAGCTTTCCCATGGTAAGCGCACCCACTTCAGTCGGCGGCCTTGGTTTTGGGATGAAATGGATGATGGGATGGATGCATGATACATTACAATATTTTAAAAAAGAACCCATTTACAGACGCCACCATCAAGACGATTTGACTTTCTCGATGACTTATGCCTTTACGGAGAATTTTATGTTGCCCTTATCTCATGACGAAGTAGTTTATGGTAAAAGCTCCATACTGGGAAGAATGCCAGGAGACGAATGGCAAAAATTTGCAAATTTAAGATTGCTCTATTCTTATATGTTCACTCACCCAGGCGGTAACTTAATGATGATGGGATCTGAATTTGGACAACATGAAGAATGGGATTTTAACGGGAGTTTGGACTGGGACCTGACTCAATATGATCCACACCAAGGAATTCAAGAGGTTGTAAAAGACTTGAACAAACTTTATAAAAATGAAAAAGCCTTGCACGAGAAGCAATTTAGTATAGAGGGCTTTGAATGGATTTCTTATGAAGATCACGAGAATTCAGTGATCAGTTTTATAAGAAAAGGAAAGGATTCTCATCTAGTAATTGTCTGTAACATGACACCGGTAGTCAGAGAGCATTACCGCATAGGCGTGCCAACTCATAAGAAGTATAAATTGCTGTTTAATAGTGATGACTCTAAATATGGTGGCTCCAACTTTAAAGTTAAAAAATCCTTTATCGCTCAAGAAAAAGAATGGCAACATAGAAAGCAAAGTGCAGAGTTGCGATTGCCTCCTTTGGGGGTTTTAGTTTATGGTTAGAAGAATAAGGGATTTGTGTTTTTATCTAGTGTAGGAGTTTGATTGTATAATTTTCTTAAAATATCCTAAAATAGGGACTTAAAGCGTACAGCTCTTGTCAATTGACTTTTTTTATGGGAAGTAGCTTTTGGGTTTTCTTATTTTAAAGAAAAACAAACATGAAACTAATAAAATCAATTTCCATCGCATTAATCGTTTTAATTACATATGGTTGTGGACCAGCGGTGACTGCAATGAAACCTACAAATGACAATTTAGATAAGTACCGTACATTCTCATATGTACCCAACGCAGCTTTGGAAATGCCAGATAAAAATGCCAAAGACGGTGTAAATCGTATGGTCATTCAAGCCATAAATGATAATATGATAGATGCCGGTTATGAATTAGAGCGGGATCAACCAGATTTACTGCTACTCATCAGTTCTAAGATCTATCAAGAGACAGAATTGGAAAGAGACCCTATTTATGCTTCTTATGGGTATTACAACCGTCCAGGGCTAAGTGTAAATCCATATTATAGCAATTATTATTACAGAGGCTATACTACCTTTCCTAGAGTAGTAGGTTATGATACCGATACCTATAATTATAAAGAAGGTACTCTTATTATTTAGTTGGTAGATCGAGAAACTAATGAAACGGTCTGGAAAGGTCTAAGTAGCACAAGTATTTATGATAGTGCTAATGTAACAGCCATGACTAATTTGGTCAATGCTATTTTTAAAAAATATCCATTGATGACTAAGAAATAAAATTTAAATAAATAGAGTTTATCAAAGATTGGTGTGATAGCCAGTCTTTTTTTTAAATATAGCTCAGTAGGTTATTCATATAATTATAATCGGTAGAGGAATTTATTTATTCAATCGTTTATTCAAGTAAGCTTAACTTATAGGCTGTTTTTATAATAAAATTGAATATTATTTCTAGTATCGGTTCTTCTTTTCGGCTCTGCGTAAGACAAAACACTAAGAGTTTCTTTAATAAATAAAACTGCTTTCCATATAAAGGGAGGTAAGGAGCTTTGACACCTTATACATAAATTATTTTTTTCTCTTCTCAAACCGATGTGAAGAAAGAATCATCTGGCAATGCATTCAGAAGGGGCGATTCTTTTGAAAATTAGTTGCTAAACAAAATGTTTTATGAACCCTTAGAAGACTGCGTTAAAATTCCATTAATGCTGCTCCTTTCCCAAAATTGTTATCCTACCTTAGTGCAAAACAAAAAATATATCATGAAAAATTTAGGATTATTAGTCACCTTACACGCAAAACCAGAACAAGCAAATACAGTAGCTGACTTTATTAAAGGAGCTGTAGAATTGGCTAAGAAAGAAGAAAAAACATTGACTTGGTACAGCTTTAGAATAGACGAAACTACTTTCGGAATTTTTGATACGTTCCAAGACGAATCTGGTCGTGAAGCACACCTTAATGGAGAGATCGCAAAAGCACTGATGGGAAAAGCAGATGAATTGCTATCACAAGCACCAGATATCAAGAAAATTGAAATCCTTTCTGCTAAATAGCACCTTCTAAAACAAGCTGAAGCTGTTATGGAAAAAGCAAAGGCAAAAGAACTAAACACAAAGAGGAATAGCAGCGTTGTAGATGTTGGAGCAAATCAAGTAGTTTTTGTTCGTATGCATGTTACATGCTTGGGTAGTGCAGATATTTCATTGAATAAAGCAAAGACTGCATGTTTCTTTGACATGCCATCCAGAAAAACAGGAAAGCTATCACAACCAGAAACAACTCTTTTCAATACAGAGCATTCAAATAACGGATTGATTTCTTTTCCAGCTGGAACTCCACTAGAAGATAAAGAAAGAAATGTGACAGGTGCTTTTGGAGTAAGAGGTAATCATCTAGAGCATGATCATGCAGTGGCCTAGCTGTTGTGAGTGCTATTGAATACCATTAGATATTTGATGAAAGCCCACTTTTTAAGTGGGCTTTTTATGCGAACTGATCACCGTATTTTATAACGATTCTGCTTTATAAAGCAGCCTGTACTTCAGAAAGCGACATACAAAATCGCAATTTTGTCCATGACCGTTTATTATAATTGCGAATTCCATAATTCTGAGTTATCGTTTTTATCAAATTCTCAAGGGTCAGCGTTGCGTAACTATCTCCTATTTAACAAGCTGATAGATCAATATTTTTCATAATTTACACAACTGGGAGCGTCTTGCCAAAGCGCTTTTTAAAATACTGAATAGCATCATCTTATGATTACAAATACAGAGTTACACAGTCAGGGAAATGTCTTTCCAGGTAAATTGACTTCATTTGACCATGTCGTAGATACACTCACCTTTCATGCAGATAATGGTGTGATTTTGCGGGTTCAAATCTTTCGCGACAGCTTGTTACGTTTTAAATACGGTACCGGTGGAAAACTTGAAAAGGACTTTTCTTATGCGGTAGAGGCCACTAGTAATAGAGGTTATAACAAGCTAAGTGTTGTAGAAAAGAAGAATTACTACGAGATTACTACCTCAAAGATCGTTTGTCATATCGCAAAAAAAGATTTAAAATCTCGCATTTTTGATCTGACAGGAAAAATCATCTGTGAAGACGAGTTAGGCTTTCATTATGAAGAGAGCTATAAATACGGTGGAGAGATAGTAAAAATGTCTAAAAAGGCCCAGCCTGGTGAGAGTTATTACGGTCTCGGCGATAAGCCAGCAGATAATAATTTGCGTGCCAAACGATTTGAAATGTGGGGAACAGATCAATATGCATTTGGTAAACACACAGACCCGCTATATAAGAATGTACCCTTTTACGTAGGCCTTCAAAACAAAATTGCCTACGGGATTTTCTTTGATAATACTTTTAGATCCTTCTTTGATTTTGCACAAGAGCGTCATCATGTGACCAGCTTCTGGGCACAAGGGGGGAATATGGATTATTATTTTATTTACGGTCCAGACGTGAATAGCGTGGTGAGTGGTTATACAGAGCTTACCGGCAAACCAGAATTACCGCCTTTATGGGCGCTTGGTTTTCACCAGTGTAAATGGAGTTATTATCCAGAAAGTAACGTTAGAGAAATCACTTCAAAATTCCGGGAGTTACAAATTCCTTGTGATGCTATTTATTTGGATATCGATTACATGGACGGCTTCCGTTGTTTTACGTGGGATAAGGAGAAGTTTCCTAACCCTACTAAAATGATTAGTGATCTAAGGGAAGAAGGTTTTAAGACCATAGCCATTATAGATCCGGGAATCAAGGTAGATCCAGATTATTATGTCTACAAAGAAGCTATGGAAAACGATTACTTCTGTAAACGTGCTGATGGTCCTTATATGAAAGGAAAGGTCTGGCCAGGAGAATGTTATTTCCCAGATTATACCAACCCTAAAGTAAGAACTTGGTGGGCAGATTTATTCAAAGGTCTCATTGCAGATAATGGACTTGCTGGTATCTGGAATGATATGAACGAACCTGCGGTGATGGAGGTTCCTAATAAAACTTTTCCAAATGATGTACGTCATGACTATGACGGTCATCCTTGTTCTCACAGAAAAGCACATAACATCTACGGTGCTCAAATGGCTAGGGCTACGTATGAAGGTGTCAAGAAGTATATATATCCTAAACGTCCATTTGTCATCACAAGATCTGCTTATTCTGGTACACAACGATATTCCTCCAGCTGGTTTGGTGATAATATAGCAACTTGGGAACATTTGAGTATTGCAAATATTCAAGCGCAACGCATGGCACTTTCAGGAATGTCATTTGCAGGATCTGACATAGGTGGTTTTGCAGAGCAGCCTACAGGGGAGCTTTTTGTAAGATGGATTGCCCTTGGTATTTTTCACCCCTTTTGTCGTGTGCACTCTAGTGGTGATCATGGAGATCAAGAACCCTGGACGTTTGATGAGGATGTGACCAATATCACTAGAAAATTTATCGAGCTGCGATACAAGTTACTCCCTTATCTCTACACTGCCTTCTGGCAATATGCTGAAGAAGGAACTCCTATGTTGAAATCACTAGTGGTGTACGATCAAGAAGATGCACAGACACATTATAGAAATGACGAATTTATTTTTGGAGATCAAATCCTAGTTTGTCCCATATTAGAACCTAACGCCAAAGGTCGTAGAATGTACATACCTCGAGGGGAATGGTACAATTTCTGGACTCGTGAAACGATTACTGGAGGAAAAGAAGCATGGGTAGATGCCGATATAGACGAGATCCCTTTATTCGTTAAGGCTGGTTCCATCATCCCGCGCTATCCTGTAATGCAATATGTAGGAGAGAAGAAAATAGAGTTCTTAACTTTAGACGTTTATTATACCATAGGTAAAGAAAAATCGGTGGTTTATGAAGACGCAGCAGATGGGTATGATTATAAAAAGGGCCGTTTTAGTCTTAGAAATTTAAATTTTAAAGGCAAGGAAAAAGAGATCATTATTTCTCAATATAAAGATGGAAAATATGCGGCAGAATATGAAACCTTGCGTTTTAACTTTATAGGCTTACCATTTGAAATCAACTATGTAGAAGTAGATAATGTAAAAGTTTCATTGGAAGATTTGAAATACGATCAAAAAACTGAAACCCTATATGTAGACAAGAATTTTGCAGAGCTGCACATTGTAGGGAAATAAAATTTTAAGTTATTTATGTAGAAAAGAGAAGTCAAAAGACTTCTCTTTTTTTATAAACGTTTTTTGAAAAGAACGATGTGTTTTACCGCTTTCGCGAAAGCGGTAAAACACACCAATTTTTAATAAGTTACAACGAGCTGCTATCGCATAAGTAGGTATACTTTAATTTTATATTAATTATCAAAATGCCAACAGTAATTTTAACTGATGTCATTTATTTTTACAACTTTTATAAAACCATATCTTTTGAAGCATACTTACTTAAAAGCCACCCATTTTAGATTATTCTTATTTTGCATGTTTTGCTTAGGCCTTTCCAACACAACAGAGGCACAACAGCTAGAAGACATTAAAGAGTTCTTTACCTTTTATCCTAATAAAAATTATGTGGAGCGCGACTCTACTATTTATTTACAAAAATTTATTGCGGCACCTGTTATAAGTTACTCTCCAGAAACCAATTTTGCATTCGGGACTGGAGCAAAATACCTCTTTAAATTTAACGGTAGTGGAGAAGAGACACGGGTATCTAATATGCCTATGACCCTTCAGTATACCTTTAACAATCAGTTTTTCTTGTACTCAGGTTTTGAGGTTTTTACCAATCAAGAGAAATGGGTGATCGAGGGAAACTTGTTGTTTCAAAACTATCCCAGATTATACTACGGGATGGGAAGTGATGCACCAGAGGAAAATGAAGAGGAATACAAGTATTATCAATTATTGCTGGAACCTATTTTTCTCAAACAGATGTTTCACAGGTACTTATTTATAGGTGCGGGGTTTAGGTACAACCATATTTATAATGTGGACATCGAAAACGAAGGTTTGATAGCGCAAAATCGTCCAGAAGGATTTGCAGGTTCTACTTCATTAGGTGCTGAGGTTGCGCTGCTATATGACAGTAGAAACAATGTTTTAAATGCTCATGACGGCTGGTATTTTGAATTTACTCACGGTAGATATGATCAAGTTTTGGGCGGTACACATAAATTCAACCTCACTCGATTCGACTTAAGGCACTATTTTGATGTGTCTAAAAACAACGATGATGTATTGGCATTTCAGATTGTTGGCCGACTTTCTAGAGCAGACTTACCCTTTTCAGAATTGGCTTTTTTAGGAAGTAGTGAAATCATGCGAGGTTACCGAGAAGGTAGATTTGTGGATCGCGATTTACTAGCGGGACAGTTAGAATACAGAAAGAATTTTAAGGATTCTAGGTTTGGCGCTGTTGCTTTTATAGGGGCGGGAGATGTCTATAGAAATATGCAGCAATTCCAATTCGGTAACTTAAAGCCTAATTATGGAATTGGTGCCCGTTTTAAAATTGACAAATCAGAAAATTTAAATTTGCGCTTTGATTGGGGATTTGGGAATGCATCTAACAGTTTTTATCTAGGTATAGCAGAGGCGTTTTGATCAACGATTTCCCTTCTAGCTTTTTACTGATTCAAAACAGTACAAGCTGCATGATGATCTTTAAAAACAGCTGGTTTTAGATGGCGATATGAAAATCTTAAGGTAGCAGACAGGTTCTTAGTCAGCTATTTTTCTATTGGACCATTTGAACCAGGCAATTCCTATAGTTGCAGAAAGTACAGAGGCTGTGATTATTCCCACTTTTGCTATTTGTAACAATCTTTCATCAGTTAATGAGAGCTCTGCGATAAAAATAGACATGGTAAAACCTATACCGGCCATCATGGATACTCCGCCTATGTCACTCCAGTTGGTTCCAGTAGGTAATTTGCCTAAGTTAGATTTTACTACTAAAGCAGAAGCTCCAAAAATACCTATCAATTTACCCAAACAAAGACCTACAATTATTCCAATGCTTATAGGATGTAAAAGCATCCCCAATACATCTCCTTTTAAAGTCACTCCAGCGTTTGATAATGCAAATAATGGAAGTATAAAATAATTAACGAGTGGCTTTATTTTTTGTTCCAAGCGTTGTAAGGGAGAAAGGACTTTTTTACTGTCATTTATTATTTCGGTAACAATACCTACTTGGTTTTCTCTAAGAAGTTGATGATCGGTAAAAGAAGTGTCGTGCAGTTGAGAAGCACTTTCCTTTATTTTTTTAACAAAAGTGGACTCGCTAATAACAGAACGAGCAGGAATACAAAAGGCGGCTAGCACCCCAGCTAAGGTGGCGTGCACCCCAGAAAGGAAAAGGGCTACCCACAACCCAAAAACTCCGAATATAAAGTAAAACCATACGTTTCTAATTCCTATAAGGTTTCCTAAAAGCATGATCGAGAAATAAATTCCTGCTGCTAGTAAATTACTCAAATCCAGACCACCACTAAGAAAAAAAGCGATAATTAAAATAGCCCCAATGTCGTCTGCGGTTGCTAGTGCCGTTAAAAATGTTTTTGAACTATCGGACACTCCCTTTCCTGCCAAAGCTAACAAGCCTATTGCAAAGGCAATATCTGTAGCCATTGGGATTCCCCATCCGTTAGCTCCTTCACCATTATAGTTGATGAGTATATAAAGTAGAGCGGGTACCACCATACCACCCAGAGCACTAACTAAAGGTAGCGCAGCTTTTTTCACAGTGGAAAGCTCGCCTACCATAAACTCTCGTTTTACTTCAAGTCCTACCATAAAAAAGAAGTAGGCCATCAAAAAGTCATTGATCCAATAATGCAATGATTTAGTTAATTCAGAACCTTCAAATCCTATAGTGAGCTTCAACTCCCATAATTCATGATAGGAGTGAGACCAAGGGGAATTTGCCCAGACCATAGCAATTACTACCATAACCAATAGGATGATTCCTAAGAAAGAGCCTGACGTGAAGAACCCTTGGGTCAACTGAGAAAGTCTCTTGGTGTAATTTTTAATCATTCTAATTCTTTTAATAAGCTCCTAATTTAGGAATTTAGTAGTTAAACTTTCATAAGGTATTCTTAGAATTGTGAGGAAGAGCCATTAAATGTTATAAGTGCTCTATACCATAAGCGATAAAGGAAGTGGATCTCTTCAATTAGTGATGTGGTAGGTATTTGTGATTGTTTCGCTTTCGCGAAAGCGCAACACAACTCTAAAATAACCTAACAACTATTTTATTTAATCTTATACAACCCAGTCAAAGTATTTTGCAGTGATTTGATCTTTATTTTCCAGTATATATTCTTTAAAGGCAATCGCAGCAGGCGATAGCTTTTTCTTCTTCAACCAGATAAGATTCCACTGAGTCTGTATGGGAAGCCCTTTATAGGGAATAACACTGATTTCTCCTTTCTCAACTGCATTTCTAATCCCTATCATAGGCATAATGGAATAGCCTATTCCGGCAATTACCGCTTGTTTAAGGGCTTCATTAGAAGTTAATTCTATCTTTTTATTTGCCAGCAGATTTTTTCCCTGAATAAAATTTTCCATAGCATTTCTAGTGGCAGAGCCTTGTTCTCTGTACAACAAAGGTTCTTCTGAAAAGATCGACTCCTTTTTACCTTTTCTGTTCTTTTCCCTTTCAGAACTGCCTACCAAATACAATTCGTTTTTCATAAGAGGTAAGGTGTCGAGATCAAGATGATCGGGCAACACAGATACTAAAGCAAAATCTACTTTATTCTCTTCGAGATCGTGAATGACAGTTTTTTTATTAGTCACATCCATGGAGAATTCCACACCAGTATGTTCATTTAGAAATCCAGAAAGGAAGTAGGGCATCACGTATTTACCAGTGGAGACAATAGAGAGTTTTAGTTTACCCGCTAGTTTCCCTTGATATTGACTGGTTTTATAATCTATTACCTGCACTTCTTCCAGAATACGTTGGGCAACATCAGCAATCTCATTACCGAAATCGGTCACATAGAGTTGGCGCCCGATCACTTCAGTTAAAGGAATCGGAAACTGATCTTGAAACTTCTTGAGTTGTATGGAGACTGCTGGCTGAGTTAGAAACAAAGCCTCTGAAGCTTTAGTAATGCTGCGCTTCTCTACTATTTGAAGAAATATCTGTAGCTGATGTAAGGTATAATGCATAATTAATTCTTATGTACTTCATTACAAATATAAATAAAAATTAATGAGTGTATGTTCGCATATTTGTATTGTCAATTAAAAATAAGTCAACTAATGTTACAGCAAATCAATACAAGAAGGTCTTCAGAGGGCTCGTTGAGATCAGAAAGTTCATTCAATGTGTTTACTAATATCGATTTGGACCGCATCTCTCAATTCTTGAGGTACATAGGTATTGCAGTTTTAAGTATTGCTTATTTTATTGTGACAGCAGTCTGTTTACTGGAAGATCATCCCATGTCATCTTTTTTAATGATGCCTATGGTAATTGTCCTTTTGGTACTTGCCATCTCAGTTTTATCTAAAATAAAAAATAACAACAAAAATTAACTTATGATGAATACAAGTAAAGAAGTTATGAATAAAGTACAACTTGTAGATGGCATATTTACTGCCTCAGAAGCCTCAGATATCGTAAGCAGTCTGATAGGAGAAAAAATTAATCTCCATAAATTACACAGACTTTCTATGTCTGAAGGTAACATCAACAGCGATACGGGCTATGATGACACTCGTGTAGTGGAACTAACTACCGAGAGAAAGGAATTTAAGGAACTATGCCGTGAAGCCCGACTAATGGGTAAGAAGATTAAAATCAACGGTATTCTAGAAATAGAGATCATCGACTAATTAGTAGTATCCTAAAAACCTTCCATGGATTTACACCTTTTGACAGATAACCTGTCAAATCCAGCGTTGCTATTCTTTATTTTAGGATTATTTGCTTCTCAGGTCAAAAGTGATCTGGAGATTCCTGAAAATTCTTCAAAGTTTATATCTCTTTATTTATTATTTGCCATAGGCTTTAAAGGGGGTCAGGAACTTTCGCACAGCATATTTACAGCTGATATTTATTGGGCTGTTTTTATCGGAATAGGATTAGCCATAACAGTTCCTCTATATACGTTCTTCATTCTCAGGCTTAAATTTTCTATCGAGAATGCAGGTGCGATCGCTGCGGCTTACGGGTCTGTAAGTGCAGTGACCTTTGTTACAGCAATAAGTTATTTAGAAATGGAAGGTATTCCATTCGGTGGTCATATGGTGGCAGTTATGGCACTGATGGAGGCACCTTCTATAATAGTAGGGGTTTTATTAATGAGTTTTTGCTCTAAAGAAGAAGAACGTTCAAAGAGTAAAATATTAGGTCTGGTTAGGCATGCGTTAACTAATGGCAGTGTACTTTTAATTTTAGGAAGCTTGATTATTGGTTACATCGCTAGTGATGAACAAGCCGCTGGAATAAAGCCTTTTACGACTGATCTTTTTAAAGGATTTCTTGCTGTCTTTTTATTAGATATGGGAATCACCAGTGGTAAGAAAATAGGTGTGCTGTTTAAGAAAGGCTGGTTTGCCTTAGTCTTTGCCATTGTTGTGCCGCTTGTAAATGGTTGTGCAGTAGCACTTTTATCCGGTTATGTAATAAGTGAAACTGGTGACCGACTGCTATTATCCATTCTAGCAGCAAGCGCTTCTTATATAGCGGTTCCTGCAGCGATGAGAATTGCAGCTCCTAAAGCTAATCCTAGTCTGTATTTGCCTATGGCGCTCGCCATAACATTTCCTTTAAACATTACGATAGGACTTCCATTGTACTTGTACCTCATACAATAAAATCATTCACGTTTTGTTGAGAACAGATTTTAACTGTTCTTATGTTGTCCTAATTGAAGATATGGGTCTCTGAAAACGAAGCCCTTCTAGTGCTCTTGATCTATTGCTTTTGGAGATGGATTTAGAATGCCTTTAATTTCTTCTGTCCAATACGCTATACCTGTTGAGGAAATATCTACGGCATTATTGTTTTTTCCGTAAGGACGAAATTGTTCCATTCGGCCACTAAATAATCCTAAAGTAGGTACGCCTGAGGCACAAGCAAGATGCATGATACCGCTGTCTGCTCCAATAAAAATATTACAAGCCGCCATCACTGAAGCCATCTCTCTTATATCTTTGCTATAAAAAGAAGTCGCTTTAAAATCAATTTGAGAAACATTCTCATAAGGTAAAATTTCTACAATTTGATGGTCAGGAAATGCCACTAATAAATGCTGGTAAAATGTAGACCACCATTCTTTAGAATAACACTTATCGCCCGTAGCAAAAGTGAAAATGGCAATAATATTTTCAGTTTCACCCATTAAAGAAGCTAAAATATCTTTGCCCTTCTGTAGCTCTTCGTCACTGCATTTAATAGCTAACATGGGCACCTCTTTAGTTACCTTTTCAAGGTCCGATCCATATAGAGCAGTACGCATGGCGATTACAGCTTCTTTTGCATGATGAATAGTTTGGGATTTTGTGTTTTCATCATCTTCATATTCATAAATCTTATAAGTAGCAGGAGTAATTTTAGTAAGTAGTTTACCTGATGAAGAGCATTTAACTGTATTGATGACCAAGTCATATTTCTTAAAGGGCATTTTTAACCATATGGATAAATAGCTTAAAATGTTGTCAAATGGTCTTTTGTGAAGAAGTATAAAGTTAGTTACGTTTTTATAGTTTTTAAAAACAATAGGAGCTAGCATTCCTTTAGCTAAAAAGTCGATATGAGCATTAGGAAATGTGGTCGTAATTTCTTGAACAAGTGGAGTGGTCAGTAAGAGGTTTCCCAATCTATGGTTGGGACGTATGATCAATACCTTTTTGATCTTATCCGGTTCTATGTTACGGAGATCTTGTTTCTTTGCGTTGCTGCCTATTTGCCGAGTAATCGATCTAAATAGGACTCTTCTAAATTTATCTATCTTCTTGGGAACCTTCATGGATCAATACTGTTTTTTGTATTTGTAAAGTTGACCGTAATATCGGACAATATTTAAGACAGGTCTAGTATCTATGCCTATAATATCGATTGCGTTTTTATTTATTTTCCTCGATTAGGAAAGCTTAAGGGCCTTCAAACCTCCTAGAAAAAACAAAATCCATGCTTTAAAAAAAGCATGGATTCTGGAGTGATGGTGACTACGACAGGATTCAAACCTGTGACCGCTGGAGCCGAAATCCAGTGCTCTATTCAGCTGAGCTACGTAGCCGTATTAATATTTTCAATTCTTCTCTTCCTTGTCCCGACTTAAAATATTTTTCTCTTTCTCTCGCATCTTCTAGAGATAGAAGTTCTTCTGTGTAAATTAATTTCCATGGTCTGTAACCTTTCGTTGATCTTGTTTTTCCTTGATTATGCCATACCAATCTTTGATTCACATCTTTACTTAATCCTTTGTAAAGTCTGCCGTCCACATCACTACGTATTACATAAACAAAATATTTCATATTTTAAAGTGCTCCCTGCCTGCCGGCAGGCAGGTATTCAGCTGAGCTACGTAGCCGTATTAATATTTTCAATTCTTCTCTTCCTTGTCCCGACTTAAAATATTTTTCTCTTTCTCTCGCATCTTCTAGAGATAGAAGTTCTTCTGTGTAAATTAATTTCCATGGTCTGTAACCTTTCGTTGATCTTGTTTTTCCTTGATTATGCCATACCAATCTTTGATTCACATCTTTACTTAATCCTTTGTAAAGTCTGCCGTCCACATCACTACGTATTACATAAACAAAATATTTCATATTTTAAAGTGCTCCCTGCCTGCCGGCAGGCAGGTATTCAGCTGAGCTACGTAGCCGATGATATCGCAAAGATAGCAGCCTCTTACTTCTTATCTCTACAAAAGTGATTTTAATATTAAATTTAAAGGCCAAGAAGTGAATAATCAAAATCACTGACTGGCTTTTTAGCTTTTCTCAACATCCATAATCCTTCAGCAGGTGGGATTTCTAAATCTAATGTGCCATTAATTTCATGTTCCATATACCACAAACCGTATATGGCTTTCTTGTCCAAATCTAAAGAGCCGTTGTAAGTGATCTCAAAATCGTGTTCTAAGTTCTCTTTAGGGAACCCATCTTCTAATATCACGTCGTTATTTGTATAATGTACCGTTATTGAAACCATATGATGTTCCCAGAAACCATTTAAATTAACAGTTTTTCCTGTTGAGAAAGGTCCTTTTTCTTTGGTATGCTGACCGGTTATTTTGCCGTCTTTAAAATTTAATTGAGCAAACAACTTTACTTTCTCACCAAAAAATGGCAAGGCAAAGCCCAATCCATAAATGTAATAGCCTTCCCAATAACCGTTAAGTTCTTCCATTGATTAGTTTTTCTCCTTCTCAATAACCAAATAATCCAACTCCAGTTTATTAAACTCCTCGTTAAACTTTTTAATCTCAGAATTCAACACTTCATCAAAAATAGCCAGTTGCTTTTCAATCTCCACAGTGAGTTCATTTTTCACTTGGATGCTTTGAGAAGTAGGAGCAAAGTCACCTATTTGTGCAAGGCTATTTAAATGAGCCAGTTTGTTGGTCAATCGTATCGGGAAGTTTAATGGGTCTTGACCGCTGCGGTTTTGAGTTTGGTAGAGTGCTTTTTCCACTTCGCCAAATTTCTTTTTCATCTCCTTAGACATAGCGATCATCTCTTTAACCCCTTGTTCTTCTCTATCCCCATATAAACCTTCAAAAGCATCCAGCTTTTTATTAAAAGAGCGTATATTTTTGATAGACTTATGCGCTTTATCTACCGTAGCGTTGATCTCACTCACAAAGTCAAATTGTGCTTGCATATCTGACTCGCTAGCTTCACTAGTAGGAGTAGAGATAATGTGAATAGGTTGCGATTGCTTTTCGCCATTTACGATAAGTACTACTTTATAAGTTCCTGGTACCGCTTTAGCGCCAGAGAGGTCAGCCCACCACAATATCATTCCTGGTAGTTTTTCAGCACCCTCATAAACCGTATCCCAATTGAAGGAGTTGGCTCCTTTTTTAACTTCCAGCTTATTCTTTTTATCATAAGTGGCATAGGTTTTAATCAGTTCCTCTTTTGAGTCGTAGAACGAAAGTGAGATACTGTCTTTATCGGTTACTTCAGGCAAGTAGTAATGCATTTGTACACCAGCAGGATGATTTGTTCCTTCGGTTAGTGAACCTGCTCTACCACTTCCAGCCATGCGATAAGCTGTTTTTGGTGCAAAGAGGTGGTTGGTGTTTTGCTTTCGCGAAAGCGTGCTGCTAAAAGCATCCCGAACCAATTCTAAATCATCGTGGATCCATAAACTTCTTCCTTGTGTTGCCACAATCAGGTTGTTGTCTTTTACGGCCAAATCTGTCACTGGAACAATCGGTAAATTCATTTGAAATGATTTCCATGATTTCCCATCATTAGTCGAAATATATAATCCAGTTTCTGTTCCTGCATAAAGCATTCCTTGTACTTGGTCATCTTCACGTACGACTCTGGTAAAATGCTCTGCTGGAATGCCGTCAGTTATCTTTTTCCACGACTTTCCATAATCTGTCGTCTTGTATAAATACGGCGTAAAATCACCTAGTTTATAACTGGTTGCAGCCACATAACAAGTTGCTGCATCATAGCGACTAGGTTCTATACTGTTAATTTGAGCCCATTCTGGTATTCCCTTAGGAGTGATATTATCCCAATTTTTCCCAGCATCTTTAGAAAGGTGGATCAATCCATCATCACTTCCTACCCAAAGTTCGCCAGCGTTCAGCGGACTTTCTGCTGCTGCAAAAATGGTACAGTAGTACTCCACACCTGTATTGTCTTGTGTAATTGGTCCACCACTAGAAACGAGTTTAGTAGGGTCATTTCTTGTTAAATCTGGCGAGATGGTTTCCCAACTTTGACCTTCATTCGTAGTAACGTGAACGTTGTTCGAAAAAGCATAAAGCTTATTTGGTTCATGTTTGGAGAATAAAATAGGGAAGTTCCATTGGAAACGGTATTTCATTCCTTCGGCACCATGTCCCATTGGGTTGTCTGGCCATACATTTACGGCGCGTTGGGATTTAGTTTTGTGATTGTATCGGGTCAAGAAACCGCCATAACTACCACCGTATACGATGTCGTTATTTTTAGGATCTATCGCTATATGTGCGCTTTCTCCACCAGCTGTTTCTTCCCAGTCGCTATCTGAGATACTGCGACCAGTGGTGCGGTGTGGTATTCTAATGGTTCCATTATCTTGTTGTGCCACATAGATGCGGTATGGAAAAGAATCATCTGTAGTGACTCTATAGTATTGTGCGGTAGGTTGATTGTGATAGGTGCTCCAAGTTTCTCCACCGTCATAAGTGATTTGCGCACCACCATCATCACCCATAATCATGCGGTTAGGGTCTTCTGGAGCGATCCATAAATCGTGATGATCGCCATGTGGCGCTCGTGCACTGCTAAAGTTTTTTCCTCCATCAGTACTTTTATGGTAGTTCACGTTAACCACGTATAATTTATCGACATCTTCAGTATCTGCATAAATACGAGAATAATACCAAGCACGTTGTCTTAGACTTCTATCATCATTTGTTTTTTTCCAAGTCAGTCCTGCATCATCACTGCGGTATAAACCGCCTTGTTCTTTATTTTCTACAATAGCATAGACTCTGTCTGAATTTACAGGAGAAACGGTAATCCCCATAATTCCTAGAGTTCCTTTTGCAAAACCTTCATTATTTGAAATTTCCTTCCAAGTCTCCCCATAGTCAGTACTTTTCCATAGCGCACTACCATCACCACCACTAGATAGGCTATAGGGTGTGCGTTGTAATCTCCACGTACTCGCATACAACACCCGCGCATTACTAGGATCGATGATTAAATCTACGGCACCAGCCATATCATTAGCAAACAATGTTTTTCTCCAAGACTTACCTCCATCAGTACTTTTATAAACACCGCGTTCGGCAGTAGGTTTATAGATGTTTCCTAAAACTGCAGCATAAACGGTATGGTGATCGTTTGGATCAATGGCGATACGCGGGACGTGACGGCTTTGAGGTAATCCAGCAGCAGTCCATGTTTTTCCAGCATCTTCTGTCTTCCAGATTCCATAGCCGCTGGATACATTTCCACGTACTGTTTTTTCTCCACCACCTACATAAATCACATTATGATCACTAGGTGCCACACTTACAGCTCCTATAGAGCCGCCAAAAAAACCATCAGAGATATTGCTCCAAGTACGTCCTCCATCCAGTGTTTTCCATACACCTCCACCAGTACTTCCAAAATAGAACAGGTTAGGTTTTCCTGGAACTCCAGTCACCGCAGCACTTCTTCCGCCACGGAAGGGTCCTAGCAATCTGAATTCTTGTGATTCATAGAGTTTTTGCTCTTCTGGGGGTTCTGGTAATTGTTGTAATTCCGCTTTCGTGCGCTGCCCTAAGCTTGTCGAAGGGAAAGCGAGAATAGTCAAAACAAACAGGAGGTAATAAAGCTTATTCATGGTCAGATAATTTTCTCTAAAGATAAAGGATGAATTTGAATTTAGGAAAGGGAAATTTTAGGAACGAGTTTTATAAGATTATTAGGGGTTTTGGTTACAGGCACGATAGTTGATTCTAGAAAATCATTGAAAATATTTTATGAAAAAGTGGCTATTCTTATTTCTTTTGATCCCTATGTTCGGATTTTCACAAGGAAAATTGGATCAAGCCAAACAAAACCTTTCTTCTAGATCCATTTCTTCTAATAGCAGTAGTTCCAGTTCTAGCTCTAATAACAATACCTCCAATAATGCAGGCTTTTTTGAAAGTGTCTTAGCTGATGTTTTTGTAGAGTTATTTTTATTTATCAGCTATAAAGCTCTTTTAGGAGATTTTGAGACCCGTCATTTTACACCTTATCCGTATTACTATACGAATGTTAACGGGCCATACGACTACGGGTTAGAACCAGGAGATAAAAGAAATTTTATCAACGTTGGCGCAAATTATTTTGCTGGAAACGCTATACATGCTGTAGAGGCTCATGTCAATTATCGATTTGATCCATTTTTAGGTTTGGAGCTATCCCATCGTCATTTTTTTGAAAGTCATCTCGCTGGGAAAGATAACTTAAAGGTGTCCTCTTTGATGCTCAATTACTATCGCATAAGGGAACGATCGTTTAGCGGTTGGTGGGGAATAGGCGCGACATATGTTGGAAATGAAGTGCATACTATAGGTGTTGCTTACCAAGTAGGAGTGGAGGTTTACCCTATCAAACCTATCAGCCTGCAAGCCTCTTTTAAACAATCCTTTATCAATGAAAGCAACATTAATGAACTGAAATTTCACTTAAAATACCACAGAAAGAAGACAGCTTATTATACGGGTTATCAAGATTACTCTATAGGTGGAGTAAAAGCTACTGGTTTAGTTTTGGGAGTGGAACTTGATTTTTAATAAAAGGAGATAGTCAGTAGTATTTTTTAGGCAGAATGATAAATGTCATTCTTTACTTATAAAGGGTTCCTTATTTTTAAATTCAAATAATGTTGATATGATTGTAACCTTAAACACTAGCGAAAAATCCTTTGTACTTCAAACCAATTATATAGGTCACCTAGGTTATATATACAATAACAAACCCTTTGTGGTACCTATTACCTATTTTTATGACGAAGAACAAAATAATATCATCTGTTACTCCGGTAATGGGCATAAAACAAATGCTTTAAGAAAAACAAATACAGTCTCACTATGTGTTTCTGAAATAAATTCTGTCAATAATTGGAAATCGGTTTTGGTACAAGGCATTTATGAAGAGCATACAGGAAGTGATGCTAAAGCCATACTTCATCAGTTTTCATTAGGAATAAAAAAAATTATCTTAAACCAAGAGCAACGTGATTTAGATTTTATCAATCAGTTTTCCAGTAAGATATATGACGACGACCTTCCCATTGTTTTTACTATTAAAATAGAAGATATTACTGGCAAAAGGAGGGAGTTTCCATCATAGATGCAAGAGCTTATTTGTAGTGTCTATAGCTCCTCTATATGAAATGGATTGTCCAAGCAGGATTAGGAATAGGAGTTTACTTTGTCAACCTTATAACAATCTCAAGTGTTTGGAAACCTCAGCATCTTTAGGTAAGTAAGGCTTTTCTTTAGGCAATATCAATTGGTCCAGTTGGGGTGCTTTTACGTACTGGTACTGCTCCTTTACATAATTAGAAATATCTTCTATCTCGATGATGTCCTCTTGTGAATAGGCAAGGGCTTCCTCTTTACGTATTCCTAATTGAATGGCTCTACGCCCTAATTTTGCTCCATAGGGATCGTGATCTGTATTCCATGGCAACCTGATGCTGGAACTCTTAACTTCTTTTACCATTGCTCTAGGTCTTTATAGATATCGCTTTGATAACTGGAATAGACGGCTTTAGATAAATAACGTTCAAAAGCTTTTCTTTTTAGATGTATGGCAAGTACAACTTCCTGACCCTCTTTTGTTCCCCAACTATTGTGTTACACCATCCAGAGAAAGTTAGGTTTGATCCATGTCATTCTTGTCGGTCTAAATGCACTTCCAAAATATTGATTTTCTGCAGCAAAAAGGCCAATTTCAGGTCGGTAGGATTGGTAAACAATAACTTTTTCGTCATCGTATTGTGCTATGATATGATGACCTTCTTGTGGCCATTCCATCAATTGGTGTTTATAGGAGGCTGTTTTTAGTTTCATTAGTTGATCCGCAAGGGGATAAGCTAATTTGGGTGTATTAAGCTTGTGAAAGTTTTGTTTTCGCGCTATGACTGCCCGCAGGAAAGCTTATTTCTTATAAAAATCCCGTTAAAATTCGAAAACATCAGCTTTTTAGGAAAGCTGTTTGTAGGGGATTCTCTAAATCAAATAAAAGTTCGTTATTAAATAATGGACTCCTAGAGTTGTTTCCTCATCCGGTCTATAGATAATTTAGGGGCTACCGGTTTTATGTGCAACTTGGGAGGAGCAATAGGGCCGTCGAGCAGTTTGCTTTGCATTCCTGTAATCGCAAAAAACGGTAAATATCGAAACTTATAGGGTTATGGGTTATTTTGATCCATGTCTCTTAGTACTCTACATTGCCCTTCAATGCTATGAGTAACATTATTTGCGTCTTGATAAGTACCCGCAAAGACGAATTCAAGATAATCACCTATGTTCGTAGGGTTTGGACTAGTAACTTCTGTTATAATGGCACTCATTGTAAAATCTAGAGATAAAGCAAACAAATTACTTGGGGTTCTCTCTATAAAAAAAAATTTTGCAGTAGGGTCGTTATCAGTCGCCCACCCCCAATTGTAAACGGTATTAGGCATAAAAGGACCTGAACTGTCAAAAGTAAAGCTACCTCCTATACGTCGTACCTCTCCAGTATCAGCCGATATTCCGATTGCGTTAATTTCATATCTATCAATGATGCTACTTGTATCTGTCTCTAGATGTCCTTCTGCCTGATAGTCAAAAGTGCGCACTGGTCCGTCATCTATTTTATATTTAAAATATTCTTGAGTATTTCCTGTGGTAGAGGTACCATCATCAGTATTACAGCTTATGGTAATTACCGCTAAGGCTATTATTGCTAGAGTTTTGATTATATTTTTCATAGTTCACTTTGTTTGATTGATGTTTGTTTTTTGATTTAATCCAGTATAACCCCAAATGTTCCCTCGTAATGTCCAATAATTACTTCTCCGTTTTGATTCATAAAGGTGTAATCTGCATCAATGGTGCTAGCTGTAGGATTTGTGTTATCTAGATTTATAGCATGAATAGTAATCGATAAGCCAGAAACACCAGGGGTATTTATAGTTCCAACGTTTTCATTACCAATTCCATATTCTACGTTGTTAATGAAGTAAGCAGGTGTTAAAGAGTCTATCTGACCATTTTCTACAATTACAGAGTCGTTTACACTAGATACGATATAGGTGTTTCCTGATAATGGCCCAGAACTCGATAAACTAGGGTTATCACTCACTTCTATGTTGAGAAATACCCAGCTATTGGTATTTAAAGAGAATAAAAAATCACCACTTGATCCATTTACATTGGCATCGTTATCAAACATCCTTCCATTGGAAAAGAAGAAGCTATAGTTATCAGGGTAACCATCACCTCCTATAATAGGATCATCGTCATCTTCATCAATTTCAAAATAAGCATTAGGCGTTCCATAAAAAACGCTGTTATGTGTAAACCCGTCAGTAGGATTACTAGGGTCAGTTTGCATATCATCGTTTCCATCACAACTTATGGTAGGTATAAGGATCAATAATAAAATCGTCTTGATTGTTTTCATCTTTAAAAGTATTAGTTGATTATGATAGCTGTAGTGGTGATTATCTTTCCTTCATATGCAGTGGATTAGCACTACTTTCTAGATAGCCACTGCACAAGAAAAATTCAAATAAATAGTACATAGAAGTAGGTGCTTAAATTGATAGATTCAAAAATATATGAGGCATTCTTAAGGCATCTTGAGACTACAAAGTATGGGTTTAACCAGTTTGATGAAAAGGTTAATTGATAAAGAGAGGACTTGATTACTTGAAAGTCCCCTTTCAATCTATAACCAATAAATACGTTCAACGCTATTTGATGTTGGAGTGTTTTGATTATTTTTAGAATAAAGTCAAAAACATAGGCTACATCTATGTGAGTTGTCTAAGGTAGCATCATGTGTTTCTCAAGTAAAAAGCAATGTATCAAAAGGGACTAATAGAAAGTATCCTCAAATAAAAGGCTAAGGAGTTTTCCTTTTTAAATAAAGGAATTATTACAGATAAAACCTACCCTCATGACCTTTTGAAAACCTTAAAATTAGGCAGTATGTCAGGTGTGAAGAGTCTACAAAAGAGGGTGATGTTTAAACAACATCAAAAGAACTGATCATGCGTTTATTACGAACGACAAGGAGGCCACTGCTATAAATAGCCGTGTAAATAGAGTCTTTTGATCATCAAGTTGCTTTAGATAGATTTAAGTAAGCCACTGATGTTGCAAATATTCAATATGTCTTTATATCTATAGCAGGGATTCTGAAAAACCATTTATTTTAGAGGACGTGCCGAAGAAGATCTTAAGCCTGCTTCCTAAAGGCCATTGGTGAGACACCAACTTGTGTTTTAAAAAATTTAGAAAAATGACTAGGCTCATTATAGCCCAGTTCATAAGAGATTTCTTCAGCACTTTTATCAGAGTACAGCAGCAATCTTTTTGCCTCAGCAGCTATACGCCCATTGATGATTTTCAAGGGAGAGTTCACGTCGTGCTTTTTAAAGAAATTGGAAAGCGTTTTAGGCGATTTAAAAAGCAAGTCTGCGTAGTCAGCCACTTGATGTTTTTCTTTAAAATGTTGTTCTACTAGAATATTAAATTTCCTGATGAGTTCCACCTGTTTTACAGATAGATCTGCCTGATTAGTTTCTAGCTTTATCAACCGAGTTGAGGTGATCAGCATGCGCTTTAAAAGGGTGCGCAACATCTCTCCTTGAATGTGGTCTTTAGTAGCAAACTCTTCTTGGAATAAAACCAACATCGCGTTAAAACTACGCTGATCTTTTTCATTTAATTCAATTACAGGTGCGTTGGAAGAACCGTAAAACAAAAGACCCATACAAGAAACTTCAGAATCGTTGTATTGTATACAGTAGAACTCCCGATTGAATATAAAAGCGATCAAGCCATCATTGTCTTTAGGGATAGCTACCATATTTACAGGCGTACAAAAAAGTACTTGATTCTTTTTGAGAATTATTTCATAGCCATCTATGGTTAAACGCTCCTCACCTTGCGTGCACCACATGATTTTATACAATCCCTTTTCTTGAAGGAGTTCTAGCGAGGGACCACATTGAAAGCTGGTAACCGTAAACCTACCGCCTTCTTTTGTATTATGATGATCTAATTTCATAAGCTAAATTTAGGAAGAATATATAACTTATTTTAAATTAGCTTTAAAACTTCATATCAATACAAAAACAACTTTTAGATGATATTAAAGAGTCGTGATATATCAGGACTTGAGGTGTTTTCTCATGGAGCCTATTCCGCCAGCATTTACTACTTTAAAGCCTTTTGATTTCAATTTTGCAGCGGCGATATTACTTCTTCCTCCCATCGCGCAATAAACAATGACAGGTTTTTCTTTATCAAGACTGCTTAACTTCTGGTCGATCACCTGAACAGGTATATTTTTAGAGCCTTCAATATGACTTCCATTAAATTCTGAGGAGGTACGCACGTCTAATAATAAAGCACCATCCTTCAGGAACTTTTGAATAATTTCTTTTTTCTTGTTTTTAAATAACCCGAACATATTTTTATTTTTAAGACGTTTGTTTTTCTATTACTTACCGGCAAAGTAGTGAAATGTTATGTGAAGCTTACTCAATTTTATGTCGAAAGAAGACCTGAAACAAAAGACTTATAAAATCATCTCATTTTTAATTCTTATTTTAGAATTATGGAAGGAATTATAGGTAATATTTTTATAGGTCTTTTGTTAGGACTGGTGATTAGTTACTTCCTATCAGCAGCAGATAGAGATAAGCAAAACGACAGGCGACAACAAAGATTGCAAGAGCAAAACAGACGGCAACTTCAACGGGATCAAATACTAAAGGAATTAGCTCATAGGCCATCGCAGAGCACATTACCAAAAACGGAGGCGGTTACATTGCTCTATCAATTTGCAGCCAGTAAAAACAACTTTACTTTAAAGGACGTCGAACAGGCCACTAGAGTTCTTCAAAGACATTATGCGCAAACCATCGAAAATGAGTTGGCTTATAAAATAAACTTTCCCGAAAAAGAACTTCTCCGTTTTGAGCCTAAAGAAACGCTACAACTGCTTACGATCATCAATGAAGGTTTGCACAATGCAATCACGCATGCTCAAGCCAGTTTCGTTTTTAGTATTGCATCTGTAGAACATGGAAAATTGAACCTCATCACACACGATAATGGAATAGGTTACGATCGAAAAGAAACCCCAGCTCACAACGGAATTAATAGTATTCAAAGAGCTGTTCAAGATTTAAAAGGAGATTTAAAACTGACAAGTAACATAGGGAACGGTACCATAGTCAATGTAGAAATACCTATTCGATGAAAATGAAATGCATAGGAATAGCTGCAAAATCAGTAGTAAAATAATAAGGTGCTTCACCCTTACAATAGTGTATGTATAAGGGAATTTTATATTTTCTACTAACTTATCAACTCCTCAATCTCCTCAACAAGCAACCACTCATCAGGATAGTGACTTTGAACTTGAATTTTAAGCTTTTCTAATAACGGTTTGTTGATCTTATCCTCTTCTCTGTAATGACGTACCTTCTCGTAAAGTCCTTGAATAGCGACTTGTTCTTTAGTAAAAATGGATTTGCTCGTTTTGACGTCGCTTTCGTGATATACTTGGTCAAAACTGTAATAGTCTGCGGGACCCGCATAAGCACTGGCTATTTCTTTTCCTACGGCAAGATTAAGCATACCATCTGCTGGTGAAAAGAGAATCTCATCCTTATAACTTACCGTACAATCGGTAAACTGAATCAGCATTAATTTTCCATTTACGTTACGTTGACCAGTGACGTTTAACCCTTCTACTTTAATGCCACTTTCATAAGTGAATTCGATGCGTTCATTATCATAAAAGTGATAGGCCTGCAAGTCGCGAGGTCCCATATCTTCAATAGCTAGATTGATTCCTTTCAACTTGCCCAGCGGACTTAAAAAACCGTTTTTATGAGTATGACGACCGTGGCTTATCAATTCTTTTTCACGATACGCCAGAGCGCTTTCACCAAAAGTTTGAAAGAAAACAACCTCATTATCATCATTAGTAATCATGCGAGTAAACAAACCACTTACTTGCAGTCCTGTGCTCAGCTCTATAGTTCCTAAAGATTTTGAATCAATGAGTTTTTGCAAACCTCTGTGTCCTCCTTTACGCACGGCCATGGTGTTAGCAAATTCTTCTAATACTTCACTTAGATGCGCAAAATTAGGCGTTACATAAAGATGAGGTTGCTTGCGTGTAATATCAAAATCCTGATAAGCGGCATCAATAGAATAAGATCTTTTTTCAACGCTAGGCTCTAGACAGCTTTTACTTTCTCCTATACTGGATAATAATCCAGCGCCGTATAATTTAGGGTTCTCCAGCGTTCCTACCAGTCCGTATTCTACAGTCCACCAGTGGAGGTTTCTGATAAGCGACATTTCGCTAGGTACTACTTTTTTATTTTGCAGGCGCTCTATTTCAGCTTCTGCTGCGGTGATTTCTTTATCTAATTTGGCATCTTTCTTCTCACTTCTCACTTCTTTAAGAATAGAAATTTTACGCACTGCTTCATACATCTCATGGTCGTGTGCGCTAGAAATAGCCTTACTACCTATCTCGCCAAAACGTCTTAAATATTCTGCGTAATCGGGACTTGCAATAATAGGTGCATGCCCAGCCGCTTCATGAATAATATCTGGCGCGGGTGTGTATTCAATATTGTCCACTTTTCTAATATCGGCTGCGATGACGAGTATTTTATAAGCCTGAAATTCCATAAATGCGGCTGGTGGAATAAACCCATCTACGGCAACAGCTGCCCAACCTATTTCTTTTAAAATGCGATTCATTCCATACATGGACGGAATACGATCTATAGAAAGACCTGTTTTCTTTAATCCAGCGAGGTAAGAACCATAAGCCACTTGACTCAAAAATTCCACATTTTTACGCATTACATGACGCCATACGGCTTGATCTTGATAGGTATAAAGCTTGTAGTTTTGCGGCTTTATAAATTGTTTTAAGTGAGGCGGTAATCGCTCTATAAATGGGTTGATTTCTATATTCTCTAGCATTATAATAGGATAAAGCTCAAAGCTAGGCTAAAACTAATTATTATAATTACAGAACATTGACTTTTAATTAATTTTAAGTAATACCAGATTATGTTGCAAATACGATGACCCGATATAAGTTGTTGACTCTTGTTTTAAAGTAGAAAAGTAACCGGCTACATCTCTTATATTTGCATCTTATGTCTCGCAAAAAACAAATTCTTAAAACGGCTGCTCAACTTTTTAAAGATCGAGGTTATAGCGCTGTTACCATGCGCGACCTGGCTGCTGCTATGGACATGAAAGCGGCCAGTTTGTACAATCATATTTCTGGAAAGCAGGAGATTCTCGCCACCTTGATACTTGAGGTAGCTCAAGAATTTACGACTGGTATGGATGCCGTGGAGGATAATGATCATTCCGCTTTCGCGAAAGCGGAACAGCTCATATTATTACACATAAAAATAGCTCTTGAATACACCAACGCACTTGCCGTTTTAAATACCGACTGGATGCATCTGGAAGGTCAGCAATATCAGGAATACATCAAGCTGAGAAAGAATTATGAACTTGATTTTAAAAAGATTCTAGAAAGCGGTATTGCTTCTGGAGAATTTAAAAAAATGAGCGTGGAGACCATGCTTTTTAACCTCTTAAGTACATTGAGATCTATCTATTTATGGATACCAAAAAAGTCGACCACCGAAGTAATCGACCTTAAAAAAGAGTTGCCTCAGATATTACTTACAGGAATTAGTTGTTAGCTTTTTCCAGCTCTAGAACAGGATAGTCTGTATAACCTTCACGACCTTGAGAGTAGAAGGTATCTTGATTCCAATCTGCTAGTACAGCGTTACATTCAAATCGATGAGGTAAATCCGGATTTGAAATAAATAGCTTTCCAAAAGCAACTAAATCTGCATTTCCTTCTTCTATAACTTTATTTCCAGAGTCGTGATCAAACTGACTGTTGATCATAAGATTCCCTTTATAAATGGGTCTGTAATGTTTTGCAATATGACTTTCTAAAAATTTGACATCACTCACATCTGTAAAAGGTTCTGATAAATGAACATAAGCAAGATTGTGATCGTTCAAGCGATGGATGAGGTAATCAAAAAACGGAATCGTATCTGGAGTGCCATGAATTCCAAAAACACCATTCAAAGACGGGTTTAAACGACAGCCGATTCTGTTTTCTGGAAAAGATTCTTTTATAGCCTCAAGGATTTCAAAAAAGAATCGAGCTTTGTTTTCAGGACTACCGCCGTATTGGTCGGTTCTTAAATTAGATTGATTGTTGAAGAATTGATGTATCAGATAACCATTAGAACTGTGAATTTCTACACCGTCAAAACCTGCTTTTTTTGCATTTGCAGCGGCTTGACCAAACTCTTTAACCGTTTGATGAATTTCTTCCATAGTCATGGCATGCGGTGTAACAGTTTGTTTCTTTTCACCTAGTGCATTTCTATGTTCTATTTCTGGATTCACGGCACTTGGTGCCCATGGCAGCTCTCCGTTATGATAATCTGGTAAAGAAGTACGACCTACGTGCCACAGCTGCAAGAATATTTTACCAGCTTCGTTATGCACACTGTCGACTACTTTAGTCCATCCTTGAACTTGTGCGTCATTAAAAATCCCAGCCACAAATGGGTAACCTCTTGCTTTTTCTGAAACCTCACTACCTTCCGTAATAATCAACCCTGCTCCAGCACGTTGTGTATAATAATCTACATGCTTATCATCTGGTGCTTGATGTTCGTTTGTTGCTCTACATCTTGTAAGTGGAGCCATAACGACTCTGTTTTTTAACTCTACAGCTCCGATGGTTATGGGCTTTAATAGAGGTTGTTTGTTACTCATAATTTTCTTTTGTTCAAAGATATTGTAGGTACAAGTAAATAGAGTCAAGTCTGCGTTAATTGGGTTTTCTTTATAGTAAAGGCTTATTAAGACAATTTTAAAATAAGCTATTCTTGGAAAATAAGCTGTATCGCAATCCTATGGATAGCGTAAGAAAATGATCTTTATCATAAAGCTCTTGTATTTGAGGACTACTGTCTATTTCATAATAGAGTTGACGAGATTCAATGTCTATAAAACTAGAAAGACTATTGTTGAACTGATAGCTTATGCTAGCTCCGATAATGATCATGTCAGCGTTTTCTTCAAATTCCTTGCTTTGGTAGTTCGTTTGCTGTTTTAACTTAATATCAGCATATCTTATATGTGGTGATATTGCCCATACCTCATTTAATTGAATTAGATAACCTATTCCTATAAAGGTTCCTCTCAAATTTGTTTGTTCCACTAAACCAGAAACTTCACTATCTAAGTTTTTATGAGAGCTATTAAACATACCTACACCTAATTGAAAAGATTTATAAAATTGCCAGTCTGCCTGAAGATTAAAACCCAATGCAGGCGAGTCTGCGCTAGAAATATAACTTTCACCTAAAGTAAAGTCTGTTTGAAAACCTGCTTTAAAATGAAACTGTTGTTTTATTTCTGAATAATTCAGTTTTGTGTTAAGTGAATCTCCAACTTTTTGAGCAATGGAATGATGGCTGAATAGAAAGAGACTAATAATTAATAGTAAATACCGCATTTTCTTGATTTATTAAAAACAATTGTTCTTGTTCGTTACCATCTATTTCATATAACAATCGTATTTGGGTGTCTATGAGCGCATCGTGATTTGTGGTCATTGTGTTTATTCCATCCTCTTTAAATTGACCGAATTCTTGATGACACTCATTTGGCCGTGTTCTGTTTTCATAATCTCTATAATATTCCATACACTCAGAATTTGTATAAAATAATCTTACGTTTTCAAGAAGGTTGGTCGAGTTTTGATCTGTAAAATTTACGGTAACAGGCACACCTTGCGTGATGATAACTTCAGGAAAGCTGTAATCTTGATTATATTGATAGTCTGCAAATGCAAATACAAAAAAGTGTCTGTAACTAGTATCTTTAAGACGTACAATAAATCCATTATCTCCACTTCTAAAATTCCCTGGAAAGGGATCAAATACGCTAAGTCCAGTTTCTAAAACTACAGCATCAAACGCGCCATTATTATCGGTGATTGAAGTGCCAAGTAAAAGGTTGTTTTGAACGGCTAGAATTTCTATTTCTTTGTTGATCAGCGGTTGGCCCGAGGTGTTGATTATGTTACCTTGAACGTAGGCTCGATTTTGAGGGCTATATACTGCGGCAGGAGAAGAATTTCCTGTACTACAGGAGATTAGAGTACATATAATCAGGACGAATATGAAACAAAAAGCGGCTTTTTTCACGAGTGAGCATTTTTTAAATAACGAAACCGTGGTTTGGATATTGTTCTTAGGAATGCCTTTTAGCTAGTTCCGTCTCAATATCAGCTAGTGAGAATCCTTTTGCTTTTAATAAAACTAGGTAATGGTACATCAAGTCGCCAGCCTCATAGATAAAGTCTTCTTCTTTACCGTTAATGGCGTCTATAACTGTTTCAACCGCTTCTTCACCTACTTTTTGAGCGACTTTATTAATACCTTTTTGAATCAAAGAATAGGTGTATGATCCCTCTACTTTGTCATCAATGCGCTGGTGGATTATTTTTTCTAAGTCGTTGATGGTAAATTTGCTTTTCTGGCTGTCGGCAGGCGTGGCGTCAAAGCGAGAGAAATTCTCCTTATCTAAACCATCTTTAGCCGCATCGAAGCAACTTACCGCACCTGTATGACAGGTAGGTCCGTGAGCGTTTGCTTTTATGAGAATAGTGTCTTGATCACAGTCTATTTTAATATCCACCACATCGAGAAAGTTGTTAGAGGATTCTCCTTTTGTCCAAAGTCTTTGCTTGCTGCGCGAGAAGAAAGTTACTCTCTTTTCAATTTTAGTTTTTTCAAAAGCTTCTTCATTCATATAACCCAGCATGAGTATCATATGTGTTGTTGCATCCTGTATGATTACTGGTAGTAATCCGTTTTCTTCTTTATTCCAGTCTAATTTCATAAGCACTAGTTCTGCGCAAGTGGAAACCTTTCCATTCCCACCGCAATGTTTTTAATATCGTTTCTCAAGCCGTAACATAACGACTGCTCGTTAAGCCGTCGCAGGACGGCCTCGGATTTGTTTTTCCCGCAAACGGAAATCTTTAATTCTTATCGCAAACTAAGTTTCTAAGTCCGCAGGAATCCTAATCGCAAGTCCAGCTTCAACTAATTGTTTTTTCAATTCAGGAACCGGCAATTCACCAAAATGAAAAATACTCGCTGCAAGTCCAGCGCTCGCTTCTGTATCTTTAAAAAGCTCTTCAAAATGAGCAGCTGTCCCGCCGCCGCCAGAAGCGATTACAGGAATGTTTAATTTTCTGGAAATCACATCAGTCAATGCTAATGCAAATCCGTTTTTAGTGCCGTCATGGTCCATACTGGTCAACAATATTTCACCAGCGCCCAGACGTTCTATTTCTTCACACCAGGCGATAGTTTCTAACTCTGTTTCCACTCGTCCACCGGCGACAAAAACTTTATTAATCGTCAAGGCGTCCTCCTGTGCTGAGCTCTGTCGAAGTAAGGAAGGCGTTGACTTATCATTTATCTCGATTCGTTTTGTATCCACAGCAACCACAACACACTGACTTCCCAACTCTGCCGCTAGTTCACTGATTAACTCAGGTCGTTTTACGGCAGCGCTGTTAATGGCAATTTTATCAGCTCCAGCTTTAATAATTTCCTTAGCTAGTGCCACGTCATTAATGCCGCCACCTACTGTAAATGGGATATTCAAAACAGCGGCTATTTCTTTTACCAATGGTACGAGTGTATCTCGTTTTTCAATAGTTGCTGTAATATCGAGAAAACACAACTCATCAGCTCCTTGATCTGCATATTGCTGAGCAAGCGCTACGGGATCACCAGCATCTCTTAACCCAACAAAGTTGATTCCTTTTACAGTGCGTCCATCCTTGATATCAAGGCATGGTATGATTCTTTTTTTTAGCATAATTCTCCGCTTAGGCTGAAATCTCTTTAGATCTATCACCTACATTTAATTTATTTTCTTACTCTTCGATCAGTTCCTAAAAGGAAGCTCTTTTTAATTCAACAACTACGACTCAAATGCTCAATTATCATTCCGCTACAACGCGGAATCGCCTAGTTCTATCTCCATCTCTTTCAATTTCCTTTCCCAACCCTAAAGAGTCTGAGCTTTAATTTTCTTTACTCAAAATCCTATTGGCTCTGATTTAGTTGATCAAAAGGATTATTTTAATCTCTTTTTCCATTCTTCTTCCAATATTCCAAACTCATAATGATCACTCCATCCACTTTTTAGAGGCAAATTCTTTCTTTGTATTCCTTCTACTACAAAACCACATTTTTCTAGTACTCTTTTTGATGCGTGATTCTCAACAGCACATCCAGCTTCAACTCTATAAAGTTGGTATTCTTCAAAACAAGCTTTTAAAAGTCTCTGAACGGTCTCGGTAGCATAACTTTATTCCAGAATTTAAGATAAAACTTCATCCACAATTCTGCCTTAGCATATTTTTTAGAGCTCCATATAATACTACAAATCCCAATAAAACCTTCCGTGTCTTTCAATTTGATAGAGTAGGTGGCTTTAGTTACTGTTTTTTTATTCTGATCTTTGACGGCCTCATCTAGTAATTGCTGAGAGACTGTGATACTTTCAGGTATTCCCATGGTATTGAATTGATCTACCTCAGTTATGATATGCAAGGCATGAAATTCTTGTAGATCACTTGCTTTTAGGAGTTGATATGTCAAATGTTCACTATACAAAGGCTCTTAGTTCTTGAAAGGATATCCTACCTTCATAAAAAGCTTTACCAACTATGGCTCCTTCACAACCCATATCGAGCAAGCGATGTAAATCATCCACCACTGCAACGCCACCAGAGGCTATTAACTTGACAGGAGCTGTTTTAAGAATCTCTGTGTAAAGATGATAACTAGGACCAGCAAGCATGCCGTCTTTTGCAATATCGGTACAAATAATGTATTCGATTCCTTTTTTGTTCCATTCGGTAATAAAGGAAACAACTTCTAACTCACTACTTTCTAACCAACCATGTGTTGCTATCATGCCTTCCTTTGCATCAGCACCCAGGATAATTTTATCACTTCCATAGTTGGAAATCCATCCTTCAAACTTAGCAGCATCTTTAACTGCAATACTGCCTCCAGTAACTTGTTTTGCACCGCTTTCAAATACCACTTTGATATCTTCATCGGTTTTTACACCACCGCCAAAATCAACCTGCAAGCCGGTCTGTCCCGCGATACGTTCTAATATTTTCCAATTAACCACATGACTGCTTTTGGCACCATCCAGATCTACAAGGTGCAGGTGTTTAATTCCGTTGGCCTCAAATTCTTTAGCTACCTCAAGTGGGTCTTCATTATAAACCGTTTTTTTATTGTAATCACCTTGTGAAAGGCGTACGCATTTTCCGTCTATGATATCTATTGCTGGTATTATTCTCATATTTATTCTTCGTGCAGGTGGAGATCTCTAAAAATCTATCACCTGACTTTGTTTCGTGCAGGTGGAGATCTATTTGATTCCAGCAACTGCGACTGATTTAGCCCCATTGTCCCGCGGACATTTCCCTAAAGGGGAAAATTAACAGGGTATTTTTTTTCTTGTCAAGCCATCGCAAGACAGCTTCTATTTAAATGAATCTCCGGCTTCTTTCGGTTTTTTTTCCAACCCTAAAGGGTGAAAACCTCAGCATTTATAATCTCAAAATCCAGTACTTGAACCAGCCAGATTCCTGTCTACTTAGAAATTATAATTCTATAAAATTCTTCAATATCTGTTCTCCTATTCCAGCACTTTTCTCTGGGTGAAACTGCGTCGCATAAAAATTATCTTTTTGCAATACACTGCTATAAGGCAAGATATAATCACAAGCCGCAACTGTATTCTCACAAAGCTCCGCATAATAAGAATGCACATAATACACATCATCACTCGGCTGAAGATGAGTTAAGAGTTTGGAGTTATGAGTTATAAGTACGTCTGGATCCTTCGACTGGTTCAGGACATCGCTTGGAACTTCAAATTCTGAGCTTAAAATATTCCATCCCATGTGAGGTACTTTTTCACCCAGCCCTGAGGTTCTCGAAGGGCGGAACAACTTTACATAAGTATCAAAAATTCCAAGACAATCGGTATCGCCTTCTTCACTGTGACGGCACATCAATTGCATTCCAAGACAAATACCCAATACTGGTTGTTTTAGTTCTTTTAAAACTTTGTCCAGTCCGCGTTCCCGCAAGTATTTCATGGCCGTTCCTGCTTCGCCTACGCCAGGAAAGATCACCTTGTCTGCCGCCTGTAATTCTGCCGGATCATCGGTCACTTTGTTTTCAATCCCCAAGCGATTCAGTGCGTTAGTTACACTACCTATATTACCCGCATTATATTTTACAATCGCAATCATAAAGTTCCTTTTGTGCTAGGTAATTTACCATCACCGGTTTGTTTTATTGCCATTTTTATGGCTTTGGCAAATGCTTTAAAAAGTGATTCAATTTTGTGATGTTCGTTATCTCCTTCCACTTTCATGTTCAGGTTGCATTTTGCCGCATCACTAAAGGATTTAAAGAAGTGAAAGAATAATTCTGTAGGCATATCACCCACATATTCGCGTTTAAAATCGGCTTCCCAAACAATCCATGGTCGTCCACCGAAGTCTATGCCCACTTGTGCTAGCGAGTCGTCCATAGGTAGTAAAAAGCCATATCTATTGATTCCTTTTTTGGAGGATAACGCTTTCGCGAAAGCGTCACCTAAAGCAATCGCCGTATCTTCTATAGTATGGTGTTCATCAATTTCTAAATCGCCTTTAACCTTGATGTCTAAATCCAAAGAACCGTGTCGCTGCAACTGCTCCAACATGTGGTCGTAGAATTTTAATCCGGTATCAATAGTTCCATTTCCAGAGCCGTCTAGATTTAAAACGATATTGATATCGGTTTCATTGGTTTTGCGACTTACCCTTACTTTACGAGGTTGCCCGCGTAGAAAAAGGAAAATCTCTTTCCAAGACTCCGTTTTTAAAACGACTAGGTCATCTTCAAATTCAGAGTCATCAGTAATTGATGGCAACTGAATTCCTTTACAACCTAAATTTTTTGCCAGCTGCATATCGCTGTTGCGATCGCCGATAACAAAACTATTCTCCAGGTCATAATCACCTTTTATATAAGGAGTCATTAAACCGGTTTGCGGTTTGCGAGTAGGCGCATTTTGTTCAGGGAAAGAACGATCTATCAATACCTCACTAAAATGGATGCCCTCATTTGCTAAGACATTCATCATTAAATTATGAACTGGCCAGAACGTATCTTCAGGAAAACTATCAGTTCCCAAACCATCTTGATTGGTTACCATTACGAGCTCATAATCCAGTTCTCTAGCGATACGGTGTAACTGCGTAATCGCCATAGGCAAGAACTCCAGCTTCTCATAACTATCCAGCTGATAATCTACTGGTGGCTCTTTTACAATCGTACCGTCTCGGTCTATAAATAATACTTTTTTCATAGGTCAAGCCGTTATGGAACGGCTCCAGTTTTAATTATTCTAATTCTTTTTAAATGTTCTAAGCGTTTTTATCACTTCTTCACATTCTCTTCTCGTCCCTACAGTAAACCTCAATGTGTCTGCTATCTGACTGCTGCGATTACGTATGATTACCCCATTATCACGCAAGTAATTATATACGTCAGTAGCTTGATCTACTTGAGCTAATAAGAAGTTTGCTTCACTAGGATAAACCTTTTTGATAAAGTCAAAACTGTTCAAATGCGCTGCAAGAAATTCTCTATTGATGACAATTTCTTTAATTTCGTTTTCTGTCTTTTCTGTTTGTAATAAAGCTTCAAGAACCGCTCTCTGTGAGAGTTCATTTACATTATAGGGAGGCTTTGTTCTATTGAATAGCTCGATTATTTCTGGTGACGCAAATGCAAAACCAACTCTTGCACCAGCAAGTCCATATGCTTTAGACATGGTTTGTAGCACCACTAGATTGGGGTAATCTTCTAATCGATTGATAAAACTGATATGCTCTGTGAAATCGTGATAGGCCTCATCAACGACTACAATACCTTTAAAAGCACCAAATAATTGATCTAATTTGCGTTGATTATTTAGCATTTCAGCTTCAAACTCTGGTGCAAATGGCATGTCCATCATTCCTCCACGAGTGTAATTTTGTGCTTGCCAGTCGTGCTTTAAATCGGCTTTAAGAAGTGCATTTCCTGTAGGGTTATTAGGAGAACAAATCCATAGTAATTTTGCGTTTGTAAAAGCAGCACTCTTCATGATCCCGTCAAGATCCAGTTCAAATGATTTACCTAAATCAATTTTCACTACCTCTATATTGTTAATTGCAGCACTCACTTCATACATTCCATAAGTAGGTGGGCAGGTAATCACCCTGTCTTTTCCAGGTTCACAGAAAATACGGTATAATAAATCAATGGCCTCATCACTACCATTACCAACAAAAATTTGGTTGGCAGGAAGGTTTTTTTGTTTTGCGAGTTCTTCTTTAATCAAAGACTGCATTGGGTCTGGATACCGATTCAAATCTCCTTTAGGATTCTCATTGGCATCCAGTAAAGTCAAATTATTTTTACCACTACCATACAGGTCAAATTCACTACGTGCACTGGAGTATGGCTGCAGATTCCAGATGTTAGATCTTACTATGGACTTTAATTTAAATTCTGAACTCATAAATCTGAATTCTTAACTGTTTTCAACCTCAAACTCACCGCATTTTTATGTGCGTCAAGTCCTTCGGCAGCCGCCATTTGCTCAACAGCTGGGCCTAAGTTTTTTATACCTTGAGCGGTTGCTTTTTGATAGGTCACCTTATTGACAAAGCTATCAACAGACACTCCACTGTAATTACGTGCATATCCATAAGTAGGAAGGGTATGGTTGGTACCGCTGGCATAATCTCCTAAACTTTCACAGGTATATGAACCTATAAAAATCGAACCAGCTACTTGAATTTGCTCCGCTACTTCGTCAGCATTTATCGTATTTATAATCAAGTGCTCTGGCGCATAGGCATCAGACCAATTGATGCACTCTTCCATGTTTTCTAAAACGATAGTCTTGCTGTTCTCTATAGCCTTTTCTGCAGTTTGCTTTCGCGAAAGCGTGCTTAATTGGATTTCTAATGCGTCATTCACAGCCTCGCTTAAGCTTAGGGAATCTGTTAAAAGGATGACCTGAGAATCTGGTCCATGTTCTGCTTGGGCAAGAAGGTCTGAAGCTACAAAAGCGGGATTTGCATCCTTGTCAGCGATGATCAAAACTTCTGATGGTCCAGCAGGCATATCGATGGCTACACCTTGTTGTTGAGCGAGTTCTTTAGCTCTGGTGACAAAGGCATTTCCAGGTCCGAAAATCTTATCCACTGCAGGAATACTTTCCGTTCCATAAGTCATTGCAGCGATCGCTTGTGCTCCACCAGCTTTATAGATTTCAGTTACTCCACAAAGGTTTGCGGTGTACAATACAGCGGCATGGATAGCGCCATTAGCATCTGTTGGACTGCATAAAACCACCTTTTTGTTACCAGCTATTTTTGCAGGAATAGCCAGCATTAATACCGTTGAAAAAAGAGGAGCAGAGCCACCAGGGATATACAAACCTACTTTTTGAATAGGTAAAGATTTTCTCCAGCAAGTCATTCCGGGCATGGTTTCTATGACCGGATAATCCTTGGTGTAATTAGCTTCGTGAAATTTGTATATATTTTGATAAGCAATTTGAATGGCTGCTTTCAATTCTGGAGCAATTTGTTCGCCTGCTTTTTGAATTTCTTTTTCAGTAACTCGGAGAACAGTAAGTGTTGCTTTATCAAATTTCTCTGCAAAAGCAAATAAGGCTTGGTCACCATTATCTTTTACCAATTGAATGATGTCTTGTACAGCAGTCTCCACATGAGCACGCTCTTGTTGAGGGCGTTCTAATAACTGCTGTTGTTGCGAACTGTCTGGATTAGAAATAATTTTCATTAGGCAATTAATTTTTCAATTGGACTTACTAATATTCCTTGCGCACCAGCGTCTTTTAACTGATCAATCACATTCCAAAAGTCATTTTCTTCAATAACAGAGTGTAAACTTGACCAGCCTTCCTCAGCTAGTGGTAAAACCGTTGGGCTTTTCATACCAGGTAAAAGTGCTGATATTTCATCAATCTTATCATTAGGTGCGTTAAGCAAAATGTACTTGCTTTTTTTAGCGTTTTGAACGGCTTCCATTCTGAAAAGCAGTTTGCCTAATAAGTCATTTTTTTCGGAGTTTAGGTTGGGATTAGAAATTAAAACAGCTTCACTATACATAACTGTTTCTACTTCTTTAAGCCCATTCATGAGAAGGGTAGAACCTGTAGAAACGATATCACAAATACCTTCAGCTAGTCCTATTCCTGGAGCAATTTCTACAGACCCGCCTATTTCTTCCGTGGTTGCATTGATACCTTTATCGGCAAAGAATTTTTTAACGATAGTGGTATAACTACTGGCTACTTTTTTGCCATTGAACCATTCTAGACCTGTGTAATTTACATCTTTTTGAACGGCTAGACTCAACCTACAACCAGCAAAACCTAGTTGTTTAATGACATCTACTTTTTGATCCTTTTCTTCTACTTCGTTCAATCCAAGAATTCCTAAATCTGCAACGCCATTTGCTACATATTGTGGAATATCATCGTCTCGTAAGAAAAGAATTTCCAGAGGGAAGTTTTTTGCTTGAGTAGATAATTTGCGACCGCCATTGTCAAATTTGATTCCGCAATCTTTTAAAAGTTGCAAAGATTTATCTGATAGTCTTCCTGATTTTTGTACTGCTATTCTGATCATAATTTTTGTTGCCATTCTATGTGGGAATATTGTTTAAGCTATCTACAAACATTTTAAAGTTTTCAAATTTAAGAAAACAAAAAAACCGTCTGAAACAGACGGTTTTTAAATATGTTTGAAATACATCAATACATTTTTATCTCGCCTGACGGTAAGTGAAAAAATGATGATGATGTACGTATTGTATTTTCATTGTGATGCAAACATAAGTCCGAAAATTGAATATTGAAAGTTTATCCTATTTTATTGATAGGTTTTAACTCAATTTTAAATTATAAATCCTTCGTTCGATTTTTTGATTTATTTAATAGAAGCAACAAAAGTTGCAGCTGCTTGAGAAATGTCTTCTACATCGGTTATCTGTCTGATAAACTCACTTCCTATAATAGCGCCATTCACATATTTGCAGGCATCCTGAAAGTTCTGTTTGTTTTTGATGTTGAAACCAGTAAGAATAGGCGTGGTAAGATTCATTTCCTTGAGTTTGCCTAAATAGTCTACTGCTGCCGAAAAATCAGTTTTAGAACCTGTTGTACTTGCAGAACTTACCGCGTAGATAAATCCGTTAGAGTTTTCATCTATTTCTCTAATACGTTTGTCTGAAGTATGTGGAGTCACTAAAAAAATATTACTAATGTGGTACTTTTCAAACACCTCTTTAAATTCGGTCTGGTAAATAGACATAGGTAAATCGGGAACAATCAAACCGTCTACGCCAACTTCTTGACAGCGTTTACAAAATGCTTCTAGTCCGTATTGCATCACCGGGTTCAAATATCCCATCAAAAGCAAGGGTACTTTTGCCGTATGCTTTTCTAATTGAGAAAATAACTTCTCTATAGACATACCATTTTCTAGAGCAATTTTACTGCTCTCTTGAATAGTAGGGCCATCAGCTAATGGGTCACTAAATGGTATTCCTATTTCCACTAAGTCTACGTTAGAATTTTCTAACACAGTTAGTAGGGTAGTGGTATCTTCTAATTGAGGATATCCAGCGGTAAAGAATATATTTAACAAGCCTTCAGGCTTGTCTTGGAGTAACTCCGTGAGTTTGTTTTTCATAATGCATTACTCTTATTTTGCCTGTTCATTACATAGATTCAGGCCGAAGTGAGTGACCGATTTGAAATGATCACTTGCGATTAATTGATGTGTTGGTCCTCTTTTAACTTAAGAAGGAAATTCGGTTCTTAGGAAATAGAAAAATTTAAAACAAATCCAATTCCTCCATATAGGTGTTCATATCCTTATCACCACGACCAGATAAGTTGATCACTACTCGGTCGGTAGGTTTTAAATCTAAGTCTTTCAAAACTGAAAAGGCATGAGCCGTCTCTAAAGCAGGAATAATACCTTCCATACGACTTACTTCTACAGCTGCGATAAGCGCATCTGCATCAGTTACTGCCATATATCGTGCACGTTCAGATACTTTTAACCACGCATGAGCTGGGCCTATTCCAGGATAATCTAATCCAGCAGAAATACTGTGCGGTTCGACCACCTGTCCATCTTTATCTTGCATCATGATAGAACGACTGGCGTGTAATACCCCCGGAGTTCCTAATGTCAAGGTAGCTGCTGTTTTATCAGTATGAATACCTAATCCAGCTGCTTCTACACCTATTAACTGTACTTCTTTATCATCTAGGAAATGATAAAAAGCTCCCATGGCATTTGATCCACCACCCACGCATGCAATCACATAATCTGGCAAGCCCTCCATTTGGTTTTTGATCTCTTCAGAAATAATCGACTGGTAACGAGCTACCATATCTGGATAGGGATGTGGTCCAACTACAGAACCTATAATGTAATGGGTGTTTTCTGGGTTGTTAATCCAGTCACGCATCGCTTCGTTAGTAGCGTCCTTTAAAGTTTTAGATCCGCTGGTTGCCGGTATTACTGTGGCACCTAGCATTTTCATACGAGCTACATTAGGCGCTTGACGTTTGATATCTTTTTCACCCATGTAGACGATACATTCCAGGCCTTTTAAAGCACAAACCGTAGCAGTTGCTACACCGTGTTGTCCAGCTCCAGTCTCTGCGATGATTCTTTTCTTTCCTAGTTTTTCAGCAAGTATAATTTGACCGATGGTATTGTTGATTTTATGTGCACCAGTGTGACATAAATCTTCTCGTTTCAACCAGATTTCTGCACCATACTTTGCCGATAACCTCTTTGCTAGGAAGAGTGGCGTAGGACGACCTACGTAATCTTTAAGCAATTGGTGAAACTCTTTTTGAAACTCTGGTGATTTTTCAATCTCTAAATAGTTTTCTTGAAGTTCTTCAATATTAGGATAGAGCAATTCTGGAATGAATGCACCACCGAATTCTCCATAAAATCCTTTTTCATCTACTTGATAGTTCATTTTCTTAGTTTTTCTATAAATGTTTTTAGTTCTGTTATGTTTTTAAGACCGGGCGCTGACTCAAATTTTGAGTTGAGATCTACTCCTAAAAACATATTGTGTTTTATTTTTTTAATGGTATCAGCATCGCTTTTCGAGATGCCTCCACTTAATAAAAAGGGCACGTCTCCTTTATATGAGTCGAGAATGTGCCAATTAAATTTCTTGCCACTACCACCATAATCTGGTGTCGCCGTATCAAATAAGAAGAATAGTTTTCCAACATATTGTTGTGCAAGTTTTTGCCACTCTTTCAACTTGTCAAAATCATAGTCGGCTGTGATCTGAAAAGCTTTAAATATTTTAAGATCTATTTCTAATAAGGCTTTAGCAAAAGCAACATCTTCATCACCATGTAATTGAATAACATCTAATTCTAATGGTATGATATCCTGTAGAATGTTTTCAAAAGTTTCATTTACATAAACACCTACGGTACCTTTATTCATGGCTTGTTTAGAGATTTTTTCTCTTTGCTCATCAGAGACAAACCTCTTGGATTTTGGGTAGCGTATGATACCCATAAAGTCTATATCCAATTCCTGCAACTGGTTGATGTTTTCTATGTCCCGCATACCGCACACTTTGATCATCATGAGTTGATCGCTTTTATAAACTGCTCACAACTTGCTCCTGGCCGCTCTGTTTTCATAAAGTTTTCACCTATTAAAAACCCTTCAAATCCTAAAGTTCTAAGTTCCTTTACCACTTCTGGATTGGAAATGCCACTTTCTGATATGGCGATAACACCTTCTGGAAAGTGAGGTAATAGATCTTTACTGTTTTGAATATCTGTTTGGAACCTTTTCAAATCTCGATTATTGACACCTATGATATATTTTTCAATATTAAAGGAATCAGTAACCTCTTTGATTCTATTCAGTTCTTCTAAATCGTGCACCTCAAAAAGAATCTCTAGTCCTAAATTCATCGCCTCGAGCGACATTGTTTTAAGCTCTTCATTATTTAAACAAGCTGCTATAAGAAGAATGGCGTCTGCTCCAAATGCTTTTGCTTCATGCACTTGATATACATCTATCAGGAAATCTTTACGCAATATTGGAATGTTTAATACTGCTCTAGCATCAATTAAATCTTGTAATGTGCCGCCAAAAAAGGGCTGATCGGTCAAACAGCTTATAGCACTTGCGCCTGCATTTTCATATCCTTTTACTACTTCTTCCAGGTTCATTGGACATTTAAAAGAACCTTTACTAGGGCTTTGTCTTTTGTGTTCAGCAATTATACCGCTACCTTTTTTAAGGCTTTGGTGCAACGAAATTACTTCTCGGGAATAGGCAGACATGTCCTTTAACTCAGAAAGAGAAGTCGTCTTCTTTCTAGCTTTTAGATCTTGAGCTGTTTGAGCAATTATTTTTTTAAGGATGTCTTCCATGTTGATTTGCTTGTTTGGGCGGAATGCGTTCCGCCCTTGCTTGTTTGTTTGGGCGGAATGCGTTCCGCCTTTGCTTGTTTGTTTGGGCGGAATGCGTTCCGCCCTTGCTTGTTGTTTGTTTGGGCGGAATGCGTTCCGCCCTTGCTTGTTTGTTTTGGCGGAGTGCGTTCCGCCCTTGCTTGTTTGTTTGGGCGGAATGCATTCCGCCCTTGCTTGTTTGTTTGGGCGGAATGCGTTCCGCCCTTGCTTGTTTGTTTGGGCTGAATGCATTCCGCCCTTTGCTTGTTGCTTGTTTTAGCGGAATGCGTTCCGCCCTTTTTGTTTTGTTATCTTTCTCTAGCCGTGCAGACTCATTAGTTTTTTAAAGCTTTCCAGAGCTTTTCCAGATTCTAAAGAGGCTCTAGCTCGTTCTACTGCATTTATTATTTCTATATCTTCCGCCACTGAAATAGCTGTCGCTGCATTTGCAATCACTACATTTTTTTGAGCATCAGTAGCTGTATTATTAAGGACAGCCATAAAAATACGAGCAGCATCTTCAACGGTTTCTCCCCCGTAAATATCTGATTGCTTTAAAAACTTCATGCCAAAATCAGCGGCTGATAAATCGCTAACACCATTATTTCTAGCAAGTCGTACTTTGCCGGTAAGACTTACTTCATCATAGCCTTCATGTGCATGTAAAATGGCATATTTTTTATCAGTCTCCGATTGAAAAAGGTATTCATAGTTGCGTGCGAGCTGTAAATTGAAAACACCTACACTCTGTAATTTTGGTTTTGCTGGATTTACTAAAGGTCCTAGCATATTGAAAAATGTTTTCACACCCAGTTGTTTTCTAATAGGGGCCACAGCTTTCATTGCTGGATGAAATAATGGTGCGTGTAAAAATGTAATGTTAGCTTCTCTAATTTGTTTTCTTAAAACGGCATGATCATTGGAAAATATAAATCCTAAGTGTTCCATTACATTTGATGAACCACTTACAGAACTCACACCATAATTACCGTGTTTTGCGACTGGAATACCTGCGCCAGCAGTAACAAAACTAGCGAGTGTGCTTATATTAAAAGTATTTTTTCCATCACCGCCAGTTCCGCATAAATCTATAGGATCAAACTCTGTTAAATCGATGAGATTTGCTTGCTCTAGCATGGCGTCTCTAAATCCGGCGAGTTCTTCGACGGTAATACTGCGCATCCCATAAACGGTAAGAAAGGCTGCTATTTGTGCATCGTTTACCGTACCGCTGGTAATGGCGGTAAGAATGTCATAAGCGGCTTTTCTTGAAAGTGTGCCGTGATTAAATAATTCATTTAATATATCCTTCATTTTATAAGGTATCTATAAAGTTCTTAAGCATGGTTTTCCCCTGAGGTGTCATGATGCTCTCAGGATGGAATTGTAAGCCGTATATAGGTAATTCTTTATGTTTCAATGCCATGATTTGACCATTCTCATCAGTTGCGGTAATTTCTAAAATATCAGGAAAGCTATTGTTTTCAGCTGCCCATGAATGGTAACGGCCAGCTTCAAACTCTGAATCTACATCGTTAAAAATTTCATTTCCATTATGTGACATTTGGGTAGCAACCCCGTGATATACTTTCTCTAAATTGATAATTTTTCCACCAAATACCTCTGTAATTGCTTGATGTCCTAAGCAAATCCCTAAAAGAGGTTTTTTATCCTTCATATGATTAATAATCGGTATCAGATTGCCTGCTTCACTGGGGATTCCTGGTCCCGGAGAAAGCACAATAGCGTCATATAATTCACATTCTTGAGGTGTGATTTTATCGTTACGCACTACGGTGAGTTGTGTGCCCAATTCTTCTAAATAATGGACAAGATTATAAGCAAATGAATCGTAGTTATCTATTAATAAAATATTTTTACTCATTTTCTAAAATTTTTATGGCCCCATCTTTTTCAATTTGCGCTATCGTCTTTTCTCCACCTGGACAATAGGTGACAATTCTAAGGTCAGAAGTGACTTTCCCTTCACAGCTTAGATCACCGATAGTGGATGCTACAACCATTTCATCCTTAATTTTTCCATCCTTACTGTAGGTTCTTACTAAAAAACCATATTCGTATTTGTTTTCAACAAATTGGCTTCTAGTGAAGACTCGTACTTTTATAACATCATTTTGAAAAATAGGTGGAGCCACTTTTATTTCGCTGGTGAAAATTCTGTAGTAATCTTTTTCATCAAAAAGGAATAGTGCGCTATCTTTTATTTCATTAAACTCTAAATTTGGTAGGTAGGTCATATTTTCTAGACCATCCTTTTCTATTATTTTGATGTCAATGAGATTTTTCTTGTCTGCTTGACAAGAAAAAAGCAAAGAGGAAATAAATAAAATGCCGCCTGCTATTTTAATTGTTTTCATAATTTTAATTTGCTTTGGTTATAGCACTTCTAAGTGCATTGGTTTTATGATATACTTCTTGGGTTTCGTTTTCTATAATACTTTCTACTACAACACCGGCACCAGCTCTGAATAGCAGTTTGTTTTCTCTTGATAAAATACTTCTAATGATAATGGCATGGTTAAAATTGCCATCAAATCCTAGGTAACCTATGGCACCGCCATAAAATTCTCTAGAAGATTGTTCATACTGATCGATCAATTGCATGGCTCTGTATTTAGGGGCGCCACTTAATGTACCAGCCGGGAAGGTATCACCTATAAGCTGAATTTTATCCTTTTCATTTATGATACCACTCACTTTACTTACCATGTGAATCACATGAGAATAAAAGTGAATATTTTGATAATCCTCTACAACCACGTTTTTTGCATGGCGGCTTAAATCATTTCTGGCTAGATCTACCAGCATCATATGTTCAGCAGCTTCTTTGGGATCCTTTTTCAATTCTTCTGCAGCTTTTAAATCAGCGGTATCGTTTCCGGTTCTTTTATAAGTTCCTGCAATAGGTTGGATGCTGGCTTTTGTGCCAGAAATAAGTAATTGTGCTTCTGGGGAAGATCCAAATATTCTAAAATCACCGTAATCAAAATAAAATAAATACGGGCTTGGATTGATGGCACGTAACTGGCGGTAAACGTTAAAATCATCTCCTTGAAAAGGTTGTTCAAACTTTCTAGAGAGTACGATTTGAAAAACATCGCCTCTACGGCAGTGCTCTTTCCCTTTCTTTACGAGTTCTCTAAAATCATCGTCCTTCATTTCGGAAGTCTCCTGTTCGGTGCACTTAAAACTGTAGTTAGCCACATCTCTATGATTGATCACCGTTACTATCTCTTCTAGTTTACTTTCGTTATCAGCATAGGAATGATCAAAAACATACAACTGGTTGTGGTAGTGATCAAAAACCATCACATTTTGAAATACTTGATAATGAGCAAGAGGGATGTTATTGGTCTCGTTTTCGCGTAAGCGGAATTCCAATTCTTCAAATAATTGTACCGCATCATAACTGAGGTAACCAAAAAGACCGTTAGTCGGAAATGGATACTCATTTTCAACCTGAGCAAATGAGTCTTTAAATTCACTCAATCCAGAAGTGAGGTCAAAAGCGGAAGAATATTCTTGTGATGTGGAGGAATGATCGGGGAAACTCGATTTAATTTCTTTCTTATTTACCTCAAAAGTGGCTACAGGATTACAGCATATAAAAGAATAGCTGTTACTGCGTTGTCCATATTCATTGCTTTCCAAAAGAATACTATTGGGATAGCGATCGCGTAATCTCATGTAAATAGCAACAGGAGTAAGCGTGTCTGCAAGGATGACTTGTTGTGTAGTGCGAGGTGTATAAATATCTTGAATGTGATTCATTCTTAAAAGGGGTTTCAATACTGGTTAAAAGAAAAAAGGCCTACCGTTAAGTAGACCTTTTAAGTTTATTAAAAACATACGGGCAACTTTACGGCTGTTGAGCTGTATTATTCCACCACCATGTATGATTAGTTCTTTTCATTATGTGTCAAAAGTAATCACGGTAATTGAAAGCCGCAACTATTTTAGATGATTTTAATAACCTTTGTCATGCACTCCACTTATCGCACGTCCAGAGGGGTCGTTCATATTCTTAAAGGCTTCATCCCATTCTAATGCGACCGGTGTAGAGCAAGCGACTGATTTTAAGGAAGGTACACAGCTGGCAGCGGCATCGCTAGGAAAGTGTTCTGAGAAGATACTGCGGTAATAATATTCTTCTTTGCTTTGCGGCGGATTGATCTTGAATTTAAAAGGAGCAGCTTTCATCATCTCATCTGTCACCACATCTTCAACTACTTCTTTTAAGGTGTCTATCCAGCTGTATCCCACACCATCACTGAACTGTTCTTTTTGTCTCCAAGCGACACTTTTAGGGAGGTAATCTTCAAATGCTTCTCGTAAAATGTGTTTTTCCATTTTTCCATTTCCACACATTTTATCTTTAGGGTTTAAACGCATCGCCACATCCATAAACTCTTTATCTAAAAAGGGTACGCGTCCTTCAATTCCCCATGCCGCTAGAGATTTGTTTGCTCTTAAATTGTCATAAAGGTGTAAGCTGTCGAGCTTACGTACTGTTTCTTTATGGAACTCTTCTGCATTAGGGGCTTTGTGGAAATATAAATACCCTCCAAAGATTTCATCACTTCCTTCTCCAGATAGCACCATCTTAATTCCCATTGATTTAATGACTCTTGCGAGTAAGTACATAGGAGTGGAGGCTCTAATGGTAGTTACATCATAGGTTTCTAAGAAATAAACGACGTCTTTGATAGCATCGAGTCCTTCTTGAATAGTAAAATTAACACTGTGGTGCACGGTGCCTATATGGTCTGCAACTACTTGTGCAGCAGCGAGGTCAGGACTTCCTTCTAATCCTATTGCAAATGAGTGCAATTGGGGCCACCAGGCGTCTGCATGGTCGCCAGATTCTACTCTTTTAGAAGCGTATTTTTTTGCTATAGCACTAACAATAGAGCTGTCCAACCCGCCAGAGAGCAATACTCCGTAAGGCACGTCGCTCATTAAGTGCCTGTGCACACTTTCTTCCATCGCTTTTTTTAAATCGGCTACAGAGCTTGTATTGTCTTTTACGGTCTTATAATCTTTCCAGTCTCGATCGTACCATTTCGTAAACTCACCAGTTTCACTATAATAATAATGTCCTGGAGGGAATGGAGCGATCTCGTTACAAGTTCCTTCTAGTGCCTTAAGCTCGCTAGCTATGTAAAATTGGCCTAATTCATCATAGCCGTAATACAGAGGTATCATTCCTTGATGATCTCTTGCGCACAAGAAAACATCTTTCTCCATATCATAGAGCGCAAAACCGAACATACCGGTAAGCTCATCCATAAAATCGATTCCTTTATCTTGGTATAAAGCTAGAATGACCTCACAGTCCGATTTTGTTTTAAAGTCATAATTGCTGTAATGATCTCGGATATTTTGATGGTTGTAAATTTCGCCGTTGACCGCCAAAACTACTTTTCCGTCAGGACTGTAAAGTGGTTGTCCACCAGATTGCGGGTCTACGATTGTTAGTCTCTCATGAGCCAGTATCGCATTATCCCCGCAATAGATTCCTGACCAATCTGGACCTCTGTGTCTTAACTTTTTAGATAATTCTAAGATTCTTTCTCTCTGCTCTTGGCTATCTTTCTTCAGCTCAAACATTCCTACAATACCACACATAATTTAAATTTTTAAATGAAAAAAGGCCTACTTGAGAAGTAGACCTTTTGAATATTTTAAATACCAGAGACTACCCTACGTTTGTGAAGGATTATTATTAGTTCTGAAATTATTATTTGTTGACATAACAAGACAAACATAATTAAAAATCTTTCATAACCAATTGATTTGTTCATTTAAAACGCTTATATTTACTACAACGCTTTCGCAATAAAATGGAAGGAATATAAACTTTGCTTTTGTAGTGAAATGAATGTAGCTTTAATTCCGCTTTCGCGAAAGCGGCATTCCATAAGCCCATCAAAATATTTTTATATTACCTGCATGAATAAATTCTTCAAGGTTTTAGGTCCAGGCTTGCTATTTGCGAGTACCGCGATAGGGGTGAGTCACTTGGTACAAAGCACTCGTGCGGGAATGATTTACGGATTTGGTTTTTTACTTGCTATTGTAGTGGTCAATATTTTAAAGTACCCGTTTTTTGAGTACGGAACTCGTTATGCGGCAGGAACAGGAGAGAGTCTTATCGATGGTTATAGAAGTTTAGGTAAATGGGCTATTATCGCTTATTTCTTTGTGATGATTGTAAGCTTGTTTTTTGTGAGTGCAGCAGTATTTCAAGTGACTGCTGTTTTTATGAAAGAATTGTTTCAGCTTCAAGAAATGGCATATAGGTTTTTACCTCTTCTTTTAATTATAGGGTCTTCTTTCTTGATACTCGCATGGGGGAAGTATAAATTCCTCGACGGCTTTATTAAAGTAGTTGGTCTGGTAATGATTGTATGTGTAGCAATTTCTTTTATTCTTGTCATTTATAAAGGAGCAGCAGTCGCATCAGATCAATTTGAAGGTCCAGAAATCTGGTCTCTGAGCACCATTCCTTTTGCTATAGCGCTTATGGGATGGATGCCTACAGCGGTAGATTTAAGTACTTGGAATAGCCTCTGGACGCTGGAGAAGCAAAAAGCCTCAGGTTATAAATCTACGGTAAAAGAGGCTACTAATGAGTTTGCGCTAGGATACTGGATAAGCGCAGTTCTTGCAGTGATGTTCCTCACATTAGGTTCCTATTTAGTTTATGGAACGGATACTGTTATCATTTCTGGAAGTGCAGGATTTGCAAATCAAGTTGTTAATTTGTTTACCAATGCCATGGGGCAGTGGTCTTATTATGTCATTGCAACTGCTGCTTTCTGTATCATGTACGGAACAAGTCTAGGGGTTCTAGACGGTTATTCTAGAGCCTTAAAAAGAACGAGTGAGGTGTTGTTTAAGGCAGGATCTGTAACTGCCGAAAAGTGGTATTTAGCCGCTTTGAGCGTAACTGCTTTGGGAGGTTTTAGTCTTTGCTATGGTTTAAGTGGTAACCCTAAAGGTTTTCTTTTCCTGGTAGATATTGCAACGGTATTATCTTTCCTATTTGCACCTATTGTTGCTACCTTAAATTACAGATTGGTAACAAGAAAAAAATTCCCAGAAGAGCATCGACCTAAATTTATCATGAGGGCAATTTCTCTTGTGGGAATTTTTACTTTGAGCTTTTTATCACTCGTTTACATGTGTTACTATTTTGGAGTGTTAGATTAGTGCTGGGCGTTTTCTTTAATGAGATCAGGCATTTTTGCAGCAAATTTTTTGAATCTAGGTATAGAGACACCTCTTATGTAACCTTGAGTAGGATGCAGCTTTGCGTAATCTTGATGGTAATCTTCGGCTTTCCAAAACTTCTTAAACGGCTTCACCTCAGCAGCAACCTCGTAACCTTCTTGAGTGAGATCAGAAATTTTAGCTTCAATAATCTTTTTTTCATTATCATTTTGATAAAAGATGATACTCCTGTATTGAGAACCGTTATCTGGTCCCTGTCCGTTTGCTTGTTCAATATTTTGTGAAGCAAAATAAACGTCTACTAGTGTTTTAAAAGAAACGAGTTGAGGATCATAAATGATCTCGTTAGCCTCAGCATGACCAGTTCTTCCAGTGTTGCTGTCTTCATAAGTAGGGTTTTCTGTATGGCCGCCAGAATAGCCAGATATAGATTCATTTACTCCTTTTACACCTTCATAAATTTCTTCTACACACCAGAAACATCCACTGGCAAAGTAAGCACGTTGCATTCCATTTTGAGCAGCCACTTGAATAAGGTCTGTATTTACGGCCTGTTCAGTCTCTTTGTTTGAATCGGCGCATGTTGATGCAAGAAGAAACATCAGGAAAAAAGATAACATTTTCATATATTCATTATTATACATATAAAAATATGCTTAGTGCGGAGAGTAGAGTATTAAAAAAGGGTTAAATAAAAAATCCCTTTATCTGTACAGATAAAGGGATTTTCTTGTTAATAAGGTAGGGACTAAACTTTAGCAAATACTTTATCCATTTTTTCAACTTGTTCATAAGCTAAGGCAGCGTCTACAAGAATTCTTCCCGAGTGTTCGTCAGTAATAATTTTCTTACGACTTGCGATCTCTACTTGCACTTGTGGCGGAATAGTAAAATAAGAACCACCAGAAGCACCTCTTTCAATAGGCACCACTGCTAGACCATTCTTTACACTTGTTCTGATACGCGTGTAGGCTTTGATCAATCTTTCTTCGATTGATTTTGCGTGATCATCACTCATTTTCATAAGTGCTTCCTCCTCCTTTTGAGTTTCTTTTAGAATCTCTGCAAGTTCAGATTTTTTGTGTTTTAAGTGGTCAGCTCTTTCATCAAGGCGTTCCTTGCTTTTATCTATCACTTCTTTTTGTTGTTCGATTTGCGCTTTGAATTCACGGATATGCTTTTCAGCAAGTTCCATTTCAAGTTCCTGAAATTCCACTTCTTTAGAAAGAGAGTTGAATTCACGGTTGTTACGAACGTTTTTTTGTTGATCTGTATATTTGGTAACAAGAGCTTTAGACTCCTCGATCAAATTCTTTTTGGACCTAATTTTTTCAATAAGTTCATCAGAATGAGCGTCTAGTTTAGACAATCGAGTTTTTAATCCTTCTACTTCATCTTCAAGATCTTGTACTTCTAGAGGTAATTCACCACGCACGTTGCGTATTTCATCTATTCTAGAGTCGATTAATTGTAGGTTGTAAAGTTCTCTTAACTTATCTTCTACAGTAGCCTCGGTCTTTTTTGCCATCTTTTAAAAATAATTAACTGGGTTTGTTCGCGCTTGTGCACAAAGGACTGCAAAATTACTAAATTTTTCTTTAAGATATTCATGTAAAAGGTTTTTTGTAAACTGCTCGCTTTCATAATGTCCCACATCACATAATAGGAGGTCTTGGCCTTGAAAGAAATCATGATATTTAAGATCGGCTGTGATATAAGCATCAGCTCCAGATTGCAAGGCGTTTTTTATAGCAAATGCTCCTGAGCCTCCTAGTAGAGCGACTTTCTTGATAGTTCGCTTTCGTGAAAACGAGCTTCTTACAACCCCTGTTTTAAATACCGACTTTGTTTTCCTTAAAAATTCTTCTGTTTCTAAGGCTTCTGCTAATTCTCCAATAACGCCCATTCCTATGTTTTGATAGCTGTTTTCTAGGGTGGAAATCTCAAAAGAAACCTCTTCATAAGGATGAAAATTTATCAAAGTAGCTTTTATTGCAGCTTCTAAATGAGGTAAAAATGTTATAGAAAGTGCTTTTTCTTTTACAGTACTTCTTTTTAATGCTTCCCCTAGCTGCGGTTTACTCCATTCATTCCCTCTAAAGGTGCCTTCACCATCGGTAGAAAAACTGCATTCTGAATAATTGCCTAGTGTGCCAGCCCCAGCTGCAAATAGTGCCTCCTTTACCTCCTCAAAGTGGTCCTGCGGTATATAGGTAACTAATTTCTTAATGAGTTGTGATTTAGGAATTAAAGTCTTGACATTGTTCAAGCCCATTTCTTGGGCCATTCTATAACTCACACCGCCTTTTGCAAGGTCTAGAGCGGTATGAGTAGCATAGATGGCGATATCGTTCTTAATTGCCTTAACTACAGCTTTGCGCACGTAGTCATCAGGCTGCAAGTGTTTCAAACCAGAAAAAATAATCGGATGGAAGCTTACAATAAGGTTGCAATTATTGTCAATCGCCTCATCAACAACATTTTCTAGACAGTCTAGAGTGACTAAGATCCCCGTTAAATCAGTGGTTTTTTCTCCAGTCAGTAATCCCGTATTATCAAAATCTTCTGCATAAAATCTTGGAGCAAGAACTTCTAGATGTGCAATAACATCTTTAATCTTCATAATAGTAATATTTATGTCTGTTGTAAAATTAACCTACTTTTGAGCTCATGCAAGAGTTAAGACTTTTATTATATCCTTTTTCTGTTCTTTATGACGGTATAACCTCTTTGCGTAATTATGCTTTTGACAGAGGAATTCTAGAGCAAAAGGAATATCAGATACCCATCATCGCTGTAGGTAACTTAAGTACTGGAGGTACAGGTAAGACTCCTATGATTGAGTATCTCATCAGACATTTTACAGGTAAAAAGATAGGTGTTTTGAGTCGGGGCTATGGTCGTAATACTTCTGGTTACATAGAGCTTTCTGAAAATGATTCAACAGAGCGAACAGGTGATGAGCCTTTGCAGATCAAAAGAAAGTTTAAAAACTTAATTGTAAGTGCGGTTTGTGAAAAACGAGTTGATGGAATAGAAAGGCTTCTTAAAGAACATCAGTTAGATTTGATATTGCTCGATGACGCGTTCCAACACAGATATGTAAAAGCGAGTCATTATGTGTTATTGACAAGTTATGACATGTTGTACGTGGATGATTATCTGTTGCCGGCTGGTAATTTGAGAGAATCTCGCAAAGGAGCGCAGCGTGCACAAACCATTATTGTTACTAAATGTCCAGCTGATATTTCTGCTATTCAAAGGAATGAGGTTAAGCTAAAGCTGAAGTTGTTGCCGGGACAACAGGTGTATTTTTCCTACATAGGCTATGAAAAAGAACTTCAAGGAGTGGATCATAAAATCCTTCTTGATGGACTAAGAGGTAAAAAGGTAACGGTGGTCACAGGAATCGCAAAGCCAAAACCTTTTCTAAAGCATTTAAAAGGTTTTATTAAAATAGAACATCTCAATTATAGTGATCATCATGATTTCACCTTGCAAGAAGTGGAAACTATTAGGAATAAAAAACTAGTGATTACAACAGAAAAGGATTTCATGAGATTAAAAAAACATGAGCTTAGAAACCTTTATTACTTGCCTATTCAAACAGAATTTGTGGGTAAAGAACCGGTGTTATAGGACTTCATAATTAGTGAATACCTTCTGTATTTTTTCAAAGAATTCGTGCATTTTAAAGGGCTTAGGAATGATGTCATCAAACCCTATTTCGTAGAATTCTTTTTCAGATTCATTTAAAGTAACCGCAGTAAGAGCTATAATAGGAATTTCTCTATCAAAGGTTCTTATCTCTCTAGTCGCTTCTTTTCCGTCTTTAATGGGCATGTGAATATCCATTAAGATCAAATCATACTTTTTAGATTTTGCTGCTTGCACGGCCTCTTCTCCATTATTAGCTACCTCACAAGAAAAATTCTTTCCTTCAAGAATTTTTCTTGTAATCATTTGATTGATTTTATTATCCTCAACGATTAATATTTGTTTGTTTGATAACTCAGAAGGTGTGGCCTGTTTTTCGTTTAGTACACCATCTTTTGCTGTTCCAGTATTTTGTATTTTATTTTTATTCATCTCATTGGAAGAGTTTGTAGTTTGAGCAGCTGGAGTTTTTAAAACATCCTTAATCTTTGTGCCTGGAGTAGTTGGATGGAGGCGTTTTTTATTAGAAATATGAGGGTATTGTCTTTCATCGTAAAATTTATTAGAATCTGGAAGTTCAAACCATATTTCAAAGGAAAATTTACTACCGCTGTCTACCTTGCTATTGAGCCTTATATCACCACCCATTAGGGTTACCAAGTTTTTCACAATGGCAAGTCCTAAACCTGTTCCACCGTATTCTCTAGTTGTACTGCTTCCCTCTTGCGTAAAGTTTTCAAAAATAGCGATCTGTTTTTCTTCAGAGATTCCTTTTCCATTATCTTCTATCTCAAAATTAATCAAACATTTACCTGATCTGGCATTTACTTTATGAACTCTTATATAAATATCGCCATTCTTAGTGAACTTGATGGCGTTGCCTATAAGGTTGATGAGAATCTGAGAGATTTTTACAGGATCTCCTTGTAGTCTAGAAGGAATACTATCATCGTATTCAATATGAAGATTGTTATTGCGGTCTGTAGCTTGCCCTTTCAGGGATAAGCTAATGTCATTTACTCTTTTATTAAGATCAAAAGGTATTGTTTCTAACTCCACTTTATTAGCTTCTAATTTGTTAAAATCTAAAATATTATCAATCAAGGATAGCAGGTATTCACCAGAAGATTGTAAAGTTTCTAGATGTTCTTTTTGATCATTTCTAGGATCTTTTTCTAATAATAAATGGGTCAAACCAGTCACGGCATACATAGGGGTTCTTAATTCATGGGTAATGGTTGAAAGGAAGTCTGCCTTGATTTTTGTAGCGTCTTTAGCTCTATCTCTTTCATCTATAAGCGCCAAATTTTTATTTTCTAATACATCATTACTTTTTGCTCTAAGTTTATTATTTTTAAATAATGATAAGGTAAGTAAAGAGAGTAGGGTTATAAAAATACAAAGTAAAATATAACTGGTGTCACGTCCTTTAAGTTTTTGAGTCTTTTCATTGTTAGAGTCCGTTAATGCTTTATTCGTTTTTTTCAACTCTGCAAGCTCAATGATCGAAGCAGTTTTTTGAACAGAAGCAGTTTCCATATTGTAAATAACGGTATACTTCTCTAAATAAGTTATACTATTTTCGAACTCCCCTTCGTTTTTTAATAATTCAGAGTTGAGGAGATAACTTTCTTTGAGTAAGGTATTAAATTCATATTTTTCAGAAAGCGCTATGCTTTGAGCGAGGTAATTCTTAGATACTATATATTCTCCTTTTATAAAAGTGATGCGAAAAAGTTCTAATTGTGCTTTTGCTGCAGAATAAAACTGTTTGTTGTCTAATAATTTAGGCAGTAATTCTTCTAAATTCTTTTTTGCTTGATTGTATTTTTTAACTTTAAAATCTAATGCTGCTTGTTTAAGCTGAAGGTTATAACTTAGCTCTATATCTCGGTTTTGAGCTAGTATGACTTGGGATTTTAAAATGGCATCTTGTGCCTCTACTAAGAGGTTGGAATTCATTAAAAAATCTGATTTTAAAAGTAACAGTCTAGCATAGTCTGTAGAAGTTTTATCAAAATGCGGGGCCAACTGGTCTATTGTATTTTTTGCATTTTCTAACTGGCCTGTTTGATTATAGTAAGACACTTTTACCATTTGAACCTCTGCATAAATAGTAGAGTCTTTAGCGATTTCGCTGGCACTAGCGATCAGTTCGTTAGCTTCTGAATAGTTTGCCTTTTGTAAAGCAACCTGAGCTTTTTCTAGTATGATATTAACGACCCTTTGTTGTGTAGGTTTTGACACATAGTTTTCTTGTCCATAGGTTATATATTGCATTCCTAGGAGCAGAGTAAAAAAAATAATTTTCTGTATAGATCTAATAAACAAATTCAAGTATATAAAATCAAATATAGATTTAGTTATTTTAAAAAGGCAAATAAACATCCATTATTTGTGTTTTATCGATGTTTTGATCACGCGAGTTAACTTTTGGTTAATGTTTTTGCGTACAGAGCCATATCTTTTAGTCGGTGAGAATACCCACTTTCATTATCGTACCAACCTATAATTTTAACCATTTTACCAATTACACTAGTCATTTCAGAATCATAAATACAGGAGTAAGGACTTCCTGATATGTCTATGGAAACCAGTGGGACTGTAGTATAAGAAAATGTGTTAGGATTTGCTTTCGCGAAAGCGTAAAAAGCATCATTAATTTCCTGAACGCTTACATCTTTTTTTACATTAATAGTTAAGTCGGTAAGGCTTCCATTAGGAACAGGAACACGTATGCCACAACCACCTATAACATTACTCAATTCGGGGAATATTTTAGTCAGAGCCTTTGCAGCTCCAGTGGTAGTAGGTACGATAGACTGCCCTGCAGCACGGGCTCTGCGTAAGTCCTTATGTGGTTGATCGTGAAGGCTTTGGTCTGAAGTGTAACTGTGTATTGTTGTGATGTATGCTTGCTCTACACCGCAAAGTTCATTCATTACCTTAATAAGTGGCGCGGCATTATTTGTAGTGCAGCTTGCATTAGAAAAAATGAGATCTTCATCGGTAAGAATGTGCTCATTGACACCTAAAACTACTGTTTTTATGCCGTCCTCAATAGGAGGAGCGCTCAAAATCACTTTAGAAGCCCCAGCGTCTATATGTTTCTGTAGATCAGCCCTGGTTTTAAATTTACCAGTTGATTCAATAACGATATCCACATTTTTCCATGTAAGGTCATTGAGATCACTGTAATGAGTAAAAGATATTTGATGTTTATTGATGCTTATAGAGTCTTCATCAAAGCTAACATTAGCATCGAGGACACCGTGAATAGAATCGTATTTTAAAAGATGTGCCATGACTTCATTAGAAGCCAGGTCGTTGATAGCGACTACTTCAATTTGTGGATCATTAAATACCGTTCTTAAAAAAGTACGTCCTATACGCCCGAAGCCGTTGATGGCTACTTTTATTTTTACCATGTATTGTTTAAAGTGGTTTTGATTACTCTTTGTTTTTTATTTAAATATTGATCGATAAATAAACCTGTACATACGCCAATTAAAAAACCAAAAAACACATTAAAATGCGCAAAAAAGGAAAGTGCCATTCCAGCAAATGTCCCTATGATTGAAAATTGATAGGAATATTTTGCTTTTAATTGTTTTTTTATAAATTGAATAAAAGACTCGAGCGAGTTTTTGATTATTTGAGCAGACAGTTCTTTGTTTCTCAAACGTTTCATTTGAACATCTAATTCTTTTTGTAAGATATCAACTTCATCGTCGCTATAATCAAAAGCGATGATTTCAAAAAGTAGTTCATTCCATTTATCTAGTAGCAAAAGAATTTTTTTATCCTCATTTTCTATGCGATAATAGTTGATTTGTTCTATAGCTTCTTGAATAGTCATGTTACTCCTTTAAAGGATTTATACAGTCAATAAAAAGGCTTAAAGTATATGCTTATGCGCCTTATAAGAACTTCTTACTAACGCACCACTTTCTACATGCCTAAAGCCCATTTCTAGGCCTATAGTTTCATATTTCTTGAATTGCTCTGGAGTAATAAATTCTTTTACAGCCAAGTGTTTTTTAGAAGGTTGTAAATATTGACCTATGGTTACTATATCCACATTATTATCTCTGAGATCTTTCATGGTTTGTATTACTTCTTCTTCTAGCTCACCTAGTCCTAGCATGATACCAGATTTCGTGCGCTTAATGCCTTGTTGTTTCAAGTACCTAAGAACTTCTAAGCTCGTATCGTATTTAGCTTGGATACGTACTTCTCTTGTTAGACGTCTCACCGTTTCCATGTTGTGAGAAACCACTTCAGGATTTGCCTCAACGATTCGGTCTATATTTCTAGTGTTTCCTTGAAAATCTGGAATTAATGTTTCTAGGGTCGTTTCAGGGTTCATACGTCTTATCGCGGCGACAGTTTCCTTCCAGATAATGGACCCCATATCTTTTAAATCGTCACGATCAACACTCGTGATAACTCCGTGTTTGATACCCATTAATTTAATGCTGCGAGCTACTTTCTCAGGCTCTGCCCAGTCTACTGTATCTGGACGGCCGGTTTTAACACCACAAAAGCCACATGAACGTGTACAAGTGTTTCCTAATATCATGAAAGTTGCTGTTCCTTCTGTCCAGCATTCCCCCATGTTAGGACAGCTGCCTGAAGTACATATAGTATGTAAGTCATACTTTTCTACGGTAGCTCTAAGCTCTTTATATTTCTGACCTACTGGTAATTTAACGCGCAGCCATTTTGGTTTTTTCTGAGGTGGCGCTATTGATGTTGTTACTGTTTCCATAATTCAAAGTTAATGATAAAGTAGTCGTATCAATAAGGATTACTAACTAGTTCCATTGTTTTGGTCGATGCACCATGTTAGAAATAAATAGTGCGAGTTGAATTCCTATTAAAATTAATTCTAAAAAGGGAAGTATAATGATGATATCGCTTTCGCGAAAGCGAGAAAAGCCCTTGCTTAAAACAACCCAAAAAACAACATATCTCACAAGAATAACCGCTAATATAATGATCCAATTGATACCAAAAAGAAGGCCTAAAATCGCTGAAATGATAAAACCTATTTGAGATATATAAAATAAAGCTAGCAAAAACTTATGAGAGCTCTTATAATGCTTTGCTGTATTGATATGTCTTTTTTTCTGTTTCCACCAAGAAGACCAGTCCGTTTTAGGCTGGCTGCTGGTAAAGGAATCTTGATTTAAAGATACTGTCGTGTTTTGAGAGGTGGCTGCTTGGTTGACAAATAAATCATCATCTCCACCGAGTACTCTCATGTGATTCATAAAGCCATTTACTTCATAAAACTGTGTCGCTGTATACGCTAGATTGCGACCTACGCCCATGTAAGGATTGCCATTCATAGCATAACTAAAATACTGAATGGCTGTTAGGACAGTTTCATATCTTATAAGTTTGTTGAGCAGTGAATCGTCAACTTTTTTATAGCCGCTATACCCCAGAACGATCGTTTTCTCTTTAGAAAGGTGTTTAGAAATAATAGTCAGCCATGCAGTACTGTTAGGAGTACAGTCGGCATCTATAAAAATCAAGTGATCGTTTACCGCTTTTTTAATCCCTAGAGTTAGGGCGTATTTCTTATTTCCCCAAAAACTCTCGTTACTAACTACATCTACCATTTTGATGCGATGGTCCATTGCCATGAATTCCTCAATGACATCTATAGTATCATCATGGCTGGCGTCATTTATTAAAATGATTTCAAAGTTGGGATGGTCTTGTTCCAATAATTTAGGAACTAATATTTTGAGATTTTCTTGTTCGTTTTTGGAACAAACAATTACAGAAATAGCCTCTTTTAAATTGCCTTGCGGTTGGGGTTCTATACTGAATCCGACTTTTGATAAAAATAAATTAAAAGCAATATTGATAATGGCAAAGCCCGCCAAGGCATAGAAGAATACACTTATTTCCATGAAGAGTAATTAGGTTCTTACTTGATCGTCTTTACAATCTTGTTCTTCAGGTAATTTACCACACATCCCACACGCATCACCATTTTTATTAAGATACGGATTCTGACTGGCACAAGTTCCAGCAAATTTACCGTCCTTTTTGCTCCATATTTTTATAGCGATACCCGCAAAGGCAAGTGATAAAAGGACAAATGATATAAGTATAAGTTTTAAATCCATAATGCAAATATAGGTATTAGAGTCAAGGGTTTACAGGCAAGAGCTATAAATTATCCCTTGGCTATTCATTGTTCATATCTATGATCATTTGATCATCTATAGTCGTTAGGGTTAAAAACTCATAGGCGATACTAAAACAATGTTGGAAGCCTTTTTTGATTCATGCACTATCTATTGTTTGTCAAGGGATTCGATTTAACTAGGGGCTTCAGGTGGAGGTTTTGTAAATTAGTCAAAGCTATGGGGCCCGTTAGGAGTATCCTGTAATTCTAAACAGTTTTAAGATTTGTCATCATATCCATATTCATGGATCTTACAGCTGTATGTTTAAAAATATTAGGATCAGAAAGTTCGAGGGTTTTCTTAGATCAATTTGAGGAGCGGTGAGGTTAGAAATTTCTAATGAAAATAAGAGGAGCTGTCAGATCTGCTAAATTCCATATTTCATCATTGTGACCCATTTCTATAGTAGTGATTTTCATCAAACATCAATTAAATTAACCTCGGTGTCGATCTTTATTCCATAACGATCGTGAACTGCTTTTTGAACTTTATGAGCTACTTCCAGGATTTCTTTCCCAGTAGCGTTACCATGATTTACCAATACGAGCGCTTGCTTGTCGTGAATGCCGGCGTCACCATACCTTTTCCCTTTAAATCCAGACTGATCTATAAGCCATCCAGCAGGAACTTTTACATGCTCTTCATCTACTTGATAGGAAGGCATTTCTGGATGCATTCTTATCAGGTCTTCATATTCAGCTCGTTTAATAACTGGGTTCTTAAAAAAGCTACCGCTATTACCTAATATTTTAGGGTCAGGCAATTTGGAGCTTCTAATATGGATCACAGCTTGAGATACTTTTTGAATACTGAGATCACCATCCAGTCGTTTCAACTCTTCTTGTAGAGCGCCGTAGCTTGTTTTAAAATCGTAATTATCAGTTTTGTTAAGGTCGGTAAGCTTAAAAATTACTGAGGTAATGACATACTTGCCAGCTGCTTCATTTTTAAAAACAGAATCTCGATAACCAAATTTACAGTCGGCTAAAGACAGTGTTTTTTCTTCTAACGTTTTGATATCTATGATCGTACAGCTGTCAAAAGTATCTTTGAGTTCCACTCCATATGCACCTATGTTTTGAATAGGTGATGTACCTACATTACCGGGAATAAGGGACAGGTTTTCTATACCTGCAAAGTTTTTTTCCATGCAATAAAGTACAAAGTCATGCCAGTCTTCTCCTGCCATGACTTTTACATATACCTCATTTTCTATTGTTTCCGTTACCTCTATGCCTTTTAAAAGAACATGAATGACTGGTTTTTGAACATCATTAATAAGCAACATATTACTTCCACCGCCTAGTAGAAAAACGTCCTGATCGTGGTAATAACCTAGGGCTTCTTTTAATTCGTGTAGGGATGCTGGTGCTGTGTACGCTTTAGCGAAAGCAGAAATACCAAAAGTATTGTGTTCCTTTAAGGGAAAATGATGTTTAATTTCTATCATCCTTTATAGGCCTTCAAAGCACGATCTAAGATACGAATAGATTTCTTAAGAGATTCTTTTTCAAGAACATAAGCGATTCTTATTTGGTTTTTCCCCATGCCAGGTGTGCTGTAGAATCCTGCAGCTGGGGCCACCATAATGGTCTCACCATCCAGCTCAAATTCTTCTAACATCCACTGTGCAAAAACATCTGTATCTTCTACTGGAAGTTGAGCGACACAATAAAAGGCGCCTCCTGGATTTGCTACTTCAACACCTTCTATTTTTTTAAGTCCATCTATTAGAATATCACGACGCTCTATATATTCAGTGATGACTTCGTCAAAATATTCCTGTGGGGTGTCTAGGGCAGCCTCTGCAGCGATTTGTGCAAAGCTAGGTGGGCTTAGTCTGGCTTGAGCAAACTTCATTGCTGTTGCCATCACTTCTTTGTTTTTAGAAACCATACAGCCTATACGAGCTCCACACATACTGTAGCGTTTAGAAACAGAATCGATCATAATGGCATGCTCTTCAAGACCCGGCATGTTCATCACAGATAAATGCTGGCGTCCATCATAAGCAAACTCTCTATATACTTCATCAGAAACTAGGAAAAGATCGTGCTTCTTTACAAGAGCAGCTAATTGATCCATTTCTTCTTGTGTGTATAAATAGCCTGTAGGGTTACCTGGATTACAGATAAGAATAGCTTTGGTTTTATTCGTTATCAGTTTTTCAAACTCGCCTATAGCCGGTAACGCAAAGTTGTTTTCTATATGAGTTGAAATAGGCTTTACGGTAACACCGCTTGCCGTAGCAAAGCCATTGTAGTTAGCATAAAATGGTTCTGGAATAATCACTTCATCTCCATAGTCACAAATGCTTCCCATAGCAAAAAGTAAAGCCTCACTACCACCAGTAGAAACAATGATATGCTCACTTGTGAGATTCATATTGTTTTTATTGTAGTAAGTGGTAAGCTTATCTCTATAAGATTGATTTCCTGCGCTGTGACTATAAGAAAGAACCTCCATATCTGCATTTTTAACCGCATTGATGGCTTGTTCTGGTGTTTTTATATCTGGTTGACCAATATTGAGTTGGTATATATGAATTCCGCGAGCGGCTGCAGCTTCTGCATAAGGAACTAATTTCCTTACAGGCGAAGAAGGCATATTTTGTCCTTTTTCAGAGATTTGTGGCATAGTAATTTTTTAAAATGCAAAGGTAATACTTGCGTAAGGATAGACAAAAGACTTTGACAATACCTTATATTTATATATCATGAAAAATTTGTTGTTTTTTTTATTATACTTTTGTATTACTCCTGTAGTTGATGCACAAGTAGTTGATAAACAGGAGGGTTTTGTTTTAGAACCAGGAATTGACAAGGAAAAAATTTCATTTGAATCTTATTCCAATTTGATCATTATTCCTGTTAAAGTTAATGATGTTGATTTCAATTTTATTCTAGATACTGGAGCAACAAAAACAATAATTTTTAATTTAAGAGGTATAGACTCTTTAAGTATTAAAAAAGGTAAATATATTCAAGTAAACGGCTACGGTAAAAAAAAATCAGTAAGGGCCTATCACTCCCTAGGAAACCGTATTGAAGTAGGAAAACACATTATAAATAAAGACGCAGAAGTTTTAGTTCTAGGCGATACAGAGATAGACATGTCACCTAAGCTAGATGTGGAGGTTCACGGTTTGTTAAGCGTGGATTTTTTAAAGAATTTTATTTCTCATATAGACTACGAAGACTCTTATGTAAAGGTTTTTAACAATTTTGATGATTTGCCTAATTTTTTACGTAAAGCAAAACAATTTGATATGAACATAAAGATCAATAGGCCTTTTGTAAATATCAATCTTGATAACGATTTGGTAAAAGGTGATTATGAGCTGCTTATAGATACGGGGAGTGGAGATGCATTATGGATATTAAATGAAATAGGGAAGGATGCGATTTTCAAAAACAGTTTTGAGGATTATTTAGGTTTTGGAATAAATGGCAACATATACGGACTTAGAACAAAGGTCAATTCTTTAAAACTTTTTAATTCTACATTGAAAAAAGTGGCAGTTTCTTATCCGTATAAAGAATACCACAGTATTAAAAAAACTAGTTTCACCCATGACGGTAGTTTGGGTGGGGAGGTACTCAGGAGGTTTGATGTAGTTATCGATTATCCAAATAGAAAGATCAGTATGATTCCCAATAGGAGTTTTGATGAAGGCTTTTATTACAACATGAGTGGAATAGGGGTGCAAAAAGGAGAATTAGACTTGTTTACGACCTATGGAGTAAAAGACTTTACTGATCGTAAAGTAGGCTATGGAAATTCAACCAGCACGATTACCACTATTGATGTTTCCCAAAGAGTTCGATTAAGTTATCAATACGTGTCTAAGATATATGTAGATTATATTAGAGAAGGTTCTCCTGGAGATAAGGCAGGGATAGTAGTAGGGGATCAAATTATTGGTATTAATCGTTACAATCAGAGACAGCTCACCATGAATAAAGTTACGGAGCTGTTTTTTAAAAATCCCTATAAGAAATTGAAAATTAGAATTAAAAGAGGCGATAAAATATTTAAGGTGGAAATGGTCAATGTTCCTCTTGTCTTATAATTAGTTATTTTTAGGTATAACTTCACCTTTTAATCGCAACGGAATAGGGTTTTGATTAATATTTGCATAAACGGTAATCGTTTTTACGATAGGTCCTACTTTTTTGGTTTCATATTTTATTTTGATTTCTCCGGTTCCTCCGGGAGCGATAGGCTTTTCAGGTTTTGATAAAATGTCACATTTGCAAGAAGAGTAAATCTTGTAGATTTTCAAGGGGTTGTTTCCTGTATTTTTAAAAGTAAATGTTCTAATGCCATCACTTCCTTTTTCTATTTTACCGTAGTCCATTGTAGTAGATTCAAATTCTATAGTAGTAAGAGGGTCCTGTACAGAGTTGTTCTGTGCTACTGAGGCACTAGAGAACAATCCGGTAAATAAAATTATGAGTAAATTTTTCATCATTATTTATTTAAGTATTAAAAGTAAACTATCGAGCTTAAAGTGACTGTTAATGCTGCTTATATTTTAAGTTAATAGTATTTTTGTATTACAATTCCAAAAACTGAGCCAAACATGTCCTTAGCGTCAAAATACGATTCCAAAGCTACCGAAGAAAAATGGTACAAATACTGGATGGAAAACGATTTTTTCACCTCTGTACCAGATGAAAGAGAAAGTTATACGATAGTAATTCCGCCACCTAATGTGACAGGAGTCTTACACATGGGGCACATGTTAAACAATACGATTCAAGATGTGTTGATACGTCGCGCACGTCTTAAAGGATACAACGCTTGTTGGGTTCCTGGGACAGATCACGCATCTATCGCTACCGAAGCAAAGGTGGTAAAGAAGTTAAAGGATCAAGGCATTGATAAAAATGACTTGACCCGTGAAGAATTTTTACAACACGCTTGGGACTGGACTGATGAATACGGTGGTATTATTCTCGAGCAACTTAAGAAATTAGGAGCGAGTTGCGACTGGTCTCGTACAAAGTTTACTTTAGATGACGATATGTCGGCATCGGTCATAAAGGTGTTTATTGATTTGTACAACAAAGGATTGATTTATCGTGGTTACCGCATGGTCAACTGGGATCCAGAAGCAAAGACGACTTTAAGCGATGAAGAAGTTATTTATGAAGAGCGCAATGGTCATTTATACCATTTAAAATATCAAATTAAAGGAAGCAAAGACTTTGTAAGCATAGCGACTACTCGTCCAGAAACTATTTTAGGGGATACAGCAATTTGTGTACATCCAGATGATGAGCGCTACACGAGCTTGGTGGGTAAAACGGTTATCGTACCTATCGTAAATCGAGAAATTCCAGTAATTGCAGATTCTTATGTGGATATGGAATTCGGTACCGGAGCTTTAAAAATCACTCCTGCACATGATGAAAACGACAAGAAAATAGGAGAGACACATGGCCTAGAGGTGATCGATATCTTTAATGAAGACGCTACTTTAAATAGCTTTGGATTGCATTATGAAGGTAAAGATCGTTTTGTAGTGCGTAAAGAAATTTCTAAGGAACTTGAAGAAAAAGGTTTTCTTATAAAGAAAGAAGACCATGTTCATAAAGTAGGAACTAGTGAGCGTACAAAAGCGGTTATAGAACCCCGACTATCTGACCAGTGGTTCTTGAAAATGGAAGAACTTGCAAAGCCTGCTATCAAAGCTGTTAAGGAAGATGTTGTGGAGTTGTTACCACCTAAATTTAAAAGCACCTATTTCCACTGGATGGAAAATGTACGGGATTGGAATATCTCGCGACAGTTAATGTGGGGACAACGTATTCCTGCATACTATTACGGTGATGGAAAAGATGATTTTGTTGTAGCCAATAGTCTGGAAGAGGCTGTTACGCTTTCGCGAAAGCGAGCTCATAACAACAACCTACAACCAGATGATTTACGTCAAGAAAATGATGTTCTCGATACCTGGTTCTCTAGTTGGTTGTGGCCTATAAGTGTGTTTAATGGTGTTTTAGAGCCAGAAAACGAAGAGATCAATTACTATTATCCTACTCGTGATTTAGTTACTGGGCCAGATATTTTATTCTTTTGGGTTGCTCGTATGATCGTTGCGGGATATGAATTACGTGATGAAAAGCCTTTTGATAAAGTATACTTAACAGGATTAGTTAGAGATAAGCAACGTCGCAAGATGTCTAAGTCTTTAGGTAATTCTCCAGATGCGTTAAATTTATTAGAGGAATATGGCGCTGATGGCGTGCGTGTTGGATTGTTATTAAGTGCTGCAGCAGGAAATGACATCATGTTTGATGAAGATCTTTGCCAACAAGGAAAAGGCTTTGTAAATAAAATGTGGAATGCCTTCAGACTCATACAAGGATGGGAAGTGGACAAATCACTAGAACAGCCACAACATTCTGCTCAAGGAATTGCATGGTATACCAGCCGTTTTAATCAAGTACTTACAGAAATTGAGGATCACTATTCTAAATACAGAATTAGCGATGTGTTGATGACCTCTTACAAATTGATCTATGATGATTTTTGTGGATGGCTATTGGAAATTATTAAACCAGAATACCAGCAGCCTATAGATCCAAAAACCCTTGCTGAGGTTTTTGCATTATTAGAAGATAACATGAGGTTGATGCATCCATTTACTCCCTTTATTACAGAAGAAATATGGCAAAGTATTTCTAACCGTACAGTAGAAGAAGCTTTATGTATCAATACATGGCCACAAGGTGGGACTACAGATCAAGAATTACTAACTGATTTTGAATTGGTACAAGAGGTTATTTCAGGTATAAGAACGGTGCGTAAAGAAAAGCAAATCGCTTTTAAAAACCTGATCGAGTTGAAAGCCATCAATAATGAAAATCTCGATACAAAATACAACGCATTGATTCAGAAAATGGGTAATGTTTCTAGTGTTGAGGTAATTACGGAGCAAGTTGCTGGTGCTGCCAGTTATCGAGTAAGGTCTAATGAATACTTCATACCTTTAGAAGGAAACATAGACGTGGCAGCCGAGTTAGAAAAACTAGAAGCGGAGCTCAAAAGAGCTAAAGGCTTTTTAACAGGGGTACAAAAAAAGCTCAGTAACGAACGATTTGTAGGTAGCGCTCCAGAACAAGTAGTGGCGATAGAAAAGAAAAAAGAAGCTGACAGCCTTGCAAAGATCGAAACGATTGAGGCAAGTATAAACGCTTTAAAATAAACTTAGTCGTGAAAAAGGTATTCAATGAGGCTTTGTTGGTCTTGGAATGCCTTATGAGGTTTTATTGTTTTTAAATTTGTGAAATATATTGTGATAAAATACAACAAATTATGAATCCATTTGTAACTATAGTAGTTGTTTTAGGCGCCGCTGTTTTATGTTTAACAGTACTCGCTATTTATATTCTTAGGAAAAAGGATTGATCACCTCCTTTTATCAAAAAGAAAAGCCTCCGAAGAAGATTTCTTTGGAGGCTTTTTAAATATTATGATCGTCTAACTAGCTTTATAATTTGATACAACGCGGTTAGGGTATTTATTGCCAAGGTTTGGGATACAGTTTTTCAACGATCTTTATATACCTTCTTTTTGCTTCAGCTTTAGATATGGATTGTACTTGAATAAGGGCGTTCATTTTAAAGGCGCTTCTCAAATCATTTGATTCAAAACTACGGTTACTCACATAAGGTTCGTTAATGGCTCGCTTGTAATACGCATACAAATGTAGTTGTAGGTCTGGTGGCACTAAAGATTGTTCTTCAGAGGACGCTTTAGCGAAAGCGTTATTAAAATCAATATCAAGTTCTTTTTCTGTCATCTAGAAAGTAGCCAGTACGGTTTCTCCTCCTTTTACCTTTTGATTCAATTCTACGGTAATTAGCGTGTCTACAGGTAGATAAACATCTACGCGGCTTCCAAATTTAATAAAACCGCTGTCATTTCCTTGTATAATAGTCTGGTTTTCTTCAGCATAGTTAACAATGCGCTTAGCAAGTGCTCCAGCAATCTGGCGGTACATCACCTGTATTTTATTCTTGTGATTAATCACTACAGTGGTGCGTTCGTTCTCTTCACTTGCCTTAGGGTGCCACGCTACAAGGTATTTACCTGGATGGTATTTACTGTAAGCTACTTTTCCTGAAATAGGGTATCTGGTCACATGCACATTGATAGGGGACATGAAAACAGATATCATTAAACGTTCTCCTTTGAAGTACTCTTTATCAATAACCTTTTCAATCACTACTACTTTTCCATCTACTGGAGAAATAACAGTAGAGTCGCTTAATGTTACATTTCTTTTAGGGTTTCTAAAGAATTGCAGAATGATAAGCAGTAGAATTATGGTGATAGCCGATAAGCTTATCTGTAGCATTTGAGGTATAGCGATAAGCCATATGGCACTCATTATAATTATAGTAATTACAAATGCAATGAATATACTTTGATTTCCTTCTTTATGAAACATAATTGATAATTAGAAAAGTTGCGTAAGCAAATGGAGCTGCAAATATAATACTGTCCATGCGATCAAAAATCCCACCGTGACCTGGCATAATACTACCGCTATCTTTTACTTCTGCTTGTCGTTTTATTTTACTCTGAATTAAATCTCCTATGGTGCCAAAGAAGGCTACTACAAAGGCAATGATCATCCAGTCCCAAACACTGTAGTTAATAATTCCTATGGATTCTAAATAAAAGAAAAGTCCAGCACCAGCAGCAATGGCCATAACTAATCCTCCGATAAAACCTTCAATGGTTTTTTTTGGAGAAATACGTTTCATAAGCTTGTGCTTTCCAAAGTTCTTACCAAAGAGGTAAGCAAAGCTGTCATTGGTCCAGATAATCACAAAAATACCTATGATCAATTCTTCTTGGAATGAATCCTGAACGAAGTTGGTCTTTGCCACGACGTCTGGAATTAAAGCTAAAAACAAGCTGCTTCCAATTAAATACAGCAAGGCTATGATGTGTTTTTTAGTGTTAAAAAGTGCAATCCTATCTACGAGAACTAAATCCCTTATAAGGTATATATTGACCAATAATGTCGCTATGAGGAGAAGGTAAATAAACTCCATCGATACACTTTTCCATACTAAAAAATAATAAGCGATAGGAAGTATAGGATAGATGAACCATTGTCTTAACCTAATCATGGGCATCAACTCCAAAAGACAAATAAAAGCAAAGGCACAAAATAAAATAATAAACACATCTCTTGAAAATAAAGCGCTTAATACCACAAGAGATACATAAACGATTCCAGAAATGGAACGAGTAATTAATTCTCTCATGTTATAAGTCTTCTAAAAGTAGTAGGTAAAGTCTTTTATTAGGTACTCCGTAATTCATCAAATCTTTTTCTTGTTTAGGAGCAGCTTCTTTAAAGTTCTTGAGCGTAGTTATATTAGTAGGTATATGTCCTTGACTATTGTGTTTGATGCCTCTTAGTCCTTCTCCAATCGATTCTACTATCTGGCTTGTACTAGCTAGTATGACATAGGTATCGGGCAGGTCTACTGGTTTAGTTTCTTTTATTTGTCTAGAAGAAAAAAGAATGGCTCCATTATTTGCAATTACATATTCACAAGTGCCTAAAAAGAATTCACCACGAAAATGAGTAGCAGAGTAGTTTAAGTTAAATCCTTCAAAGCGTTTAGTGAGTTGCTCGTCAAAACACAAGACATTTTTCTCAAAATAATCATGTTCCACAAGAATGTCTTCAAAATGTTGCTGGATCTCCTTTTCATCGATAGCATAAAGAAATCTACCCCCTTGATGTTGGAAATTATGAATAAATTCCTCATCTAAAGGAGGTTTTTCATCAGGCATATATTTAGAACGTTCTTCATTAGAACCCGCAATAGGGTCAGAATCAGAAGTTTTCTTAAAAAATCGTTTAAATATATTCATTGCCTGTAAGCAGCATTTTAAGGGATTAACGTAAATATAGTTACTTAAATCAATGCTAGCAAACTATTCTTCCTCATCAGCCGGTGGAGTTCCATTTAAAATAGGTCGAGTAGAAGATTTTAAGGATACCGCTTGCTCTTTGATGAATGGTCGTTTTCCAAATATCTTCTCTAAATCATCTTTAAAAATCACCTCTTTTTCTAAAAGAATTTCAGCAAGCTGCGTGAGCTTATCTTTATTTTCTTCTAGAATTTTTATAGCACGATGGTATTGTTCTTCAATAATTTTTGAGATTTCTTCATCTATTATAACAGCAGTTTGTTCACTATAAGGTTTAGTCATAGAATATTCTTGCTGCCCGCTAGAATCGTAATAAGTAATGTTTCCTACTTTTTCATTAAGACCGTAAATGGTGACCATAGCACGAGCTTGTTTTGTAACTTTTTCAAGATCACTTAATGCGCCTGTAGATATATTATTAAAGATTACTTTTTCTGCAGCTCTACCACCCATAGTGGCACACATTTCATCCAGCATTTGTTCTGGACGCACGATTTGTCTTTCTTCAGGTAAGTACCAAGCGGCACCCAGAGATTGTCCTCGAGGCACAATAGTAACCTTTATTAATGGAGCAGCATGCTCTGTCATCCAGCTTACAGTTGCATGGCCAGCTTCATGAAAAGCAATTGTTTTCTTCTCGGAAGGAGTGATTAATTTATTTTTTTTCTCAAGGCCACCTACGATTCGGTCTACCGCATCTAGAAAATCTTGTTTTCCAACAGCCTTTTTACCATTTCTAGCGGCTATAAGAGCAGCTTCATTACAAACGTTTGCAATATCAGCTCCAGAAAATCCAGGAGTTTGTTTTGCTAGGAATGTGGTGTCTAATTCGTTCTCTACTTTCTTTAAAGGTCTGAGATGCACTTCAAAGATCTCTTCTCTTTCTCTTACGTCTGGCAGGTCTACATAAATTTGTCTGTCAAAACGTCCGGCACGCATCAATGCTTTGTCAAGAATGTCGGCACGGTTTGTTGCAGCTAATACGATTACATTAGTATTCGTTCCAAAACCATCCATCTCTGTAAGAAGTTGGTTCAATGTGTTTTCTCTTTCATCGTTAGAACCGGACATGTTAGACTTGCCACGAGCGCGACCTATCGCGTCAATTTCATCGATAAAAATAATAGCAGGAGATTTTTCTTTTGCTTGTTTGAATAAATCACGTACTCGACTGGCACCTACACCAACAAACATTTCTACAAAGTCAGATCCACTCAAAGAGAAGAACGGCACCTTTGCTTCACCGGCAACAGCTTTTGCTAAGAGTGTCTTACCTGTCCCCGGAGAACCAACTAATAAAGCTCCTTTGGGAATTTTCCCACCTAGAGAGGTGTATTTTTCAGGATTTTTAAGGAAATCTACAATTTCTTGTACTTCTTCTTTTGCACCTTCCAGTCCAGCAACATCTTTAAAGGTGGTTTTAACATCAGTCTTTTGATCAAACAACTTTGCCTTTGATTTTCCTATGTTAAAAATTTGTCCGCCGCCACCGCCAGCACCGCTGCCGCTCATACGTTTCATTAAAAATAACCAGATCCCGATGATAAATACAAAGGGGAGTATGGATATTAATAGATCTGTTATACCTTCATCTTCGCGGTCAAAAGCAAGTCTGGTTTCTGGACTCGACGTATTTATAGCCAGTTTTAATTGCTCTTCAAAGGATTTTGCATCACCAAATTCTACCGTGTAGTTCGGCAATTTAACCCCACCGAAAGATGGTGCTTTTGCGCTAGGTTTATATTTGGTTAGAGCAAGCGCATCTTTAGTCATAAAGACCTGAGCAACTCCTCTATTACTTACTACTACTATACTGTCTACTTCCTGATTTTCAATTGCTTTAAAAAACTCGTTGTAGGTTAGTTTTTTAGTCTGATTGAAGGAGTTATTAAATAAACTATACCCTACAAAAAGTAAAGCTATAGGAACAATGACCCACCAAATATTAAATTTAGGCTTCCCTTGACCAGGCATTAAATTTGGTTTTTTTTTGTCCTGTTCTTTATTATTGTTTTCTGACATCTTTTGTTTGTGATCTTGTTAATAAGTACTTTCTATAGTGGTAAACTTTGCATCACCCCATAATTCTTCTAAGTCGTAATATTCTCTAATATGTTTTTGAAACACGTGTACAACTACATTTACATAATCCATAAGAACCCATTCTCCTTGATCACTTCCTTCTACATGCCACGCATTTTCATGGAGTTGTTTGCTTACTTTTCTTTGAACAGAGTTTACGATCGCATTTACTTGCGTATTTGACGTACCATTACATATAATAAAATAGCTAGTTACTGTGTTTTCTAATTTTCGTAAATCAAGTATGGTAATGTTATCTCCCTTTACATCCTCTATTCCGGTTATAATTTGAGTAATAAGGGCATCGGTAGAAACTGTATCTTTAGTCATTAAATATTTTTTGTGTGGACAAATTTATTCTTTTTTTGATCTAGGTTTATTAAATTACCCATAAACTAACGAATAAATCTTCATTTTGAACATAGTCAAATTACATGCCACTACATCCACTAATGATGAGTTGAAATCTCGCTTTCGCGAAAGCGAGCTGCCGCATCTAACCACCATCTATACGATGGAACAAACTAGAGGTAAAGGTCAGCAAGGGGCAATATGGATCTCTGAAAAAGGTAAAAACTTAACATTCAGTATATTAATAACTAAAAACATTCAACATCTAACACCTTTTTTAGTTAATCAAACCGTATCTGTGACTATAGTCGAATGGTTAAAACGGGAATTACAAGTGCAAGCAAAAATTAAATGGCCTAACGACATCCTGTCAGTTCAACATAAATTGGCTGGAATTCTTATTGAAAACTTTTTTTCTGGAACAAAATTAACTCACGCGGTAGTCGGTATAGGTCTCAATGTAAATCAAGAAACATTTGAAAGTTTGCCTAGAGCTATCTCTTTAAAAAATATAACAGGACGCGAATTTGATTTAGAAAGCTTGCTTATCAGTTTTTTAAGTCTGCTTAAAAACAATTTACGCGACCCGTTAAGAGTCGCGCAAGAGTATAATAGGTATCTTTTTAGGTACAATCAGATGACTTCATTTAAGTCTTCCAAAGGAAGTTTTGAAGGGGTTGTTAAAGGAACCGACCCAGACGGGAAGCTTTTATTGCAAATGAATGATGTGTTAAGCTCCTATGAACTTAAAGAGTTGGAATGGATGTATTAGATCTTCTCTAATCCGTTAGCTAGTTGTTCTAAAAATTTATTGATAGGTCCCTTGATCATCATGGCCATCATAGCATTAAAATCTCCATCAAATAATAATTTTGCCTCAGATCCATTTGCAGCTTCACTGATGTTGCAAGTAAGTGTAAAAGCAAGTTTATCGCTTGTAGATCCTAATACTACTTGTGAATGAGGAGTTTTATCTGTTAAAGCTAGCGCTATTTCAGGCATTCCTTTAAGCCCAAAGAGGAACTTGTCTTCACCTTTAAGTTCAAACTTGGTGTCCTCTGGCATTAGATTTTTAAAATTTGCTACCTGAATTAGAAAATTATATAATTCTTCAGGATTTTTTTGTGTTTTTGCTACACGACTTTCTAGATTCATGTTGTTTAATTAAACGTTCCAGTTGCTAGGATCTTTTCTCCAGCTTTTTAATAATTCTATTTCTTCCCCTTTAAAATGTCCAGCCTGAGTAGCTTGGTCGATAAGGTGATCATAATCACTTAAAGTAGTTAACTCTAAGTTATGTTTTTTAAAATTGTCTACTGCAAAATCAAAGCCATAAGAGAATAGCGCGAGCATTCCTTTTACATCAGCTCCAGCTACCTGAAGTGCCTCTGCAGCATTGATACTGCTTTTACCGGTACTGATAAGGTCTTCAATGACCACGACTTTTTGTCCTTTCTCTAGATGTCCTTCTATCTGATTCTGTCGGCCGTGCTTTTTTGCTTCGGGCCTAACATAAATAAAAGGGAGGTTCATATAATCGGCAACCAGCATACCTATTCCTATTGCTCCAGTAGCTACTCCTGCGATCACATCTGGTTTGCCATACAGCGTTTCCATACGCGTCGCTAGTTGTTCTTTTAAGAAATTTCTAATCACTGGATAAGAGAGTGTTACTCTGTTATCACAGTAAATAGGAGATTTCCATCCACTTGCCCATGTAAAAGGTTCTTGTGGTTGCAATTTTATTGCTTTAATTTGCAACAATAACTCAGCAGTTTTTATTGCTATATTCTTATCTCTAACCATGGGGCAAATGTATAAAGTTTTTGTGAAAGAGGTCGCGATAATCGTCACCTCTGATAAAAGCACCTTCAAAGATCATAATACCTTTAATATTAAAAAGGTAAATTTTAAAGAACTTGTTCAACAAATCGAAAATAAAGAAATCGATAATGTGGTTTTATATTCTAAAAATGAATCCAAGCTCTTGAAAAGACTTCACAAGTTGTTGCCTCTAGTTATTGCTGGTGGAGGGTTGGTCTTGAACCAAGATAACGATTTCCTTTTTATACATCGCAATGGAAAATGGGACTTACCTAAAGGAAAAGCAGAAGAGGGTGAAACCATAGAACAAACCTCTATACGAGAAGTAGAAGAAGAAACAGGTGTTAGAGATCTTCAAATTACCAATTACTTAGGACATACCTATCACACTTTTTCTAGAAAAGGAAAACTTAAATTGAAGTTGACACACTGGTTTATCATGGAAACAGACTTCCATAAGAAGCTTAAACCTCAAAAAAACGAAGGGATCGACAAAGCGGTGTGGCTCAACAAAGAAATGGCGATCCTAGCTTTGAAGGATTCTTATGCTAATATTAGAGAGCTTTTTCCAGACGACATGCTAGTTGATGATGCGCGATAGATCTAAGTAATGAGTTAACTGGTAAGCATCTATTTCCACGATCACAGTATTGTTTAAAAAATCAAATTCTTGAGGTAAATTTACTTTCTTAGAGAGTCTTAGGTTTTTGGAAATGTCACTGTTAAATTGAAATGCAAGACCACTGCTCTCAAAATCTTTGGGGTTAAACTGAAATGCAGTGTTGCGCACATATTCTATAAATTTATTTTGTAAGTCCCCTGCAGGAATCTCGTTTATTAGATTTGCTACGGCTTGTTGTAAGTTGGCGTCAAATATAATTTTTATATCCCCTTGTTTATGCTCTGGAATAAGATCACTTAAGTGAATCTCTTTCAATTCTGGTTTTAAGAACGTTTTTAAAAGCCTTCCTTTTTTACTGCTGCTGGTATATTCCAATTCATAACTGGTGAATTTTTCTACATCAGAGACAAAAACGGTATTTAAATCCAAAAGTCCTTCCTTTTTTTGTTCCCTACATAAAACACGCTCTCTTCTATTTGTAAAGGTGTCAAAAAGGTTTTTTAATGGCGTTCCTTGAACATAAGTAACGTCTATAAAGTCTCTTGTTATCAGTCCGGTAATCGCAGCGTTTAGAACCTTATCTGCAGCAGTTTTTGAGTTGAAATTAGGGATGGAATATTGGTAGTTCTTCCCGTTGCATTCCACGCTTCTTTCTAACAACTCGTAAGAAATGGTTCCTTCAACTTTTAGCTCGGTGATAGGGGTTTCTTCAGGAGTCTTTTTCTGGTCCTTACAGGATAATAATGTGATGCAACTAATAATTAAAAGGATCTTCTTCATTTTTTATTCCATTTATAAATAGGGTAAGTTAAATACGCTTTCTCATAGTTAGGACTGCGTTTATGTATCCAGTCCAGTTGCTGGTAATTACTTTCCCTAAAGTCTTTGTTTACCGTTTTTAAGGAGTCAAACTCTTTTTTCAAAGCCGTATTCTCATTTAGAATTTTTTGAGCAGTAGATTCAAATACATAACTAGAAAAGCCTTCTTTTTGTTGAAGTATGGTGTCAAAGTAATTCCATTTAAAAAAGGAATCTTGTCCAGTCGGTTCCAGAGTTTCCATGATATATCTAATACCAGGTTGACGGGTTGGGATGATCATATCGCTTTCGCGAAAGCGTATTTCTACAACTTCCTCTTCCACTTGTACTTTAGAGTGAGGATAATGCCCTTCGTAGGCACTTGTGGCAGTTCTATAGCTTGCAATGTGGTATTTAGTAACGTTTAAAGTGGTGTCCCGCGGTAAGAACTCCATCTGTATCTGGTTGTGTCGCATCAATTCAATGATTTTCCATTGACTTTGGGGTACTATGTAATAGTCAGGAATGGAGACACTATCTGTGGCTTTGAAGTAATTATGGTAAGCTGTTTTTTTATTAAAAGGTTGATTGCGATCATAAGTCATCAAGTCGTTTCCTGTCAAATCATTGATACCTATTACAGCTTCATAACCTAAAAAATCCAATGTATCGGCTTTAGAATTGTCCAAAGTATAATTCATCGCATAAGAGGCAGACGCTTTATAAGTCTTAAAAGAATCAGCACGAACTTTTTTGATTTCTGCAACGTTCTCAGAGCCTATAACAATCATTTCTTCCATAATAGCTTGAGTACCTAATACACGATCTTTATAAGGCTTCAACATGTGCGTTTCTACCATCATTCCTAGCGTATTCCACAAGCTGGTGTAGCCAGTAGAGTATCTTGGGTAATCCATAAATTGAGAAAAACCCTTCTCTGGTGAAGAATTAAAGACATTCACATAGGGAGTAATAGGTAAATTTCTTGCTGCAAGTCGTGTTTCTAATTCTGGCTGTAACTTCGTGTGAAGGTAATTTCCTGCTGCATTTCCCAACTTGTTGTGTTGAGTGAATAGGTGCGTTAGCGTGTATTGATAATCAGCTCCATTGCTGACGTGATTATCGATAAAAATATCTGGATTGATTTTATGGTATATCTTATAAAAGGCTAACGCATTGCGAGAGTCCGCTTTTATAAAGTCTCGATTCAAGTCGTAATTGCGGGCATTACCTCTAAAGCCGTAGGATTCTGGACCGTTTTGATTGGTACGAGTGGACGTATTGCGATTTAAAGAACCACCTACATTATAAACAGCAATAGCGCTAAAAATCAAATTGTCAGGTGCATCTACCTTTCCAGTCGCAAGATCCCTTAAGAGCATCATGCTAGCATCTATACCGTCACTTTCTCCCGGGTGAATCCCATTGTTGATCAAAATTTTAATGTTGTTCTCGTTTGCACTGTTCCAGTCAATGGACTTTCTTGAAAAACTGATGAGATGCAACGGCTGACCGCTATCAGTGAGTCCTACTTCCTCTAATTGAACACTAGTGAAGTCTGCAGCTAGCTTTTCGTAAAAAGCAATAACCTCTTCATAGGTAGCCGTTTGGTTACCATTCCCATTTTCAAAAGGCGTAGGATATGCTTTAGCGTCTTGAATAGCTTGAACAGCTTGTTTTTTACTGTCCGCCCCACAAGAGCTCAATAGCAAAGCAGCAACTAAAAGTGTGATAATTTTGTTCATTTTATGTTTTTATGTTTCTGTATTTTTTCACTCTAAGCTCTCATTTCTCAGCACTTGATCAATACGGCGTCAAAAGCCCCATCCACATCTATCGTACAAGTTCAAAACAGGATCACTTTTAAAACTTGGAGTAGCAATGGAGTAGTTTGATAAATAGAAAATCGTTCTCCTCTAACCTCCAACTTCCAACTTCCAACCTCCAGCTTACAACCTTATATCCTGACTGTATCCGGTACTAAACTGGTGTAATCACCATTATTTCTAATAACGTCTCTAACAATAGAAGAAGAGATATAACTTTTTCCTGAACTGGTAAGTAAAAATACGGTTTCAATTTCAGACAGTTTTCTGTTGGTATGGGCAATAGCTTTTTCAAATTCAAAGTCGGCTGGATTGCGCAAGCCTCTGAGTATAAAAGCGGCATTTTGTTCTTTACAAAAATCAATGGTCAGTCCAGAATAGGTCATCACTTTGATTTTATGTTCCTTTCCAAAAGCATCTTCGATAAATCTTTTGCGATCTTCTAGTGAAAACATATATTTTTTGTCGGCATTAATACCTATTGCGATTATAATTTCATCAAAGAGTCCCAATCCTCTTTCTATAATATCATAGTGACCTAAGGTAATCGGGTCAAAACTTCCTGGGAAAACTGCTCTTTTCATTTTTTATGGGTTTTGATGGTGTGTTCTATAAGGCGCGTCAGTACTGTTTTCAAGCTCTCACCAGAGGCTTTAATTTGTTTAGGAATGATGCTTTCTTCACTCATGCCAGGATTTGTATTGATTTCTATAAAGTGTGGGACATTATTATGAAAGATAAAGTCAGCTCTTGCTAGGCCTTTTAATTTTAGGATTTGGTAAATGCGGGAGGTAATATCCTGCACAGAAGTCATTTGTTCTTGAGGTATACGTGCAGGAGTTATTTCTTGAGACTTTCCTTGGTATTTTGCTTCGTAGTCAAAGAAGTCATTTTCACTTACTATTTCTGTAGGAGATAACACTTTAATTTTGTTTCCAGTTTGATACACACCTACCGAAACTTCTGTACCATCGAGAAAGGATTCAATAATAATCTCTTCATCTACGTCAAAGGCTTTCTCTAATGCAGCAGTCATTTCTTCCCTCTTATATACTTTATAGACTCCAAAACTACTGCCACTGCGATTTGCTTTAACAAAGCAGGGTAGTCCTACGGCAGCAATTATATTATCGAGATCAATTGGATCGCCTTGATTGATATAAATATGTTTACCAGTTGTTATGTTCCAGGGTTTTAAAACAGCAATACAATCTCTCTTGTTAAAGGTTATGGCACTTTGATAATAATCACAAGAAGTCTGTGGAACATTAAGAAGTTCCAGCATGGCTTGTAACTTTCCATCCTCACCAGGAGTTCCATGAATAGTGTTGTAACAACAATCAAAAGTTATTTTCTCGCCCGCTACCGATAAACTAAAATCATTTTTATCAATTTCATACCGCTCTCCAGCAGTGTCTTTATAGTACCAACCTTCTTTTAAAATCGCTACAGCATAGATCCTATAAAGATCAGTGTCTATGTGCTGTGCAATGACAGCGCCACTTTTCATGGAGATTTCCCACTCGTGAGAATAACCACCCATTAATACTGCAATGTTCTTCATAAGTTCATTTTTCGCTTGAGCGTAAACAACAAAGTTAAAAAAGATGTCGTTCTAAGAACCTATTCTATCCTTATCTTTGTTCAATATATTAACGGTTTGAAAAAAAATACAGTTTTTCAACCTTTAAAAACATTAAAATTCTATGAATTTCTTCAGATTCATTTTTACTAAAACCTTTTGGATTCAACTAGTTATAGCTGTTGTGGCAACTATAATACTCTGTTTTGCTTATTTATTTTGGCTGGATTGGTACACCAACCACGACCAGAGAATAGAAGTCCCTAATCTAGAAAAACTTTCGCTAACAGAAGTAGATGAACAGTTAGAAGTGTTAGATTTACGTCGTAAAATCATCGATAGCGCGAGCTACAACCCTGCTTACAAGCCTAGAACAGTGATGGAACAAGATCCATTAGCAGGTAAATTTGTAAAAGAAAACAGACAAATTTATATCAAATTAAACGCATCAGGTTATGGGAAGGTAACAGTGCCTAATTTGATTTACAAAACCAGAAGACAAGCTATTCCTACATTAGAAGCATTAGGATTTAAAATAGGACAGATCACTTACAAGCCTAATATTGCCGAAAACACCGTTTTAGAAATGCGTTATAAAGGAGTGACTTTGAAACCAGGGTCACAATTGAGTAAAACATCTACCATAGATTTAGTCTTAGCAGACGGTAATAACCCATCAGCAATAGCACAACCTACAGATAATGAATAAAGAGTTGGAACACGAAGATCTCGACGATCAACAAAAACACGAGCATTATCACTTTGTAGCAGGTAGTGGACAAGATCCATTGCGTGTTGATAAATACGTAATGAATTTTATTGAGAACGCCACACGTTCTAAGATACAGCAAGGGATCAAGGATGGTGCAGTTACTGTTAATGGCGCTATTGTAAAATCGAACTATAAAGTAAAACCTCACGACGATATTAGAGTGTCCTTTGACCATCCACCACATGAATCACTGTTGGTGGCAGAAGATATTCCTTTGAATATAGTTTATGAAGATGACTATGTAGTAGTAGTCAATAAACCATCAGGAATGGTGGTGCACCCGGGGCACGGGAATTATTCTGGAACCTTGATCAATGCGCTCCTTCATCATTTTGAAAACCTTCCTAACAATTCCAGCAACCGCCCAGGACTTGTCCATAGGATTGATAAAGACACCAGTGGTTTGCTAGTCGTTGCAAAAACAGAAGAGGCAATGGCCTACTTATCGGCTCAATTTGCTGCCAAAACTAGTGAGCGCGAGTACATCGCCATTGCCTGGGGTAATTTTAACGAGACCTCTGGAACCATAGAAGGAAATATAGGGCGTCATCCTAAAAACCGTTTGCAAAATACGGTATGGTTGGGTGATGATGCAGATAAAGGGAAGCCTGCTGTGACCCATTATCAAGTGGAGGAAGATTTAGGATATGTAACGGTAATCAGTTGCCGCCTAGAGACGGGTCGCACGCACCAGATACGTGTCCACATGAAATTTATAGGTCACACGCTTTTTAATGACGAGCGTTATGGAGGCGATAGAATTCTTAAAGGAACCAACTTTACTAAATACAAGCAATTTGTAGATAATTGTTTTAAAGTACTCCCGCGTCAGGCTTTGCACGCTAGGACTTTAGGCTTTGAACATCCACATACTAAGGAATGGATGAGTTTTACTAGCGATGTACCGCAGGATATGGTAGAATGTATCGATAAGTGGCGTATTTATGCTACTAATTCTAAAGATATGTAAGAAGAGGTTGTTTAAGATCTCTTTTTCTTTTTCTATCTTGAAATGCTTGTTTGTCATGAGGTAGCTCAAGGCGAAAACAAGATACCAAGCCTTTATTCCCCAGTTCTTACTAGTGCTATCTCCATATGGTGTTAACTCTAGTTAGCATCTCGGTTCTTGTTAAGATCGAGAAAGTTCACAGCTAAATCAGGAACTTAACTAGATTTTGAGAACAAGATTAGATTTTCGATAGTATTTTTACTATTCAAAATACAGTTTATGAAAATCTTACTTTCTCCCGCAAAATCATTGGATTACGAAACTAAATTGCCTACTGACAGAGCAACGCAACCTTTATTTGCAGAAGATGCATCGCAAATAAATGCAAAGCTAGAGCGTATGAGCAAAAAGGAAGTAGGGGAGTTGATGCATATCTCAGATAAGCTAGCTGATTTGAATTACGAACGTTACAAGAATTTCCAAGACGATTTTACCAAAGTAAATGCACGACCTGCTATTTATGCTTTTGCAGGAGATGTATACACAGGCTTAGATGCGTATAGTTTACCTACAGATCTTTTAGATCATGCTCAAAAAAGTATACGTATACTGTCTGGTATGTATGGTTATTTAAGGCCGCTGGACTTGTTGCAGCCTTACCGACTAGAAATGGGAACATCTTTGTCCATTGAAAGTAATAAAAATCTCTATGAATATTGGAAAGATAAGATTACACCAGCCTTGAATAAAGAGATAAAAAAAGAGGAGTTATTGGTCAACTTAGCCAGTAACGAATACTTTAAAGCAGTAGATAAAAAGAATCAGGAGGGAACATTAATCACCCCGGTTTTTAAAGATTACAAAAATGGTAAGCTTAAAGTGATCTCTTTCTATGCAAAAAAAGCCCGAGGAACCATGACTAGGTATCTAATTGACAATAAAATCGATTCTTTAGAAGGGATTCAAGCCTTTGCCATGGACGATTATAAATTTTCAACACAAGAGACCCTTAAAGAAAATGAGCCTGTATTTGTAAGATAAGCCTCGACAAAATTATGAAACTAGTTTAGAGTTTCATAGGTATAAGTTTTATCTTTCGGCATGGAAGAAGATAACTCCCACTTTTCTATTAAAGACTGGTCTCTTAACGATAGACCTAGAGAGAAGCTCTTGCACAAAGGCAGTTCCTCACTTTCTGATGCAGAATTGATTGCGATATTAATAGGTAGCGGTACTCGTAAAATGAGTGCGGTAGAGTTAAGTCGTATTATCTTAAACGATGCTCAAAACTCACTGGATATTCTAGGAAAAAAAAGCCTGAAAGAACTCCTGAAGTATAAGGGAATTGGGGAGGCAAAAGCTATTAGCATTGCTGCGGCAATGGAATTAGGTAAACGTCGTGCTATGGAAATGCCAGCGGCACTTCCCAAAATTAAATCCAGCAAGGATGCTTTTAAAATCATGCAACCTATTATAGGAGAATTGCCTCACGAAGAGTTCTGGGTCATGTTGCTGGATAATGCTCATAAAGTATTAGAGAAAAAAAACATCAGTATAGGAGGAATTACCGGCACGCTGGTAGATGTAAGACTGGTATTTAAAAAGGCTATAGAAGCTGGAGCTGTTGCTATGGTGCTGGCACACAATCATCCCAGTGGTAATCTACAACCTAGTGTTCAAGATCAATCACTTACTCATAAATTAGTAGAAGCAGGTAAATTACTCGATATCAAAGTACTCGACCATTTAATTATAACACAACAAAGTTTCTATAGCTTTGCAGATGAAGGACAGCTATTATGATCTTAATTTACTGTTCGAATATCACTGCTAGGAAAGAGTATATTTTCAAACACGTGTTTCGACGTTTGATGTTACAGGATTTTAAATTTACTTCAGAGGTGAGTGAATTTGTAAGTCATTCGGGCGTGAAATTTAGCTATGGACCTAAACCATTAGGAGAAGAATTATTTGTCTGGTCCTATGGTCTTCTCGATGAAAATGGTATAGATGATCATGAAATTGAATTTCATCAATGGGAGGAGCTGCCTATCTTTTTTAAAGCTCCAGAACGCAGTGATATTCCCTTTGATATCTTTTCGGCTGCGTTTTATTTAATAACGAGATACGAAGAGTACTTACCACAGGTAAAAGACGACCTAGGAAGGTATAGCGCAAAAGAAAGTACTGCCGTTAAAGGTGGCTTTATTTTAATGCCCTTAGTAGACCTATGGATTAGAAAATTACTCCTTCTTCTAAACCGAAGCTTCGACACCACTATTAGGCGGGAGCTGCAGCTTAAAACAACTGTAACTATTGAGGTGTCTTCTTTTTTCAAGTACAAAGGTCGTGGTGTGATTGATAATGCAATCATGTTTTATGGGCATTTCAAGCGATTTAAAATACGCTATTTATTCAAACAGATCTTTGTTCTTTTAGGTTTAAAAGTAGACCCATTTAGCAACCATGAGCAATTGATACGTTCTATGAGAAATAGATGGAAACACGGTAGGAAAACATCCAGTGCTACAGAAAACATGATCTTTTTCTTTCATTTGGGAAGATATAACCGTACCGATAACGGGATCAGTCACAGGTCTAGAGGGTATAGGGAAGCTATAAAGCAAATAGGAGATTATGTAGATATAGGTTTGCGGTATTCGTTTTTCTGTGATGATAATGAAGTAAAAACTCAAGGAAAGAAGTTTGAAAAAATATCGAATTGGCCGCTGAGTAAAACTATGGCAGCTTATTCTAAGATTTCCACTCCAGGACATTACAAACGACTTGTTGATTTAGAAAAGCTAGAAGATTACAGTATGGGTTACGAGACCATGCCTGGTTTTAGAGCAAGTACCAGCCACCCGTTTTATTTTTATGACCTCGATTACGAAGTGCAAACTCCATTGCTTATCTATCCCTACGCCTTGCATTATAAGAGTATTTCTGGCAATATGCTTAACGGTCAGAAACAAATAGTACAGCAATTGAAAAGAAGAGTAGAAGAGGTGTCAGGCCATTTTATAGTCATGTATGATTATGCACAATTTGAGCAAGGTTTAAAAAGTCATGCGACTACCATTTTAGAACATATATATGACAAAGAAGTTTAATAATATAGAGCATATTTTTTTTGATTTAGATCACACGCTATGGGATTTTGATCTGAATAGTAAATTGGCCTATAAACAGATATTTGAAGAGCATCAGCTCACTTTAGAGTTGGACAGATTCATTGAAATATATGAACCTTTGAACTTGCAATTTTGGCGCATGTTTAGAGAGAATAAGATTTCTAAGGAAAACCTACGCTACCAAAGGCTAAAAGCGGCTTTCGATGCTTGTGATTATGCCATAGAAGACGAGAAAATCCATCTCTTTGCAGATTTATATATGGAGTACCTTCCTAATTACAATCACCTTTTTGAAGGTTGTATTGAACTCTTGGATCAACTTCAAGATAAATACCGACTTCATTTGATTACCAATGGGTTTAATGGTGTCCAACAAAATAAAATCAAGAACTCTGGTTTAGAGAAGTATTTTGATGTGGTATTAACTGCTGAAGCGGCAGGAACAAAGAAACCAGCACCTGAAATTTTTCACCAAGCGCTACAAATGGCTGATGCGTCAGTGGAGAACAGCCTGATGATAGGAGACAGCTATGAGGCAGATATTAAAGGTGCGCAAAATATAGGCTTATCCACCATCTGGTTTCAAGTAAAAGAGGAAGTAGTTCCCGAAAATGAAGTATTTGTGCGCCACCTCAGGGATATCTACCCATTACTGTCATAATCGTAATGGTCTTTCCAGCGTTTTTGTAAAAATTCCTTTTGTGCATTTTCTCTGGGATTATTCCCTGGCTCGTAGATTTTTGTTTTACTGATCTCCGTAGGTAAAAAATCGTAGTGGGCAAAATTACCTGAATGGTCGTGTGCATATTTGTACTCTTCTCCATAGCCCAGTTCTTTCATGAGCTTTGTAGGAGCATTTCTCAGTCCCAATGGCACTGATAAGTCTCCTGTTTCTTTTACGAGTCGCTGAGCATTTCCTATGGCTAGATAACTAGCATTACTTTTTAAGGAAGTCGCTAGATAGACAGCGCATTGGCTTAAAATAATCCGTGATTCAGGGTAACCTACTGTAGAAACCGCTTGAAAGGTATTGTTTGCCATGATAAGAGCCGTAGGATTAGCATTCCCTATATCTTCAGAGGCCAGTATCAACATTCTACGCGCTATGAATTTTAGATCTTCGCCTCCCTCAATCATCCTTGCAAGCCAGTAAACGCTGGCATTAGGATCGCTCCCACGTATGGATTTGATAAAAGCACTGATAATGTCATAATGTTGTTCACCAGTTTTATCGTATCGAGCAGGATTAGCCTGTACTTGTGATAATACCAGCTTGTTGGTGATGGATATTTTATCGGTAGTTTGAGAATTCACTACAAGCTCAAAAACATTCAACAGTTTGCGTGCGTCACCACCACTAATTCTTATGAGTGCTTCTGTTTCTGTAATGTGAATATCTTTTTTAGATAACAGTTCATCCATTTCAATTGCTCTGCGCAGTAAGTTTTCTAAGTCCGCTTTCGCGAAAGCGTCTAAAACATACACCTGACAACGAGATAAAAGTGCTGGGATGACTTCAAAGCTAGGGTTTTCTGTGGTGGCGCCTATAAGCGTGACCCAGCCTTTCTCTACCGCAGCCAAAAGCGAGTCTTGCTGTGATTTGCTAAAACGATGGATCTCATCAATAAACAATATAGGGTTTTTAGCCGTAAACAGACCCCCAGAGTTCTTTGCTTTCTCAATAACCTCACGTATGTCTTTTACACCACTGTTGATCGCGCTAAGCGAATAAAAAGGGCGTTTGCTCTCCTGAGCAATAATATGAGCAAGAGTTGTTTTTCCAGTGCCTGGTGGTCCCCACAAGATCAAGGATGGAGTTGTCCCATTAAGTATATGCTGTCTCAATGTACCTTTGTCACCTACAAGATGTTGCTGGCTTAAATATTGATCAAGATTGTTAGGTCGGATGCGTTCTGCTAATGGTGTGTTTTGCATAGGGCTAAATTAAAGGTTCTTCTTCTTACGAACAATTTAAGATGCAATCATTTGTAAGGATGTCATGACAGGATTTCGTTTATTTGTATTGGCTTCCTAATTGATAGGTATGTTTTAATGAAAGATTCAGAATATTTTAAATTTGATGGGTTCACCGTTTTACCGGCGGTGCTTTTTGTATTGGTCATGTGGCTGGTGTATTGGTTAGAAGTGAATTTTCACTTTAGATTTACAGATAATGGAATCCGTCCACAGCGATTATCGGGTTTGCAAGGGGTTGTTTTTAGTCCTTTTATTCATTCTGGATTGAAACATTTATGGAGCAATTCACTGCCATGTCTTATTCTTATTACCGCACTTAGCTTTTTTTACAGAAGAGTGAGTTTCTTAGTGTTGGCAGGTGGAATCTTGATTACTGGGGTTCTCACGTGGTTTATAGGAAGGCCTTCTTACCATATAGGAGCAAGTGGTGTGGTTTATATGTTAACTGCTTTTTTGTTTTTTAAAGGAGTGTTTACGGGTCATTATAAATTACTTTCTTTAAGCTTTTTAGTAGCCTTCTTTTATGGTAGTTTGATCTGGTATGTGCTGCCCATAAAAGAGGGTGTTTCTTGGGAAGGCCATCTAAGTGGTGCCATAGCAGGGTTACTTCTAGCTATTGTGACTCGTAACAAGCTTCCTGAAAAGAGAAAGTATGTATGGGAATTAGAGCATTACAAAGAAGAGGAAGATCCATTTATGCGCCATTTTGATGAAAACGGTAATTTTATCGAATCCATCGATGAAGAGGAGTGAAGAATATACCTTTTTTAGGTGGTGTAAAGAAATGAGACTGTGTTCACTCGTTTTTCTAGGAGATCGGGACAACTAAATTTAAAGTGTAATCCTTTGGAAAGGGTTTAGTTCAGGATAAGTATGTAACTATTTTTATAACTTCTGTCGTACTACTTCATAAAGCATAGCTCCACAAGCGACAGAGACATTTAGAGAGGCAATATCACCTTGCATAGGTAACTTTACCACGTGGTCCAGGATTTTCAATGTAGAAGGGTTGATACCGCGATCTTCACTACCCATTACAATAGCAAGTGGTATGTTCAAATCAATATCATACAACAGTTGGGTCGCTTTTTCATCAGCTCCTGCAGTTTGTATTCCATAGGCTTGTAAAAGAAAAACAGCGTCTTTAATGTGGTTTACTTTACAAATAGGCATGTTAAAAACGGCACCAGCACTTGTTTTGATGGTGGCTGCATTTACAGGCGCACTTCCTTTCTCTGATACTACTATTGCTTTTACACCTGTACACTCAGCAGTTCTTATAATAGCTCCAAAGTTGCGTACATCAGTGATTCCATCAAGTAATAAGAAAAGTGGTTTGGTTTCTAGATCTGTATTTTCAAGAATGCTTTCTAGATCATGAAAGTCTACAGGAGATATGCTAGCTGCGGCACCTTGGTGGTTACCTCCTTTTGCAATATGGTCCAGTTTTTCATTAGGAACATAAGAGACAGCAATGTTGTTTTTACGTGCGGTGTTTTGAAGTTGGTGCATTAAAACGCCGTCAGCTTCTTTAAGAAGGTAGATTTTAGAAATTTCTTTATCGCTTTCTATTGCTTCTATGATTGCTCTGATTCCGTAAATGTATGTAGTCTTTTCCATGCTGCAAATGTAGTAGTTATTATTTGAGTATAGAGCAAAAAAAAACCCAAGCCTAAGCTTGGGTTTCTAAATTTATGATGTGGATCAATAATTATTGATTCACACAGAATGTTCTGCTTTGAGCACTTGTAAAATTACCACCACCTGACGCAAATGTCAAGATAGAACAAGTAATGCTATAATTTCCAGTAACAGTTCCGTCTACTTGACCATCACCGAAAGCGTCAGTTATCGTAGCCGTGTAACAACCGTCAGCTAAGAAAACGTCAGCTGTGAAAGTCTGTACACCTCTAGATAAAGCTGGCATCGTATAAACTACGTTACCTGTTGCATCATCAGTAATGGTAAAACCTGTTTCTTCTGCATACAAATCAGTATTGATAGTAAAAGTAGCATCATTACAAATAACAGCTTTGAAATACTCAATTACTAAAACAGTACCAAATACATCAGTAGTAGTACTTGTTGCTTTGATTGAGAAGGTATCAGTAACACCATCTGCTAAGGTAATAGCATTAAAATCAAAATCTACAGTAGCAATACCTTCGTATGAATCTGCAGGTACCGTTATGGTACCTAAAGTTACACCACCTGCCGCAGGAGCATCTCCTACATATTCCAGTCCGAAAGTTCTAGCCTCACTAGAAGGGCTAGTTACGGTTACCGAAAATGTTTCTGATGTTCCCGTATCTGGAACTGAAACTTGTGCTGAGCTTTCACTCAGACCTACAGCTGTGCCTTCATACACAACTGCATCATATTCACAACTAGTAAATAGTATGGATGCAAATATGCTAAATGTTATAAATATTTTTTTCATTTTAATAAGTATTAAATTTATTAATATCCAGGATTTTGTTGAGCTCTCAACGCTGGATTTCCGTTAAATTCTACTAGAGGCAAAGGCCATGTAAATCTATCGTCATTGATTGCAATAGTACAAGCTCCGAATGGAGTACAGTCTCCTGTATCTCTATCAACTGTTCTATTTCCTTTGCTACCCATTCTTCTAAGATCTTTATATCTGTGTCCTTCAAAAGCAAATTCTAATCTTCTTTCGTCAAGAATACCACCCCAGGCTTCCGTCTGACTTCCATAAGAAGGAGTCGCTTGGTCTGCACCATAACGAGCATCTCTGATTTGGTCAACAAATCCTGCTGCTCCAGCTGGATCGTTTGCTTGTGCTCTTGCTTCAGCAAGAATAAGAACCATTTCTGAAGATCTTAAAATCTTATGGTCATTCATAAGAGGCCTTCCTTGTGAACCTCTATACTTGTTTACCGTATAAACGTTACGTCCTGCTGCAGGCCATGGTTCAAATGCTGCTGCATTCACACCTCTTCTTACGTCATTTGCATCAAATGCATTGTATAATGCTGTTGCAACTTCGTAATAAGGAGATCCAGCAATATCAGGTCCAGTAAAGGCATATTTAGCTCCTGCCCATCCACCATTGGATGAATCACCAGTAGTACCTTGACCATCAAATGCATCGTTGATAGTTCTTTCCAATTTCATGATCACCTCAGAATTGTCGGTATCTCTGAATACATTTTCATAAGCTGTTGTTCCAGCAAGTGGATAGCTAGTTGCTAGAGTCTGTGCTATTGGAGCGGCTGTAGTGTAATCTTCACGGTAAGCGGCAGCTCTAGCTTTTAGTGCTCTAGCAGCGTCTTTACTAAAAAATATAGAACCTGAATTTGCAGAAATTAAAGATACAGCAGTATCTAAATCGTCATAAATGAAATCAAATGTATCACCTGTAGTATTTCTAAGAGCGGTGTAACCTGTACCTGTTACAAAATCTACCACTGGTATCCCTAAAGATGTATCATCTGACATGTCCACAATATAAAGACTTGCTAGTTGAAGGTGTTGCCATGCTCTTATTGCATGAGCTTGACCTAAGATATTGTCTCTTCTAGCTTCATCTCCTGTTGCGTCCACTGTTGCAGCAGCCTCAATCACTAAATTTGTTCTTCTAATGCTGGAATAATTATTTCTCCATACGTTAGAAGGACCAGCATTATTAGAGGCCAGGTTAAATCGGTATAACGATTGCCCTTGACCACCACTGTCAAATCCAATTCTAATTTCATCAGTAAAAACTGAAGTAAAGTGCATTTCAGCAGTAACAAACATACCTGTGTAGGCGTTTATTAGGGCGTCTTCCATATCATCTAACGACTGTATTGCCGTAGCTGCATCAAGTACACCAGGTTGTCTAATATCAGTTGCATCCTCACAGCTAAAAACTAAGCTGGCCAATGCTAAACCAAAAACTATTTTAATATTTTTCATCATTATTTTTTTTATTAAATTCCTAATTCAAGACCTATAGAGAGTTGTACTGGCGTAGGGAATCCTCTTGATCCGTTTGTTTGTGCTAATGGGTCATAACCTCTCCATTTAGAGAAAGTAAGAAGGTTTTCTGCATTAAAGAAAACATTTAATCTGCTCACTCCTAATTTAGAAAGAACTGCTTCATCAAAGTTATAACCTAATGTTACAAATCTTAAATTTAAATAATCAGCTGACTGTAAATATCTAGTACTAGCAAAAGTGTTGATATTCGTTGCATCTAGTGATGGAATTGCAGTGTTTCTATTAGTAGGTGTCCAAGCATCCAACAAGTCTGTAGAAACGTTAAACTGACCTAAACTAGTAGGGTCTTGTACGTTTGCTAAGTCATTGTCAAAACGATCCAATCCAGTTGCAAAGTTCCATTGTGTATTTAAATAGAAATCTTTGTATTCCACATTTACGTTCACACTACCTGTAAATTCAGGAAATAAATCTTTATTCAACCATACACGGTCTCTGTCTGGGTTAGGGTTTTCAGTTAGATCACCATTAGCGTCTAAGAATAAAAGATTACCGTTTGCTGGGTTTACACCTGCATAACGGATCGTATAATATTCATCAACTCTATTACCTTCTCTACCAGTACCAATGATAGCATTTGAGTCATCAGTGTTTAAATCTCTAATAATGTTCTTGTTGATGTTAGCAACACCACCTACAGTTAGAGCAAGTCCACCTTTTTCAGTTTTTCTAATCACGTCGTAGTTCAGAGATAAGTCAATACCTTTGTTGGTTAATATACCAAAGTTTCCAGCTAGGTCATAACGGTTTGTTCCTGCGATACCTGAAATGTTGGTATTTGTAAATAAATCAGTAGTATCACGATAGTACATATCTAAGCTACCTCTTAATCTAGAGTCAAATGCTTCAAAATCAAGACCTACGTTAAATTCTTTGGTAGTTTCCCATCTCAATCCGCTAAGACCAAAATTACTTACACCAACAGTTTGTAGACCAGCATAACCGGAACCTGTACCAAACGTATCTCTAAACAATCCTAAATCTGTGAATTGTGAACTAGTACCGAAAATTCCAAAGTTGTTTCCTTGGTTTACATACTGGTTACCTACTTCTCCATAAGAAAATCTTAACTTCAAGAAATCGATATCTGAATCTTCACCGAAGAAATTTTCTTTATGAATGTTCCAGAAAGCAGATACTGCATAAAAAGTACCCCATTTGTTATCACCTTCAAATCTGGAAGAAGCATCACGTCTTAGTGTTCCTGTAATTCCGTATTTATCGTCATAACTGTAATCGATACTACCGAAATAAGAGAACAAACCAGAGTTGTTATTATCAGCTCCAATAGTATCTACAAAGAAATCATTGGTAGGCTGATCAGCAACAAAACCTGAACCATCACCAAAAGCGAAAGTTCTCGCATCTAATCCATTTGCAAAATAACGAAAACCTCTTAAGTGAGCCTTAAAGTATTCTGTGTATAGACCAATATTTAACCTGTGCTTTTCAGCAAAAACTTTATTGTAGTTTAAAGAAGTCGTCTGATTGAAGGTAAATTCTCTAACAGTAGATCCTTGTTGGAAACCTGCAGTAGGATTTGCTCCACCACCAAATAACAATGCGTTGAAAGAGTTAGATCCTTCAGCACGTGTTAAAATAGCATTTTGATAATCAATACCTGAAGTACTGTTTAAAGAGATGTCATCAGTAATCTTGTAGTTAAGGTTTAAACTTCCTACAACTTTTATTTCCTCTACTTTTCTGTTATACGTTTTAAGTCTGTCTAAAAGAAACAAAGGTGTAGAAGCAAATTGTAAAGGACTTAATAAAGCTGCTCCGTTTGTGTAATCACCAGCATTTAACCACGGCACCCCTGAAAATCCTGCTAAGACATAATTCCTGTTGATTGCTCCAGATCCAATACTGTTTGGTTCTTGACTATCAGAATAGTTAGCAGTTAAATTCAACTTGTAGTTAAATTTGTCATTATCAGTACGTCCAGAAACGTTAGATCTTAAGTTGAATCTTTTTAATCTAGATTGTACTAAGATACCTTCTTGATCAAAGTAACCAAACGATGTAAACTGTCGAGAGTTTTTACCACCAGAAGAAAGACTTACGGTATTGTTTTGAGTAACACCAGTTCTAAAGAAATCTTCTCTCCAGTCGTTAGTGCCAGCTGCAGCAATTTCAGCATCTGTTAATGCAGTACCAGTACCCTGATAAGCACCAGCACCAAAACCAACGCCTCTTTCTCTTTCAAGAGTAAGAAGTTGTTGAGAATTCATCATTCCGTAGTCGTTGTCCTGTAACTGAGTAAAAGTTGTTAAAGAGTTAAAAGAAACTTCTAAAGGAGTTTCAAAACCTCCTTGATTAGTTTCAATCACTACTACTCCGTTTGCACCACGATTTCCGTAAATAGCAGTTGCACCAGCATCCCTAAGAACACTAATTGTTTTGATGTCTTGTGGATTTAAACTACGAAAGTTGTCTTCATCTACATAAGCTCCATCAATAATAAACAAAGGTTCTCCATTACCGTTAATAGAACCAATACCTCTTAGGTTAATAGTAGAGTCACCACCTGGTTGTCCACTTGTGGTATTGATGTTTAAACCAGCAACCTGACCAGATAGCGTCTGCAAAATGTTTGCATTAGGTCTATTCTTGATCGTTTTGTCAGTTACCACACTCGAAGCTATACTACTTCTTACAGCAGTTGTAGTTCTATACCCGATAACAACCACTTGATCTAAGGAAGTTTTCATTACCGTATTGATTACGGTTTGATTACCTACTAGGACTCTTACTTGGTCATAACCAGAATAAGTGAATACTAACGTATCTTCTGGATTAGCTTGGATTGAGTAATTTCCATCAAAGTCGGTTGTGGTGTTAGCACTTCCTCCTTTTACAGAGACGACAGCCCCAAAGAGACCACCTTCTGTATCAGTTACCTTTCCGGTAACGGTTTGCTGCGCAAAAGCTACTTGCACAACTAACGCTAGTAAAAGCGTTAAAATTCCATTTAATTTTGTTTTCATGTTTAGATTTATTTGAATTAGCCAGTGCCAAAAATCAAAAAAAGAAGTTAATAAAACAACTTTTATGGACTCTATTTATACTATTTATTTAAATAGCCTTAACATTAAGCTAACATCTTAGAAGTTTATCTTTAGGTTGATGTGAGCTACTGTGCTGGATAAGTCCACTTTAGCATCATCAAAACGGCCGTTAGCGATGCTTAAATTTAAAATTCCAGCCTGTGTTAAAATTGCAATCCCACCACCAAATCCGTATAATTCATCAAGCTTTTTACTATTAAAATTCTCAAACACCCCTATATCTAGAATACTGTGTAGGTAGATTTGATCATTTAAACGGTATCTATACTCAGTTGCGAGCGTGGTATAGAAAGAGCTATCTATGCTGTTTTGGTTAAATCCTCTAATACTTCCCAGACCGCCGAATTGATAAAGCTCATTGAACTGGATATTATCAGACTTTAAATAGGTACTTGTCAACCTACCTAAAAACTTACTTCTATAACTTAGATGCCACAACTTTAAAAAGGTTGCGTGAAAATTGAATTGATTTTCAGAATTGTTTTCAATAGTCCTTTTATTCATCCCTATACGGGTAGTTAACCATAGGTTTTCTGGCATCAAAAGGTCTGTAGTCTGCTTTTTAATCTCTGTTCTTATTTCTATACCGTTTTTGGAAAAATCTTCTAAGTTGGCATCTTGTCCTGTAGCCGTAGAGGTAGTGCTGATATAATTGATTCCTAATGTACTGCTCCAGTCGGGTTTGTAAAACAGTCCAGCTGTTATAGATGTTCTTTGGTAGGTACTGTCGCGCCTTTGTATCTCCAGCATAGAATTGATACCTAGAGGTGTTTTCCATAAGTAAGGAAGGTCTATACTTGTTGTAAATCGTGTTTGGTCGCCATTGTCGTTCCTGTATTCTAGAAGAAATGTTTCTGCTCTATCCAGATTGTTTTGAAGTTTAAGGTTTACATAACCGTTTAGTTCTAGTTTACCCTTATTCGAATTATTAAAACCTATCAAACCATCGGCACTATTTGTTTTTATCTTTTCTAGATATATAAACACCGTGGTGCTATCTTGTTTGAATAAGACTTCTGTTTCTTTCGTTTTTTTAACAAAAGGCATATTGTCAAGACTTTTCTCTAGTCGCTCAATAGTTCTATCGTTATAGGTGTTTTTTCTTTTAGTAAAATTTTGTAAGGTATTGGTAGGGAATTTGTCATATCCCTTGACTGTTATGCGGTTTATAAATCTTTTTCTTCTCTGAGAAATCGTTAAGGTAGCCTCAATGGTATCGGTGTGGTCAAATTTAAAATTGGCTAGTTTGGTTTTGGTAAAAGGAAATCCTTCCTGTTTCACGCGATTGTTGAGTTCAGATAGAAAACTTTCAATTTCATTTATTGGAATGAAGTTTCGCTTTCGCGAAAGCGAAATCACTTTCATAACCTCTTTCCCAAGAACGGTATCTTCCTTCATACGCACGTGAGAATACTTCCTGTTGAGTACGATTTCTAATTGTTGTAAACTGTCATTGATCTTTTGTTGCTTATGGATAAGAAGGTTCAGGTATCCCTTTTTCCATAGGGATGCTCTAATGCTGTCGGTTAGTTGGAGGCTGTTTCTGTCTTTCAAAAGAATCTGTACAAGGGAGTCTGCTGGAGAAACCCTTGTTTTTTTAAAGGCCAATTGGAGTTGATTGTTCTGACAAATGCCCAGATTTAAAAATAGCATGTATATAATAAGGACGTAGGTGTGTTTCAATGGAGTTTTATTATTTGGGCTTAAACCTATGAATTAACGTATGAAATCGTTCTATTCTTATGCATTTAAAAAAGATATACTAAATATTTGAAACTGAGGTTTGAATAAGTCAATTTTATTCTTACCTTTGCCGACCCTTAAAAAAGGATTAATTTATTAGCGTAAAACAATATGCCAACGATTTCACAATTAGTACGTAAAGGAAGAGCCAAAATAACCAAGAAGAGTAAATCGGCTGCTTTAGATTCATGTCCTCAACGTCGTGGAGTATGTACTCGTGTTTACACCACAACACCAAAGAAGCCTAACTCAGCAATGAGAAAGGTTGCTCGTGTTAGACTTACCAACGGTAAGGAAGTAAACGCGTACATTCCAGGAGAAGGACACAATCTACAGGAGCATTCGATAGTATTGGTTAGAGGTGGAAGGGTAAAAGATTTGCCAGGAGTTAGATATCACATTGTGCGAGGAGCACTGGACACCGCTGGTGTTGCAGACCGTACACAACGTAGATCTAAATACGGTGCAAAACGCCCTAAGAAGTAAACTAAATTTTAAAAGATTGGAGCATACTCTGTTCCTATTTTTTTAATTAACAATTTCAACAAGAAGAAATGAGAAAAAGACAGGCCAAGAAGCGTCCTATCCTTCCGGATCCACGCTTTAAAGACCAGCTAGTAACACGTTTCGTTAACATGATGATGTTACACGGAAAGAAGTCTACAGCGTTCAAACTTTTTTATGATGCAATGGATATCGTAGAGGAGAAAAATCAAGATGAAGAGAAAACTTCACTAGAAGTGTGGAAAGATGCGTTATCCAACGTTATGCCACATGTAGAAGTGCGTTCCCGCCGTGTAGGTGGAGCAACTTTTCAAATTCCAATGCAAATCAGACCAGATAGAAAAATCTCTACTGCTATGAAATGGTTGATTAGTTACTCTCGTAAGCGTAATGAGAAATCATTTTCTGTAAGACTAGCTTCTGAAATTCTAGCTGCGGCTAAGGAAGAAGGTGCCGCTGTTAAAAAGAAAGTGGATACTCATAAAATGGCTGAAGCAAATAAAGCATTTTCACACTTTAGATTCTAAAAATGGCACAAAGAGATTTAAAATACACAAGAAATATTGGTATTGCTGCGCACATTGATGCGGGTAAAACCACTACGACAGAGCGTATTCTTTTTTACACAGGAGTAAGTCATAAGATAGGTGAAGTACATGATGGTGCTGCTACTATGGACTGGATGGAGCAAGAGCAGGAACGTGGTATTACCATTACTTCTGCAGCTACTACTTGTACATGGAAATTTCCAATGGAAAATGCAGAGCCGTTACCAGAAACCAAAGATTATCATTTTAATATTATAGACACACCAGGTCACGTTGACTTTACTGTGGAAGTTAATAGGTCGTTACGTGTCCTTGATGGTTTGGTATTTTTATTTAGTGCCGTTGATGGTGTGGAGCCTCAATCGGAAACTAACTGGAGACTTGCTGATAACTATAAAGTGCCTCGTATAGGTTTTGTAAACAAAATGGACCGTCAAGGTTCTAACTTTCTTGCTGTTTGTCAGCAGGTAAAAGACATGTTGAAATCTAACGCAGTGCCGATTGTTTTAAACATTGGTGATGAGGATGAATTTAAAGGAATCATTGACCTTGTTAAAAACCGTGCTATTGTATGGCATGACGATACTCAAGGAGCGACATTTGATGTGGTCGCTATTCCTGAGGAATTGAAAGAAGAGTCCAGAAAATATCGTGGAATGCTTATCGAAGAGGTAGCTGCATATGATGAGAACTTACTGGAAAAATATATGGAGGATGAAGACTCTATTACGGAAGATGAAGTGCATGCTGCCCTTCGTGCCGCTGTAATGGATATGTCTATTATTCCTATGATTTGTGGGTCTGCATTTAAAAATAAAGGTGTTCAGTTTTTATTAGATGCTGTATGTCGTTATTTACCTGCTCCTACAGATAAAGAGGGTATTTATGGTATCAATCCTAATACCGAAGAAAAAGAATTGCGTAGACCAGATGTGAAGGAGCCTTTTGCTGCTCTTGCATTTAAAATTGCTACAGACCCATTTGTTGGTCGTTTAGCTTTCTTCCGCGCTTATTCTGGACGTCTAGATGCGGGTTCTTACATTCTTAACAACCGCTCAGGTAAAAAAGAACGTATTTCACGTATTTATCAGATGCACTCTAACAAACAAAATGCTATCGATTATATCGAGGCAGGAGACATAGGTGCAGCAGTAGGTTTTAAAGACATCAAGACTGGGGATACCATGACTGATGAAAAGCACCCTATTGTTTTGGAATCAATGGACTTTCCAGATCCAGTTATCGGTATCGCAGTAGAGCCAAAAACTAAGGCAGATGTGGATAAAATGGGTATGGCTTTAGCTAAACTTGCTGAAGAAGATCCTACATTCCAGGTTAGAACTGATGAAGCCTCAGGACAGACGATTATCTCTGGAATGGGTGAGTTACACTTAGACATTATTGTGGACCGTATGCGTCGCGAGTTTAAGGTGGAGCTTAATCAAGGTCAACCGCAAGTAGAGTATAAAGAAGCTATTACAAGAGCTGCAACTCACAGAGAAACTTATAAAAAGCAATCTGGTGGTCGTGGTAAATTTGGAGACATTGTATTTACTATTGAGCCTGCTGAACCAACGGAGGAAGGTAAAATAGAAGAAGGTCTTCAATTTGTAAATAAAATCAAAGGTGGTAATGTTCCTAAGGAATTTATCCCTGCCATTGAGAAAGGTTTCCGTGAATCAATGAAAGCAGGTCCTCTTGCCGGATTTGAGATGGATAGTATGAGAGTAACATTGACTGATGGATCGTTCCACCCTGTGGATTCTGATGCACTTTCATTTGAACTTGCTGCTAAAATGGGTTATAAGGCTTCTGCAAAATCTGCTGGTGCTGTAATTCTAGAACCTATTATGAAACTTGAAGTTATTACTCCAGAAGAAAACATGGGTGATATCGTAGGTGACCTTAACCGTCGTCGTGGTCAAGTGAATGATATGAGTGACCGTAATGGTGCTAAGGTTGTTAAAGCTGATGTGCCGTTGTCTGAGATGTTTGGTTATGTAACAACCTTACGTACGCTTTCTTCTGGTCGCGCAACTTCCACAATGTCATTTTCACATTATGCTGAGACTCCTTCTAACATTAGTGAAGTAGTAATCGCAGCAACAAAAGGTAACAATTAATATTTCAAACGATGAGTCAAAAAATCAGAATTAAACTTAAGTCTTACGATTATATGCTGGTGGATAAATCTGCTGAAAAAATCGTAAAAACTGTAAAAAGTACAGGTGCTGTTGTAACTGGACCTATTCCACTTCCAACACACAAAAAAATCTTTACAGTATTAAGATCTCCTCACGTAAATAAAAAATCTCGTGAGCAGTTTCAATTGAGTTCCTACAAGAGGCTTCTTGACATTTATAGTTCTTCTTCAAAGACTATTGATGCGCTTATGAAGTTAGAGCTTCCTAGTGGAGTTGAAGTGGAAATCAAGGTATAATTATTATACGAACGATAGTAAAATTGATATGTACCGCTTTTGTGAAAGCGGTACATTCTAAAAAGTTTTTAAATAACAATTAATTAAATAAATATGTCTGGGTTAATAGGAAGAAAAATCGGAATGACTAGTATTTATGACGAGAATGGTAAGAATATGCCATGTACGATCATAGAGGCGGGTCCTTGCGTTGTTACCCAAGTCAGAACTGAAGAGGTAGACGGATACGCTGCTTTGCAATTAGGTTTCGATGACAAATCAGACAAGAATGCTTCTAAAGCAGCCCAAGGGCACTTTAAGAAAGCGGGAACTGGTGTCAAGAGAAAAGTTGCTGAATTCAAACGTTTTGATAAGGAGTACAATTTAGGTGATTCAGTCACCGTAGATATGTTCACAGAAGGTGAATTTGTCGATGTGGCGGGAACGTCAAAAGGTAAAGGTTTTCAAGGTGTTGTGAAACGTCACGGTTTTGGTGGTGTTGGACAAGCGACACATGGTCAACACAACCGTTTAAGAGCTCCTGGTTCTATCGGTGCTGCGTCTTATCCTGCACGTGTATTCAAAGGAATGCGCATGGGTGGTCAGATGGGTAACGAAAAAGTAAAAGTTCAAAATTTAAGAGTATTAAAAGTTGTTTCTGAAAAGAACCTTTTAGTGGTGAAAGGTTGTATACCTGGACATAAAAACTCTTATGTAATCGTACAGAAATAATGAAGATAGCAGTATTAGATTTAAAAGGAAAAGAAACTGGCCGTCAGGTAGAGTTATCTGATGATATTTTTGGTATCGAGCCTAGTGAGCATGCTATTTATTTAGATGTGAAGCAGTATTTGGCAAATCAGCGTCAAGGTACACACAAAGCTAAGGCACGTGCAGAGATTACAGGAAGTACACGTAAGATAAAGAAGCAAAAAGGAACAGGTACAGCTCGTGCGGGTTCTATCAAGTCTCCTATCTTTAGAGGTGGTGGTCGTATTTTCGGTCCATTGCCCCGTAGTTATTCATTTAAACTGAATAAAGGACAGAAGAGACTAGCTCGAAGAAGTGCATTAAGCAAAAAGGTTGCTGAAGGTATGTTAACCGTAGTTGAGAACTTCAATTTTGAGGCACCAAGGACAAAGGATTTTATTGAAGTTTTAGAAGGTTTAGGACTTAATAATAAAAAATCCCTATTTGTGTTGGGTGGATCAAATAATAATGTATATTTGTCTTCGCGAAATTTGAAGGGCTCTGATGTGATAACAAACTCAGAATTAAGCACTTACAAAATTTTAAATGCTGCTAACGTAGTACTTTTGGAAGGTTCGCTAGAAGGAATTCAAGAAACTTTAAGTAAATAAGTTATGAGCATTTTAATAAAACCTATTATTACTGAGAAGGCAACTAGAGATAGTGAGCTCCTAAATCGTTACGGTTTTGAAGTGTCTTCCAAGGCTAATAAAGTTCAAATCAAAAAAGAAGTTGAAGCGTCTTATGGGGTAACTGTTCTTAAAGTAAGAACGATGAACACTCGTATCAATCGCAATACTAAATATACTAAGTCAGGGATTCAAGTTGGTAAAACTAGTGCTCGTAAAAAAGCATTTGTACAACTTAAAGATGGTGAAACCATTGATCTTTATAGTAATCTATAATTAAAAGACAATAATGTCAGTAAGAAAATTAAAACCTGTAACTCCTGGACAGCGATTTAGAGTTGTAAATGGCTACGACGCCATTACAACTGATAAGCCGGAGAAGAGTTTACTCGCTCCGAAAAAACGTTCAGGTGGTCGTAATGATAGTGGTCGTATGACTATGCGTTACAAAGGTGGTGGTCATAAAAGACGCTACCGTATCATCGATTTCAAAAGAAATCATCACGGTGTTCCAGCAACTGTTGCTAGCATAGAGTACGATCCAAACCGTACCGCTTTTATCGCTCTTGTAAATTATCAGGATGGTGAAAAGCGTTATATCGTAGCACAGAACGGCCTTAAGGTAGGTCAGAATATCGTGTCTGGTGAAACGGCACTTCCAGAGGTTGGAAATGCTATGAAACTATCGCAAATTCCGTTAGGATCAATCATTAGTTGTATTGAATTGCGCCCAGGTCAAGGAGCTACTATAGCTCGTAGTGCTGGTTCTTTTTCCCAGTTGATGGCAAGAGATGGCAAGTACGCTAGGGTTAAAATGCCTTCAGGAGAAACGAGATTGATTTTGCAAGAATGTCTTGCTACTATAGGTGCTGTTTCTAACAGTGATCATCAATTAGTGGTAGGTGGTAAGGCAGGTAGATCTAGATGGTTAGGTAGAAGACCTAGAACTCGTCCAGTAGTGATGAACCCTGTTGATCACCCAATGGGTGGTGGAGAAGGTAAGTCTTCTGGAGGTCATCCAAGATCTCGTAATGGTATTCCTGCTAAAGGATATCGTACACGCGACAAGAATAAAGCAAGTACTCAATATATAATAGAACGTAGAAAGAAATAAATTATGGCTCGTTCACTTAAAAAAGGACCTTACGTATTTCATAAACTTGAATCTAAGGTGGCTCAAAACATTGAGTCGGGAAAGAAAACTGTTATCAAAACTTGGTCACGTGCATCTATGATCACACCAGATTTTGTTGGTCAAACAATTGCTGTTCATAATGGACGTCAGTTTGTTCCTGTGTTTGTTACAGAAAACATGGTTGGACACAAACTTGGTGAATTTTCACCTACTAGATCCTATAGGGGTCATGGTGGTGCAAAGAACAAAGGTAAAAAATAAGCTAAGCTATGGGAGTTCGTAAACGACAAACGGCTGAAAGGCTAAAAGAAGAGAGAAGTAAAATTGCTTTTGCAAAGCTTAATAATTGCCCTACTTCACCTCGTAAAATGAGATTAGTGGCTGATATAATCAGAGGAAAAAAAGTGGAGGATGCTTTAAACATTCTTAAGTTTTCTTCCAAAGAAGCTGCTAGAAGATTGGACAAGCTTGTGCTTAGTGCTGTTGCAAATTGGCAGGCTAAGAATGAAGATGCTGATGTAGCTGAAGCCGGTCTTATCATCAAAGAGATAAGAGTTGACGGTGGTGCAATGTTAAAAAGGTTGCGTCCTGCTCCACAGGGTAGAGCGCATAGAATAAGAAAAAGATCAAACCATGTTACTCTTGTGTTAGGTCAAACTAATACCGTAGAGGCTAACTAAAATATTTATGGGACAGAAAACAAATCCAATAGGAAATCGTTTAGGTATCATCCGCGGATGGGAATCTAACTGGTATGGTGGAAATGACTATGGAGATAAGTTAGCAGAGGATGATAAGATACGTAAGTATATTCATGCTCGTTTATCAAAGGCAAGCGTATCTCGCATTATCATTGAGCGCACTTTGAAACTGGTTACGGTTACTATTACAACTGCTAGACCTGGTATTATTATCGGTAAAGGTGGTTCTGAAGTAGATCGTTTAAAAGAAGAATTGAAAAAAATTTCTGGTAAGGATGTTCAAATCAATATTCATGAGATCAAGAGACCTGAATTAGATGCTCATTTAGTTGGCTCTAGTATTGCAAGACAAATTGAAAACCGTATCTCCTATAGACGCGCTATCAAAATGGCTATTGCAGCTGCTATGAGAATGAATGCTGAGGGTATCAAAGTTCAAATCTCCGGTAGATTAAATGGTGCGGAGATGGCAAGATCTGAATATTTTAAAGATGGTCGTATACCGCTTTCTACTTTTCGTGCTGACATAGACTATGCATTAGTTGAGTCACACACTACTTATGGTAGAATAGGAGTGAAAGTCTGGATTATGAAAGGTGAGGTTTATGGTAAACGTGATCTTTCTCCTCTAGTAGGACTTGCAAAGAAACAACAAGGAAATAAAGGTGGTGGTGCTAACCCTCGTGGTGGTAGTAGTCGTCGTCGTCGAAATAATAATAGCTAGAAATGTTACAACCTAGAAAAACAAAATTTAGAAAACAGCAAAAGGGTCGCATGAAAGGTGATTCTGGACGTGGTAACCAGCTAGCCTACGGGACTTTTGGAATTAAATCGTTAGATACTAATTTCATCAACTCCAGGCAAATTGAGGCAGCACGTATTGCGGCGACTCGTTTTATGAAGAGAGAAGGTTCTTTGTGGATTAAAATATTTCCGGACAAGCCTATTACTAAGAAGCCTCTCGAGGTTCGTATGGGTAAAGGTAAGGGTAATGTTGAGTATTGGGCAGCGGTTGTTAAACCAGGTAGAATTCTTTTTGAAATTTCTGGTGTACCTCAAGCTGTTGCACAAGAGGCGTTACGTCTGGCTGCACAAAAATTACCAGTTAAAACTAAATTCATAGTCGCTCGCGATTATCAAGAATAGATTTGAGTCATGAAACAATCAGAAGTTAAAGGATATTCCCAAGAGGAATTAAAAGACAAACTTGTGGAATCACAAGTTGCTTACGGAGATTTAAAGAGAACTCATAGTATGTCACCATTAGATAATCCTACACAGATTACTAAATTGCGTAAGACTATTGCGAGAATCAAGACGGCGATCAATAATAAATAGTGTGACTATGGAGACTAGAAATTTAAGAAAAGAACGTGTAGGAGTTGTTAAGAGTAACAAAATGGATAAAAGCATTGTGGTTACTGAAGTCAAAAGACAAAAGCACCCTATGTATGGAAAGTTTGTTCTGAAGACAAAAAAATATGTTGCTCATGATGAAAAGAATGAGTGCAATGAAGGCGATACTGTACGTATTATGGAGACTCGTCCTTTAAGTAAGTCTAAGAATTGGAGATTAGTAGAAATATTAGAAAGAGCTAAGTAATGGTACAACAAGAATCTAGATTAAAAGTAGCTGACAATACTGGTGCAAAGGAAGTTCTTTGTATACGTGTATTGGGCGGTACTAAAAGGAGATATGCTTCCGTAGGAGACAAAATTGTTGTTTCTGTTAAGGAGTCTACTCCGAATGGTAATATAAAGAAGGGTGCAGTTTCAACTGCAGTTGTTGTACGTACTAAGAAAGAGGTAAGGAGACCAGATGGTTCTTACATCCGTTTTGACGACAATGCTTGTGTTTTATTAAACCCAACTTCTGACATGAGAGGTACTCGTGTTTTTGGACCAGTTGCACGTGAATTACGTGACCGACAGTTCATGAAAATTGTTTCACTCGCTCCAGAAGTTCTATAATAAAAAATTATGGCAAAGTTAAAAATTAAAACAGGGGATACGGTTAGAGTTATTGCTGGAGAACATAAAGGTTCTGAAGGTAAGATATCTAAGGTGTTTATTGTAAAAAATAAAGCAATCGTTGAAGGTGTTAATATGGTTTCTAAACATGAGAAGCCTAGTGCAACAAATCCTCAAGGAGGAATAAAAGAAAAAGAAGCTGCGTTACATGTTTCAAACCTTTCTTTAATAGATAAGAACGGTAAGAATACCAAAATTGGTTACGAATCAAAAGATGGTAAAAATGTACGTATTGCTAAAACAACTAAAGAAGTTATATAATCATGTCGTATTTACCAAGACTTAAAGGAGAATATAGAGAGCGTATTGCTGGGGCTTTACAGACAGAGTTTTCATACAAAAACGTTATGGAAATTCCTAAGCTACAGAAAATAGTGCTTAGCCGGGGAGTAGGTGGAGCTGTTGCTGACAAAAAATTGATTGATTATGCTCTAGAGGAGTTTACAACAATCACTGGTCAAAAAGCCGTTGCTACCCTTTCAAAAAAGGATGTTGCTTCGTTTAAACTACGTAAAGGAATGCCTATTGGTGTTAAAGTTACGTTGCGTGGTGATCGTATGTATGAGTTTTTAGATCGTTTCGTAACTGTTGCTCTTCCGAGAGTAAGAGATTTCCAAGGAATAAAAGCAGATGGATTTGATGGTAGAGGTAATTATAACTTAGGTATTACTGAGCAAATTATCTTTCCTGAAATTAATATAGATAAGGTAAACAAAATCTCTGGTATGGATATTACATTTGTAACCAGTGCTGATACTGATAAAGAAGCAAAATCGCTTCTTGCAGAATTAGGCTTACCTTTTAAAAAGAACTAATTAGAGATGGCAAAAGAATCAATGAAAGCGCGTGAGCGCAAGCGTCAAGCACTAGTGGATAAATATGCCGCTAAGAGAAAAGCTTTAAAAGAAGCAGGTGACTATGAAGAGTTGCAAAAGCTTCCGAAAAATGCTTCTCCTGTTCGTTTACACAATCGGTGTAAGTTAACTGGTCGACCTAAGGGTTATATGAGACAATTTGGTGTTTCTCGTGTAATGTTTAGACAAATGGCTAATCAAGGTTTAATTCCTGGCGTTAAAAAGGCTAGTTGGTAATAGCTTAAAGATATAATTATGAATACAGATCCAATCGCAGATTATCTTACTAGAATAAGGAACGCCGTTAGAGCAAATCACAGAGTTGTTGATATTCCTGCATCTAAAGTAAAAAAAGAAATAACTAAGATCCTATTTGATCAAGGTTATATTCTAAGTTATAAGTTTGAAGATACTTCAGCTCAACAAAATATAAAGATCGCTTTAAAGTACGATCGGGACACTAAGGAATCTGTCATTAAAGATTTACAGCGTCTATCTAAGCCTGGTTTACGTAAGTATTCTGGTGCTACTGAGTTGCCACGTGTTCTTAATGGTCTTGGGATCGCTATCATTTCTACCTCTAGAGGTGTTATGACCGATAAGCAAGCTCGTTCAGAAAATGTTGGTGGAGAAGTCCTTTGTTACGTTTATTAATATACAGTTATGTCTAGAATAGGAAAGAATCCGGTGGCTATACCTGCTGGTGTATCGGTAAAAGTTGAAAATAAGGAAATCATCGTGGAAGGTAAGCTTGGAAAGTTAGTTCAATCTTACGCCGATGTCAGTATAGAAGTTGACGGGGAGCATGTTATTGTGAGTCGTCCTTCAGATGCCAAAGATCACAGAGCTAAACACGGTCTTTACAGGTCGTTGATAGATAATATGGTTCATGGTGTTTCTACTGGATGGTCCAAACATTTGGAGCTTGTAGGTGTTGGTTATAGAGCATCTAATCAGGGTCAAAAGTTAGACTTAGCATTGGGATTTTCACATAACATCGTTTTGAACATTGCACCTGAGGTGCAGATTGAAACGGTTTCTGAAAAAGGTAAAAATCCTGTCATTAAATTGACTTCCTTTGATAAGCAATTGGTTGGTCAGGTAGCCGCTAAGATTAGAGGTTTCCGTCCACCAGAGCCTTATAAAGGTAAAGGTGTTAAGTTTGTAGGAGAAATAATTAGAAGAAAAGCTGGTAAATCAGCATAATTTATATTTATTATGGCAATTTCAAAGTCAGCGAGAAGAATAAAAATCCGTAAGCGTATTCGTAAAACGGTAAATGGTACGGCTAGCCGTCCTAGATTATCTGTTTTTAGAAGTAATAAAGAGATTTATGCTCAGGTAATTAACGATGTAGATGGAGTGACCATCGCATCAGCCTCATCACGTGAGCTTAAATCTAATAGTCCTAAAGCAGAAGCTGCCAAAGAAGTTGGTAAAGCTTTAGCTGAAAAGGCTAAAGCTGCTGGTGTTGAAACTGTTTCTTTTGATAGAGGTGGTTATTTGTACCACGGTCGTGTTCTTTCTCTTGCAGAGGGAGCTCGTGAAGGAGGTCTTAAATTTTAATTTGAAACATTTAATATAATGTACCAAAAATATAAAAATGTAGAAACGGTGAAGCCAAGTGGTCTTGAGCTTAAGGATCGTTTAGTAGGTGTTCAACGTGTTACCAAGGTAACAAAAGGTGGTCGTGCATTCGGTTTCTCAGCAATAGTTGTTATTGGTGATGAAAATGGTGTCGTAGGTCATGGTTTAGGTAAGTCTAAAGAAGTTTCTGAGGCTATATCTAAGTCTGTTGAGGACGCTAAGAAAAACCTAGTTCGTATACCATTGAGAAAAGGAACTATTCCTCACGAGCAAAAAGGTAAGTTTGGTGGCGCAAGAGTTTTATTGATGCCAGCTTCAGCCGGTACCGGTGTTATTGCTGGTGGAGCTATTAGAGCGGTTCTTGAGGCTGTTGGTGTTCACGATGTACTTAGTAAGAACCAAGGTTCTTCAAATCCTCATAACGTAGTGAAGGCTACTTTTGATGCGCTATTGCAATTGCGTAATGCAGAAACAGTGGCAAAGCAACGAGGTATTTCATTAGATAAAGTTTTTAACGGATAATCATTGTCATGGCTATATTAAAGGTAAAGAAAGTACGTAGTGCCATCAATAGGACGGCAAGACAAAAAAGAACACTAGAATCTCTAGGTTTAAGAAAAATGAATCAAGTTGTAGAGCATGAAGATACTTCGGCGATACAAGGTATGATCGCTAAAGTTCAACATTTAGTCTCTGTAGAGAAGGCTTAAAAAATATTAAAATGGGTTTACACAATTTAAAACCAGCTGAAGGTTCCGTGAAAAATGCTGCCAAGATTATTGGTCGTGGTCAGGGATCTGGAAAAGGTGGTACTGCTACTCGTGGTCACAAGGGAGCAAAATCTAGATCAGGTTATTCTAAGAAAGTAGGTTTCGAAGGGGGTCAAATGCCACTGCAACGTCGTGTTCCTAAGTTTGGTTTTACCAATATTAATAGAAAGGAATATGCCGGTGTTAATCTTGATGTAATTCAGGCTTATTACGACGCGGGGCGTTTTACAGATACCATTTCCATTCAAGATCTTATATCTGAAAGATTGGTTACTAAAAACGACTTGGTTAAAGTATTGGGTCGCGGTGATATCAAAGCATCGATTACTATATCAGCACACAAATTCACGGCAACTGCTAAGGCTGCTATTGAAAAAGTTGGTGGACAAGCACAAACAGTTTAATTTTTCTAGATGAAGTTAATTGAAAATTTAAAAAATATCTGGAAGATAGAAGAACTAAGGGATCGTATTATAATGACCTTTAGCTTGCTACTTGTTTATAGATTTGGTGCTCAAATTACCTTACCTGGTATTGATTCGACTCAATTAGTAGGTTTAGCCTCTAATTTCAAAGATGGGATAGGAGGTATTCTTAATGCTTTTACAGGTGGAGCTTTCGCAAAGGCGTCGGTTTTTGCTTTGGGTATTATGCCTTATATCTCAGCCAGTATTGTTGTTCAATTAATGGGTATTGCTATTCCTTATTTACAAAAGCTTCAAAAAGAAGGTGAGTCAGGAAGGAAAAAAATTAACCAAATTACCAGGTGGCTTACCATAGGTATTTGTCTTATACAAGCTCCTAGTTATATGCTTTCCTTGAGTTCACTAGGTGTTCCTGATTCAGCATTTATGATGCAAGATCAACAAACCCTATTTTTAGTCTTAAGTACTATAATTTTGGTCACTGGTTGTGTGTTTGCTATGTGGCTTGGTGAAAAAATAACCGATAAAGGTATTGGGAACGGTATATCGTTGTTAATAATGGTAGGTATTATTGCTACGCTGCCTCAAGCATTTATTCAAGAAGTTGGTTCTCGTATAGACGGCGTAGGAAGTTGGTTCCTTATTATCGTAGAGGTTGTTATTTGGCTCTTAATCATTGCAGCTTGTATTATGCTGGTTATGGGAGTAAGAAAAATACCGGTTCAATACGCTCGAAGATCAGCGACAGGCGGGTATGAGAAAAATGTTTTCGGATCTCGTCAATATATTCCGTTAAAGTTAAACGCTTCTGGGGTAATGCCTATTATCTTTGCGCAAGCAATAATGTTTGTTCCTTCGGCAATAGGTCAAATGGATGCGTCGTGGGCAAAGTCAATTGGAACAGCGTACAGTGATATATTTGGTTTTTGGTACAACCTTACTTTTGCCTTACTAATAATTGTATTTACATACTTTTATACGGCAATAACGGTACCGACTAATAAAATGGCTGATGATTTAAAGCGCAATGGTGGTTTTATACCTGGTATACGTCCAGGGACTGAAACGTCAGAGTATTTAGATCGTATCATGTCTCAAATCACATTGCCTGGTTCTTTGTTTTTGGCCGCAGTGGCTATTTTTCCAGCAGTTATTTCATTAATGGGAGTTACCCAGTCATGGGCTTTGTTCTATGGGGGTACGTCTTTATTAATTATGGTAGGTGTCGCAATAGATACGATGCAACAAATAAACTCTTATCTTCTTAATCGTCATTATGACGGTTTGATAAAGACTGGTAAGAATAGAAAAGCAGTAGCATAATGGCAAAACAATCAGCAATAGAACAAGATGGTTCCATTATAGAAGCGCTCTCAAACGCTATGTTTAGAGTGGAGTTGGAGAATGGACATATTGTAACTGCGCATATATCAGGTAAGATGCGTATGCACTATATAAAATTATTACCTGGAGATAAAGTAAAATTAGAAATGAGTCCTTACGATTTATCGAAAGCAAGGATCACTTATAGATACTAATATGAAAGTAAGAGCGTCAATTAAAAAGAGAAGTGCTGACTGTAAGATAGTTCGTCGTAAAGGGCGTCTATACGTCATTAACAAAAAGAATCCTAAATTTAAACAAAGACAAGGTTAAGCTATGGCTAGAATTGCAGGGGTAGATATACCTAAAAACAAACGTGGAGAAATAGCATTAACTTACATTTACGGTGTAGGTAGGAATCGCGCAAAGGATGTTCTTATTGCTAGTGGTGTTAGCATTGATAAAAAGGTTAACGACTGGGATGATGATGAGATAGGAAAGATCCGTGCCGCTATTGGTGAATTCACCATAGAAGGTGAGTTGAGATCTGAAACTCAAGTCAACATCAAACGTCTTATGGACATAGGTTGTTACAGAGGTGTTCGTCACAGATCTGGTCTTCCATTAAGGGGACAACGTACTAAGAATAATTCTCGTACACGTAAAGGAAAACGTAAGACTGTTGCTAACAAAAAGAAAGCAACTAAATAATAAGTAACTGATATGGCAAAGTCTAAAACAGTAGCTAAAAAGCGCAAAGTAATTGTTGATAGTGTAGGGGAAGCTCACATTTCTTCATCATTCAATAACATTTTGATTTCGCTTACAAATAAAAAAGGTGAGGTGATCTCATGGTCATCTGCCGGGAAAATGGGTTTTCGTGGTTCTAAAAAGAATACTCCATATGCAGCACAACTTGCCGCTGAGGATTGTTCTAAAGTAGCTCACGAAGCTGGTTTACGTAAAATTAAGGCATATGTTAAGGGACCAGGTAATGGTCGTGAGAGTGCTATACGTTCGATTCATAATGCAGGAATTGAAGTAACGGAAATAATTGATGTTACTCCTTTACCGCATAATGGTTGTCGTCCACCGAAAAGAAGAAGAGTTTAATTTAATTTTAATATCGAGTAGTTATTAGATCATTGAAGGATATAGACCTGAATTCATGATACACAACTCACAAAATTTATAAAAATGGCAAGATATAGAGGTCCTAAGGCAAAAATTGCTCGTAGATTCAGAGAACCAATTTTTGGCCCTAGTAAAGCTTTGGAGAAGAAAAATTATCCTCCAGGTATGCACGGTAACGCAAGACGTCGTGGAAAAGAATCTGAATACGCGGTTCAGTTAAAGGAAAAACAAAAAGCTAAATATACCTACGGTATCTTAGAAAAGCAATTCAGACTTATGTTTGAAAAGGCTACTCGAAGTACAGGTATAACGGGTGAAGTTTTATTACAGTTATGTGAATCTCGTTTGGATAATGTAGTTTACAGAATGGGAATTGCTAGAACTCGTAGAGGTTCTAGACAGTTGGTTTCACACAGGCACATTACCGTTAATGGACAACTAGTAAATATCCCTTCGTACCAATTGAAACCTGGTGATGAAGTTGCTGTTCGTGAAAAATCTAAATCACTATCTGCTATTGATGATTCTTTGTCTAGTAATGATCGTGTTTACGATTTTATTACTTTCAATAAAGCTTCTTTAAAAGGTGCATTTGTTAGCGTTCCAGAACGTTTGCAAATTCCCGAAAATATCAAGGAACAGTTGATCGTAGAATTGTACTCTAAATAATAACCAACTCATTAAGTAATCTTATGGCAATATTAAATTTCCAAAAGCCGGATAAAGTAATCATGATTGATTCAACTGATTTCGAAGGAAAATTCGAATTCAGACCTTTAGAACCAGGTTACGGACTTACCGTTGGTAATGCACTTAGAAGAGTACTTTTATCTTCATTAGAAGGATTTGCAATTACCTCCATACGTATTGAAGGTGTAGATCATGAATTTTCTACTATCGAAGGCGTTGTTGAAGACGTAACTGAAATTATTTTAAATTTCAAACAAGTTCGTTTCAGAAGGCAAATCGACGAAGTAGATAGCGAAGTAGTAAATGTATCATTCTCAGGTAAAGATCAATTTACTGCAGGTGATTTACAGAAGCATATTTCAGGCTTTCAAGTATTGAATCCTGATATGGTGATTTGTAATACAGAAAGCAGCGTAAGTTTGAACCTAGAGTTGACTATTGAAAAAGGTCGTGGATATGTTCCTGCTGAAGAGAATAAGAATGCAAATGCTGCCATCGGTACCATTGCAATTGATTCTATCTTTACGCCTATCAAAAATGTAAAGTACAGCATTGAAAATTACCGTGTGGAGCAAAAAACCGACTTTGAAAAGTTAGTTTTTGAAATCATTACAGACGGGAGTATTCATCCTAAGCATGCGCTTACCGAAGCTGCTAAGACGTTGATCCACCACTTTATGTTGTTTTCTGATGAGAGAATTACTTTGGAGGCAGATGAAATAGCACAGACAGAAACTTATGATGAAGAAAGTCTTCATATGCGTCAGCTTCTTAAGACTAAATTAGTAGACATGGAACTCTCAGTAAGAGCGTTGAATTGTCTTAAGGCTGCCGAAGTGGAAACACTTGGTGATTTAGTTTCTTACAATAAAAATGATTTGATGAAATTCAGAAATTTTGGTAAGAAATCACTAACAGAGTTGGAAGAATTAGTAAATATCAAAGGCTTAAACTTTGGTATGGATCTAGCGAAATATAAATTAGACCGTGACTAGGTTGATCCTAGTTGAAGAATATAACAGAAAATGAAACACGGAAAAAAAGTAAATCACTTAAGTAGAAAAACAGCACACCGCAAGGCTATGTTGTCAAATATGAGCTGCTCTCTAATTGAGCATAAGCGTATTAATACTACTGTAGCAAAAGCAAAAGCGCTTAAACAATTTGTTGAGCCTTTAATAACTAAATCCAAAGAAGATACTACTCACAATAGAAGATTGGTATTTGCTAAACTTAGAAGTAAGGAAGCAGTTACAGAACTTTTTAGAGACGTAGCTTCTAAAATTGGGGATCGTCCAGGCGGTTATACGAGAATCATAAAAATGGGTAACAGACTTGGTGATAATGCTGATATGGCGATGATCGAATTGGTTGACTATAATGAAACTTATAAGTTAGAAGCTGGTGCCAAAAAGGCAACTACTCGTCGTAGTAGAAGAGGTAAATCAACAACTGCTGAGCCAGTTACTGAAACCAAAACAAATGAAGAAGAATAATTTTCTTTATAAATTGTAGAAAAAGGATCAATGAATATTTCATTGATCCTTTTTTTTTGAATTATTTTTGAATATAAATTGATTATGGGATATCTAGAAAAAAAAGATGCCATTATTTTGTTGGAAGACGGAACAATTTTCCACGGTAAGGCAGTAGGAAAAGGCGGTACAGCCACAGGAGAAATATGTTTTAATACGGGAACTACTGGTTATCAAGAGATCTTTACAGATCCTTCCTATTACGGGCAGTTAATGGTAACTACTAATGCGCACATCGGTAATTACGGCGTAAAGTCCACTGATGAAGAGTCAGATTCTATTAAGATTGCTGGATTAGTATGTAAAAACTTTTCTGAGGTATTTTCAAGAGAATCGGCAGATGGGGATTTACTATCACTACTTAAAAAGAAAAACCTCGTCATATTGTCAGATGTGGATACACGTGCACTCGTTTCTTATATCAGAGATCATGGAGCTCAAAACGCCATCATATCTTCAGAGTTGGAGGATCTTGAAAAATTAAAATCACAACTATTACAAGTTCCTTCTATGAAGGGGTTGGAATTGGCTTCTAAAGTTTCCTGTACGGAGCCCTATTATTTTGGTGATGAAAATGCGAGTATAAAAGTTTCTGCTTTAGATTTAGGTATTAAAAAGAATATCTTGCGCAACTTAGCTGCTAGAGGAGTATATATAAAGGTTTTTCCTTATAATTCTTCTTTTGAAGAAATGAAATCTTTTGAACCGGATGGTTACTTCTTATCTAATGGCCCTGGTGATCCAGAACCTTTGACATCAGCAATTCAAACTGCTAAAGATATTATGGAGGCTGAAGTTCCCTTATTTGGAATATGCCTAGGTCATCAGATTATTGCTTTAGCAAGTGGTATTTCAACTTTTAAGATGCATAACGGTCACAGAGGTATCAATCATCCCATTATGAACGTAGAAACTGGTAAAGGAGAAATTACATCTCAGAACCATGGTTTTGCTATCAATAGAGAAGAGACGGAACAAAATAAAAATATTAAAATCACACATTATCACCTAAACGATAATACGGTAGCTGGAATCAAACATGTATCTAAGCCATGTTTTTCTGTACAATACCATCCAGAAGCAGGTCCAGGTCCTAATGACGCTACCTACTTATTTGATCAATTTATTAATTTAATTCATTCCAATAAAAAAGTTACAGCATGAGCACAATTATAGAAGTACACGCCAGACAAATATTTGATTCAAGAGGAAATCCTACGGTAGAAGTTGATGTGTTTACATCAAATGGTATTATGGGAAGAGCTGCTGTACCATCAGGAGCATCTACCGGAGAACATGAGGCAGTAGAATTAAGAGATGGAGGTAAATCCTATATGGGTAAAGGTGTAGGTAAAGCAGTTAACAACGTCAACACCCTTATCGCAGAAGAACTTTTAGGAACATCTGTTTTTGAACAAGCTTACATAGATCAATTAATGATTGATTTAGACGGTACGCCCAACAAAGCAAAATTAGGAGCAAACGCTATTCTAGGTGTTTCTCTAGCTTGTGCCAAAGCAGCTGCAAACGAATTGAACCAGCCTTTGTATAAATACATAGGAGGGATAAGTGCTTGTATGCTTCCAGTTCCTATGATGAATATTATAAACGGAGGCTCGCACAGTGATGCACCTATAGCATTTCAAGAATTTATGGTCATGCCAGTAGAAGCAGAGAGTTTTTCTCAGGCACTACAAATGGGTACAGAGATTTTTCACCATTTGAAAAAAGTACTTCACGACAGAGGTTTAAGCACAGCAGTAGGTGATGAAGGTGGGTTTGCTCCCAAATTAGAAGGTACTGAAGATGCTTTAGACACGATATTACTAGCGATCAAAAACGCTGGATACGAGCCAGGGAAACAAATAATGATTGCCTTAGATTGTGCTGCCGCTGAGTTCTTTGTAGATGGTAAGTACGACTACACAAAATTTGAAGGAGCATCTGCTGTGATCAGGTCTTCTGAAGAACAAGCTACCTATCTAGCTGAGCTTGCAGATAAATATCCAATCATCTCTATCGAAGATGGTATGGATGAGAACGATTGGGAGGGATGGAAAATCTTAACTGAAAAAGCAGGTCATAAAATACAGCTGGTAGGAGATGATCTTTTTGTTACTAATGTAGAGCGCCTTTCTAAAGGAATTGAAAATGATATCGCAAATTCCATTCTTATTAAAGTGAATCAAATAGGTACACTTACAGAAACAATTGCGGCTGTCACCATGGCTCATAAAGCAGGTTACACGTCAGTAATGTCTCATCGAAGCGGAGAAACAGAAGATAATACTATTGCAGATCTTGCTGTAGCACTCTCTACTGGTCAGATCAAAACAGGTTCTGCTTCCCGTTCTGATCGTATGGCAAAGTACAATCAGTTGCTTCGTATTGAAGAAGAGCTTGCAGACTCCGCTTATTATCCAGGTAGAAAAGCATTTCAATTGTAATAGTTCCCTTTTAGTTTCGCTTTCGCGAAAGCGGAACACAAAAAAGCCATCTGTAATATAGATGGCTTTTTTATTTGTTCGTAGGTTACAAAATTGGACTGTACTTATATTATAAATCGATGAAATGCATAAAAAATCAATAAAAAGTAAGAATTAGGAGATATATTTAAAAAACAAGGTCAAACTGTTGTTTATTAATGGTTCCAAAAACTAACTCAGATGAATCGAATTTTATTTTTTTCTTGTCTTTTACTAGTACCTTTTTTTAATACCGCCCAAGTGATATGGGAAACAGCTGATCAACAAGAGGTTGCCAAAATACCTTCTGAAGAAAGAGGTATTCAACCACATACCTTTAACCTGATTAAAATTAACCCGCAAGCTTTAAGCGATAATTTAGTAGCTGCTCCAGATCGTTTTTCTGGAACAAATGGGATTGCAATCGATTTTCCTACTGGAAATGACACCTTTGAAACTTTTATGGTTTATGATTCTGGAGCTATGGCCAAAGGATTAAAAAGACAGTTTCCTAAGGTTCGTTCCTATTTTGGTAAGAGTGTGGATAATAATCTGAATACCATTTATTTTACCATCACTCCTCAAGGCTTTAGGGGTTTAATTACTGGGGAGAAAATTATTTATATGGACCCTTATGCTAAGAGTGTTCCTAATATTATCATGTCATACAACCGTAAGCACTTAACTAGAAGAGGTACGGAGTCCTACGAATGTCAAGTAAGGGATGAATTAACAGCCGGTCAGCAACTAGACATAGAGGCTGCTATTACTGCTAAGGCCTTTCAAGACAGACAGTTCAGAACCTATGAAATTGCCATTGCCGCTACAGGCGAATACACGGCCTACCACGATGATGGAAATGCAGGAAATGGTAATGCAGTAGCTGATGCATTAGCTGCTATAGTGGTAACTGTAACAAGAGTTAACTCTGTTTACGAGAACGAAATGTCTATGAGATTTCAACTAATCTCAGGAAATGATCAAGTCATTTATACCAACAGCACTACAGATCCTTATGATAATTACTCAGGTGGAGCTATGTTGGGTCAAAACGTAACTACATTACAAAGTGTGATAGGTGTTAATAATTACGACTTAGGGCATGTTTTCTCCACTGGTGGTGGAGGTATCGCAGCAACCAGTCCTTGTGGTACAGGTAAAGAACGAGGCGTTACAGGAATCGTTACACCAGAATTTGACCCTTTTGATATCGACTATGTATCTCATGAAATAGGCCATCAGTTCGGGGCTTCTCATACCTTTTACAATGGTTGTTTTGGAGGTAGTCCTTCTTCACGACCATACGAGACAGGCAGTGCCTCAACAATAATGGGATATGCAGGGATTTGCGCTCCTAATGTGCAAGATAATTCTGATGCTTATTTTCACTTGATTAGTCTTTTTGAAATGCAAGGAAGTATAGATGGTGATACTTGTGATGATCAAATTTCCTTAGGTACATCAAACCCTACGGCTCCTAACGCTGTGTCACCAGGTGACAAGACCATTCCAAGATCTACCCCCTTTAAGCTTACATCAACCTCTAGTGTAGTTCCTGACGCTGGCGAGACTTATACGTACAATTGGGAGCAATTAGACAATGGTGCTACCGCGGCAATAGGAGCGACGCAGCCTCCGGTAGGTACTAATACAACTGGACCTCTATTCAGAAGTAAGTTTGCTACCACAAGTCCTACTCGGTATTTTCCTAATCTACCGGATCTAGTAAATAATATAGATCCAGTATGGGAGGAGTTGCCTAGCGTTTCCAGAGAAATTCAATTTTATTGTACCATAAGAGATAATAATCCTAATGGAGGCCAGACGGACTTTGCGGGTACTACATTACAAGTAGGTACCGCCGGGCCCTTTCTTGTAAATGCACCTAATGGAGGAGAAATTTGGCATGAGGGCGAACTTAAAACGGTAACCTGGGCAGTGAACAGCACTAATACTGGGACCTATTCAACTACTGTTAACATCTTGCTTTCTCTTGACGGAGGGTTGACCTATCCAGTCACTTTAGCATCAGGAACTAATAATGACGGTTCTCAGTCGGTAACTATTCCAACGGGTGTAAAAACAACACAGGCAAGAATCATGATAGAGGCTGCCAGCAACTACTTTTTTGATATTACCAATAATGACTTTGAGATCAAAGAAGGTACTTTTGAACTCACCGCTGCAAGTGATGATTTCTCTGTTTGCCAACCTAGTGATGGAGCTACCACTTTTGAATACAATGCAGCACCTGATTTTAATGAAACAGTAAGTTTTAGTGCCGTAGGTTTGCCAGCAGGTTTGACAGCTAGTTTTACACCAAGTTCTACTTCTACCGATGCCACAGTGAGTGTTAGTATTAGTGGTACGTCAGGTGTAGATGCTAATCAATATGATTTTAGCGTGGAAGCACAGTTCATATCGGTGACTATATCTAAAGACTTCACTTTTAAATTATTTGATACTGTAGTAGGAGATGTCATCCAAGTTACACCAGTAAATGGAGCGGTAAACCAAGTAGCTAATCCTTTACTGCAATGGGAAGATCTAGCCAGTGCATCCAGTTATTTAGTAGAAATTTCAGAGACTAGTGATTTTTCAATCATTGCAGAGTCCAATACCGTTTCTTTTCAAAACACCTACCAACCAACAGCACTGGTAAATAGCAACATATACTACTGGAGAGTGACTCCTTCTAATGATTGTAACGCTGGGACAACTGTTTCTATCAGCTTATTTCAAACCGCACAAGATGTTTGTATCACCTATGACAATGAAACTTATGAGAATACTGCTCAACCGGCAAACCGACAAGACGAATGGAATACTAGTATTAATGCAGTTGCAGCAAAAGTGGTTGTTACTGACGATATAGAAGTGACTAACCTCAGTTTCTATATGAATGCCACTCATGGCGATACAGGACATATAAAAATGCAATTGAGTGCTCCTACAGGTAGGTTTGCTGAAGTGTACAATAGAGAGTGTGCAAGCGGTGTTAATTTTGATTTGATCGCAAGTGATCAAGGTACTCAAAATTTTGGTTGTGCACCGGGCTATACAGGAGCTTTAACTGGTAATCAACGCCCTGGTCAAGCCTTCACTAGATTTAACAATGCCAGTGCTTTAGGAGAATGGGTGTTGCTTGCAACAGATAGAACTTCTGGGACTGGAGGTACATTCAATCAGTTTTCGGTAACGGTTTGTGGAAGATTACAATATGTAAATGATATTGATAATAATTTGAACCTTGGATTAACCACCAGCTTTAACGCTACTAATGTGATCAACAATACGGCCTTAAGATCAGTACAAGCAGGATTTACGAATGCCAACTTGGTTTATGTGGTTACTAACGATGTGGACTATGGACAAATCCAGCTTAGCGGAGTAAATCTAAACATAGGAGATACTTTTACTCAAGGGGATCTGGATAACAATCGCATTCAATATGTACACACCTCTTTAGAATTAGTAGCTGCTGACTCCTTTGCGTATACCGTATTAGGAAATGCAAATACAGTCTTGCCAGGAGAAGTGTTTAATATCACAATTGAAGACCCTACGCTCATTTATGATGCTGGTGTATGGACACCATTTGCTCCTCATGCTGAAACAGGAGGTTTAAATGCGCAAGTCTTACTAGGTACGGCGCCTGTTGCTACAGATGCTGTTATCAACGACCTAGCAGTAACTGCAGGAGTACTTTCTATAGCATCAAATGTGGTACTTACCGTGAATGGAAATCTAAGTGTAGAGGGAGAAATAGATGGTACTGCAGGTACGCTGCGATTAGAGGGAGCTGCTGCTCAAACTATAAGTGGAGCTGGTTCACTAGAGCTGGATAGACTAGAGGTAAACAATGCTTCTGGAGTAAGTTTTAATGCAGTTACTAATATCTACGATGTGTTAAGGCCTCAAGCTTCTGCATTAAACGCAAATAACAACATCGTATTTAAAAGTAATGCTACAACAACAGGGCAGTTAGATGATGCTAGTGCAGCAACTATAAATGGAAGTGTTAGAGTAGAGCGCTATATACCTGCAAAACGTGCTTTTAGATTTCTGGCCTCTTCTGTAAATTCAACAGGAAGCATTAGAGAAAACTGGCAAGAAAATGGAGCAGTAGCTGCTGGATTGGGAACACATATTACAGGTCCTAGCGCAGCAAACGGTTTTGATACTACTGGAAGTGGAGCCTATTCCTTATATACATTTGATAACGATAATTATACTTGGAGCGTGGTCCCTAATACAAATTCAGAGCAACTTCTTATCGGAGCTCCTTTAAGGATGATGGTAAGAGGTGACCGTACTACAGATTTAACAAACAACAATGCTACAGCATCTGTTACTACCTTGCGATCAAGCGGTGCAGTGCATACAGGAGATTATGTAAGATCTTATGCTACGGACAATGGAGAGTTTGCAATGATTTCCAACCCATATCAAGCAGCTGTTGATTTTAAAAATGTTTTAAACGACGCTGCTACTTCTGGTGTGAATGTCAACTTTGTTTATGTATGGGATCCTACACTTAATATACGTGGTGCTTATGCAACCATAGATATGTCAACGGTTAATGGTACTGCCTTTCCGGGATCGAGTGGTGCTAATAAATTTTTACAGCCAGGACAGTCGGTATTTGTTCCTACTACAGGAGCTTCTGGAATGACTTTTAAAGAAAGTCATAAAGCAGTTGATCAACCGCTTACTCCGGTTTTCGGCGCCTATAATCAAAGTTCCTTTATCACCATCTCCTTAAAAGATGCTAGCGCGATAGAGCTGCTCGATCAGGCAACTATGCAATACAGCAACGGATTTAGTAATATGGTCACACAAGAAGATGCTATAAAATTTATTAATCTAGACGAAACACTTGCTTTGACAAGTGGTGCAAACCAATTAAGTATTGAAAGACGTCAGTTGCCAGTGGATGGTGATATCACTCCTTTATACCTTTCTAACTATAGAAACAACTCCTACACTATGGATCTGGAAGTTTCTTTGAACGCAGGATTGATCGCCATATTAGTAGATCAAGAAACAGGAACACGTACTTTATTGCAAGATGGTAACAATACCGTAAGTTTTAGTGTAAGTGCCTCTGGTAGTTCAGATAATAGATTTCTAATAGAGTATGCTAACAATACCTTAAGCTTAGAAGAAGACAGCTTGATAAATGCTATTTCAGTTTATCCTAATCCTTTGGTAAATAATAGCTTCCAAGTGTCGAGTGCTTACCTACTAGGTAAAGAGGTGCAACTGGGTATGTACAACACCTTAGGTCAGAAGGTTTATGAGAATACTGTTGTTTTTAATGGTACACAAACCATTACTCCTTCAGCGATTCTCAGTTCAGGTATGTACTTGTTAAAAGTTAGTACAGGAGAGGAGACTGCTACGGTACAACTTATCGTAAAATAATATTTGTTAGTTTTTGGAGCTTACAAATAGCATCACGGCGGCCTTAGGGTCGTCGTTTTGTTTTTAGATAGTTGCTTATCTCGCTTTCGCGAAAGCGGGATTCCAACCTCCTCTTGTCAATTTAATAGCTTTTACAGGCTTAAATTACAATATCCGTGTATTAAAACTAAATATTTTATTAAATTATGGAACTTCATATCCCAAAATCTATGAAAATCAATGGTTGTGCAGTATTTTCGCAAATACAAAACCAAAATTTAACATGGCAGACAAGGCGATATTAGAGTTTGATAGCAAGAAGTATGAATTTCCTGTAATCACTGGCTCAGAAGATGAAAAGGCAATAGATATAAAAACGTTGAGAAGTGCAACGGGCGGACTTACTACACTAGATCCTGGTTATAAAAATACAGGAAGTTGTACAAGTGCGATAACCTTTCTAAATGGAGAAGAAGGTATTCTGAGGTATCGAGGTTACTCGATAGAAGAACTAGCTGATAAAGCTAATTTTCTTGAAGTTGCCTATTTATTGATCTTTGGGGAGCTACCTACTCAAGCTGAACTGGATAAATTTCATACAGATATTAAAGCAAAGTCTCATGTAGACGAAGATGTAAAGAAAATCTTAGACGGTTTTCCAAAGTCTGCTCATCCTATGGGAGTACTTTCTTCATTAACAAGCGCACTGATTGCTTTTAATCCAGCTTCTGTAAATGTAGATAGCAAAGAAGATATGTACAAAGCTATCGTGAACATCATGGGGAAATTCCCAGTTCTTGTGGCATGGGCGTTAAGAAAAAGAACAGGACAGCCACTTGATTATGGAGATGATAGTTTAGGTTACGTAGATAACATCCTTAAAATGATGTTTAAAAGACCTAATTCTGAATATAAAATAGACTCTGTTGTTTCTAATGCATTAGATAAATTATTAATCCTTCATGCAGATCATGAGCAAAACTGTTCTACAAGTACCGTACGTATTGTCGGTTCTTCACAAGCAGGTCTTTTTGCGAGTTTAAGTGCTGGTATTTCTGCACTTTGGGGTCCACTTCATGGTGGTGCTAACCAAGCGGTTCTTGAAATGCTAGAAGCGATCAAGGAAGATGGAGGAGATACTAAGAAATACATGGCCAAAGCAAAGGATAAAAATGATCCTTTCCGTCTAATGGGATTCGGCCATAGAGTATATAAAAACTTTGATCCACGTGCTAAGATCATTAAAGTAGCAGCTGACGAAGTTCTTGAAGCATTAGGAGTAGATGATCCTATCTTGGCTATCGCAAAAGGACTAGAGAAAGAGGCGCTAGAAGATCCTTACTTTGTAGATCGTAAATTATATCCTAACGTAGATTTCTATTCTGGTATTATTTACCGTGCTATGGGAATTCCAGTAGAGATGTTTACAGTAATGTTTGCATTAGGGCGTTTACCAGGATGGATCGCACAGTGGAAAGAAATGCGGGAGAATAAAGAGCCTATAGGGAGACCACGTCAAGTATATACAGGTGAGAACTTAAGAGCATTCAAAGAAGTTTCAAAAAGATAAATTATTTATTTAATTTTTTGAAATAAAGTTGACATACACAACTCCTGAGAAGCGCTGCTTTTTAGGAGTTTTTATTTGGAGTTTACATTAAAATTTTGAAAAAACATCTGTTCATTTTATTCTGCGAATTCAAAAAGAATAGGATGTTTTTATTATTAAATTCGCAAAATGGAAAAAATAGATCTTCATGTAACTGACGAGACTTCACGGCTGAGAAGTGTCGTTTTGGGAACTGCTCGCAGCAATGGTCCAGTACCATCAGTAGACGATGCATACGACCCTAAATCTCGCGAACATATTATTGCGGGAACTTATCCTTCCAATGAAGATATGGTCAACGAAATGGAAGCTGTAGCTGCTGTGTTGAAAAGGTATAATGTGAGCGTTCTTAGACCAAAACAAATAGAAAATTGCAATCAGATCTTTACCAGAGATATTGGTTTTGTGATTGACAATATGTTTGTAAAAGCAAATATTCTTCCCGATCGAGAAGAAGAATTGGATGCCATCCAGTATATAGTTGATCAAATGGATCCTGACAATGTGATAAGACCACCAGAAGAAGTACATATAGAAGGCGGTGACGTGATGTTATACGGCGAGTATATATTTGTTGGGACTTACAGAGGTCGGGACTATACAGATCATATCATCGCTCGTACTAACGTAGAAGCGGTAGCATGGTTAAAAGAAACCTTTCCTCATAAAAAAGTAGTAAGCTTTAACTTGCGCAAGGATAATTTAGATCCTTATAATAATGCGTTGCACTTGGATTGTTGTTTTCAACCAGTAGGAGACGGCAAGTGTATCATCCATAGAAATGGCTTTTTACAAGAAGAAGAATACCAGTATTTAGTAAACTTCTTTGGCCGCAAAAACTGCTTTGAGATCACTCGAGAAGAAATGTATCATATGAATTCAAATATTTTCTCTATCGCTCCAGATGTGGTGGTATCAGAAAAGAATTTTACGAGATTAAACGCTTGGTTGCGCAGCCATGGGATCACCGTAGAAGAAGTTCCTTATGCAGAGATTTCTAAACAAGAAGGACTTCTGAGATGTTCTACTTTACCCTTAATTAGAGACTAGATGAGACAGATAACCGATACTATTTTAATGGTACGCCCAGTGCAGTTTCGATCGAACGAAGAAACTGCTGTAAATAATTATTACCAAGACGGTAAGATTAAGATCCTAGATCAAGATAAAAAAGCACAAGATGAATTTGATGCTTTTGCAGCAGCACTAGAAGAAAAAGGGATTCGTGTTTTAATCGTACAGGATCAAATAGAATTTGACACACCAGATTCCATATTCCCTAACAACTGGATTTCTACCCATGAAAATGGAGATATAGCTTTATATCCCATGTTTGCAGAAAACAGACGTCGGGAAAGAAGACCAGACGCCATGGATTTAATGGAAGCAGAAGGCTTTCAAATCAATAACGTTATCGATTACAGCAGTGCTGAGGACGAAGGTTTCTTTCTTGAAGGTACGGGAAGTTTATTGCTCGACCGGGTAAATCGCAAAGCATACTGCAGTATTTCACCTAGAGCAGATGAAGAACTGATGATCGAATTCTGTGAAGATTTTGAATATACACCAGTAATTTTTACCGCTTATCAAACCGTAGAAGACAAAAGACTGCCTATTTATCATACCAACGTAATGATGGCTTTAGGAGAAAATTACGCGGTGATTTGCTCAGACTGTATAGATGATAAAAAAGAGGCTAAAAATGTCCTCAAACACCTTAAAGAAGACGGTAAAGAAGTCATTGTTATTACAGAAGATCAAGTCAATGCTTATGCAGGCAATATGATGCAGGTACACAATGATAAAGGTGAGCGCCTTCTAGTGATGAGTGATCAAGCTTATAAGTCGCTTACAGCTTCTCAAATTACCAGACTAGAAAAGTACAACGAGATCATCCATCCTTCTATTGCTACCATAGAAACATTAGGCGGTGGCTCCGTAAGATGTATGATGGCTGAGGTGTTTTTGCCCAAAAGCTAATTCAATAGGACCACTCTAAAAAAAAACAGGAGTTTTAATGCTCCTGTTTCTCTTTAAAGAAATATTCATAGTAAATCAATCTAGATTAATATCACCATAATCTAAATCTCTTAATGATCCTTTGTTGAAGATGTAACCACCTTTTTCTGCACCCCAAATTTGGTTGCCGTCTGCATCAAAGCCTCGGTCCCAAGAAATGAATTGATATTCTCTAATCAGTACTAGGCTGGTCGTATAAGTAGCTCCATTCCTAACGCTCAAACAGCTGTTTTTTCCAGTAGCGCCAGAATAAAAACCATCTTTGTCTTTTTTAATAGTTATCTCGCAACCTTCTCTCAGTTCTAAATACTCTGGTGTTAAATATTGGAACGCTTTAGGATTTTTGAATTTACCGTAATACTTTTTTTCATTAGGAATCGTATAGACTTCACAAACAATAGCGTTGTCATCTTTTCTAACGAGTTTGTACATGCTCACTCGATACGGCTGATCCTTTTGAGAAGCTAGAGCTCGTTCTACATACAGCCATCTCTCTCCACTATCTTTCCATACAGGATGCATTTCAAGTGAAATGTTATAGTAACTAGAATCTATTTTGTTTTGCATACTGCTATTGTAGCTGCCGCGTATCATTTTATAAACTTTATCTAGCTCTTTATCCTTAGTAGAGTATTGGTCAGAAGAGCAAGATATTAACAGCAACAAGGGAATGAGAAGAAAACAACGTGATTTCATAAAAGAGATTTGATATTAAAAATAATTAATATTTGGTAAAGTCTAGATATGATTATTTCCCAGTCGCAATATGCCTGATCATTCCAGAAAAAATAAAGTAATGAAATGGAAGCATGGAATACCAGTACAACCTACCCCAAATACCTCGTGGTCTGAAAGTAGCTGTTTGATGTACCACGTTGTTTTCATCGATTTCAAATTCTAGCCAAGCTTCACCTGGTACGCGCATCTCGGCAAAAAGCAGCAATCTTTTTTCTTCTTTGTCTGCCACAAGAACACGCCAAAAGTCAAGCGCATCTCCAGCGTATATTTTATTTGCATTAGTGCGACCACGTCTCAATCCTACGCCTCCAAAAAGCTTGTCTACAGCACCGCGTATTTTCCATAAAAAAGTAGCGTAGTAATAGCCGTTTTTGCCCCCTATAGACCAGATGCGCTCTAAGGCAGCTGCAGCATCTGAGGTTTCTAGTTTCTGTGCATCTTTAAGACACCCATAGCTAGGTACCTTTTTATATTTGTTGAGACTGCGTTTAAACCTGCCGCTGACCATGGAGTCTTTCCAGCTGCTCACCACTTGGTTTTGCTCGATTTTTGCAAATGCCATATCCAGTGCCTCTTGATAATTGTACCGTTCAATACCTAATCTTTCGGCCAGGTCGTTTTTTGAGGCAATGACTTCTATCGCCATACTGTCAACCAGATTTTGAGCCAGTTTATAACTGGTGCTGGTAACAAAATACAACCAGTAACTGCTCAGTTTAGGAGTCATGACGGGAACTGTAAAAATATAGAGTTTTAACCCGCGATTTTGAGCATACCCCAACATCATTTCTTTGTAGGTCAGTATACTTTTCCCGCCTATATCAAAGCTCTGATCATAACAATCTTCTCTTCCTAAAACACCCATTAAAAAACTCATGACATTACGTATGGCAATAGGATGTGTTTTGGTATTGACCCATTTAGGAGTGATCATTACCGGTAGTTTTTCACAAAGATCTCGCACGATCTCAAAGGAGGAGCTGCCACTACCTACAATTATTCCTGCTCGTAAAACCGTAAGATTAAAATTACCGGTGTAGAGTATGTCTTCTACTCGCTTCCGCGAAAGCAAATGTTTACTAAGTTGTTCTTCATTGACAATTCCAGAAAGGTAAATGACCTGCTGACAATTGGTTTCCTGAATCAGTTCCACAAAACGCTCGGCACATTCAGCTTCCATTTGATCAAAATTATCGGTACTAGAAGACATGGAATGGATCAAATAGTAAGCGACGTCGATATCCTTAGGTAACGCATGATCTGCATGTACGTTAAGAAAATCAATTTCTATAATGTCAATTTGGTCTTTGATCTCTTGAGGTACAGAAAGTCTCGCGGCACTGCGTACCGCACAAACAACCTCATGGTCTTCTTTTAATAATTCATAAAGAAGGCGTACGCCTATATAACCGTTGGCTCCTGTAAGTAATACTTTCATAATTTAAATATACCATTCAAATCGTGTAACTAAGGTATAAGTTTGTTAAAACAAAAAAGCGCCATCCTAGTAGATGGCGCTTTTATAAAATAGGGAGTCTATACGTTAATTAGTAGCCTTCTTTTCTTGGTCAGCTATTTCATTCACTTTTTTGCGATTGTCATTAGTGCTTCTGTCAATTAATTTGTAGTACGGATCAATCCCTACTTCTACAGGTTTTTGAGAAACTATAATATCCGTATCGTTGAAGATATCAGATATTTTCACTTTTTTCAAATACAAAACATCTTCTTCTCCAGTTTCTTCGTTTTCATCTCCAAAGATTCCTATTTCAATATAGTCGGCAAGAGGTAAAGAAGAAATCGCACTTTTCTTTCCTTCAGGAGTAAAACTAAGACTGTCTCCTGCCACTGAAGCGTATGTTTTTTCACCTTTCTTATCAGACCGGTATTTACTTACTAGACTTTTAATGTTTACCAAATATTGATCTTCGCTGATTTTGCGATAAGTGGCATCGGTTACTTCATTATCATAAAGGGTAATGGTTTCAAACATATCCTTTATGAGGTACTGTAAAGAGTCTGGGGTTACCTTTCTCAGGTCTTCTACAAATTCTGGTGCAGTAGGGTATGGAGCACTTTTGAATTGGTACTTCTCAGCAAATCTTTTTGCAACATCGTTGAATTTCTGTTCCCCTATATAATCACTCATGGCATACAATACCACAGATCCCTTTTGATAATGAATATACTGCTGGTTTTCATTATACATCAATGGGTTCTCTTTAATGGATTCTCCAGCACGACCACTTAAGTAACCTTCCATAGATTCTTTAAGGAATTTACGCATCTGGTTTTTCCCATATACCTTTTCCAATACTTTTAAAGAGCTGTATTCTGACATGCTTTCTGAAAGCATAGTCATTCCTTTAGCTTTTGCTCCTATTACCTGATGTGCCCACCACTGGTGCGCCAGTTCATGTGCTGTTATAGCCAGTGCATAATCTACAGCATCTTTGTTAGTTTCATCTACATCGGCAATAAAACCTACTCTTTCACTAAATGGAATCGTGTTGGCAAAAGCCTGTGCAAAGCTCCCGAACTGCTTAGGGAATTCTATGATACGTGCCTGTCTGTGCTGGTAGGGTGTATAGTTTTCATTGTAATAATCCAGACCTTGCTTTAAGCCATTCATCATGCGATCTAAGTTATAGGTATGATCAGGATGGTGGTAAATTTCCAAATTGATTCCTTTATAGGATTCTCTTTTCACCTCATATTTTCCACTTAAGAAAGAGTAAAAATTCAACATCTTAGAGTCCATTTTGTAGTGGAAATACTTGCGGCCATTTTCCTCCCATTCTCTAATAAGGTAACCAGGCGCAATCGCAATTTGATCAGGGCTTGTGCTTACTGTAGCTTCAAAATCAATCCAGTCGCTATTGCCACCTATATAGTTATTATCTGTTGCGCCAGGGGCATCTGGAGCTGGCAACCTGTCTTTAGGAGGTAGGTTATACTTCTCTCTTATTTTTACATTGCGTATTTCAAAAGCGTCGTTATAACCTATAGAAGGATACATTCCTTGGTTCACAAATGTCCCATTGCTATAAATAGGCGAATTACTGTCTAAGAATTTATTAGGTTCATTGTGCATGGTGAATTTAAAGACAAGCGTGTCGCCAGGTAGTAGTGCTTTTTCAAAAGCATACATTCGGTAATTGTAATCTTCATTATCATATACCGTTTCTGACTTGCGATCTAGGGTAATTTCTGTAGGGTAGTCGGTAAGATTTACATGTAGGGTGTCTATGGCTAGGTCACTTTGGTTCACCATAGTATAGGTAGCTCCAGCTTTAAAATCTCGGGTTTCAGGAACCATATCCATAAAGGTGTTTACCGCTACTAATCGAGGTTGAACTGCCGTAGCAAATTTCCCTAATTCTTTCTCTCCATTCACACGTAGTTCTTCTTGTTCTTTACCGGTTAAGATCTCGTTATCTACATTGTTTATTTTCCAGATGTAGCCACCTATAGATAGAAATCCAACTAAAGAAACTGCTGCTACTGTGAGGAGTGTTTTTGTTGCTCTCGCTTTCGCGAAAGCGAAACGTCCTTCCATATCAGTGCTCATTCCACGTCTATAGAATAATAAAGCAATACACGCCAGTACAATTCCAAAGAGTATCCAGTATACACGATAGGTGTAAAAGCTAGGTAAATCATTTCCATAGCCCATAAAATCTGAGGCGCTAGGGGCTCCACCAGAGTTAAAATCAAATATGGCTTGAGTAATACCTATAGCCCCTTGAACGAGCGGTACAGCAACAGCTATGATCAATAAAATAGCCAGTCCTAACCATTTGTTTTTAATTAAGGTATGGATCATTAGGGCTAAGAATATCCACGGAACATAACTCCATACGTTTAACATAAAAGTCTGGAACAGGTATAAATCTAATTGGTAGTCGGTAAAACTACTAATGGTTTGATAAATGACGCCACAAAAGATCAATACCAATTGTAAACTCGCCACCATTAAGAATAGAGCGACAAATTTAGACAGTAAAAACACCCAGTTTTGAGTAGGAGTAACATCTACTATTTGGTTGATATGTGCTGCATTGGAGCGGTCCATTAAGAATCCAGAATACAGGTGGATCAACAGATAACTAAATAGAGCTATATAAGAAGCAGGCTCTGCGAGCATGACCCATGTTTTAGGTAAAATACTGGTATTGTATAAAAGCCCTGTGTTGAACATCAATACCATAGTAAGTACAATAGCTAAGAAGGAAATAATGATAAACGGCCACCCGAATATGATGTACTTCGCATCACTTTTAGCAATGTGCCAAAGCGTTTTTAATTGCCCGAAAAAAGAAAAATCCGTTTTGGCAACAGGCATCTCTACCTTGTTGATTCCACTGGTGTTTTCTTTGGTCATGCGCTGGGATTTCTTTTTAGAAAAACTGATGGTCAAAGCGTTCTGAGCAAATTTGAACTTTGCGATGACAAAGCTCAAAATCAATAAAGCAATTCCAGCCCATAATAAACGATTCCACATAATCATTCCAGAGAATGGTAATAAGAGTTCATTTTGCTCAGCAGGTGTCCAGTATTTGGTGGTTTCACTGATCGCAATATTCCCCAACGGATCTGCCATCGAGAGCCAAAACGGATCTTCTACTTGGCCTACAAATGAGGTGGTTACTAGTTGGATGATAATCAAAGTAAGAATCGTCATGAATCCTATATTCATGTTGCGGGTAAATACAATAATTGCAAATACTATAGCGCTGTAGAAAAGTATGTTAGGTACTAGAACTACCAAAAAGGGTTGTAGATAGTTCCACAGTTTAAAAGGTCCTAAGAGTTCAGGGTTAGAGCCAGGCAAATAACTACCGATAATAAGGCCTACAATCAATGATAAAATGACCAAAAGATTAATAGTAAATCCCGCTAAAAATTTAGCCAGCAAGTATTCCACTTTTCTAATAGGATAGGAGTACAATACGTTATGCATATTGTTTTTAAAATCTCTATGTATGGTGGTACCTGTAAGACTAGGGATGAGTAAATAGGCGAGTAAGGCTATTTGCGAAATAAGAGCTACGATAGATGCAGGACTATTCAAATAAGAATTGCTGGTTACCGTAACATTATCACTGCTAAATACCCCGGTAGCAATAGCCATGATAACACCTCCTAAAAGAAAGAAGATTGCCGCAAATATGTAAAAAAGAGGTTTCTTAAACCACGTTTTTATCTCGTGAGAAAATATGGTTGTGAACATGATTACGCGATTTCAGGTTGAGCACTAGTACTATTGCGATTCAAAGTGGTGAAATACACATCTTCAAGACTTGCGGTAGCGGGCACAAATGCAGCTCCTGGAGTACTGTCTCCGTAAACACGAACAGTAAGCATGTTATCTTCATTATAATTAGAGGATATCACGTTGTGTGTGCGTTGTATCTCTTCTATAGCATCTCGATTTACCGTAGTGGTCCATACTTTGCCCGCTAGAGTAGCGACCATTTCTTTGGGCGTGCTTTGAGCAAGAATCTTCCCACCATTCAATATCGCCATGTCGGTACATAATTCCTTAACATCATCTACAATGTGGGTAGAGAAAATAACAATGTGGTTGGTTCCTATTTCCCGTAATACGTTCAGGAAACGGTGACGCTCTGCAGGATCAAGTCCTGCGGTAGGCTCATCTACAATAATTAATTGCGGATTATTCAACAATAGTTGAGCGATGCCAAAACGTTGCTTCATACCTCCAGAATATCCTGCGACATGTTTGTGTTGTACATCAGTAAGGTTGGTTACTTCAAGAGCTTTGGCCACAATAGCATTACGCTCTGATTTACTGGTAATACCTTTTAAACTGGCAAAATAATGCAATAAATCATGCGCACTCATTTTAGGATATACGCCAAATTCTTGTGGTAAATAACCCAAGGTTTTTCTAAATTCAATCTTATTGTTTAAAACGTCCAAACCATCTAAATGTATGCTTCCTGAATCAGGAGACTGCAGTGTAGCTATGGTTCTCATAAGAGAAGATTTACCAGCACCGTTAGGACCTAAAAGGCCAAACATTCCAGCTTTAATATCTATAGTTACATCATCTAACGCTTTTACACCATTAGGATACGTCTTGGAAACATTCTTTAAAGTAAGAATCATGTGATAGAATTTTATGGTTTGTAGGGTTAGTATCTCCTAACCTTCATACGTTACAGTTTTTATAAGGGAAAAATCAAAACAAAAAATAAACCACAAAATCCAAAACTAGAACATACAACTCCATACCTCGTTGATAAGAAAAACATCACTTTCAGCCAGTTGAAAGAATATTTCCAACTTTCCCTAATCCCTAATCCCTAATTTTAAAGATCATCAATATATTCAAATCCTTGATCGGTTTTTAACTGCTGGAGTTTATCAAAAAATTTGTGAATGCGTTTGTGGTCGGCTTTTACTTTTACAAAATAATTATCTCTATGAATACTGTATTCTTGAGCGCGACCTTTGTAAATGGTCAATTTATAATAGGGAATAGGTAGTGCATAAGTCTCTAGTAAAGACCTGAACCTAACGATTATTCCATCTTGTCGTATCTCAACATTGCAGCAGTTTATGTTAATATCGAGCACCATAAGGTTGTGAATTTGTATGCTGGTGCTCGTCATAAAAAGTTTTGGAGAACCAGATCCTTTTAATTTCCAGCGTTCTTTTAACGTGAGAACGGCGCCTACTTCTTTAGAGATTTCTCGATCAATTTTCGGATTGTTATAAGACACGTTATAAAGCATAAAGCAAAGTTAGATTTTTGGAACAGTTATTATTTTAGTAAATTCAAATGCTCATTCTATTAGTTCGTTGAATCTCTAAAGCCTTTCATAATCCTTATCTTTGCGGGCTTAAAAATTTTACTTATGACGCTGTTTCAACAACTAGAAAAGGCTGCGAAGGAAGCTGTAAAATCTATTTTTTCTATAGAGTTAGAACAGGTAGAGATTACGCTTACGCGAAAAGATCAAAACGGAGACTTTACCATCATGGTATTTCCTATGTTGCGTCATATTAAGGGGAATCCAGCTGCGATAGGCGAGCAAATTGGAACTTATTTAAAAGAAAACACAGACCTGATCACGGATATCGAAGTCATTAAAGGTTTCTTGAATATCAGCGTCTCCTCAATAGCCTTCTTGACCGATTTTAATCGCATACTAAATGAGGAGAAGTACGGCACCACTGAAGTAAATACGACCCAACCTGGGGTGATGGTGGAATACAGTTCGCCTAATACCAACAAACCACTTCATTTAGGACACGTTAGAAATAACTTGCTAGGTTTTTCTGTAGCAAATATCATTAAGGCCACTGGTCGTAAAGTGAATAAAACTCAGATCATCAACGATCGCGGGATTCATATTTGTAAATCCATGCTGGCTTGGGAGCAATACGGTAACGGAGAGACACCAGAATCTACTGGTTTAAAAGGCGATAAATTAGTAGGAAACTACTATGTAAAGTTTGATCAAGAATATAAAAAGGAAATAGCAGTACTTATTTCAAAAGGCAAGACCGAAGAAGAAGCAAAGAAAGAAGCTCCATCTTTAATGGCTGCTCAACAAATGCTTCAAAAATGGGAAAAAGGTGATGCTGAGGTTGTAGCGCTTTGGGAAAAAATGAACGCATGGGTATATGATGGTTTTAAAACCACTTACAACAATTTAGGAGTCGATTTTGACAGCTTGTATTACGAGAGCAATACCTACTTATTAGGTAAAGATGTCGTACAACAAGGGCTGGATAAAGGGGTGTTTGAAAAAGACCCTGATGGATCTGTATGGATCGATCTCACCGAAGATGGACTGGATAGAAAAATCGTATTGCGCAGCGATGGTACCGCAGTTTACATGACACAAGATATAGGAACTGCTATACAGCGTGTAAAAGATCACGATATCAATTCTATGGTGTATACCGTAGGTAATGAGCAAGACTACCATTTTAAAGTACTGTTTTTAATCCTACAGAAACTTGGTTTTGATTGGGCAGAGAACCTGTACCACCTCAGTTATGGAATGGTAGAGCTTCCATCTGGGAAAATGAAATCCCGTGAAGGAACTGTTGTTGATGCCGATGAATTGATGGAAGAAATGACTTCTACTGCTAAAGCCATCGCACAAGAACAAGGGAAATTAGAAGGGCTTTCTGAACAGGAGAAAGAACGACTGTACGACATGATCGGATTAGGAGCTTTAAAGTATTTTATGCTGAAAGTGGATCCTAAGAGAAGCATGTTGTTTGATCCAGTAGAATCAGTAGATTTTCAAGGGAATACAGGCCCATTTATTCAATATACACATGCGCGTATCAAATCTATTTTACAGAAAACAGGATTTGATTCAAGTAAATTAAACAGCGCGATAAATTTAGAACTGACGGATAAGGACAAGGCAGTAATTATGTCCTTGCAACAGTTTCCAGAAGTGATTCAGAGCGCTGCAGATAAATACAGTCCAGCGCTAATAGCAAACTATGTGTATGAATTGGTAAAAGAATTCAATTCCTTTTATCAAAATGTGCCCAAAATCGTAGAAGAAGAAAATGCCGACTTAAAGCAATTCCGTTTGTTGTTGTGTTACAAGACGGCAGCCGTTGTAAAAAGTGCTTGTGCCTTATTGGGGATCGAAGTTCCTGAGCAAATGTAAGGTAGTCATGGAGTCTGTGAGTGGTGAGCTCGTGAGTGGCGAATTTTTGATTATGTGAGCTTTGAGTGGTGAGTTTTTTTATGACAAACTTATGGAATGCCAAGTGCAAGCTACTCCAGAAAACACGGCTCGAACCTTTGTCATTCCAGAAAATTTCAGAGCGCATTTTTGAATTATAGCAACGTACCAGAACTGAAATTAGTCTGGAATCCATTTTGGATCTAGGTATAGGAAATCATCAAGAAGGTATAATGGATGCTAAGCAAATCAGCTTTACTCTATTGCTACAGGTTAGACTTTCTTCACACTGATTTTCCAGCAGGAGCATCTAATTGAAACTAAAAACTGAAAATCGCGACTGAAAACTTACTTCAGTGCATCCATTTTCTTAGCAATCACATCAGCTGCGGCATATGCTTTATCACTTGCAGTGCGGTCTGAAGTAGAGAGGGTATGGAATTCTTTCATGAGTTTTTCATATTGCTCTTGCAATTTTTCCATCTCACTTTTCTTTTTAAATAATCCGAACATCGTTTTCTTTTTTAGGTAGTCGAGAATATACAAACAACTTTCCACAATTGCTATCCCATTAACAGTGACTTTACCATACTTTTAGATAAGAGTAAGAGTTGTCCCAAATGGTTTTATATCTGTTCCTGCTTTTTCAGTTCATAATAGAATTATGATCTGATTCTAAAATTTGTCTGGAATCCATACTCCAACATCAACGTACTATATATTACTTCTTTTAATGCTCACGGCATTTGCAAACCATTGAAAAGCAAAAAAGCTGATCAAAAAGGCAGTCACAAAAATATTCATAACGTCTTCTGTAGTAAAACTAATGTAAAGAGCGATTCCTGCGATCAGTGTCATGATTCCAGCGGCGAGCGGCATCATTAATGCGGGTTTGGTTTCCCTATAAAACATGCTCCACGGGATCATTAAAATAAGTCCAGCTATAGCAACCATTAAGAATCTGAAATCGTCTAAGAGAAGATAACTTGCCACTCCTGATAGGGAGATAAGGATACAAACAGCCGTAAAAATAACCGCTTGTTTTTCTTTTTTATTTAAAAGGAACTTGGCATATTTATTAAAGCTGAAAAGCAATTTAGATAAAGGACCGATAATCCATGTGCTCAATGCAATTAAAGCCAGAAGAACTACTATAGGAGTTAGAAAAGGTTCTAATGCGGGAACTGTTTCTGCTGCATAGCTAATGGCTCTGGTTCCCAAATAAAATCCTATGATAAAAAGCCACTGGTATTTGGCGCCCATATTTCCTAGCCAAAACTGATATTTCAAGAACCATCTGTAGACAAAATACCTGGCTTGCAAGGCTTGCATCATTCCGGCTTGGGCATAAGAGTTATTAGGGTCGTAACGCAAGGCTTCTTTAAAATGATCTAGAGCTGCTTTGTGATCGCCCATTTCCAGTTTGTTCCAACCGTAGTTGGTATGCGTATAAGAATCTTCTGGATTTTCTCCCAAAGCACCCTTTAAAGTTTCTTCTGACGCTGCTCTTTTATTCTGTTTGAGTTGTGACGTGCTTTTCACATTTAGGGCAAGCAGGTTAGCTGGATCTAGTGATAATGCTTTTTCAGCGAGTTGCTCTGCTTCTTTATACCGCTTTCGCGAAAGCGAAATATGAGCCAGCATCGCATAATTTTGGGGCTCTTGAGCATCTAGTCTAATGGCTTCTTTAAGTAATTCCTCCCCTTCATCATAACGCTCCACGTTCAGCATGATTCTTGCTTTAGTGGCAAATAATAGTGCCATGGAAGGCGAGAGCCCTAAAGCAATATCTATAAAATGCTTTGCTTTTTTAGGATCGTCTTGGGCAAGATTGACCTCTGCGAGAAGGTGCAAACAAGAGATGCTGTTGGGATCTTGAGTGAGCGCTTGGTTGAGAATTTCTTCCGACTGGGAAAATCTTCTTTGCTGGTAGAGCAAATAGGCTCTTTCATATAAGGCTTCGGTCATTACTTTTTAATTTTTAAGTAATGAAGTATATCATCATAAAGCCCAGATTCATTAGCGTATACCGCAAAGTTTTTTGCGGTGACAAACCATTCTTTGGTGCTGGGCTTGTGTTGTTTTAAGGATCTTAGAAGGTCTTTGGTAGTGAGTGGTTGAGGTACGCCAGACTTGATCGCATCTTCTAGTTTATTCTCTATAGCGATATCGATGACTGCTTCTATATCAGCACCAGAGTATTCCAATGCTTTTTTTGCCAGCGCTTGCGTATCTATGTCTGTAGTGGGTTTTTCTTCTAGCTTTAGATCAAAAATGGCTTCTCTTGCTGGAGCATCTGGTGGCGGTACAAAAAGTATGCGATCAAATCTTCCAGGACGACGGAATGCCGTATCCAGATGCCACGGCATGTTAGTCGCTCCTAGTACTAATAAGCCCTCGTTATCGTTAGAAATACCGTCTAGCTCTTGTAAAAACTGATTGATCAGGTTTTTTCCAGCGCTTTGTTTCATATCACTACGGCTGGCGCCTAGTGCATCGATCTCGTCAATAAAAAGAACACAAGGGGTGTTATTTCTTGCGACTTCAAAAATACGGTGTAGGTTTTTCTCTGAATTACCGATCCACATATCCAGAATATCGTTGAGGTTTAACGATATGAACTTGGCATTGATTTGCCCAGCAGTAGCTTTTGCAATATAGGTTTTACCGCAGCCTGGGGGTCCGTAAAGTAGAATTCCACCACCTATTTTCTTACCGTATGCTTTATATATTTCTGGATGGAGTAGGGGTTGTACAATTTTAAGGTCTATCTCTCGCTTGACATTTTCCATGCCGCCTACATCCTTAAAACTGATTTCTGGTTTTTCTATAAAAACGCTTGATTCATTAAAGCCGTCGTCATAATCATCCTCGTAATCGTCCTCGTCGTCCTCGTAATCTCCAGTGCCATTAGAAGGCATTCTCAGTACCTTATCTAGCTCATCATCACTAAATTCAGGATGGTATTTTAGTAAATCTTGATAAGCATCAATAGCTTGTGCCGTGTCGTTAGATCGCACTAAAGACCTGGTGTAAAATAAATGGGTGTCCAGATCTTTATTTCCTTCTTGGATCAGGCTTTCTAAGATCACAATTGCCTTAGAATAGTTTTTCTGTTTATAAGAAATAAGCGCCAGTCCTATTCTCGCCTTAGGCTCTGCTTTGTATTGTAAAATAATCTCGTATTCTTCCTCTGCTTCCTCCAGCATATTTGCCAGTCGTAGGGATTCTGCAAGATGCAATCTCAAAGGGATATTGTCTGGAGAAAACTCCAGTGCTTCTCGTAAATTTTGAATTGTCTTATCGTCCATTTCTCTTCTTCAATCTTTTCTAACTTTTAAACCTCCATGCTACAAATCTGGACTCTTTATTACCAGTGGCCATTTCTATAACTTTTACTTCTGCTTGAAGTTTTTCCAGTTGCTTTAATGGTTTTTTTAAGTTTTGCTTACGCGAAAGCAAACAAGTAAACCATTCTACTTGGCCTTTATAAGCAACGGACTCTTTAATCATGCGCTTGATAAAAAGGGCTTCTCCACCATTGCACCAAAGCTCGTGTGCATGACCAGCAAAGTTGCGTCGCTCTTCATAAGTACCTAGCTTTCTCTGTTTGGACATATTTGCCTTTACCGCTTCTTCCTCACTCCCATAAAATGGCGGGTTGCATATGGTGAAATCATAACTTTCGCCTTCCAGAATCACTCCTTTAAAGATATTGCCTTTATCAATCTGCTGGCGTATTTCTATAGCGTCAATTTTGGAGGTGTTTTTTTTAGCGAAAGCGACACTTTCATCATCTACATCACAACCTACCATCTTCCAATCGTAAATCGAATTTCCCAGAATAGGATAGATCGCACTCGCACCACAACCTATGTCCAGACCATTTTTGCTTCCTTTTCCAACCAGATCTGCCAAATGATGTATATAGTCTGCGCGACCAGGGATAGGCGGATAAAGGGAGCCTTCTGGAAGTTTCCAGTATTTGATTTTATAATGGTGTTTTAATAAGGCGGTGTTGAACTCCAAAATAGAAGCCGCATCACTAAAATCAATAGTTGCTGTGCCAGTGGGGCTTTCAACAAGGTGATTTTCTAATTCTGGATGCGTAACGATTAGTTTTTGAAAGTCGTAACCGTACCTATGTATGTTTCTTAAATGCATGATGCAAAGATACTTTTTAGTGAGCTGTTTTCAGCGGTTTTATAGCTTTAAAAGTTCCTTTACCTAGCCCTCCAGGCTAAGAGTTTTTGTAGGGAGACCACCTTAACATCAGTAACGACTGCAAAGACTTGCTGACTTAGGTTTTGAATTTAAGTTACTGTGAATGTATAACTTACGAACAAAGGGCTTCCAGTTTTTATGTTTTTTGAAGACCGACGATCTCCGGTTCTTACTTGGCAGCGCCTTTTGACAATAAACGGCCGATGTTTTTTTTGAGGGAAGGAATACATTTACTTGAAATTTATCCATTCCAACCTATCAAAAATAAAGTAGCTTTCTGTTTAAAGCAAGTTTATTTTTTTTAGATTCCAATTTAAGCTTTAAGTGAGTCGTCAACTAGTAGGCCGCCGTTATTTCGTCTTTATATTTTGCGCAGCAAAAGCTTACTGAAGTCTTTTGTCTGACTTCTGTCGTCAAAAAGTCTGTTGCTATAAAATCATCATCATAAAAACGTACATTTGCAAAAATGTTCAATTATGAAAACCTTTGTTGATCTGAACCTCAAAACACCCTTACAGAACGGGTTAGAGGAATTGGGTTTTGAGACCATGACACCAATTCAAGAAGAGGCTTTTCCCGTCATTCTTTCTGGACGTGATATGATAGGAATCGCGCAAACAGGAACTGGTAAAACTTTGGGTTACATGTTGCCATTGCTACATGAGTTAAAATATGCTCAGATAGATGACCCTAGAGTCTTAGTTCTTGTTCCTACTAGAGAGCTGGTAGTGCAAGTCACAGAAAATATTAAAGAGTATTCTAAGTATATGAAATTAAGGGTATTGGGGATCTACGGAGGCACCAATATCAATACTCAAAAGAAGGCCTATGCAGAAGGCGTTGATGTTCTGGTGGCAACTCCAGGACGATTATACGATCTTATCGTGAGTCAAACGGTCAACTTTAAGAACTGTAAAAAGGTGGTGATTGATGAGGTAGACGTGATGCTGGATCTAGGTTTTAGATTTCAGCTGACTAATATTTTTGATCATTTGCCTAAGCGACGTCAGAACATCATGTTCTCAGCAACGATGACAGATCAAATAGAAGATTTTATAAAAGCTTACTTCTATAATCCAGATAAGATTTCCATAGCTGTTTCAGGTACGCGATTAGAAAATATCGAACAGTCTTGTTATGCAGTAGAGAACTTCTACACCAAAGCAAATTTGCTTATGCACTTAGTAAGTGATCAAGAGAAGTTTCATAAAGTACTGGTCTTTGTAGGAAACAAAAAAAGTGCCGATAGACTTCAAGAAGTCATGAGTCCACATTACGGCGGGGAGATTTCTGTTATTCACTCTAACAAGACTCAAAATTACAGATTGAGGTCCATTGAGCTTTTTGATACTGGTGAAAGCCGTATTCTAGTTTCTACAGATGTTATGGCTCGTGGTCTGGATCTGGATAAAATCTCTCATGTTATCAATATGGATGTGCCGGCATTTCCAGAAAACTACATGCACCGTATAGGAAGAACTGGTCGTGCCGAAGAAATAGGGCGGTCTATTCTGTTTTATACAGAGAAAGAAAAGGAAGATAAAGAAAGGATTGAGGAGCTCATGAATTATAAGATTCCTGCGCTCGCTTTTCCTGAAGAAGTAGAGATTTCAGAGCAAAAAACTCCGGAAGAAAAACCTATAATACGGGAGATTTTCAATCCGCATAAAGCAATTGAAGATGAGCGAGGTGCTGCTTTTCACGATAGGAGTGAGAAAAACTCCAAGACCAATGAAGGCGGTAGTTACCGTCGCATTATAGCAGCAAAGTATAAAAAACCTAAAACCCGAGGTGATAAAGGAGCTAACAGGCGCCATAAGAAATAAGCATAAAAAAAGCCGTTTAAGAAACTTTTCTTAAACGGCTTTTCTGTTTTTTTACATGGATTACTCGATAACCGTTGTAGTGGTAGAGGTCATAGTCATTTTCAATTCTTGAGGCATGGTCTCAGATTTTTCAATCAATACTGTTCCATCAAGACTCTGCTCAAAATTAGCTTTTTTGATCCAGCCTGTTTTTTTATCAATGGTATAGCTTGCTTTTAATGGACCCGCCAAATCGTACTTTGCCTTCATGCCCATTAAATCGGTAGTGGCGTCTTTAGGCGTTGCAATCATAGCAGAAGAGTTGATGATATACGACTCATCTGTGACGCTTTCCAAAGTATAAGTGGTTGTAGATTCAAAAGTAGCTATAGAACTAATCATAATCACTTGGTCCCAAGAATCACCGATATTGACCTCTTTTGTCGGCAATATTTGAGTGATTTTATTGTAGCTATCTATTTGCTTTTCAGCACTCATTTCTTTTTTCATAGCCCCTTCAATCTGTAATAATTGCATTTCTGGCAATTCCATACCCTCTATTAATCCTACAAGCTGTGCGCTATTATCAAAGCTTAATATTTCTCCCTTATTATTCATGGTGATTTTTATAGGGTCTTTAATCATGTTTTTAAACATCTGATTCATTGGGTTAGAAGAAGCTCCATCAGAAGACATTGTCTCACTTCCCATAGCAGATTTAGTAGTGTTGGACATACTTTTAACAATAATATCTATAGAATAAATACCATCCTTAATACCTGTTACTATATAATCGGACTCCGTAGAAATGATAGTCGTGATATCTTGAGGCATGCCGTTAATAACTTGCTTTTGCTCACTAGTAACCACTAAGTTTTGTGGGTATACTCCATCTTTTTCAAGATTGTAAACAATATCGTATTGAGCTGTTGTGATCATGCAACAACATAAAGCGATAAATAATAATGTCTTTTTCATGTTTTTTAGTTTGGCGGACTAATATAAGATCAGAAAATGATTTAGAAGTGATTTTAACGATTTTCTAACGATAGGTAAAGGTTCCTAAACACAGGTTCTTTTTTTGTAATGTATCATCCATATATAGGAATGCCTTAATAGCTCTTTCTTGTTTTTGGTTACCTGTGCCGTTCTGAATATGTTTTTAAGAGATGGAGAGCCTAAGGCAACCTGTTCTTTGTATATAGTGTCTCAAGAGTTTCCGATATTGTTAGGGATTCCGCTTTCGCGAAAGCGAGATAAAAAGCAAGCATAACACTAATTAACGTTAAACGGTACAAAAGTGGTCCAATAGTTGAAAAGTGGTGGTGTGATATGTCCGAAAATCTAAAAAGACTTAACTATATTGCGCACCTTAATTTAAAGAGAAAATGAAAAAATTACTTTTAGTATTATTCCTAGCAGCAGGAACGGCGATGGCACAAACAGGTTATGTAGCTTCTGAAGCTCTTTTACAATCTATGCCAGAGTTTCAAACAGCTCAGCAGGAAATCAGCAAACTAGCAGCATCATTAAAAGCAGATGATACGAAGGCAGAAAACAATGTAAAAGAAAAAATGGCACTTCTTCAAGCTAAGGTTCAAGAATTACGTCAGACTGCGACAGATGAAGTGGCTTTTAATCAAGAATTAGAAATCTATAAGTCTCAGGCTTCCGCATTAGAGAATGAATTGCTGAATAGTAAAAAACTAGCTGAGTTAAAGTTAGGGGAAAAGCAAAATAAATTATTGACTCCACTTTCTAAGAAGCTCAACGAGGCTATTAAAAAAGTGGCTCTTGCTAGGGGTTACAATATTATAGTAGATCTTAGCGCCGTAGCTTACGCGACAGAAGAAGCTAATATCAGCAAGGCTGTAGCTTTAGAATTGGGTATTCCTGTTCCAACAGAATAAGATTTCCAGTTTTATTTATTTAAAAAGATCACTTCTAACGGAGTGATCTTTTTTTATGTTGCTTAGTGAAATAAAAGTTTATGTTAAAAAGCGTGTCATCCATAAGACTTATTTATGGTAATCATTATATTTGTTTATATATATCATAAGCAGTAATTCAATTGAAAAACTTATTTGCAAATCATAATTTTATAGGAAACATATTTGTTTTGCTTATTTGCGCTTTGTTTTTAGGACAACCTGTTGTTGAGGTGTGTTTAAATAGGAACTATGACGTGTCTATTTTAGACGTCGAGGTAGATGGAGTATCTGATGTGGAAGAGTACACGGACACCGATTTAGAAAACGAGAAGACCATTACTGATTTGTTATTATTTGAATCCAAAAACGGCTCATTTATTCCAGTTTATACAGTTGATTATACACCTCCTCTTTGGTGTGATTGCTCTCAGGAGATATTGATTCCGCCCCCGGAATTATTTGTCTAGAAGCAACTCGAGATCATTTTAAAACTTTATTTATCAAAGCATTGATTTGCAAGTCAAATCATGCTTCATGTTCCTGTTGTTTAAGGAACCATATCCCATTTTATGAATTCATCAAATCCGTTTAAAAATTTAAAAAAAGATATTCCAGCAAGTATTGTCGTGTTTTTTGTGGCATTACCACTTTGCTTAGGTATAGCACTAGCTAGTGGCGCACCGCCATTTGCTGGACTCATCTCTGGTATTATAGGAGGGATTCTTGTAGGTTCTTTGAGTGGTTCTCAATTGGGTGTAAGTGGTCCGGCCGCAGGGCTTGCAGCTATAGTGGCTGTCGCAATTACTGATTTGGGTGGTTTTGAGATCTTTTTAGTAGCCGTTGTTATAGGTGGTTTGATTCAAATCGTTTTTGGCCTTTTGAAATTAGGTATTATAGGGTATTATTTTCCTTCCTCTGTCATAAAAGGGATGCTTACTGGTATAGGGATCATCATATTTTTAAAGCAGATCCCACATTTTTTCGGACTAGATAAAGATCCAGAAGGCGACTGGAATTTCTTCCAGATAGATGGAGAAAATACCTTTAGTGAGATTTTAAGTATAGGAGAATATATCAGTCCAGGAGCTACACTAGTTGGGTGCATAGCACTTGCCATTTTATTGTTGTGGAGTAATGTGCTCCAAGAAAAATCAAAATTTTTTGAAATTATACAAGGTCCTTTAGTTGCTGTAGCTGTGGGTATTATTTATTATATCATCACTAGCGATGCAGTGTACTGGAATATATCAGAAGCGCATTTAGTAAATGTACCTGTCCCTGATGGTTTTGATTCCTTTATAGGGCAATTTAAATTTCCAGACTTCAGTCAGATAACTAATGTAGATGTGATTATTACAGGATTTACGATAGCCATAGTTGCTTCATTAGAAACATTATTATGTGTAGAGGCTACGGATAAGATAGATCCTCTTAAAAGAGTTACACCTACTAATAAAGAATTGATTGCTCAAGGAGTGGGAAATGTAGCATCTGGATTCATAGGAGGACTTCCTATTACACAAGTAATCGTTAGGAGTAGTGCAAATATTCAATCTGGTGGAAAAACTAAAATGAGTGCCATTTTGCACGGTTTCCTTTTATTAGCGTCGGTCATTTTAATACCGACTCTTATGAATAAAATTCCCTTATCAGTTCTTGCGGCTATATTGCTTATTGTAGGATATAAGCTAGCAAAGCCCAGTATATTTAAACAAATGTGGAGTTCTGGATGGCGTCAGTTTATTCCCTTTATTGTGACGGTACTATTGTTGCAATTTAATTTCTTACTAGGTGTAGGAGTAGGTCTGGCATTAGGAATTATCATCACACTTTTCCAAAGTTATCAAAACTCTCATTTTCTTCATGCTGTAGAAAGCGATGTATCAGGAAGACATATAGTTAAAATGGTTCTTGCAGAAGAGGTTACTTTCTTTAATAAAGCGACGATATTAAGAGAGCTAGATAACCTACCTAGAAACACTTATCTGGAATTGGATGTAAGTAATACCAGTTATCTGGATTATGATGTAGTAGAGATTCTAGATGATTTCAGAGAAAAAGCAATTTATAAGGAGATTGATATCAAATTGATTTCAGAAAGAGGAATAGTAGAAAACCCAGATAGTTTTATAGAATTCTTTAAATTGAGACCTAAGCAAGACAAATTTAAATTCAAAAGATATAAATAATGAAAGTACATACTAAAGAATCGCAAGCTACCATGACGCCGGAGAAAGCGTTGCAGTTTTTAACTGAAGGTAACGAGCGATTTCAAAACAACTTAAAAGCAAACCGAAATTTATTACAACAAATAAACGATACTCGCGATGGTCAGTTTCCTTTTGCGACCATTCTTAGTTGCATAGACTCACGTGTGTCGGCAGAGTTGGTTTTTGATCAAGGTTTAGGCGATATATTTAGTGTTCGTATTGCTGGTAATTTTGTAAACGAAGACATTTTAGGAAGTATGGAGTTTGCTTGTAAGCTTGCTGGGACGAAGCTTGTAGTGGTTTTAGGACATACCAGTTGTGGTGCTATAAAAGGAGCCTGTGATCATGCAAGACTAGGCAATCTTACCAAGCTTATAGAGAAAATAGAACCGGCAGTATACGCAGTAAACGAACCTCAAGAAGAAGCTTTACGCAATTCTAAAAATTTAGAGTTTGTAGACGCTGTTTCTGTAAAAAACGTAGAGCTTACTATTGAGAGAATACGCAAAGAAAGTCCCGTTTTAAAAGAACTAGAAGAAGATGGGGACATTAAAATAGTAGGGGCAATGTACGATATCGCTACTGGGGCTGTAGAGTTTTATAGTTAATAGCAGTTGTATTTTTGAGTTGTAATTATAGAGCCCTCCTATTATCATGGCGGGCTTTGTTGTTTATTTTCAATCAAAAATAGTTGTGTTTTTTAAATCTTGGGATGCTGACTTATAACCTATTTCAAATATATCTTTCATCGCTTTAAAGCTGAACAAGCCATAGTTAAATAAATCAGGCTCTATCAATAAATCACACTGACTAAATTTTATTTTGTCTTGCTGATACTGATTGATGGTATAAGCTCTACCCGCCACATCGTAAGAGTGCTTGAGCTTTTGCTTTGTAAGATCTACTTTATTCACGTAGCTGCCTATTTTAAGGTCACAATCATCTAATAAGTCAATAGGAAAATTATTTAAAACACCACCGTCTACATAGGTGTTTCCTTCAATTTCTACTGGTGTGAATATTCCTGGAAAAGCAGCACTTGCCAGTATGGGTAAGTACAACTCGCCTTCTTTAAATATTCTGAGTTTTCCAGCATTAAGATCAGTAGCTGTCACCGTTAGCGGGATCTCTAAGGAATCAAAACTATTTTCAGGAATATAGGAAGCTAAATGATCTATAAAAACAGAAGAATTGATAAATCCAGCTTGTCCAAAAGCAAATATTTTAGGATCGAAGAGGTTGGATTTTTCAAAGAAATGAAAGATTTCTTCCATTCCTATTCCCTTTGCATAGAGGGCACCTACTAATGCTCCAGCACTTGTGCCAGATATTTGATTTACATTGATACTGTGCTCCTGAAGAGCTTTAATGACTCCAGCATGTGCGACACCTCTAACGCCACCACCAGAAAGTGCTAAACCTATTTTCATTTTCCCTCTTTTACTTGGTTGTGCTTCTCTTCTTTTTTTAAAAATAGGTAATACCCATTTACTATTAAAATGCCTGCATTAGTTACAATGATAGGCAGGTTAGGCGAGTCAAATAGAAATCCGTACAGTAGAAATAATACGCAACCTATGGAATTCACAGTGCGTAGAGTGATGATGTTTTTCATAAAGAAAGAAAATAGCACGACTGCACTTGCTGCATAACCTACTAGATCTAATGTTTCTGTACCTAATTCCATAACTTATACTTGAGTATGCAATAGTACCGCTTAAAAGTCATATAGTCAGTAAAGAGCTATTTGTAATCTTGTTTATTAAAACAGCCTTCTTTTTAAAATGATTACAAATAAAGAAAGCTTCTACTGTATTTATAGACCTATTTAATTCTTGTATTCCTGCTTTTTTAATAAAGAAAATCAGGCGTATAATCTTGTTATTTAATGACTAAATTTGTGGATTCACACCATGCTTATGCTTTATGTTACCGCGTTTATGGAAATTGATTTTTATCCTTATATAAAATCCTTGCACCTCATTTTTGTTGTTACTTGGTTTGCAGGACTGTTTTACATCCCTAGATTATTTGTCTATCAAATAGAAGCCCATGCAAAGCCAGAGCCTGAAAAAGGTATTTTACTTCAACAACTGAAGATCATGACGAGCAGGTTGTGGTATATCATTACGTGGCCTAGCGCTGTTCTTACGACAGTTTTTGCGATATGGTTACTTATTTTAAACCCTTATTGGTTGCAAGCTGCTTGGATGCAGGTAAAATTAGGTTTTGTGGTTTTACTCTTTATTTATCATATAAAAACTCATTTTATCCAAAAGGAATTACAAAATGATGTGGTCAAATGGACTTCTAATGGCATGCGCATCTACAATGAAGGTGCTACGCTTATTTTGTTTGCAGTAGTGTTTTTAGTCATTGTTAAGAGTGCGATCAACTGGATTTACGGTTTGATAGGACTTTTAGTTTTTGCTGTAATTTTGATGCTCCTTTTTAAGCTTTACAAAAGGCTTAGAGAAGGAAATAAGGAATAAATATCTTGTGATGATCTCGCTTTCGCGAAAGCGAGACAGTCCACAATTTTCTGTTTAGAAAGAAAATAGAAAGCGGTACAATGAACAATAAGATACACCTTTAGAATCCCTGCAACAACATAAAGACGGCCATAACGATCATGATTGCATTTTCCATAAAAGTAGCCTCAGTCATGGGTAATTTAAGCGCTGTTCCCAAACAGGCGCATGGAATAGATTTTTTATCTAGTAGTGTTTTTGTCACACCAATAGTAGTGATTCCTAAAATGATCAATGTAGCTATAAGGGCTATATCTATTTCAAATCGTATTAAAAACATAAATCCGAGTGCCGTTTCTAGAAAAGGATAGGCCCATCCATAAATCGGAATAATCTTAGCTAACGGATCATACATGGAAAAACTTTTTGAAAAGCCTTTTACATCTAGCATTTTAAAAAAGCTAAAAACGATAAAGAATAAACCCATAAAATCCAGCATGGCTTCGTCCCAGTTTTCTCTTTGATAGTTGAGCAGCACTGTTGCAACCGTCAAGTAACCTAATATAAGAAACAAGGGCAGTAGTTGTACCCATTTAGACTTTCCCGATTTTATAATCGAGCTGGAACTCGAACTAGAATCAATAACCTCAGGCTTTGTCATTGCTGTAATTACGTATTTTTTAGGGAGTGCTTCTTGAATGGTTTTAATGCCTATGTGATATGCCATAAGAATAACAGCCTGCTCATTTTCTAAAGTAACCATGGCTTCTTTAACACCAGGAATAGCATTGAGCCTTTTTTCCACATCGCTGCGGCAACCATTACAGGTCATTCCAGATATTTGATAGGTATGTTTCATTAGATCTTTGGTAGATAAAGTTGTAAATCTACACCTATAAGTTGATCTATATGCCCTGCGATGGGATGTTCTTTATCTGTCTTAAAATGCATGTGTAAGAATGTGGTGTGGTGTGTATAAATCGCTTGGTGCTTTTCAGAATAGAAGCCTATAATCTCTACATCTTCCTCCTTTAAAATGCCATTTGATCCAGTTTCTTGGTGCTTTTTATGATTGTGCACGTTGTCACCTTTTGGCCAGTTGATCACATGCCAGTCTAAAGATATTGCTTTCCCCTTTAATAAAAACGGAAATGGTAGGTCGACATCTAACCCATTTTTGAGTGCGGCCTCTTTGATTTGCCTTTCTAGTTCTGCGTTATTAGAGAACGGATCCAGTTCAACTCCATAGTTCCATTCAGGAACTTGAGCATAGACTAGCAATGCTGCTTTGTGATTAAAACTGGACGCTATCTCCACGTTGTTATTTGGGCCTGATTTACTCACATAAGAAACTCCATCAAACACTTGAATTTCTCCTTTGAGATGTTCTAATGCACCTAGAGCATACAGATGAGGTAATTGCTTTAAAGAATCTAGAGACATTGTTGCTTCTAAATTTCCAGACATCATATTTCTTAAGGCGCCCTGATGTTTTACGGTGCTGTCTGCGGTTGGTTGATCAGCACAACTTACCACACTCGTGGCGATAATTAGCAATAGTAAAAGTTTTAGTTTATTCATTTTTTAATTTTAAGGTATTGGACTAATGCTGTAGGGCGCTAATTCGTCACAGAAATTGTTTGAGATTGTACAAAGGTATCAGTATGTATTGCAATTGCTGCTTTTAAGGTTTGTTTTAGTTGCTATGGCATTTCAACTAATAGAATAAGCTCGTTCTCAAAATCAGTAAGCTGTACATCATGATTAGTTATAAAAATCCAGATAGCAACATAGATATGTGGAGCACTTTCTAAAAAGGTCCAAGCCTTTTCTAGTTGTAAATTCTCATGTCACAAAAGTAATGATGGTTATTAAAACTAGTGTAGTAAACGCGAAACAAATAGATTGGGATTATTTTTATAGCTGTACAAGGATAAAAACCCTTAAAATCATTAGATTAAATGGGTTTTGTTGTGGAATAAAAAGTGTTTGGGTTCCTTCTTAAGGGGGTGTTTTACCTGCTATCATTAATAGCATAAAGAAGAATTGCCTTCAATTATTTGTTTTAGCCAGTTTTCAGATACTCTAGTGACTTAGCGCTAGGATTCTTTTTAGATCTTAAAACTCATCACGGGAAGTGGGGAGCTGTTAGCGAGGTCTTCTGAGATACTTCCTCTAAAGAAATGTGAAAGTCCTTTTCTAGCATGTGTGCTTATCGCTATACAATCTGCTTGAGTTTCCTCTGCATATTGTAGCAAGCCGTCTTCAACCGTATATCCAGAAATAAAGTCCACTTGATCAGTACCCCCAAAAGCGGCAAATTGTTGTGTCATTTCTTTAAATTCTTTGGAGCTGATAAAGTCGGTGTGAGGTCTATTGACATACACAGCATGCAATTTGCTCTCTAAAGTAGAAAATATATTTACAGCTTTCTTATAAGCTGCCACGCTTGCTTCTGTCAGGTCTGTTGCAAAAATCACCGTATTTAGGTTAAAACTTTGTGGTTTTGATTTTACTGTTAGTACAGGAGTATTACTGTTTCTCACCATTTTTTCAGCATTTGATCCTGCAAAAACACCTTCGTGTGCCATCAATCCGTGTGATCCCATTATAATAAGATCTGCATTTACGTTTCGGGCCAATTCATCTACTTCTTTGTAAACCTTATGGTGTTTAATCATTGCTTCTACTTGAACTCCTTCTAGGTAGTCTTTATCAAGAAAAGGTTCAAATTTCTTTTTAGAAAGTGCCAGTAGAAACATCATTTCATTTTTATTGTCACTATCAGAGTGAGAGATCAATGAGTCTGATAATTCGAGCATGTGCAGCACATGTAAGGTAGCATTGTGTTTTTTAGCAAGCATAGCACCTATCTCTAAAGCGTATTCAGAATATTTTGAAAAGTCTACTGGTATAATAATGTTGTTCATGAGGTATAGTTTGGCCTAAATTTACTTCATTCTACAACCAATTTCTTCTAAACAGCATTGATATTTATCATAGGCTACTGGTACTTTTGAACATTATAGGAATCTTTCCATCAAGATTAAAAGCACGTAGAGCTGTAGCGTACAGTTGAAGATCTATTTAGTAACTGATGAAAAGCTTCTATAAAATAAAAGATATTTTGGCCTTTGGTGGAGTTAGAAATCAAGGAAGCGTTCCTCAAAGGTCTGGTATACACCTTTCTTTGATTGCGATCTTTAGAAAGTGCGCCGGAAGAATTCCTGTGGCTGTATAAAAGAAACACCTGCTCGTAGGAGTTAGTTGTCTTTGTAGCGTTGGAGGGTTGGGGGCGCAGTGGTGGTTATTTGACCATTACCCGTCCACTCAAATAGCCTTCCATTATAGTGATATTAGAAATGGTAAAATTAGACAGGCTGTTTGATGAAACCTATCTTTCTAGTATGGGTGAAATAAGTAAAAGAAATCAGCATAGAAAAGCTCCTAGAATCAAGTGCTCGAATCTAGGAGGCTAATATTATAGTGTCTTAAAATTAAAGAAGAAAAGTGTAGTTTTTACCTCAGTTCTTTGCTGGCCGTTGACGTACTGTCGTAAAATAGCATTTCTAAAGTTTACCTTTAAAGACTTACTTTCTATCTCTTTTTTAATTTAATCAATGACTCTAATGGCTCTTTTTAACAATTGTATTAATAGAACAGGCGCAAAACTTGTACCCACTATTATTAACCAAATAGTTGTATCAAGCGTCTGAAGGTCGAGTATTTCATTAAGCGGAGCTACTATATAAAAAACTGCCATAATGATTATACACAATAGCAAAGCGTACCACACGAATGCATTACGGGTAATCTCATTTCTTATAAAAGATGTTTTATAAGAAGATAAATTGAAAACATGCCACAATTGAGCTAATGCAAGACTAAAGAAAGTAATGTTGTTACAAATTTCATGCTCGTATTTAAGGTAATAACTACAATACCAGCTTACCAACATAATAGGCAATGCCATTAAGAAGGCATATACGATTATACGTACCCAATCCTTTTTGACAACAATGGCTTCTGCGGGATTTCGTGGACGATTTTTCATGATCAGTACATTGCCTTTACTCACTCCCAGTGCCAATGCTGGGAAAATATCGGTAACTAAGTTGAGAAACAGAATCTGCAAAGGAAGAATTGAGAAGGAGAAGTTCAACAAGCCATAACCAAAAATGATAAAAATTTCACTCAAATTGCAAGAGAGCAAATACACTAAAAAGCGTTTAATGTTTTCAAAGATTGCCCTGCCTTGTTCGATGGCTGAGACAATAGAACTAAAAGAATCGTCTTTCAGTACCATTTCAGCAGTTTCTTTTGCTACCTGAGTACCTCTCAGCCCCATCGCAATTCCGATGTCTGCTTTTTTTAATGCCGGGGCATCGTTTATACCGTCACCAGTCATGGCGACAATATCCCCTCTTTTTTGGTAAAGGCTAACCATATCTAACTTCTGTTTGGGATTTACTCTTGCAAATATGGTGGCGGCAAATAAATTCTTTTCGGGCTGATTACTTTCCAATTCCTTGCCATTGATAACGAGGTTTTCTTTGTCGGATAATTTTATTTTTTCAGCGATATGAAGAGCAGTGGCGGGATGGTCCCCCGTAATCATTATCACTTTTATACCGGCATCTCTACAAGATTGCAATGCACCGACTACATCCATTCTTGGAGGATCTAAAAACCCGATAAAACCGGCAAAAGTTAAATCTTGCAAGAAATTATCGATTGGGATACTAGCACCTTTCTTGAACGCAAAAGCAAGTACGCGTGTGCCTTGTGCCTGTATTTTTTCTGCTTTTTGTAAAAATATTTTTTTCTCCTTTTCAGTTAATTTTTCTAGGGTATCTCCCTTACTGTACCTAGTACATTTTTCTATGAGCACTTCTACAGCTCCCTTAGCAGCTACAAAGTTAGTGCTGCCATTTTTATGCAAGGTTCCCATTAGTTTAGTCTCAGAGCTAAACGCTTCCTCTGCCACACGGGGATACTGTTTGTTGATTTTGTCGGAATCGATGTTGTTATCAGCTACAAATTGCAACAATGCAATTTCTATCGGGTCACCTAATTGTTTTTATCATTTTCTTTCTCATAGATCACCGCATTGTTGCATAGGGTAGAGATCAGAAGCAGTTGGTCAATAATCGCTCTATTATTATTAGCGCCTATTTTATTTTTCTCAACAGCTATGGACTCATCAAAAATGCAAATATCGCTGACTTCAATTTTATTTTCAGTAAGGGTTCCAGTTTTATCAGTAAAAATGGTATTGATACCTCCGAGGGTTTCCACTGCTGCTAATCTTTTTATTAATACATTTTTTTTGGCCATACGCAGCATTCCATATGTTAATGCAATGGTGGCTACGATGGGCAGTCCTTCGGGAATGGCCGCCACAGCTAGTGCTAGTGCCGTTTCAACAATGAGGTAGATATCCTTACCTTGAATAGCCCCTGTAACAATAAAAATTAACGCAAACACACTTGTAATCCAAATTAGTTTTTTTGTAAGACCCTGTAGTTTTTGTTCAAGTGGTGTACTACTTTGCTCTGCAGATTCTACCAGAGATGTAATTTTACCCAATTCAGTGTACATGCCTGTACCCGTTATAATGGCCTTAGCATTGCCATTTACAACAGCTGTGCCTTTAAAAATCATATTGGTCTGTGCTGCTGTAGGAGTGTTTTTTTTAAGTGATTCCAGCTTTTTGGTTACTGGTAAAGATTCACCTGTCAGCGCTGATTCGTCTGCTTCGAGTTGATGAAGTTCAAATAAGCGACCATCAGCAGGTACCATATCCCCTGCTTCTAACAGCACAATATCGCCGGGTACAATCCTTTCGGAGGGGATTTCAACTATCGAGTTATCTCTTATAACTTTTGAAACACTAACATCCATCTGTTTTAAAGCACTCATGGATCTGCGTGCCTGTAATTCCATAAAAAAGCCTAAGGCTGCGGTAATAAATAGTACTGCAATAACGGAAAATCCTTCCAACCAATGTTGGAAAAAAAAGGAAAGTGTTGCAGCCACAACCAACAATAAAATAATAGGACTTTTGAATTGAGCAAGAAGGATTAAAAAGATGCTTTTTTGTTTTTGTGCTTTGTAGCTATTTAAACCATAGTCTTTAATTCCTTTTTGTACCTGTTGCTCTGTTAATCCACTTTGTTGATTTGCCTGAAGAAGTTGAGCAATTTTTTCTATATCCTCCGAATGAGGAAATTCAATTGGATAGAAGCTGTTTTTATTTTTCATTTTGGTTACTCCTTGTCTAGGTGATTGTGTTGGGACTAAAATATTTGCTGCAAATACTTGTAATTAAATTAGTTACATACGTACTAAAATACCACATAACCACAATTATTTAATGAATAAACACTTGTTTTTACAACTTTGATTTATTTCTTTTGCCTGAAGGACAATTATATCCAAGGCAGTGATGAATCAAATCAAAGCTGATTTTTACACTCCATAGTCCGGGTTGTTTCTAGCCTATGAGTTCAACAGCACGATAAATATTACAGCTGGAATAGAAAAAGCTTTGATCGATCTTACCATAAAAAAAAGCGCAGTTCTTTTGGAGAAAGTTCTTTGGCTATGTATTTTAGGTAAATACAGATTCGGTCGTGAACAGTTGATTTTAAATAGCTGTCTATATTTTGACTTAGGACTATTTTGCTATTAAAGAGATAGTAGTGGTAAAAGTCTTGTCTGGAGAAACACCAAAAAATAATTAGCAATGTCTAGTAATAATAAAGCTCCTAAAAAAAGAATAGAGTATCGCGGTAAAAATATCCGAGCCTCTAGAACAGGAGGCATTTCTGTTACAGAAACAATTTCAGAAGACGGTTATGGGGCTACCATAAACACCAATCACGGACTAAGATTACATAAAAAGCTGTTTAAAGGCGCGAGAATGGGCTTTCAGCGTGGAAACTTCCAATTTATAGGAAGGTATAAAAGTGGTCCATTTAACTTTAATATTTCAAAAGGTGGAGTTAGCACTTCCATAAAAAATAAAAGAGGCTCTTATAACCTCTTTAAACCAAATTACTCTAGTTTTAAATTGGCTGGTGTCCAAGTAAGAGGTAAAAATGCAGCTGCCCTTCAATTAATAGGTATCGTATGGAGTCTTGTCGCAACTGTTTTTAAACTTTTATGGCATATAGGAGTTGCTGCATTATGGTTGGTATTCTTAACCATAAAATGGGTTCTAGATTTTGTGATAGGATTCTATAACGGATATAAATCTAGCGGTTAGTGGTTCGAGAAAAGTGGATGGTCAAGGGGTTAAAAGGTTTTTTAAAAATGAAATCAACTTGTCTTTTATTAGGGTCTAATTCTTGAGCATAGGACCATTAATCAGAGTGATGCATCAAATTACAGAAAATAGTTTTTATAATTACCTCAGTTCTTCTTAAGTTTAATTCCTTTTAAATTTGGTTATAAATCAGAAAGAACAAAAGAGGGAATTAAGGTTGTTATAAACGGTGAAGCCTAGACTTTGACAACATTGATAAGACTCTCTGCTTTTACGACTAAATCAGTTTTCCAATGGTCTATCCTATATGAACAGAAGAAATTAATCCAAATTTATTTTTCTTCATTTTCAATGATTACGGGAACATTTTGCCTACGATACCCTTTGTTTACATCCAATTCAAAACCTGTTTCTTTCCATTGATATTTAGGATACTTTTCGTTGTGTCTTTTTAAATTTTCCTTTCTATTTTTATTATTTTTTACAATAACTTTTTCTAAAACCGGTTGTATTTCGTTGATTTTCGTATCAGTGAGTTCAGTCGGTTCAGCCTCTTTAAAAATTCGATACCAACTGTGATCAAATGGGAGTATCCTAAAGTGAGATGCAATTACTTTTCAACCGTTCCTTTCGTTTCGGACTGCGTAGTTTCTTTATTTTCGGCATTTTGTTTACAGCTCGAAATTATTATTAGAATTGTTACTATAAAAACCTTTACAAGGTTTTTCTTAAATGTTTGGCAAGCTTGTTTTTTATTTTCACCCTTAATAAAGGAGTTAATTATACTTACTAAGTAACAATAGGAAAACTAAAACCTTGTTTTGAATACCAGTTCCTTTGCGCGTATCAGTCCTCTTGTCTTTCTTAGGTTGCTTTAGGAGCATTTGAAACACAAGGAACTACTTTCTATTAAAGCTGATAGTCATTGCAACACTTGTTAATCAATTCTTATTTACAAGAAATAATACTTACAAACGCGAAAAATTGTTCAGATGTTATTGGTATCGATGTATCAAAAGTAACCATCGATGCACATATTCATAATTGATCGGTACACCCTGTGTTTCAAATACCCCTAAAGGTTACAAGCCACTTTTTTTTGTACAAAAGCTTACCTAGAGGATCAGGTCTATTTTTTGATGTTTTGAGAATACAGACCATTTATCTACAAATCTTAGTGTTTATCTTTCAGAACATGGTTTAGATGATGTTGAAGAATGCCCTTTAGTCATCCAGCCATTTTTAGGTGCTATTAGAACAAAATAGACAGGGTTTTAACCTTCAAGTATGCCATAGGATTTTGACAGTTTATACAGCGTAGTTTTTTATGAAGTGTTTTATAAATTATGGAATTTACCTGATTGTAGCCGTAAAATTTAGATTTTTGTAAACTTCCAAAAATCGTTTTTTGGAACAGGAGCTTCGTAGGTTCTAAAGTCATTGGAATCAGTGACTTGATAGGTTAATTTCCAAGCATGTAGGCAAATTGATAAAGGGAGGTATTCTTGATTTGAACCATACTTTTCATCACCTATAATAGGGAATTCCATATGTGCTAACTGGGCTCTTATTTGATGGAACCGACCCGTTTTAGGTTTTATTTCTAAAAGATAGCCAAAACTGTTTTCATCTATAACTTGATAGGAAAGAATGCATTTTAGAGATTCTTTAGATTTTAAAGGCACTATATCGGCTCTTTTTTCTAGGTTGTTTTTTACAAGAAAATTAGTCAAGGTTTTTTTGTTCTTTAACGGCTTTTTTCCGACAATTGCCAAATACGTTTTTTGAACTTTTCGGGTACTAAACAGATCATTGAATTCCACAAGAATACTTTTCTTTTTTGCAAAAACCAACACCCCACTTGTCACGCGATCTAATCTATGTATAACCCCAATATAAGGCTTTTGTTTATTTTTTAAAAGGTGATTCACAACTTGATCCTCTACAGTGTGATTCTCATAAGGACTTTTTTCACTAATAAGTCCAGCCATTTTGTTCACGACTATATAATCGTTGTTTTCTTGTATTACTTCAAGGTTGGGCATTAGCAGTAGTTTTCTTTTTAAATTTTACTAGGGTATTCTTACTTTACCTAATTTCAAGTGATTACAGCTATCTGATTTTGTTGACTTCAATAAAATAATGATCATCAAAATTGACATAAAGCACGCTTCTTTATCATTACGGCTTTAATCTTTTGCAGCTCTCTTAAAGCAATACGTAATTATTTAGAGTCAATGTTAGACTATTTGAGTTTTTTTAGTCAGCGATAAAAATACATTAACTTAATGATTTTACAAAAATCACAAGCTGCTGTATTCAAATAAGATATTTTTTTTTCATTTAAGTAGAAGTTTTAAAATAGGTTATTTGCAGCTTAAGTTATAAACCAAAAAACCCCAGATTTTTCTGGGGTTGTCATTGAAGTTAAATGGCACTTATAATTAAAAGAGTCCCATAGGTTTCTTGTCATAAGAGACCAGCATGTTTTTTACAACACGGTAATGATCTAATGCCATTTTATGGTTTTCACGACCGAATCCTGAATCTTTTACACCGCCAAAAGGAGCGTGGGCGGGATAAGTATTGTATTGATTTACCCAAACTCTACTAGCTTGAATAGCACGTGGAACTTGGAATAATTCATGAGCATCGCGAGACCAAACACCTGCTCCTAAGCCGTAAGGGGTATCATTAGCGATAGCTATTGCTTCTTCTGTAGAGCTAAATGTAGTCAATGCTACAACTGGGCCGAAAATTTCTTCTTGAAATACACGCATGTCGTTTGTTCCTCTCAACACTGTTGGTTGTACATAGTATCCTCCAGAAAGATCACCTTCATGGTTACCAGCTTCTCCACCGGCTAATACAACGGCACCTTCTTCTTTACCGATATTAATATAGTCAAGAATCTTTTCACATTGTGCTTTAGAAACTTGAGAACCGATCATTGTTTCTGGATCTAGAGGGTTACCTGCTTTAACTAGCTTTAAGCGTTCTTGCATCTTTTCTATGAAAAGATCAGCAATGTCTTCGTGAACTAGAATACGAGAAGGTGTCGTACAGATCTCTCCTTGGTTAAGAGCAAACATCAAAGCACCTTCAATAGATTTACTAAAGAATTCGTCATCTTGCTCTGCTACTGATGGAAAGAACACATTAGGAGATTTCCCACCTAATTCCATAGTTACAGGAATGATATTTTCTGCTGCATTGTGGTATACTTTACGACCTGTTTCTGTAGAGCCAGTGAAGGAAAGTTTAGCTATGCGTTTAGATGTCGCTAAAGCTTGACCAGCTTCGTCACCAAAACCAGTTACAATGTTTAATACGCCTGCAGGTAATATATCACCAATGAGTTCCATTAAAACAATAACGCTGGTAGGCGTTTGTTCTGCTGGTTTTACAACTGCTGTGCAACCTGCTGCTAGAGCTGGCGCGATTTTCCAAGCTAACATGAGCATTGGGAAGTTCCATGGAATGATTTCTCCAACAACACCAATAGGCTCGTTTAATACGATGCTTAATGTATTTTTGTCGTGTTCTGAAATACTTCCTTCGTCTGCACGAATAACTCCTGCAAAATAGCGAAAATGATCAATGCAGTAAGGGATATCTGCTGCACGAGCTTCACGAATTGGTTTTCCATTATCAATGGTCTCTAAAGTTGCCAGATACTCTAGGTTATCTTCCATTACCTGCGCAATCTGCAATAGCATATTGCTTCGTTCTGCAGCTGAAGAGCTACTCCACGAGGGAAACGCTTCATGTGCAGCGTCTAAAGCCAGATCGACATCTTCTTGAGTGGAACGAGCCGCCTGTGTAAATACCTTGCCGTCTACAGGAGATACGTTATCGAAATACTGACCTTTTACAGGAGCAACGAAGTTACCACCAATAAAATTCCCATATCTTTCTTTAAATACGGGTTTAGTTACATTTGCCATAATTGTATGTTTTAAATTTTATTATTAAGGAATGCTTATCTAAATACAAGCATTTTTAATTCTGATGCAAATGTATGGCTAGCGCTTACTTGTGAAGTTATTCATAA